>Ga0247611_10003899_pt1 | contig 21449 bp, 15 predicted proteins | sample 177DNAGHGhighgp2_FD_192422 | JGI IMG/M metagenome (GOLD analysis project Ga0247611, IMG submission 192422) | Sheep rumen microbial communities from Palmerston North, Manawatu-Wanganui, New Zealand - 1770 DNA GHGhigh gp2 | ecosystem: Host-associated > Mammals > Digestive system > Stomach > Rumen... | reverse complement strand
AATTTTGCACGCTTTTTCGAAAGTGCTGTCCACTCGTATATCGGTATTACACCGGATTTTGGTTCCGAGAAGCGAGGTTCGACTCCTCGGTGGACAACAAAGGGCTGCGATAATAAGCGGCCTTATTATTAGGGTCCCCAGAGTAAAACTTGTTTTGCTATGGGGGAAGCGTAGCACAGAACGTAGGCGTCATCGAGCGACGTAGTTGCGAGTCACGCGAAGTTCTAGTGCAAGCGTGTGATGGAATACACGGTATTAAGTAACACAAACAACAATTATTCAAATGAAAGAATTCGCATTGGTAGGTACTCCGCGTAGCGAGTACGGAAAGAAAGCCGCTAAGGCTTTCCGCGCAGAGGAATTGATTCCTTGCAACATTTACGGTTGTGGTCTGAACCTGACCTTCACAGTAGCAGCAGCTGACGTTCGTAAGTTGATCTACAGCCCGGACACTCAGATTGTTGACCTGACGGTTGGTGACACGAAGACCAAAGCTATCGTAAAAGAGTTGCAGTTCCACCCGATTGACGGTAAGACGCTGCATATTGACTTCCTCGCAGTAGATGAGAAGAAGCCGGTAGTAGTTGAGATTCCGGTTCAGTTGAACGGTCTTGCTGAAGGTGTTAAAGCCGGTGGTAAGTTGGTTCAGAACATGCGCAAGCTCAAAGCATGTGGTATCTACACCGCATTCCCGGATCGTATCAACATCGACGTTACTGAGCTTGGCTTGGCTAAGAAGATCGCCGTTGGTGACGTGAAGGTAGAAGGCTTGAAGTTCGTTAACCCGGCTGACGCTTGCGTCGCTGAGGTGAAGGCAACACGCCAGAGCAAAGCTGCTTAATCCGATTAAGGATTATGGTTTAGTGATTAGGGGTAGGGCGTATGCTTTGCCCCTAAATTTTAAGAAAAATGGCAAAATATCTCATAGTTGGACTTGGTAATATAGGTGACGAGTACGCAGGTACACGGCATAACATCGGTTTTATGATGATCGATGCGTTTGCGGCGTCGAAAGACGTGAAGTGGGAGGACAAGCGGTATGGGTTTGTGGCCAAATGTAGGGTTAAGAACGCCGAACTCGTGCTGCTTAAACCTTCCACCTATATGAACCTCAGCGGTAATGCCGTGCGGTATTGGTTGAAGGAAGAGAAGATTCCTGTGGAGAACATGCTCGTGCTGGTGGACGACCTCAACCTGCCGTTTGGTACGATTCGTATTCGCAAGCAGGGTTCGAACGGAGGTCATAACGGACTCGGCAATATCCAATCGGTATTGGGTACAGAGAACTACGCACGCGTACGTTTCGGTATAGGAAACGAGTACACGCGCGGAACGCAGATCAATTTCGTACTGGGCGAGTGGACCGATGAGGAGAAAAAGCAGATTGACGAGCGGCTGAAGGTAACGAGTGAGATCATCCCGAGTTTCTGTCTTCAGGGTATTGACCGGACGATGAACCAATTTAATGGGAAATAGGTTACAGGTTACGGGTTATGGCGGAAGTTCGTGTAGATAAATATCTCTGGGCGATGCGGATCTATAAGACGCGGAGCATTGCTGCAGACGCTTGCAAGAACGGGCGTGTCGCGATGGTACAATCGTGCCCCGATGGGGCTAAGAATAGTGTACAATTAAAGCCAAGTAGAACGTTCAAAGTGGGCGACACGTTCACCGTTCGTAAGGGACCTATCACGTACACGTATAAAGTGCTGCAGTTGACGGAGAACCGTTTGGGTGCAAAGTTAGTACCCGAGTACCTGCGCGATTGTACGACTCCTGAACAACTCGAACTGCTCGAACTGGCACGTCTGGCCGGAAACGGTGGTCGTGACCGCGGTATGGGTCGTCCGACGAAGAAAGACCGACGCGATATTGAGGTATTCATGAGTGATAACTACTTGGACGAAATAGATTTTGACGACGATGAGGAGTAAGAAAGACAATATAGCCGAGTACATTCTGTATTTGTGGCAGATGGAGGACTATCTGCGTGCGTTCCCGCAGAACGCAGACGCGACACCGGAACTGCACGAACTGAACGAGATGATGCATCGCGAAGGCATCGTGGACGGTGGTCATCTGGCGATTGCCAATAATGCCCTTTCAGAACTGATTGACCTGCACACGCAGATCTTGAACGAGGACGCCATGTACCGCGCAGCTATTATGCGTTTGCAACCTTCGCTCAACCTACTTAAGGCCAAGACCGACCGCCCGACGATGTCAGATATCGAGGCATGTCTGCTACTGCTCTATCAGATCATGATGCTCAAGTTGCAAAAACGCGAAATCACGCCCGAGACGGCAAATGTGCAGACACAGGCGACAGGCGTGTTACAATTCTTAAGTCGCACCTATCATGACGACCAAACAGCGCTTTGAAAATATATTAGCTTGGTTTGAGGTCAACATGCCGGTAGCGGAGAGTGAACTCGTCTTCGCGAATCCTTTCCAATGCCTCGTGGCCGTGATGCTCTCCGCGCAATGTACGGACAAGCGGGTCAATATGGTGACGCCGGCGCTCTTTGCCGCCTACCCGACTCCGGAAGCGATGGCCAAGGCAACGAGTGATGAGGTGTTTGAATACGTGAAGTCGGTTAGTTATCCGCGGAGTAAAGCGGAGCATCTCGTGCAGATGGCACAACGGCTCGTGGAGGCATACGACGGTATTGTTCCGGATAATATAGAGGATCTGCAAACGCTGCAGGGCGTTGGAAGAAAGACAGCGAATGTAGTGTGTGCGGTGATTTGGAACCAACCGACGATGGCTGTGGATACGCATATTTTCCGCGTGAGCGAACGGCTGGGTTTGACTACCAACAGCAAGAACCCGCTGCAAACGGAGAAAGCACTCGTCAAATACATTCCGGAGAATGTCATCCCGAAGGCGCATCACTGGTTGCTACTCCATGGACGCTATGTGTGTCAAGCACGCAAACCGCAATGCGAGACCTGTGGAATAAGCAAATATTGCCGCTATTATGAAAAAAATTGACGTACACTTGCGTATGTCATTTTTTTTTTGTAATTTTGCACCGCAAAATTGAAATTATTACTACTATGGCAGAGAAACAAGGACCATCGGCAGACAAGCTCAAAGCATTGCAGGCAGCGATGGCAAAAATTGACAAAGATTACGGTAAGGGCGCTATCATGCGTCTGGGTGATGAGAATATAGAGAACGTGCCCGTTATCCCGACCGGTAGTATCGGTTTGAACTACGCGCTGGGCGTGGGCGGTTATCCGAAAGGACGTATCATCGAGATCTACGGTCCGGAGTCGTCCGGTAAGACCACGCTGGCTATCCACGCGATGGCGGAGGTACAGAAGGCCGGCGGTATCGCCGCTATCATCGATGCAGAGCATGCGTTCGACCGTTTCTACGCCGAGAAACTCGGTGTGAATATTGCTGATTTGCTGATTGCGCAACCGGATAGCGGTGAACAGGCACTCGATATCGCAGACGAGTTGATTCGTTCGGCCGCAGTGGATCTGATTGTTATTGACTCTGTTGCCGCGCTGACCCCGAAGGCAGAGATTGCCGGCGAGATGGGAGATAACAAAGTAGGCTTGCAGGCACGTCTGATGAGTCAGGCGCTGCGTAAGATGACCGCTTCGGTGAACAAAACCGGTACAACCGTGATCTTCATCAACCAGCTGCGCGAGAAGATCGGTGTGATGTTCGGTAATCCGGAGACGACTACAGGTGGTAACGCGTTGAAGTTCTACGCTTCGGTTCGTCTGGATATCCGTCGTACAGGTCAGATCAAAGACGGCGAGCAGATCAAGGGTAACCAAGTGCGCGTGAAAGTGGTTAAGAACAAAGTCGCTCCTCCGTTCAAGAAAGCGGAGTTTGACTTGATGTTCAACGAGGGTATCTCGCGTATCGGTGAGATCCTGGATTTCGCAGTGGCTACCGAAATCATCAAGAAGAGCGGTTCGTTCTTCTCCTACGGCGACACGAAGTTAGGTCAGGGACGCGACAAAGTGAAAGATGTACTGGTTGAGAACCCGGATCTGTGCGAGGAACTGGAAGCAAAGATCGGCGAGAAAGTAAAAGAGCTTGGGCTTGAGGCTGTACTTGCAAAGATCGGTAAATAGTTTTTGGGCACACAACAATACATACTTAGTCCGCGGGAGGCGTACATAGCCGAACAACAATGGCGGGTAGTGAAACGTTCAGTAGATGCACGGCAACGCGAGTTGCGCGTGCATCTTACTATACTTACGGACGACAAAGGAAACCCTGTTCCGAAGGACGCACCTATCCCCTTGTACGAGCCGCCAATGTTCCAAGATGTACATCAGGCGAAGCGGTCGGTGGTTATCATCGGTGCCGGTCCGGCGGGGCTTTTTGCAGCGCTGACATTACTGGAGCACGGGATTAAGCCTATTATTTATGAACGCGGCAAAGAGGTAAGCGAACGAAAAAAAGACATTGCGTTACTGAATCGAAACGAGGGTTTGAATCCGGAGTCGAACTATTGTTTCGGCGAAGGCGGAGCGGGTACATTTAGTGACGGCAAACTCTTCTCGCGTTCGAAGAAACGGGGTAACATGCAGCGAGTAATGGAACTGTTCCATTATTTCGGAGCACCGGACACGGTATTATATGAGGCTCATGCGCATATAGGAAGCGATAAACTGCCGGGCATCATCAAGCGAATGCGAGAGTGTATATTGGAGCACGGCGGGGAGATACATTTTGAGACTTGCGTCACAAGTCTCAAAGAGGTTACGGGTTACGGGTTACAGGTTACTGAAACTCCTATTATACTGGCCATCGGGCATTCGGCACATGATACGTATCGGATGTTAGCGAAAGAGGGCGTGAAGTTGGAGACGAAGGGTTTTGCGATGGGCGTCCGTGCAGAACATCCGCAGAGTTTGATTAACAAACTGATGTACCATTCGACGAATGTGGAATATGTGGGTAATGCATCGTATAGTTTGGTGACGCAAGTGGATGGACGAGGCGTGTATTCGTTCTGCATGTGCCCGGGCGGACATATCGTGCCGGCAGGAAGTGAAGCGGGTAGTTGCGTCGTGAACGGGATGAGTGCGAGTCATCGCAATAGTCCGTACGCCAATAGTGGAATGGTGGTGCAGATCAACCCGGAAGATATACCCGGCGATGATCCGCTACGCGGATTAGCGTTCCAAGAGGAGTTGGAACGGCTTGCATGGGAGCAAGCGGTTACGGGTTACGGGTTACAGGTTACGGGAAATCCGGCGCCTGCACAACGACTCAAAGATTTTGTAGAAGGAAAGGCGAGTAAAGATCTGCCGGCGTGCAGTTATCTGCCGGGCATTGTATCGAGTCGATTGGATGAGTGGTTACCGGCACATATAGGTAAACGCTTACAGCAGGGTTTTCGGGACTTCGATAAGAAATACCCGGGCTTCTTGACGAACGATGCCGTGATCGTTGGCGTGGAGAGTCGGAGCAGCAGTGCGGTTCGTATTCCGCGGGATCCGGAGACACTCCAATCGGTGAGCACTCCCCTGCTCTACCCATGCGGCGAAGGAGCGGGTTATGCCGGCGGCATCACGAGTTCGGCTTTGGATGGCATCAATGCCGCATTGAAAATTGCTGAATTGGCACAATAATTGATAGATAATAGATAATAGATAATAGATAATAGATGATAGATAAATTTAATTCTTATGAAAAAATTGTTCCTCTCCGCCCTGATGCTGGGCGCGGCGCTGATGGTAAGCGCACAAAGTAAGTACGACCATTATTACCAGGGTCTGCCTATCGAGATCGAGCACGTACAGGAAGTGAAGTTCCCGGCTACGTCAGTTAATATCGCGCAATACGGCGCAGTGCCCGATGGCAAGACGGATTGTACGGAGGCTTTTAACAAAGCGATTAAAGAACTCAGTGAGAATGGTGGAGGTCACGTCATCGTACCGAAAGGTGTTTGGAAGACCGGTCCGATTCAGATGCAAAGTAATATCGATCTCCATTTGAGCAAAGGCGCTACGATCTTGGGTTCGGAGAACAAAGAGTTATTCGTTCAGAAGAGCGATAGTCTGCGTGACGGAAGTAAGAAATGTAACGCGCTTATCTATGGTTCTAAATTGGAGAACGTGGGCATCACCGGTAAGGGTGTGATAGACGGTCAGGGTTTTATCTGGCGTCCGCTCAAGGAGAAGAAAGTGGTACGCGACGGCAAGTTGCCTAAGGTTTGGGAAGAGGCTTTGGCGCTCGGCGGTACCCTCAAACAAGACGATAAGACCTATCGTCTCTGGTATCCGTTTAACTTGAATAAGGAGCTCGGTATCCCGAATATCGCCGCTACGGCGGAGATTCAAGAGAAGATGCGCCCACACTTGGTGAACATCACCGACTCAAAGAACGTTGTTGTAGAGGGTGTGACGTTGCGTAACAGTCCGAAGTTCCACCTTGTACCAACACGTATCCAGAACCTGATTATTGAGAACGTGACGATCGATTGTCCGTGGTGGGCACAGAACGGCGACGCGATGGATCCGGGTAATGTACAGGTAGCGCTGATTGCCGGTTGTCATGTAAGTGCCGGTGACGATGGTATCTGTATGAAAGGCGGTGTTGGTCAGAAAGGTGTAGATGCCGGTCCGCAACGCGATTTCCTGATCACGAACGATACCGTTTATCGTGCACACGGCGGTTTTGTCATCGGTTCGGAGTTCTGCGGCGGTATGCAGCGTTTGATTGTGAAGGATTGTATGTTTGATGGTACAGATATCGGTTGCCGTTTCAAATCGGCTCCGGGTCGTGGCGGTTGGTGCGAGGACATCTATTGCTATAACATCACGATGAAGGACATCCGCGAAGCTGCATTCCTTTTCCAATCGGGTTATGCTGATCGTTCGGCCGGAGGTCGCGGTGCTACAGACACGGATGATAAGAGTAAGTTCTATCCTGAATGGAGCAACTTCACCTTCCGTAATATCACCTGCGTCAATGCCCGTAAGGCGGTAGATATGGTAGGTTTGAAGGGTCTGCCGGTTCATGACATCTTGTTTGATGGTGTAAATTGGTACGGTACACGCGAAGGTATGACCATCGATTTTGCAGAGAAGATCAAGTTCCAGAACTGCATCATGACTCCGCAAAAGGAGAACGACATCAAGCACAGCAAGAACCTCCTCTGGAACGGAAGTCCGCTGGAATAAAGGCAAGTACATAACAACAATAAAGGCTCGCGTGTGCGAGCCTTTTTGATGAATGAGACGTCGCTATGTCGCTATTAGAAGATGAGATTTTGAGACTATGAGATTTTAATGAGACTTTGTAAAAGATTGTAAATAAACAGTTTAACAGAGAAAGTCTCATAGTCTCACTACAAATTTTAAAAGCGACAAAGCGACAAAGCGACATGTCGGAAAATATTGTCGAATAGGGTGAGGTTAGGATGACATTAGGTAGATGGTAGGAGTAAAGTCTAGGATTACCACGTAAAGAGTGTGTAATTGATAGCTAAATGACAGGTAAATGACATTAGGAAGAGGGATGGGCAATAACCAACCAATAACCAAGGAATAACGAACGAATAACTAACGAATAACTAACGAATAACTAACGATTGATAGGTAAAAGGAAGGTAAAACAACAAAATAGGCTCGCGCGTGCGAGCCTATTTTGTTATCCGATAAAGGAGGATTAAAGCTGTGCGCCAAGAGCGTTGTACTCTACACCGTTTTTACGGATGATGAGTTGACCGTTGCGATAGAACTTCTCAGCCTTAACAGCTGCGTCAGCGTTCTCGAAACCTTGAGCAGACTCAAAGATGATAGCGTAGATATTGATACCACCAGCTTTGATCTTCGACTCATCGGTCTCAGTGCTACCAGTACCAACCTCACCATAGGAAAGATCAATAGCACCAGCCTTTACGTTGCAAGTAAATACCGGGAATACTTTTACATTTTCCTTTGTTTGATCTGCCTTAGTCTCCTCAACATCAATTGCATCTGCATCATTCAGGTTTGCATTTAAGATATCCAAGCCATTCTGGGAGAATGTTAAGGTACGAGCAACAGTACTACTTGCGCTACGTGCGTGAACGGTAACCTTACCATCAGCCGGTACATTTAATACCATAGAGGACTTAGAACCGCTTGCACCACCAGTTTTAAGACGCATCGTGTCCTTTGCATAAGCCTGTGCGTTACCAAATCTCTGGGTATTGGCATCAACAGCAAATTTGTTGTTACCATTGCTAATAACCAAAGAAATACCATCTTTCTCGAAGGTTCTGGTTGCACCAAAATCAGCAGTAGCAATGATCTCCGGGAAATCAAGAGTCTGCGCACTAACTGTCAAAGCTGCGATAGCTGCAGCTGCGAAGAGGAAAAATTTCTTCATAATTGTTGAGTTTTAAAAGTTAATATTGTTGTTAATTGTAAAATGCTTTTTACAAACACGCTGCAAAATTACTACATTTTTTGTATATATACAAGTACATTTTGTTAAAAAATGTAGATTTTTTGCATTTTAATACAAATGAGCCACCAAATCGTTCAGGTACACCTCTATATTCATGTACGGCGCCTTAACTGAAGTTTCTTTAGCGTCCATGAAGTTATTCTTGTCCATGCCATGTGCATCCTCCCAAGTATCAGGGACGCCATCGCCATCTGTATCTGCGGGTTTATCATAGGTTTTATACTCTATCTCACGGCCATGCACATCATCTTGCGAATCTATGAGACCATTAGTAGAACCTCTGGAGCCACTGTACGTATATGTTCCATTACGAACCTCATTAACAATCCGCTCATCTATAGCATCCCGATGCAGAGAACAACCGGCCTTCGACAAAACTGTTTCATAGGCCTTCTCCGCCGTTTCCTCGTTAGCCAAAGGGGTTAGTCCTTCTGTCCAACGCGAAGAAGCTTTCACGGCATCTGTACGCACCGATGAGCCTTTCCAGTTATCGGCAGTCACAGAGGATGAACCGTACAAGTAATTGCCTGTCAAGTAGATTTGCGGCGGGATTACAGAGCCTAATGGAGAGCAATTATCACAAGATGTCCAAGGTTGTACCAATAGTGATTTGGTACTTGTAGCGGGTCCCGGTTTATAGTAGTTGTTTACGAAATTGATTTTGCGCGCTTCTCCAACACCTTCACCACCATAGGCCGGATGACTTCCCCAGTTGTAGACTACATTATTAACATAATCCAGAGGACCGCGATATCCATACGAAACATATTCATGATCAAAGCGAGGGTTACGGGAGTCATGATGCGCCAATAGGTTATGGTGGAAAGAGGCATTCTTACCTCCCCATATACCTCCATAGCCATGTGTTCCTTTCGCATGAACAGATTTACGAAGCGACTCCGTAATGAAACAATATTGAACTGTCACATTCGCTACGCCATATACAGAAACACATTCATCGGTTGACCAAGAACAAGAGCAATGGTCTATCATAATATCCTTATGATACTTGTCTTTCTTTGCGTCAATATTTACGCCCAACGCATCTGCTTCTTGCGCTCTTTCATCTCCTAATCGGAATCGCAAGAAACGTAATATTACATTATCCGCGTCAATAACCACAGGGTAATTACTAATGCAGATACCATCACCGGGAGCAGACTGTCCAAGAACGGTTAATTCTCCATTCTTGATTACCATTTCTCCATCTAACTCTATGTTTCCTGAGATGTTAAAAATAACAATTCTTCTCCCTTTTTGATTCAGCGCAAAGCGTAAGGTTCCCGGTTGAGGATCTGTTACTTCATCTTCTAATGAATTAACGACATAGATGGTGGTTCCACGACCTCCAGTAACATATTTACCTCCGCCATCAGCGCCCTCAAAAGCCAACACGTCGGTTGGCTCTTGAGGGTTCTCCGGCTCTTCTGTATTGCGACAAGCCATCAAAAGACCTGCAATACATGCTAATAATATTAATGACGGATACGTTTTCATAAGTTAATTCTAATAGCCGTAATCATTCCAGAGGTTAGGATTCGACGATAAGATGATGGTAAATATCGGCCAATACTGACGATTTTCTATTTCACCAGCAACTGTTGCTTTATATAATCTCTTACCAGCCAAAATCGGCGAACCTTCATCCAACCAGAACGACTCTTTCTTTACCCAACCGCCATTATCGGTTTCACTATTATAGCCGGGAGGATTACCTATTTCATCCAGATTAAGTCCGTAGATATCTGAGATTATGAAAGCCGGGCCACCGGTAGCATATGAATCATCGCGCGTAAACTTAACAAATATATACGGGTTCATGTGTCCGTAGTAATCCGTACCGGTCATATCAAAGATATAGTTTCCTTCTGAGTCTTTTCCACGCGAACTGTTGGCTCCGAACAACTCGAACACTTCCTCCGCTTTGGTCATGGTCGAGCCAAATACGCCCCAACGCATCAAATCATACTTACGAATATGCTCACCGGCAAACTCCTTAGCACGTTCCAACATGATGGTATCCATCGTCAAATTCGTTACATCATGTTTGGTGTCTCCGTACGCACGCTGACGAACCAGGTTAAAGATGGTAGTAGCCGGCCATTTACCTTTGTAGCTCGGTACATCATTCTGAATACCACCAATCATCGCCTCCGCGTACATCAAGAGGATATCCGAATAACGCATAATCGGAATATTCAAACCATCGTCATCATTGGTGACGTCATACGTCAACCATTCATAACGGAATTTTGCCAAATAGAACTTATTAGAAGCATCCGGTTTCTGATATAAAACTGGAGTACTTCCCAGCGAATCGCCTGTCGATTTCGTTATGTACGCATTGTCATCATTACGATAATCCCACTCATACGGAGCAATTGTCACCCATTTGCGGGTGTCTTTTGCATCAAACGAGAACACAAATTGAGGGGTCAGTGATATTTTAGCGTTACTTTTACTAGTAGAAGTGGTATGCGACAAATGAGACAACGCTCTCTTGTTTACATACAAGCCCATACGATTCAGGAACTGACCACGTACATTGTTATTGAACGGGATTTCCCACAGCGTCTCCGTTCTGCCATAGGCTCTCTCATTGGCACAAATATTTCTGAAGACATCCTCGTAATTTTTCAGCAATTTGCCTCCCACATTGGCACCATCATGGTCAATAACCATTTCGGTATATTTAACGGCCTCACCGAGCAGTTCGCTACGGAGCGCACCATCTTTTGTATTCGGTTGAACGCTGTAAGGCGCACCGCCACCTACGATCCATACATCCGGACGCAATGCCAATCCTGCATAAACCAAGTCTACTCGAGCTAATAAACCGCAAGCAAACTGTTTATTGATACGCTCTACATTATTTTTGGCATTACCCCAAGGGATATCTTGCGAGAAAGGCATCAGTTCGATTGCCTTGCGCAAGTCTACGCGCAGTTTGTCATAAATTTTATTACGATCTTCCTTTGTTACATAGACTGCTTCGGTCGTGTTCACATCAAGAGATTTGAATGAATATGGAACATCGCCCCATAACTTCGTCATCTCATAATACAACCAAGCACGCAATGTCAGCGCTTCTCCCCATAAATAACGAATATTTACATCGGCTGTATCACCGTATTGCTCGATGCCATCGATACACAGGTTAGCTCGCTCAATAGCACTTGTCAAATAAGACCACGGGTTTTTGTCCTTAGCAATCAAGTCACCATTACTATCGCCATCCTTCGTCATGGAATAATCGGTGTAATCATTTTCACCGTTATGCCATTCGATATCCGTATTATAGGATACCCAGTAGGTTCCCAGACGTGTACGATAGGAGTTTTGCTCTCCCAGGATATTGTAGATTCCGGCTATAACCTGCTCCGTTTCACGAGCAGAGGAGAACACGCTCGCCTCGTCCATAGCAGACGGAGAGTCGGTTGAGAAGAAACCGTCTTTGCAACCTGCCATCATAACAGATGCCGTTGCTAAAATTAAAATTTGTATCTTTTTCATAAGACTAATGATTTTCTATATTAGAATGCAAGATTAAAACCAACGTTTATACCACGAGTACGCGGATAAGCGGAATAGTCTACACCGGTAAGCATCGGGTTCTTACTGCTATAAACATCCACCTCCGGGTCAAAGCCTGAATACTTGGTAATCGTAAACAGGTTACTTACCTGAACGTAAATACGGCACTTCGTGATATAGGCCTTACTGATCCATTTATCCGGCAGAGAATAACCGAGCGTCAATTGGTTCAAACGAAGGAATGAACCATCCTCAACCGCATAATCCGTTACTACATAAGCAGCTGCATAAGGAGACCAGATTTTCGCTCCAGCATTATCTGCATCCAGTTGTTGTGTCATTTGCTCAATGGTCATACCTTGGCCAAGGTATTTAACAACCAAGTCATTACCATTCTCATCAAACATAGAATAGCGGTTGCCATAATTCATCTCGGTCAGCAAGTTACGGTACGACGTTTTGGTTCCTGTATTAGTAACCGTTGTAAAGTCAACCTTGTTGAGGTTTAGCACCTTATTACCAATTGAATAGGTGAAGTTTGCACCCAAGTCAACCATACCCCAGTTTTTACCGCTGATCGTGAAGTTCAGCGAGAAACCACCTTGACACTTCGGCATCGTGTTACCTAATTTCACTCTGTCTCGCTCATCGATTTTTCCATCTCCGTTTTGATCTTTCAGTTTGATCATACCCGGATACGGATTCTTCATCGACTCGTGTGGCTGAACGACGCCATACGTAGCGTAGTCCTTCAATGTCCACTCACGTCGAGCAGTGGTACCTCCCTTGGTATTGATAAAATCAGAAGCCTGATACCAGCCGTCGGTCACGTAGCCATAAATATCGCCGACGAGACCACCCGGATATACGTAGAACTCATTATACGTAATGGAAGAAGTAGAGAATGCACTGGTTGCAGCCGGCATTTCTGCTACACCACCTAAATCCGTAATTTTCATCTGACTTGCAGCGATGTTGGCACTGATGGTTAAGTTGTAATTCAAATTACCAGAGCGCTTATCTAAAGCGACACCGGTGACAGAGAATTCAACACCCTTGCTTTGAGTCGATCCGATATTACGATATTGATAGTTATATCCGGAAGAAAGCGGATACAACACGATCAGATCCTTGGTCGTATTCAAATATAAATCTAACGATCCGCTCAAGCGTTGATTAAAGAATCCGTAATCAAGACCCAGGTCACGCGTAATCGTAGTCTCCCATTTCAAGTTCGGGTTCGCTGCAATTCTCTTACTACCGCCCACCGTCAACATCGTGTTAAAACCAGACCACCATTGTGCAGCAGCCTCACCGGCTGTGCCAGACAAGAAGTCAGAATGCAGATATCCAAGATCTACGTTGTTATTACCTGCTGTACCATAACTGAAACGAAGTTTCAACTGTGATAACCAACTACGAGCAGATTCCATGAAATCTTCTTCTGCAATATTCCATGCAATTGCAGCAGACGGGAAATAGCCCCATTGATTACTCCTAGAGAAACGAGTCGAACCATCTGCACGGAATGTGAGAGATGCATAGTAACGACTTCTATAGTTATAGTCTGCGCGGGCAAAGAAAGACAACATATTATCCGTTGGCTTGATATAATTCGTATAAGAAGTTGAGGTGCAATTGGACAAATGATTAAACACCTCCTGACCTTTATACTTACCCTCATATCCGATACCGGTCATCGTACGTTCCTCTCCTTTACGCATTATAATTTCCTCACCGATTGTCACATTCAGATTATGGTGTTCCTTAACGGTTTGTGCATAATTGAAGGTGTTGGTTTGGCGGAACTGCGATTCGTATTCCATTGTCTGCATGGCAATACTATTACCTCTTGTATAGGTACGAGCCATATAAGTAGTCGGACCATAGAAGCGGTTTGTATTCGTACGCTTATAGTTATAACCTATTTCAGCACGCAATGTAAAGTATTTAGCAAACTTATAGGAAATGTAACCATTTAAATCCAATTTCTGATCCTTTTTGAATTTATAGTTATCGTCGATAGTTAGCAGCGGATTATACAATCCTCCGTACGAATCTTCATCATCCAAAGACTCAGCATCTTTTGAATACAGGGTTACCGGAGTATAAACGACCGAGTTACGAACACGCGATTCGGAAGTAGAACCTGCGTCTTTCGTTGTATTAGAACCTGCTCCATTCACTCTCGTATCCGAATAACGAGTATTGAACGATATATTCATGTTCTTAATCGGTTTAAACTTGGCCTTCAAAGAGATATTATCACGGCTATAATCCGAACCGTACATAATCGCCTTGTTATCAATGCGGTTATAACTTATGTTGAAATTGGCATTCTTATTACCACCGTTGATACTAAATGAATGGTTGGAGTCAAAACCGGTTCTTCCAAATGTCTCGTCCTGCCAATTTGTTCTTTCTAAGCTATTCGCACCTTCGAGCATTTTGGCAATATCATAGCTGTCACCGCTCTTCCATCCTTCGATAAAATACGGTGCAAATTTATCGTCCATTTTAGCCGAACCTTCTCTCAAATAGGCATTCTCATACTGCAACAGCATAAAATTCCTATTATCCATCACATCCAACATCTTGGTGATTTTCTTCCAGCCCACATAACCTGAATAGGTAAAATGGAACTGCATTTTATCATCAGCCTCATTAATAGTAGCATCCTTGGTCGTAATGATAATTACACCGTTAGCTCCTTGCGCACCGTAGATAGCAGTTGCAGCAGCATCTTTCAAAACGTCCATCGAAGCGATATCGCTCGGAGCAATATCCGAAATACTGGAAACAGGGAAACCGTCCACGATATACAACGGGTCATTACTTTGGGTCAGCGATGTACCACCACGTACACGGACTTTTACTTCAGCATCCGGAGCTCCATCTGCTGCCATTACCGACACACCTGCCAATTTACCTTGCAAAGCCTCGGCTGCGTTTGCAACCGGTACATCCTTGATCTGATCTGCACTGACAGAGGAAACAGCCGTGACGAGGTCACGTTTCTTGGTCGTACCATAACCGGTAACCACCACTTCTTCGAGCACCTCGGTGTTCTCACTCAGTACTACGTTCATCACATCGCCCGTGATATTCAACTCCTGCGTCTGCATACCGATGTAGGAGAAAATAAGCACTTTAGCGTCATCCGGCACATCGAGGGTGTAATTACCGTCGAAATCCGTCACTGTACCAATCGTGGTACCCTTTACCACTACGGAAGCAGAGATAATTGTCTCTCCCGTCGGGTCTTTTACTGTTCCGCTAACCACACGTGCCTCAGCCGCCATACCCATCATGAGTAAGGCTGCGAGCATCATGGTACGAAACATACTGACATTGAGTTTCATAAAAAGATTTTGTTTGTTGATATTAAGTTAAATGATTTGTGCTCCCTATTAACGCGCATATACGCGAGACATTTCGGCTGCAAAATTACACAAAAAACGCCAATCTTTTGTGGAAAAATTGACGTAATTACTACATAAATATGCTTTTTTGCTAACTTTACTTGTCAAAAGGCTCCCTATAGGTGCAACCTTCCCGCCATCTGGAACATCCGTATTGTGTATTTCCTCGGATGATCAGGCCTTGGCGACAAACCGGACAGAGCATGCCGGCTTTGTTGGATTTGACATCGCGCACGACGCCGGAAGTCATCTCTTTGAGTTCCACCAGGAAATCCTGCGCCGTATATTCGCCGCGCTCTATCTCACGCAGTTTTTTCTCCCACAGACCGGTCAGTTCAGCCGACTTGAGCAGCGGAGAGATAATGAGATGAATAAGGTTTATTCCTGTCTCGGTTGCCCGCAGCGACTTGCCCTGCTTGACGATATACTTACGCTGATAGAGTTTCTCGATGATGGCCGCACGCGTAGAAGGACGACCGATACCGTTCTCCTTCATTGCCTCGCGCAACTCATCGTTCTCCACCGTCTTACCTGCCGTCTCCATGGCGCGAAGCAGCGTAGCCTCGGTATAGTACTTCGGCGGCGTAGTGGTTTTCTCTTTGAGCACGGGCTCGTGGGGTCCGCTCTCGCCTTTTGCAAAAGCAGGAAGGGATTTGGAATTCTCAGAATTATCAGAATTATCAGCGTTTTCTGAATTATCCGATTCTTCTGCGCCAAACACTACGCGCCAACCGGGTTTCAAGACCTCACGGCCGGTAACCTTGAAATCGATCTCGCCGGCTTTGGCCAGCACGGTGGTGTTGCTCACTTCGCAATCGGGATAGAACACCGCAATGAAATGGAGCGCCACGAGATCATAGACCTTCTTCTCATCTGCCGTCATATTATCCGGGCGTTGTCCGGTAGGGATGATGGCATGGTGGTCGGTCACTTTCTTGTTGTCGAACACCTTCTTGGATTTCGGCAATTTGGTGCCGATGAGCGGTGCTACTTGCGGGAAATAGTCCTTGATGCCGTTCAGTGTACTCGGCACTTTGGGATAGATATCGTCGCTCAGATAGGTCGTGTCTACACGCGGATAGGTCGTGAGGCGTTTCTCATAAAGCGATTGGATCAGTTGGAGCGTTTGCTCCGCCGAGAAAGAATATTTCTTATTGCAGTCGACTTGCAGAGAGGTCAAGTCATACAGTTTGGGCGCGTACTCCGTACCTTTCTTCTTCTCCACGCTCGTGATCGTCAGCGGCAGATCTTTGATGCTGTCCACCAATTCCTGTCCCTGCTCCTCACTCGTGATGGCGTACTCGCCGTCTTCGACGGGTATCTGGGCACTAAACAACGTATCGCGGTAGTTGGTCTTGAGTTCCCAATAGGTACGCGGCACGAAGTTCTCTATCTCTGCCTGCCTTTTGACCACCAGCGCGAGTGTCGGCGTCTGGACACGTCCCACGGACAGCACTTGCCGATCTTTCCCGCTCCCGCGTGCGTACCTTATAGTATACGCGCGCGTGGCGTTCATGCCGAGCAACCAATCACCGATGGCGCGCATCATACCTGCTTCGTACAGGTGCTGGTACTCCGATTGGTCCTTGAGTTGCTGAAATCCGTCGCGGATAGCCTCTTCGGTCAGCGAGTTCACCCACAGGCGCTTCACCGGACACTTACACCCGGCCTGCTGGTACACCCAGCGCTGGATCAACTCTCCTTCCTGCCCGGCATCACCGCAGTTAATGACTTCGTCGGCTTGGTCGATCAGGTTCTTGATGACATTGAATTGTTTGTGTACGCCGGCATCGCCGAACACCTTGATAGAGAAACGCGGCGGAATCATCGGCAGCGAACTCAGCGTCCATGCCTTCCACTGCTCCGTATATTCCTGCGGGTCGAGCAACGCGCACAGATGGCCGAACGTCCAGGTGACCTGGTATCCGTTGCCTTCGAAATAGCCGTCGTGCTTTTGCTTAGCGCCCAGCACATTGGCTATATACGCGCCCACCGAGGGTTTCTCTGCTACACAAACAATCATAGATTATTCTTTCTGACCTCCGTATCCGTAACCGGCCTTGAGACCCTTGACGCCATTCAGCACGCAAGCGATATTATGCATGCGTTTCTGCTCAACCATCTGATTCATGTAGTCGATCATCTCCGACGGCGTGTATTTATAACGGAAGACATAGATTGTCATGTCCGCGATGCGATCCAACAGATAGGTGTCGCTTACCAATGCCACAGGAGCTGTATCCACGATGATATAATCATAACGCTTGCGCAGCTCGGCAAACAACTCATCCACGCGCTCTGTCTGCAGCAGTTCTGCAGGATTCGGAGGCACGGTACCGCACGGAATGATATCCAGATTCTTATGCTCACCGCTCGGAACAATGATATCGTCCAACTCAATACTCGGTTCTGCCAGATAATCGGTCAGATGACCCTTATCGCGCAATCCGAAATAAACGGCCAACATCGGTTTGCGGATATCGAGGCCCACCAGTGCTACTTTCTTGCCCAACATCGCCAGCGAGAGCGCCGTATTCGTTGCTACATACGACTTACCGTCTCCATTGATGCTGGACGTTACCAGGATAACCGGCGATTTGACATCCGATGGGATAACATATCGCAGGTTCGTTCGTATCAAGCGGAAGAGCTCTGCCGAAACAGTGGATTCACCGTCACGGATAGCGATATGCGCATTGCGAGAGTTCTGAACCAACTGACCCAGTAACGGTGCTTTCGCACGACGCTCAAACTCCTTCGCGTCATCGATTTTGTTATTCAACATCATGTACAGATAGAGCAGTCCTGCAGGCAACATCAAGCCCAACAAGAGGCACAAAGCCATTAGTTTTTTCGGCTTCGGCGACGCACTAAGGACGTCACGTTGGGGCATATCCACGATCTTAGCCGGCATAGCTGTCGCCGCCAACATGAGCGCGTTCTCTTCGCGTTTCTGATACAAGTAGATATAGAGTCGCTCCTTGATCTGTTGCTGACGAACCACGCGCACATACTCGCGCTCTTTCTCCGGTGCGTCCTTGATCTGACGGTCGTACTCGCGATCCTGCGCCTGCATATTACGTTTGCGGATCTGCAGACTCTCACGCACCGAACTGATGGTAGCGATGATATTCTGGCGAATGGTTGCCAACTGCGCATTCATCTGCTCGATCACCGGGTTGTCTTCCGTAGCGGTGCGCATGATACGCATGCGTTGGAGTTGCAAAGCGTTGTACTCCGAGATTCCACTCGACAACGAGCCATCGGTCACGCCCAGATTAGCAGGAATAAGATTATTGCGCTTGGTGTCATCACGCAGGAACTCATCGATGTAATCGATCAGACTCATCTGCGTCTCTATCTCCGCGAGGGCACGCTCCTCCGTGCTGTTGGCGTGAAGGAAGATTTGCGCCTGCGTACTCAGATCGGCAATGTTATTCTGTTCCTTATAGCTCGCTACTGCGTTCTCCGCGTCACTCAACTCCTCCGTGATGATTGCCAAACGCTCGTCGATAAACGCCGCCGTATTGGTGGCGATCATGTTCTTGTCCACGATGGCATTGAGGTTATACTGCTCAATGAGTTGGTGCAACAAAGCCTTGTCTCGCTCCGGGCAGGGAGACACGATGGATAACTGAATGATATTGGATTCTTTCTTGTGTTGCGCCACTTTGAGCATCTTGCCATAACTCGCGACCACCAGTTCGCGGCGGGCATGCGCCACACGGTAGGTCGTATCCCTGCTCAGTTCACGGTTGGCATGGATTGCAATCGTACCGACGCAGGTCTCTATAGGTTCACCCAATGTCTCCACGCGCGTCGTCGAACGATGGAAGAAACCCATCTTCGTCTTCACAATGTAGCCTTTCTTCGTCGGCTTCACCTTCACGGTAAACGATCTCCTCTGAGCATCTTTATTGAGCGCCAGATAATCGATCTTCAATGCCGCATTCGGGAACTCCGTCTCCCAACGCAAACCACCGCGTTTGGACGAACCCTCCCACAGATTAAGGGCATCGATCGTCTGATACAGCAGGCCGCGCGAAGAGAGCACTACCACTTCATCTTCGGCCGCCGTATTGCCGGAAAGGCCCAACATAGACAAAGACGAAAGGGCATCCTCTGCGCCCATCTCTTTTTGACGCAACATGATAGTGGCATCCGTTGTCCATTTTGGTGCTTTACGCAGATAATAGGCCGTGCCTAACAGAATAAAAAAGACCACACTTGCGGCAAACCACCACCAGTGCTCCATCACCACGCGTACGATCTTACGTACATCTATCTCATTCGTATTCTGCTCCATAATTACTTTTTCGTTGCGTTAATAACTGTTACGATGACGGTAGCCGCACTGGCAATGGTCGAGATGGTACTCAACCACAGACTTGTGTTGGCACTGTTCACTACGCGTACTTGGTTCGGCGAGACGTACACTACGTCGTTCTGCTGGAGGAAATAATACGGCGAGGTGAGCAGGTCTGCGCTGCGCAAATCTACACGCGCCATCTCTATCTTTCCTTCCACCTCACGCGTGATGAGCACGTTGTCACGACGACCATAAGGCGTCAGATCACCGGCTGCTGCCAGGGCTTCCAGAATCGTCAGACGACCACGACCAAGCGATACCTGCGTCGGGTGATTAACCTCACCCATGATCGATACCTTCGCGCCGATCAGGTTCACCTGAACCATCGGATTAAGCACCTGCTTGGCCAACAACTCCTTCACCGCCAGCTCGACCTCCGGACGTCTCAGGCCGGCGACGTGTACCTTACCCAATACCGGTAACTCCACGTCGCCATTCTCGTCCACGATGTAATACTGCAACATCGGGGTCGTCTGAACCTGCGTTGAACCCGGGGCTGTGAACACGACCGTCGGCAGGTTATACGGCGCTACTGCCTCTTTATCCAGCGCCGAAATAAAAATCGTCAAGGCATCTCCACAACGGATGATCGTTTCACTCTGCGCCTCGAAATGCGCATTGATCGAATCCTCCTTCGCCGGATTAGCATCTTGCAGGTACGTCATCTTTTTCTGCGTCACACAACTCGCAGCCGCGAGGGCCACCAGCATCAACGCAAAGATTTTAACTGAATTATGCATAGTTTTAGTCATTTTATCAAAATTAGCGTGCAAAATTACGAAAATTATTTGATATACACAAGATTATTCGCTTTTTTTCACGAATTATTTGCATATATGCAAATTTTGTAGTACCTTTGCATGACATTTTGTCAGGTTTATTATGACGCAACAGGAATTATTAGCCATCAAACAGCGCTTTGGTATCATCGGTCAGAGTCCGCTGCTCAATAGAAACATAGAGGTTGCCGTGCAGGTAGCGCGCACCGATCTGAGCGTGCTCATCACCGGAGAATCCGGTGTCGGCAAAGAGCATTTCCCGAAGATCATACACGCCTACTCAGCTCGCAAGCACGGGCCGTATTTCGCCGTCAACTGCGGTGCTATCCCGGAAGGAACGATCGATTCGGAGCTCTTCGGACATGAGAAAGGAGCCTTCACGGATGCCAAAAACGAACATAAGGGTTATTTCGAGATAGCCGATGGCGGAACCCTCTTCCTGGACGAAGTGGGTGAACTGCCGCTCCAAACGCAGGTACGTCTATTGCGTGTACTGGAGACGGGTGAGTTCCTTCGCATGGGTTCCAGCCAGGTGCGCAAAACCAACGTCCGTGTGGTCGCTGCCACCAACCTCAACATGCGGCAGGCTATCGACGAAGGACGTTTCCGCGAGGACCTCTATTACCGTCTCAACACCGTAGAGATACGCGTACCTGCACTGCGTGAGCGAAAAGAGGATATACCCCTGCTCTTCCGTAAGTTCGCCGTTGATTTCTGCAACCGCTATCAGATGCCGCCGCTCTCGCTGAGCGAAGAAGCGACTATGATGCTGCAGAACTCCTACTGGCGCGGAAACATTCGTCAACTCAAGAACCTCGCCGAGCAGATGGCCGTCATCGAGATGGATCATCAGATCAGCGCAGATACCTTACGCAGATACCTACCGCAGGAGGAGAACCGGCAGGAGA
>Ga0247611_10003898_pt1 | contig 21449 bp, 17 predicted proteins | sample 177DNAGHGhighgp2_FD_192422 | JGI IMG/M metagenome (GOLD analysis project Ga0247611, IMG submission 192422) | Sheep rumen microbial communities from Palmerston North, Manawatu-Wanganui, New Zealand - 1770 DNA GHGhigh gp2 | ecosystem: Host-associated > Mammals > Digestive system > Stomach > Rumen... | reverse complement strand
TGAGTGCGGAGAGACCGCCTTCCACATCCTTGAGCTTGGCCAAAAGTTCCGTGATGACCCAGTTGGCGAGCACCTTGCCGTTCTTGCAGTTCTTGGCGGCGGTGTCGTACCATTCGCTCACGTCGCGGTCTTCGGTGAGCACCATGGCATCGTATTCGGAAACACCGAAGTCGTCCATGAAGCGCTTGCGGCGGGCGTCCGGCAGTTCCGGAAGCGTGCGGCGGATTTCTTCGACAAAGGCCGGGTCGGTCACGAGGCGGACCATGTCCGGTTCCGGGAAGTACTTGTAGTCGTGAGCGTCTTCCTTGCTGCGGATGACGATGGTCTTGTCCGCGTTGGGGTCGTAACGCTTGGTGCACTGTTCCACTTCCTTGCCGGCATCGAGCGTCGAGGCCTGCAGGTTCATTTCGCAGTAGAGAGCCTTTTCGAGGTTCGTAAAGCTGTTCAAGTTCTTGATTTCGGCGCGGATACCGAACGGAGCGTCTTCGCTGGCACGCAGAGAGATGTTGCCGTCGCAGCGCATGTTGCCGTTTTCCATGTTGGCGTTAGAAACGCGCGTGTATTCGAGCGTCTGCTTGATTTTCTTCAGCACGAGCACGGCTTCTTCCGGGCTGCGGATATCCGGTTCCGTCACGATTTCGCAAAGTGGCGTGCCGCAGCGGTTCGCGTCAAAATGGCTCTGGGAGGGGCTCATGTCGTGGATGAGCTTGCCCGCGTCTTCTTCCATGTGGATACGGGTAATGCCCACGCGCTTCTTGGTACCGTCGGCCTTCACGATTTCGAGCCAGCCGTTCTTGCAAATCGGATGGTCATACACCGGAAGTCCGCCCGTCTGGGTAATCTGGTAACCCTTCGGAAGGTCCGGGTAGAAGTAGTTCTTACGAGTCCACATGGCGTTCAAGTCGATTTCGCAGTTGAGAGCGAGACCCAAGCGGATGGCATATTCCACAGCCTTCTTGTTCGGCACAGGCATAGCGCCCGGCATACCGAGGCAAACAGGGCAAACATGCTTGTTCGGGCTTGTGTTGACTTCAATTTCGCAACCGCAGAACATCTTCGTCTTGGTCGCAAGCTGACAATGGATTTCGAGACCGATAACAGGACAATAGTTGGACATAAAAACTCCGTATTATTTCACGGGGAGAAATTTAGAAAATATCAGTCCGGATTTTTCAGGCAACGAACCGAAAAAGCGTTTGAGTTGAGACTTCTATCAACTTCAACCACATCATCCGTATAGAACATCGTCATTTTATACGAATATTTTTTGTCCTCATGCACTGTCGATGAAACAAAATTCGCCTGATAACCATAAGATGCAAAACTGGCAGAACGACCTTCAGGATCCGTCTTATAATCTCTTACAGGAAGTGCCGAAAAACCATACTTGTCCGTCGAAGAACGCTTTCCACTCCAGCCACCTTTTGACTTCAAATCACGCCCTCCAAACAAGCTTCCACCCACAAATTCAATCAACGTGTTCCATTCTTCGGCAGACGGGATATGCCATCCTTCAGGGCACACGCCACGAGTATATCGCTTGGGGCTGCAATTTTTCCATTTATATCCACAGCCCTCTCCATCTTTAGAGAAGATACCCGCAGAATCCATGGCCGCACTCCACAGATAATAACGACCATAGGTTTTGCAATTAGACGCAACATGATCGTGGCAGAAGCTCGAAGAATCCAATTGATATGTCGGTTGCAAATAGGCATATCTAAGATTTTGGGCCATCCAAATCTGATCCCCAATTTCTGTAGTTCTGTACTCATTACCATCACGTTCATCCGTTAAGATGCCTGCTTTGGCATCATATGAGCTTCCTTTGTTTACATCATCTTTAGGCCAAGCAATCTTACACATAGCATCATTATCCTGATCATCGTCTTCGACACAACGAACATACGTGCTAATAGACTTTCTGTTAAAAATCAGTTCATATTTTTGGCCACCCTTGGGTTTTATTAAATAGGCTTCATCGTTATCATACTCGTTTGAAACCCACAAATATTTATAATCTTTTCTATAGACTGCAAACAAATTCAATTTTTCTTCATTGTCATTTTCAAAAAGTTCAAACCATTCGGCAAGGCTTGGAACATGCCAACCTGAAGGACATATTCCGCGCGCTCCACAAGGACGGCATTTTGGTTTACCATATCCACAATTTTTACCTGTGGTCGAAAATACGGCAGAGGAATCCATAGTTTCGCTCCAAAGATAGGTGCGACCATAAAATTCGACGCTATCAGGCTCCTTGGCATTTCTAGTTTCTACACCGGGATACTGGTAGTCAAAAGCTAGGTTTTCGACCATCCAGCGTCTTTTACCAAATTTCAGCACCTTATACTTTTTCCCGTCCCTGGAATCCTCGATATAATCGTATTTATAAGCATCCGAAGAGGATTTCGCAACTGATGACGAAGAATTGACAGAGGATGAGCTTGACAAGAGTGCCAACATGCTATACAAATGAGAATATGTAGAATTGACCGAAGAAGAACTCACAAAAGAAGATGAAGACAAAATAAGTACAGAAGAACTTGATGATGACGACAATCTAGACGAAGAAACTGACGAAGACAAATTACTCGAAGAAGAAGCGGACAAAGAAGAGGATGACTTTACCGAAGACGAAGACTTTTTATTTGATGACGAAGAGGACTTCTGCAAAGACGAAGAACTAGGCTTTGATTCGCTAGATTCCGCTACTTCAGAAGAACTTGAAACATCGAAATCATAACTTGTAACATTAGAATCGTTATCGTCACCACAACCGCATAAAACAAGAGTGGCAAGTACAAAATATACAAACGGAGAAATTTTCAAAAGGGCCTCCTTTAGAACTTATCCGCAATATACAAAAAACCTCCCTCAAAAAGGAGGCTAATTCAAAAAAAAAAATAGTCTATCAAAACAAACTCAAGACAATCTTTAAAAAACGTCAAATTTCATCGAGTGTAACGACGAGCGCATCAGCAGCATCACGGAAGTTCGCGCATTCCGTGAGGATGCAGTCTGCCCCGTTCACAAACGCAGTGGCAAGGCGCATGGCCTCCCCTTCCGTCAATTTGTGGTTCGTGCGGGCAGCAGCCGCAAAAAGTTCAGCCGCCTTGAGCGAAACGTCAGCATTCACTTCGCAAAGGCGCACATTCGCGGACTTCTCGAAGAATTCACGATACTGCCTTGCTAGCACACCGTCGTTTGCGCCATACGCCTTATTGCTGATTTCAAACAACGTTACAGACGAAACCAGAACCTGCACGTTATTCTCATAGACTCCATCCAATACGCCCGACACAACCGGGTAATAATCAGGATGCATCTGGAGGAGCCGCACCAGCGGCCCCGAATCCAAAAACAAAATGCGGCTCTGTTCAATCGACTTAATCATAATCTTCTGCAACAATTCACTACAATTAATAAACAATCATAAAAAAAATAAATAATTCATTTATAAATAAAAGCGAGACTTAAATCAAATCAACAGATAATCAGAATCACGTCGAGAGAATAAAGCGTCGGCCAAGGTATTTTCTTCGCAGTAGCGTGCAAAACGAGAGTCGCGAACGACTGCTAGCAGGCGTTCATGACCGAGTGCAGCCGCTGACGCCGTAGGCGTCAACTCCGAGCTGGGGCCCCGCCCGCAAGAAGTACATTTTTACTTATTACGGGCTTGGGCGAAGCCCACTCTTAATCATCTTCCTTAACGGGTTCGTAGATTTCCATGTAAGCGGCATCATAGCGCTGGCCCGAACGCATCATCTTGAAGCGCCCTGCCCGCGGATAGAAATACCAGTTCATCCATTCGCCACTCATGTCCGTACGCTTCGTCTTGAGGGCAATCGGCTTTTCGCCCATAAAATAATCACGCTTATGCGGAATCACGCGTTCCATGGCGCGGTATGTATGCACCGTATTGCCCGCCTTGCGTTCAACAGTTCCGTGCCCGTCCTTGCTCCATGTGATGTTCACAGTTCCATGTTCATCCGTCAGCGGTTCACATGTATCGAAACCGCTTGCGCACCACAAGTATTTCGGATAAGAGAAGCTATACGAATCCAAATTAAATGTTTCGGCAACGCGGTTGTTTCCCTTGAACGTCGGGTAATTTCCCGCAAGTGTGTATTCACCGGCATTGTAATCTTCGCAGCCACGCTGAGCAACTCTCACGACACGGTTATATACATCGACACCAACAGCGCATCCGTCTTCTTTATACACAAAACGCGCATGGCCGTTGATGTTTTTCTTTTCGAGATTGCCCATCTCGATTTCGGCCACGTCATCATCCTTGCCGTTCTGGACAATGATGTTAAAACGGCTGGCGTTGCTCGGCGAACTTTTCAACACAACGCGACCAGTTTCAGAAACATATTCTCCACTCAAGTCGGTGTATTCCATCATAAAGCGTTCCAGTTCTGAACGCTTGACCCACACATCGCCAAACTTGCAATTTACCGGCACATAGCGGGGCGGAACCTTCGGTTCGACTTCTTCGTACGTCGTAATTTTCTGTTTCTTGGTGACCGTCTTGAATTTATTCCTACCGACACGAACTTGTTCTTGCACATCTACATAAGTTTCGTGAGGAATTCTGTCCTTCGGGATAGGTAGTTCCTTGATTGCATCGGAAGACATCAAGTACCCTAGCGGGCGATTTTCGTCGATTTCACCATTATTTTTCTTATAAACATCCAATTTCATTTGAGCAAACGAACTTGCAGAAAACAGAGCCAACACCACCAACACAAATTTTTTCAAAACAGGTTCCTCTTTTAAATTATTAGGTTAGATTATTGTAGCCCTTATTGTAGAAAAAATAACGATGAAGAAAATTTTACTAACATTTAAATAAGTATTTAAACGTAGAATTATACCAAGGAGATCCAGTATGAAGAAAATGTTTCTTGCCACGTGCCTGCTGGCCGCGTCCGTATTTGCACTTCCAAAGGTCGAAGACGTCAAAGCGGCTGCTGCAGACGGTAAAGCCACTGTAGAAGCGAAGGCTGCTACAGCAAAGGCCAAAACCCAGACAGCCAAGAAGAAAGTAACGGCCACAAAGGAAAAAGCCCAGACCGTTCAAAGCAAGGCTGCCGCAGAAGAAGCAAAGGCCGCAGCATCGGCAACAGCTGTAGTCAATGACGCCAAGGCTCAAGCCGCAGACGTAAAGGCTCAGGCCGCAGATGCCAAGGTTCATGCCGCAAGCGCTCAGGCCAAGGCTGTCGATGCTAAGGCCCATGCCGAAGCACAGGCAGCAGATCTTCAGGCCAAGGCCGCCGAACAGAAGGCCCAGGCCGAAGCGCAGGCAGCAAACGCCCAAGCTCAAGCCGCAGAAAAGAAAGCTGAAATGGAAGCCAAGGCCGCTGGAATCAACACCCAAGCCAACGACTTGAAGGCTCAGGCTACAGACGCTAAAGCACAGGCAGTCAATGCATTTACGCCCGTAACCACAACGCAAGCTCCGGCTCCCGAAGCTAAGCAAGCTCCTACGGTAATCCCGGCCGTCACGCCGGCACCAGTCGTCGCCCCCACTCCGGTCGCAGAACCCGCTCCGGCAGTAGCAGTTCCGGCAGTAACCACGACAGAAGAAGTTGCCACCGTGGAACCGGCATCTACGACTACCCGCAAGAAAAAGAAGATGATCGAAAACGCCGTTTTCTCGGTGAACCAGATTGATTTCGATATCAACGCGGACTTCGAACTCGAAGCTGGCAAGGTTTTCTGGACATCCGAAGAAGATTATGCCTCGGACAACTTCGAAACCTGGAACGGCGAAGCCAACCTCGCCATCCTCGCCGAAACGCAGAATTTCAAGGGTAAGATTGCCCTAGCCTTCTACCCTGGCGACTTGAAGACAGACAACGTTAAAGGCGAAACCGGATCTGCCGAAGACTACTTCTCTCTCAAAGAAGCATGGGCAAACCAGACCAACGGTTGGTTCAGCTTCAAGGTCGGTCGTTGGGACAACACCGATAAGAACGGGGACTACTTCGGTGGCTACATCGATGGTTACATGAACGGATTCCTCTCCGAACAGGATCCGGAAAACCAGTTTGAATTCGGTTTCGTCCCGAACGAAAACATCGACATTGCTTTGTCCTTGATTAGCAAGGCTCCTCACCTGAACAAGGGCGACATTCGTGCAGTGTTCAACTTCCATGATCTTCCGAGTCTTGATGAGTTCGAAATCCAGCTCGGCTATCGCAGCAACATTTTCGACAAAGTCTATGATGCCGATGCGACAGTTAAGCACAACATTTCTATGAAGGTTCGTTGGCCGATTGTTCCAGACTTCTTCACTGTGTTCGGTGAAGTGGCCCTCATGGACTTGTCCGACGACATGGTCGTACCGCTCACGGGTGGTATGGAATTCAACTTCAAGACTGTTGACCGTGTCATTCTCGAAGCGGAATATGTCGGTGACCGCAAGAAGAACGGCTACTACGAAGGCAACCCGAAACATGTCAAGGACGTCCTCGGAGCTCTCTACCTCGAAAAGGCTCTCACGGACCGTTTCTCGCTCTCCGCTGGTTTCCACAACTACGGTGCTAGCAGAGACTTCATGCTCTCCGGCAATTTGATCGGCCGTATCAATTAGTATAAAATAAAATCAAAAATAAAAAGCCCCAGTTTAATAACTGGGGCTTTTAACATTCAACGATTGACATCCGAAAGAATACAACAGCAAACTTCCTACTGTCTACCGTCTACTTCCTACTCGTTTAAAATCCCTTACGTTCCAGGTCAAGCAAAAGCGCCTGGAGAGATTCTTCGACAGAAGCACGGAAACTCGTCGTGCCGAGGCTACAACTTGCAACAACATCGTTGCCGGAAGAAATTCGAATTACATCAAAACCATTTTCGGATGTAAAAGAGACTGTCAAACCTTTATTCAGAGCTTTTTCTAGTAAATCGCGCATAGCGACTCCTTTAATAATGAGTTCAAAAAACTTAGGTTGGCGCACCAACAGACTTAAACTAGGCTTTTTTGCTCCAAAAAACAAGCAAATAATTTTGATTTTCCATAATTTCAATGTATTTTAGGAAAAAACACGCCGTCATGATAGATTTGCACATCCATTTAGCCCGTCTTCCCAACAAAAAGCAACTGACCCAGCTGCTTTTAGACAAGAATTACGATTTTATCGCTATTGCCTGCGAACCTTGGGAATGGGAAGAGGTTATACTATTAAGGAATCGCTTTTCGACAGAACGAAAGCCGTTCAAGACTGCTTACGGGATCCACCCGATGATTGCGCAGCAGGCTAACGACGAGTTGTTCGCCAAATTACGGGCTATTTTAAAAGAGGATAAATGGGCGATGGTCGGCGAAGCGGGAATCGACAAGAGGTTTCCAGGATACGACGATGGCTCTCAGGACCAAGTATTTCTGAAACAGGCCGAACTTGCATTGGAACTTCAACGGGACTTGCAAATCCATTGCGTTGGGGATTATATGCGGGTGCTGAAACTTTTGACCAAGGCGGGGTTTCCGCAAGACAAGCCGTGGTTGTATAGCGCTCCGCGCCCCATATTCCACAGGTTTGGTGGGGACGTGGCTTTTCTCAAACGAGCACTCCCCTACGGCGCGCTGTTTTCGTTGCACGCCGACAGTTTTCGCAAGAAATCGACTGCAGCCACTATTCCGCTTATCCCGCAAGAGCGCGTGTTTTTCGAAACTGACGCAGACGAAACGTTCGCACAAAAAATCGTCGATAGAAACGTTGCTACGAGTTCTGCTACAACTGATCCCGGAACGGAGTCCGGGATGACAAACTGTGTAGAATCCGGAAAGACAAGCAGCAAAGAGTCCGGGATGACAAGTAGCGCCGAGTCCGTCATCCTGACCCTCGCAGAGGGGAAGGATCCAGAGCAATACACACCAGAAGAATGCGCCTCGGAACTGGAGAAGCGTTTGGAATCAGTGCGGCTCGCCTACACCCAGTGCCGTGAGTAACGGGTCTGCCGACCGAACTGTAGCTGCCTGCACTTGGATGCTTGCAAAATTGCGGAATACTTCGAGCGTCTTTTTCGCCATTTCCACGGGAGTTCCGCGCCCGACTTCGAACACCGCCTGTAGCGGCGACATACCCAAATAACGCATACTACACGGACAGAGGCTACTGATTTCGCCCAGCACACGCGGGTCCGGCGATGGTGTTTCGGCAAATGTCGCGACAATAACACCCTTGCGAAGCGCGAGTCCCTGGATGCGCAAACGACCTGCCAAAAGCCCAAGCTCTGTTACGAGCAAAAGCATCTTCGCCGGTGTCGGCACTGGGCCAAAGCGGTCCTGCAATTCGCTTTCGATATTCTGCACGTCCGCCTGCGACGTGATGCGGGCAATGCGCTGGTACAGCGAGATTCGTGTGAGGCCGTCTTCCACGTAATTTTCGGGGAGGTAAGCATCCACACCGATTTCCACACGCGGCTGTATCGGTTTTTCGAGAGCACCACCGCGGAGCATTTCCACCGCTTCACGCACCAAGCGCACGTACGTTTCAAAGCCGACTTCGGCAATGAAGCCGTGCTGTTCCTGGCCGAGCAAGTTGCCCGCACCGCGAATTTCAAGGTCGCGCATGGCAAGCTGGTAGCCGCTGCCGAGGTCTGTAAACTGCTCCAAAGCCTTGAGGCGGCGCATGGATTCCTGCGAGATTTCGCCACGCTGCGGAATGACGAGGAACGCCTTGGCCAAGACGCTGCTGCGGCCCACACGGCCACGCATCTGGTAAAGCTGGCTAATGCCAAAGTGGTGCGCGTTCATGATGATAATCGTGTTCGCGTTCGGCACATCCAAGCCGGATTCAATGATGCTCGTGCTCACGAGAATATCGAACTTGCGCGAAAGGAACGCATCCATCACGCGTTCAAGCTCATGGTCTTCCATCTGGCCGTGCGCCACAGCGACTTTCGCTTCAGGTGCCATCGCTTCGATTTCTTCGGCGAGCTTGGTAATCGTTTGCACGCGGTCATTCACCACGAACACCTGGCCGCCACGAGCGAGTTCATCGAGAATGGCGTTCTTCAAGACTTCGTCATCGCGCTGCATGAGCTTGGTTTCCACCGGCAAGCGGTTAATGGGCGGCGTATTAATAAGCGAAATGTCGCGAACGCCCGTCATGCTCAAATGCAGCGAGCGCGGAATCGGCGTTGCACTCATGCTGAGCGTATCAACAGCAAGGCGAAGCTGGCGGAGTTTTTCCTTTTGCTTCACGCCGAACTTTTGTTCTTCGTCAATAATCAAAAGACCGAGGTCCTTGAACTCGCTCTTGTTCGACAACAGCGCATGCGTTCCGATGACGATGTTCACGGAACCGTCTGCAATTTGCTTGAAAATTTCCTTCTTTTCCTTGGCGCTCTTGTAGCGATTCATGAGCGCAATCTTGACCGGGTAAGCGGCAAAGCGCTCGCAGAAGTTTTCGTAATGTTGAGCCGCAAGAATTGTCGTCGGAACGAGAATCGCAACTTGCTTGTTCGACGCGACACACTTGAACGCCGCACGCATAGCCACTTCGGTTTTACCAAAACCCACGTCACCGCAAATGAGGCGGTCCATCGGGCGGTGGCTTTCCATATCACGCTTGATGTCTGCCGTAGCGCGGAGCTGGTCTGGCGTCGGATCGTATTCGAAGGATTCCTCGAATTCCTTCTGCATGTTGCCATCGGGCGGGAAACCGAAACCTTCGACGAGTTCGCGTTTCGCATAAAGTTCCACAAGGTCACGCGCAATCTTAATGACTTTTTCCTTGACGCGCTTCTTGATGTTTTCCCAAGTCTTGCTGCCAAGGCGGTCGAGCTTCGTTTCAACATCGTCCGAACGGTCGAGGCGCTCAATCTTCTGCAAGTCCGAAACGGGGAACTTCAAACGGTCGCCGCCATCGTATTCGAGCAACGCGCAATCGACCATACCGCCGTTGACTTCTACGCGAACAAGCCCCAAGTAGCGGCCAATGCCGTGGTCTTCATGCGCCACGAGGTCACCGCGATTGAGCGATTCCACCATCAACGCATTCGTCACCGAGCCCGCAATCTTGTGCTTACGAGCCTTGTTCGCATGGCGGTTTAAAATTCTCGATTCCGTGAGGAACGCAACATTATCGTCTTCGAGCCAAAAGCCTTCACTCAAGTTGCCGATAAAATAATCTTCGACCGGCAGACCGTCAAAAATTTCACGCAAGCGGTTCACACCGCCAAGCGTCTGCGCCATCACATAGACACGACCGCCCTTGTCGTAAAATTCTTCGATTTCTTTGGCAACCGCGTCCGTACCATTCGAAGTAAAGTCCTGCGCACGCATGTGCATTTCGTGCCAATTGCCGTCATCGACTTTGACACGAGTCATATCGAGCGATGCACGCCCCACGAACAAACGCGAAAGCTCGCCTATCTTGAACCACAAATCCGCAGGAGCCGCGATTCCCGCATCCGTCACGCGAGCTTCGTCATAAGCACCACGGAACGTGCCATACATCTTCGAAGCAGTTTCCGAGAGCAATGAAAGTTCTTCAAAGACAAGCGATGCACGCGGCATGTAATCCAAAAGGCTCGCCACCAAACGCTGGTGATGCGGACGATGCCACCACAACGATTCTTTGGAACAATCCTCGCCCGCCATCACCGATTCTGGCACCGTAAACTCGCCCATCGGGAAGAACTCGATATGCGTCATCTGCTCCAGCGAACGCTGCGAGAAAATATCAAACGCACGGATGGATTCAATCTCGTCGCCGTAAAATTCAATACGAATCGGGTGCGAATAAAGCAAGCAGTTCACATCGACAATGCAACCGCGAATCGAAAACTCGCCCACGCCGCTCACCATCGGCTGTTCCGTAAAGCCGTGATCGAGGAACCACGGGCGCAAAGACGAAGGCTCCAGCTGGTCACCAACGCGGAGCGTACGCACCTGGCGCATGATTTCGCCCGGTTCCGGGAGTTTCATCAAAAACGCATCAAGCGGACAAACGACAACAAACGGCTTTTCGGTATGCGAAATATCGCGGAAAAACTTCAGACGTTCTTCAAGCACGCCCTCGAACGGCACCTTGATTTCGTAAGGTTTCAACCCGAGCGACGGGAAAAAGCGAACAAACTCCTCGCCCACCATACTTTCGAGATTCTCGACCCAGACTTCGGCACTGCGGTAATCCTTCGCAATCACTAGAATGTTCTGCGGGCTTTTCAAGAAGCGGTTCGACACCATCATCGAGGCAAGCGGAATCGACGCGCCATTGACATGAATGGCCTCGTTATCAGCATTTTCAAAAAGCGAAATCGCAGGGAACGAATTTTCTTGAAGGAATTCCGAAATGGTAAGCATAGCGGGAAATGTAGAAATTTACCAAATGTGGAAGCCTACGCCTAGAAAGAAATTATTTCTAATTTTTTCTTCAAAACGATTCGCATATCTTAATTCATACTTTGCTTTAAAAGATAAATAGCCCCCTATTGGAACATCACGCCCCAATTCAGAAATCCAAGGTCTAAATTCTAATTGCAATCCAGTCACATACGGATCATAGAATCCAATAAAAGGAGCTATTTTGAACCATTTTGTCTCAAAAACATCCCATCCTAGAAGAAACAACCACCCATCAAATTTATTCTTTCGCTCTTGACAATTAACACTACAATCCAAGAAAGAATAACTGAATGTAAGCATAAACCTTTTATATTGCAAAGCTATATTCAGTTCATATCCTTCACCTAATTCTGAATCCAACAATATAAAAGCTTCGCCACCTATACCACCTGTGTAAAATCGCTCTCTATAGTAATGCCTACGTTTAAAATCAAATTCACGAGAAACCTTTTTCGTCTCCACTTGTTTCATTACCCAAGGTTTAAATTCTGACTCAGGATATTTATTTTGAAAAGCAATCAATTTCTCTATCAACGAATCAAAGAAAAGAGTATCTTTAACATCATCAGTAGTGTAATACTCCAAAAAGCGAACTCGTTGAACAGCATCTCTATTATCTTGACAATTCCAATCATGACTCGCATCACAATATTTATGTTTATCTCTTAAATTCGTATTTTTCAATATAATTTTCAACAAATTAGCAAAATCCCTATATTCCAGCTTAGCAGTTCCATCTGAAATGCGCTTTAACTGATTCTGAAAATTTGCTTTTTTTGTTAAATCTATTTTTTTATTAAGATAAACAACTAATTTATCATCATAAGCAGAATATGGAGCGTTATCACTACAACATCCACTTTCATCATCAACATAACTGTCATTAATAAAACGATAATGTTCTCTTACCAGCGTAACTAACGCCGAATCATACTGATTCATTAAAAAATAAATTTGTATAAGTTCATAATTGTCCAACGCACGTTCGCCATATCCTGAATTTCTCAATACATCTACATATCGGAAAACTTCGTTCGAATCCTGAGCCTGTAAAGAGATCAATAGCGAATCTCTAACTTTTGCCAAAGCTTGTTTTTCGGGACTGTCTAGAAAGGGTGGCAGCGGTTTAATATCGCACGATTCTGCTAAAACAAAAACATTCAGCAATAGAACAAATAAAAAAATTTTCCGCATTCTTTTCCTCCTCTTGAGGATAAATTACCAAATGTGGAAGCCTACACCGAGATAGAATCTATGCTTGGAATGTTTTTTATAATCATCGGCTTCACCACCATTTTCGCCATATTTAAACACATACTTCGCCTTAAAAGATAAATAGCCCCCTATTGGAAATTCACCCCCTAATTCAGAAATCCACGGTCTAAATTCAAATTGCATGCCCGCCATCCAACTCTTGTATCCACCCACAAACGGAACAATTTTGAAGAACCTATTTTCAAAAGCATCTACACCTAGCAAGACATTCCAACCATCCAGAAAATCAGGATCCTGCCCATGATTAGCCGTTAAAATAAAACGTTTATATTGAAGAACAATATTCAATTCACAATCGGAATTCGACGGACTGATAAAAAATTCTCCGCCGATGCCTCCAGTATATAAACGATCCAAATAGTAATGCTGACGTCTAAAATCTCTTTCACGGGTTTGATTTGCCAAATGTCTGTGCTTTATAGCCCAACTTCTAAACTCCGAATCGGGATAATTATTTTGGAAACTAGCAAACATGGAAAACAACGAATCGTAATAAACAGAATCCTTATCAACGAAATCCTCACTCCAAACACCATAACGCATTTGATAAATTTCATCTCTTTGGCTACACACTTCTGACATTTTTCCTTTTTTCACTTCTTCAGAAAAACAAGCGACAGACTTACTTTTGATAACATTACGTGAAAACTCCATTTTCATCAATTCAGCCAAATCCTTGAGTTCTTGGCTTATATCCGAATTCAAAATGCGATTCAATTGTTCCTGAAGAACGTCCCGATTTGCCAAATTCATCTTTGCATCAAGAAATTCGATTAGCTTGTCGTCGAATGCAGAATACCATTGGTAGTGATGAGCGTATCTGCCTTGTGCATAAGAAGATAAATGATTATCATAATCACGAACAAACGTAACAATTGCCGAATCAAACTGGTCCATCAAAAGATAAATCTGCAAAAGCTCGTACTTGTCCAAGGCGTATTCTTCATATGCGGAATCTGTCAAAACACCAATATAACGTGCAACAGCGACAGAATCTTTAATTTGTATAGACTGTAATAAAGAGTCGCGAGTCTCCGCAATCAATTGATGGGGAGTTCCATTTAGTTTAGCACAAAGAGCCTCACGGGATTCTATTGCTTTGAGGTAATCATTCCCAAAGCCCCAAACACACAGGCATAAAATCAACGAAATCAGAAATCGGGGACGCATATAAAATAAGATACATTTTTTCACGAAAAAAAGTACATTTTTAGTGTTATAACACCTGCAACTCGACCTATTGCACGTTGTTTTTTGATTATTTATTTTTCATTATACGACGAGAAAGACCCGCTGATTGAGGCGTACGCATCCACGGGCGGGAACATTCCTCCTCGCAGTAGTAGGTCCGGTATTGACTTGGTGAAAGCCTTGGCCTTGGAATACCCATGCGGAATACGCTGCGATACATATCCCGATACTGGTCAGTGTCGGCTTTAAAAGATTAAACAACCTCAAAATACACTCTAACTGTGTACGTTTTTTGACGTACATATTCTTCCGCTATTTAACAGAATAGGAGCTCTATGAATAGAGAACAATACGCTGCAATGCTCAAGGACATCAGCGAAACCCACAAAGCAGGTGGCGACACGGCCGCTTGCATTGCAAAATACAACGAACGTTACAAGTTCATGTACATCTATAATGACAATGTATTCAAGATTCTTTTCGGGAGTCCCGAGAACGAAAAAATCACTATTGATTTTCTCAATGCCGTTCTTGGGTTCATCGGAAGCGATTGCATCAACAACCTTGCCTACATCAACCCTGCCCTGCCCGACGCATTCGGTAAAAGCATCACCTCGGACATCGTGGCAACCGACCAGCGTCTCGACCGGATTGTACTCGAAGTACAACATATTGAAGACGATTCATACAACGCACGTTTGGTTCTTTACACGGCAAAGCACACCATTGCAAGCCGTATCAAAGGTGAAGATTACGCATTGCAGAATTTGAACCTCATCAGTCTCCAGATGTTCGATGGATTCCCCAATTCACCTAATTACAGGCACAGTATTCGTTTCAAAAATCAAGAAAACGAAGAATTCTACGACAAGCAGACGATTACGCTCGTTGAAATTCCCAAATTCTTGAAAGGGAACTTCGCCACTGACAACAGCAGAATCGCAGAATGGCTCCGTGTAATCGATGGTTTAAACAACGAAACGCCCGTAGCCGTCCCCGAAGGCTCGCCATTCGCTCTATTGCAAGAAAAAGCCCAATTGAGTATATTTACAGAGGAATTTCTTGTAAGCGAGGCTATGAAAATGAGCGACCACAAGTATGAACTCTACGTTGAAAAGAAACACGCCCGTAAGGAAGGCCTCGAAGAAGGACGTGCGGAAGGACGTGCGGAAGGACGTGCGGAAGGACGTGCGGAAGGACGTGCGAAAGGTCTCACTGAAGGTGCTGATGCCAAAGCTCGCGAAATGGCTGCAGCAATGCTTGCAGATGGCGATTCCGTGGAAAAGGTCGTGCGAATTTCCAAGCTCCCTGAATCCGATGTTCTCGCCATCAAAGCCAGTTTAAAAAAGTAATGAAAATTCTACATCATTAAAACGGTCTGGACAATTCCAGTCCGTTTCCTTTTACAGAAAATAACATTAATATTTTTCGATAATTTACTCTTTCGCGATTTTGTCGTAGGCTTGGATAAGTTCGCGGTCCATGTCGCGACGATGCGCCGGAGACGCAAACTTGTTGAGCACTTGGCTCTTGTAAATCGACCAATTGCGGGAAAAAGCCACATGCATGACAGAGGCAATCATTAACCCCGGCAGCAAGCTGTAACTCCCGGTCATTTCGCAGACCATCACGACGCCAGCAAACGGAGCCTTTGCTGCACCGGCAAAAAACGCCGCCATACCGACAAGAATGAACATTTCCGGCATGCGGATAACGCCCGGGATTGCAAGTTCGCAGATTCCCGCAAACATCGCACCCACAACGCCACCAATAAACAGTGACGGTCCAAAAACACCGCCTGAACCGCCCGAACCGACCGTCAATGCGGTTGCGACAATCTTTGCAAGCACAACCCCAAGCAAAAGCAACACGCCCCACGCAGTATGCGGCACAAGACCGGCCATCAAATCATCGATAAAGCCAAAACCACCGCCAGAAACTTCCGGATACGCAAGAATCAAAAGCGAAACGAACGCTCCGCCAATCGCGGGTTTGAGCCAAGCGGGAATCGACCACTTATGAAAGCGGCGTTCCGACGCATAATAACAGCGCACGTACAAATACGAAAACGGGAAACAGAGAATTCCAAGCAACGCGCAGGCGAAAAGTTCCACGCCGCCCGTAAACGGGAACGCGGGCACTCCGCTAATCAAAGGCGCAGTTCCCACAAAAGCCACATAAACAGCAAAAGAAACAACCGACGAAACAACGGACGTCGCAAAAGCATTCGACTCGAAATCCTCGCGGTAAAGCATTTCGACAGACGTGAGCGCCCCCGCCAGCGGAGCCTTGAAAATTGCGCCAAGCCCAGCTGCCGTACCCGCCAGCAAGAACTGACCGCGCATCATCCGCGGCATCTTGAAGAACTTGCAAATCGTCGAGGCTATGCCGGAACCAATCTGCGAAATCGGGCCTTCATACCCTGCAGAACCGCCTGTCGAAAGCGTCACGATACTCGCAAAGAACTTCACCGGAGCAACACGGGCACGCACGTTACCGCCCTGGTGGTGGAATGAATAAATCATCCTGTCGGTGCCCTGCCCCGCCGTTTCGGGAGCTCGGGCAATCTTGTAAATGAAAATGCCTACAGCAAGACCGCCAATCGCGGGAACCGCTGCAAAAGCCCACCACGGCAAAAGACCAAGCGTCCACGGCAAACGGACCCAATCCACAGCATGCACGAGGCCCCAGTGGAACGCGACAGCGACAAGTCCCGTCACGAAACCGATTACCGCAGCAAGTCCAAGCTTTGGCAAGTAACCGTTCACCACAAGAAGTTTCGCAATAGTCCTATGAATCCGCTTCACGCGGCGCAAGATAGAAATATTGGCGTCTAACGACAAGGCTCAAGACCATCGCTAGAAGGACGAACTTTTAGCATCCTAGAAGAAATTCACGTTGAACCAGCCCTTCTTGCCATCAGCAGTAAGAGCGATGCCACAGGCGACGGTTTTGTAGTTGCCCTTCATGTTGAGGTAATGGCCGATGTAGGGGTAGTCTTCGTCTTTTTTCGGGTCGCGTTCGCCACTCGTCACAAGCGCTTTTTCGTCTTCCCACATCATTTTGAGGTAAGAATCAGAGACTTCGATTGCTGTTTTGCGCCATGAGGTATTGAAGTTCGGGCCGCTGTTCTGCGCCCATTCCCCACAGTTGCCAAAGTGGCCATGAGCCTTATTTTCCGCGAGGTCATCGGCGGCTTCCTTGTCGGTGCAGGTCTGCTTTTCTTCAGGTGCAAGCGTCAATGGTCCAAGGTTTTCGGTTGCGCGGTATTCGTTGATTTTATCGAGGCAGGCTTGGCGCCAGTTGTCGCTGAAAAAGCCAGACGCCGCAGCGGACGATGCAGGTGCAGTTGCGGAGGAACTCACCACGACCTTCGCGGACGAACTCGCAGGAGACTTCGCCGAAGAGGAACTGTTTGCCGTTTTTGCAGAAGAACTGCTCGCGATTTTCGCCGAAGAAGATGCTGGAACCGCCACGGACGAACTCGCAGGAGACTTCGCCGAAGAGGAACTTGCAACTTTCGCGGAGGAAGAAGTCGCGGATGAAGCCGGTTTCGCAGCCGAAGAAGACAAATATCTCCCCGGAGCGTGTACAGAAGAGGAACTCGTCAGAACGATGTGATTGTTCGCACTCACGCCATCGTCATCGGAACAGCCAAACAAGGCTAGCGCAAGAGACGCAATGACAGCCAGTTGTGCAGATTTTTTTAATAACATAAATACCCCATATTCCTAAAAATTATTTTCTAACTGAAATTATAACATTTTTGAAAAAGAGATGCCCAATCCAGTTGTGCGTGACATCCTCATTTCAATTGATTCCACAAGCCCCCCTACAATCCACCCCCAATTTTTACTATCTTTGGCGCCATGCTTAATGTATCCAATGTCAGTCTCCAGTATGGTAGCCGCGTCCTCTTCAAGGAAGTAAACCTTTCCTTCAAGAGAGGCAACTGCTACGGTGTCATCGGCGCAAACGGTGCCGGCAAGTCCACATTCCTCAAGATTCTTTCGGGCGAACTCGAACCGAACACGGGTGAAGTCACGAAGGACCCGGGCGAACGTATCGCCGTTTTGAAGCAAGACCACTTTGCCTACGAAAACAACACTGTCCTCGAAACCGTGATGATGGGTTTCCCGGAACTTTACGAACTTGGCAAAAAGCGCGATGAACTTTACGCGCTCCCTGAAATGACCGAAGAACAGGGCATGCAGGCCATGGAAATCGAGACGCGCTTTGGCGAAATCGGCGGTTACGAAGCCGACTCCAACGCCGCCGTGCTCCTCAAGGGTCTTGGCATTCCCGAAGAATTCCACTACAACTTGATGTCCGAACTCGATGGTGGCCAGAAGATCCGCGTGCTCCTCGCCCAGGCTCTGTTTGGCAACCCGGACATTCTGTTGCTTGACGAACCGACGAACCACTTGGATTTGGAAACCGTCGGCTGGCTCGAAGACTACCTCGAACGCTTCGAAAACATCGTGATCGTGGTGAGCCATGACCGTCACTTCTTGAACGCCGTCTGTACGCACACTTGCGATATCGACTACGGCAAGATCAACATTTACGGCGGTAACTACGAATTCTGGTATGCAGCAAGCCAGCTCGCCCAGAAGCAGCGCAAGGACCAGAACCGCCGCGCCGAAGAAAAGATTGAAGAACTCAAGGCGTTCATCCGCCGCTTCGCATCGAATGCCGCTAAGGCCAAGCAGGCCACCAGCCGCAAGAAGCTTTTGGACAAGATGACCGTCGAAGAAATGCCGGCCTCCAGCCGTAAGTTCCCGTGGGTGAACTTCAAGATGGACCGCGAACCGGGCAAGATCGTGCTCGAAGTCAAGAACGCCACCGTTGATGGCGGCGACGGCATCGTCTGCAAGGGATTCGACTTCTCGCTCGGCAACCAGGACAAGGTCGCTCTCGTCGGTGAATACGACACGCTCAAGACCGCATTCTTCCAGCTCATTGCCGAAGAAACAAAGGCTCCGGAAGGCGTGCTCAAGTGGGGCAACACCATCAGCTACAACTACTTCCCGAAGAACAACGACGCTTATTTCAAGACGGACCTCTCTCTCGTGGATTGGCTACGCCAGTACAGCAAGGAACAGGACGAAACATTCATCCGCGGATTCCTCGGCCGTATGCTCTTTACCGGCGAAGAAGCGCTGAAATCGGCGAACGTCCTTTCCGGTGGCGAAAAGGTGCGCTGCATGCTTTCGAAGATGATGCTTTCGAACGCGAACTGCTTGTTGCTCGACGAACCGACCGCACACCTCGACTTGGAAGCCATCACCGCTTTGAACAACGGCCTCAAGGCTTTCCCGGGACCGGTTATCTTCTGCTCGCAGGACCATGAATTTATTCAAACGATTGCGAACCGTGTCTTGGAACTCACGCCGAACGGCGTTATCGACCGCAGCATTACCTTCGACGAATGGCTCGAAACCAAGAAGACGAAGAAGAAGTAATTAGCAGTTCTCTGTTTTGAAACGGAGAAGCCCGCACAGTGGCGGGCATGACAAAGTTGAGATCCCTGTCACAACAAGTGGCAGGGATTTTTGCTATTTAATCAATTATTACTTAATTGACTGACCGCACCGGTAGTTAAATTTTCTTGGATACCTTTCAATATTTGATATAACAATGATTGGGTAATATCATCTACATGGCACTGAAAATCAGCTTTGAGTTTGCTATGGTACAATATGTATTCTAAACATTCGGTATCATCTATATTGCGATACCGAATTGTGTTGTGAAGCAAATTTTCTTGCTGAAAGAGACGTTCTTTATCAGGGCGAACAAACGTGATGCAAAACGCCTTGCCAATGTTTATAGGAATGTTTGTTAGAACTACATTATGATAGCTAACACGTATTTCTCGTTTGTCGGTCTTATCCGAGTTCGGATAGAACAACTTATATCGTGATGCTCCGGTACTCATCCCTAGTGCGTTTCCAATTATTTCTGTATATGACCCATTTGACGAAGAAACCATCTTTAACAACGATGTTTTATTGAGAATCGAGTCAATTCGACGTGAAAGAATGCGTCCGTCAATAAATTTTGCGTCTTCCGCTTGACCGGGCCGAGCTTTTTTACTATTTTCTTCCCGATTAGGCAAGTTATGTGGGTTGGAAATTGCTTCCATTACGCAAGAACTAGAACTTTCAGAGGCATAACACCTATCCAAGTAAGCACTCTTCGCTAGTATGGCTGACGAAGCGCCAACTGAGGCACAATGTGGTTTTACAATGCCATCCGGCTCATCCGGGTGGCATATTTTATATTCATTGGACTCCGCCTCAAACAGTGCCGATAGTTTCTTTTTACGATTCTCCTTCATGCTCCGCTCTCCGAAAAAAGAAAAAACATCCAAATTTTTTTGGATGTCTCGGCGCACTATTTCGAACCGCAAGAGGAAATGTAGAATACACACCTATTTTGGCAAGGTTCGGTTTGTAAAAGAATGGTAAAAAGGAAAATAATCTCAACTGATTTGCCGGGATTCCCGGCTTTTACTAATTTTCGCGCATGTTCCATCCGATCCGGCATTTTATCACGATTACAAAGCATCGAAACGAGGTCGTCAGACTTTGCTTTAAGGCCGGTATCGGGTTGCAGGGGCTGTTCCACGATTTGTCGAAGTACAGTCCCAGCGAATTTATCCCGGGCGCCAAATATTACACGGGCAAGGAATCGCCAAACAACGGCGAGCGCCGCGACACGGGCATGAGCCTCGCATGGATGCACCACAAGGGTCGCAACAAGCACCACTTTGAATTCTGGTACGATTACGACATGAAAACAAAGAAAATCGTGCCGATGGACATGCCCGACCGTTACATCAAGGAGATGTTCTGCGACCGCGTTGCCGCCTCCAAGACGTACAACAAGGCAACCTACACGCAGGAATCGCCGCTGCTTTACCTGACGAAAAGCACTGCGCACGAGAAAATGACTGAAACGACTTACAAGAAGTTGTTGTTCTTGCTTCAAAAACTCGCGAAAGACGGTGAAAAAGAAACACTCCGGTTCATGCGGCATTGCAAGGAACTGCCGACGGAGTAAAGCAAAGCTTTCGAACTACGAGAGCCCTTGCGACAACTAGCGCAAAAAGGTATATTTGTAAAAATCACTGGATCCTTCCACCTACGGTGTCAGGATGACAAATCCAGAGAAAAAGTATATTTAAAGGAGATGCCCTCCCCATTCGCGAATCATGCTCACGTAAGTGCTAGTTGCATTCAAGGCGAGTGTCGCGACAGGCTGCTTGCAGACTGTCATGATTGAGCCGAAGATGCTGACGCAAAGCGTCAAAGCACTAAGTGATCAAAGAGCTCGCTCGGAGGCGGGCATGACATTAATGAACCGCGATTGTTCGCGGCACACTTGAACGGAAAGGCAAATTATGGAACTTGGAAGAATCAACCGCGCTCGCGTCGAATCCATCACCCCGCAAGGCTACTACCTCGAACTTGAAACCGGTGGAAGCGTGCTCCTCCCCGGCAATCGCAACAAATTCACGCTCGTCGAAGGCGAAATCATCGACGTGTTCGTCTATACGGACTCCGAAGACCGCCCGATTGCAACACTTGACAAGCCGCTCGCGCAGGTG
>Ga0247611_10003897_pt1 | contig 21452 bp, 13 predicted proteins | sample 177DNAGHGhighgp2_FD_192422 | JGI IMG/M metagenome (GOLD analysis project Ga0247611, IMG submission 192422) | Sheep rumen microbial communities from Palmerston North, Manawatu-Wanganui, New Zealand - 1770 DNA GHGhigh gp2 | ecosystem: Host-associated > Mammals > Digestive system > Stomach > Rumen... | reverse complement strand
CAGATAGCCACGCTTGGCAATATCCAGCTGCACGGAGGCGGCATCGGTCTGCAACTGTGCGGCGCGTATCTCAGGACGTGTGGCCAGGGCCTGGTTGTACACGTCTGTCTTATTGGGGATGGGTTGCAGGGCCTGCTCGTCAGCCATCTCGGCGGTGCTGATGTCGAAGGCTTCGTTGATGTCCAGCTGCAGCAAAGCCTTGAGCTGGCGCTTGTAGCCGTCGATCTGCGTCTGGGCATTGACCACGTCGTACTGTGTCTGAGCCACTTGCGACTCCAGCTGTGCGACGTCAGCCTTGGCCAGGTCACCCACCTTGTACCGCTCCTGTCCGCGTTCCAACTGCTGCTGGGCGGTAGCGGCGAGCTGTTCGTTGACGCGCTTGGCCTCGATGGTGTAGAGCACTTGCACGTAGAGCTGGGCGATCTGCTCCTGAATGCTCTTCAGCGTCTGCTCCGTCTGCACGGCAGCGAGTTCGGTCTGCACCTCCTGTGCCTTGATGGCCTTGCGGTTGATGCCTCCGTTCCACACGGTCCAGTTGGCGTTCAGACCGTAGCTACCGTTCTCCGTCACCTTGTTGTTCGTCGAGGTTGCCATGCCGTTCTGCACGATGACGGTGGCTTCCTGGAAGGGACGGTAGCCCACGCTCTGGCTCATCGAAGCCGAGAGGGTGGGGAAGAGGGCGGCCTTCGCCTGTTTCAGCTGTTCGGCAGCATCCTGTTCCGAGAGGCGGTTCTTCTGAACGGTGATATTCTTCTCGGCTGCATAGTCGAGACAACGCTGCAGCGTCCACGTTTCCTGGGCCCATAAGCCCGTGGCTGACATGACACATGCAGCAGCAATCAATAGTCTTTTCTTTATCATAATGTGCGTGTTAGTGATGCGTAATTATATATATAAGGTATGCCTTTGCCGGCTTTTACCGGGCAAAAGTACTCCTTTTTTACGAATTACGACACATGAAGGGGCAAGAAAGTTTAATGTTTAAAAGAGTTTAACGCATTTTGTACCCCCTTACATTAATGGAGAATGGAGAATGGAGAATGGAGAATGGATAATGTATAATGGACAATGGATAATGGACAATTCTTCATTCTTCATTCTTCATTCTTCATTCTTCATTCCTCATTCATCAATTCACGAAGTAATGATATTCCTCAGTTCTTCATAGTCCTTCACCACACCGTATGTAACGCTTGAGCTGGAGATGGTTTCGAAGTGGCGCTTGGCACATTCTATCTTCACGCGCTCCGTCTCGCGGTAGTCCGTCACCTCATCGTTGCGATAGCCCTTGGTCTCGGCCACGAAATAGATGTGCTTGATGTCAGGTTCCTCTTTGAAGACGATGGCCCAGTCGGGATTGTAGTGCCCTACAGGTGTATTGATATAGAAGCCGTTAGGCAACTTGGTATAGACGGCCACCTCGTTCTGCATAATATAGGCGGTTGAGAGCTGCGTTATAGTAACCTTCACCTGCAAGAAATGAGAAAAGGTTCTCTTGGATTTAGTGTATATTAACGGATTTGCTTTATCATTTTCTTGAAGGGTCAAGCGTCGCAAGCGCCGAGCGGAGGCCGATAGGCCGACCCTACATTGCATGACAGAGCTGTTACAGTTAATTCACCGAAATCCAAAAGAACCGAAAAAATGATTGTATCTTGGCCGTATTATCCCAAAATACACTAATACACTCAAGAATACACACAAAATACACTAAATTATCCGATGTTATAATGGTGAAATACAATGTATTAAGCATAAAAGAGTGTAAAAGTGTATAAATTCTCATTATATTTTCGTATGAATGAAGAATGAAGAGTGATGAGTTAGCATGAACGACGGGTGTTGCCAGTATGAACGACGGGTGTTGCCAGTATGAACGACGAGTGCTGCCAGCATGAACGACGGGTGCTGTCAACATGAATGATGGGCGCTACCATAACGAATAGCCGTCGGTGCCGGAACGTCTTAATGTCGCAGCTTGAACGTTCAATGGTGTAGGTTGTTCGGTCGCGAGCGAACGACCTACACCGTTAGAAGCTTATTCATGGCTTCCGATAGCCTATCCTGCCAACCAATTTTCATGATAGGCTATACAACTGCATGTTAAACGGCATAGCACTGTTCCCGCTCGTGACAGCAAACATACAAATCTATTCAAACCCTCATAGAAAATGGTTTTTCCCATCGTTTTTATTTGTTTATGAATATTTTTTTGTACTTTTGCGCCCAGAAACCAAAGACAAGGAAATAATGACTGCACTTGAACTCAATGCCGAAATGCTTCGTTCCATGAGCCTGATAGCCGAGGACGAGAACCTGCTCAAGCGGGCTGTGAAATACCTGCGCAAGCTGGTTGCAGAGAAAGAAGACCCAACCCTCTTCACCAAGGAAGAATTCTTCCACAGAGTGGATGAAGCAAAGAAAGGTCCTTCATACCGCTTAGAAGAAGGAGAAACTATTGAAGATCTTATAGCCCGAGTAGGATAATGGCATTTACCATCATATACCAAAGGCAAGCCGTTGAAGATGCCCGGAAGCTCAAAAGCGAAGAGCCCAAAGCCTTTCAGAAATTGCTGAAATTGGAATCTGAATTGAAAGAGCATCCCCGCACTGGAACTGGAAAACCAGAACCGCTCTCTGGTGACCGCGCAGGACAGTGGAGTCGTCGCCTCACCAAGAAGCACCGCCTCGTCTATGAGATTCACGACTCCGAAGTGATTGTTCTCGTGCTTACGGCCTACGGCCATTATGGGGACAAGTAAGTAGTTCATACGCCCAAACCCTCCATCTTTTATTTCAGCTCACTAAGTTCTTGCCGCTTCGACTTCACCTGCTTATTTAATTCAAGTAGCCTATCTAACTGTGGCTCGTATTCCGGCCGATACTCGATTACCAATTCCGGTACTTTCTTTTCAGTCCGTTGGTGTTCATCAGTATTATGGGCATAAGAGTGCGAAGTTGAGACCATTCTTTAACCAAATATCATCAATTTAGGAAAGAACGTTCTTTTTTTACTGTTTTGTTATGATTCTAAAGACAAAAACAATATCTTTGCAGACAAAATCCATGACTTGTCACAAAAAAGGTCTATAAAATGATATTTAAGAGGCAAAATAGACTATATTGCTAATCTCCAGGATGCCTTTCTTGTGGAGGAAGCATTACGGTACGATGTGAAGGGGCGTAAGTATATTGGATCCGAATCGAAGTACTATTTTACTGATATGGGACTTCGTGGTGCAATTCTTGATTTCCGCCAGCAGGAAGAGACACACATCATGGAAAATGTTATCTACAATGAGCTGAGAATGCGAGGCTTTCTTGTGGATGTCGGAATGATAGAAGCTTGGAAAAAGGATAAGGATAACCATAGGGTACGTCGTAATCTGGAAATAGACTTCGTGGCCAACAAAGGAAGTCAACGATACTATATACAGTCAGCTTTCGCCATCTCAGATTTAGAGAAGAAGGAACAGGAAGAGGCCTCACTGAAAGCCATCAGAGATGCTTTCAAGAGGGTGGTCATCATAAGGAACGACATCATGCCATATCATGACGATAATGGCTTCTTAATCATTGGACTTTTAGACTTCTTGCTAAATACCAATAGTTTAGATTTGTGATTAGTGATTCAGCCGGCCAATTTTCATGATATGCTATACAACTGCATGATAAACGGCAGAGCACTGTTCCCTCTGTTTATTCTTTATTCAAAGACCAGCACATCATTCTAATGCCTACGCATCGCCCTCCATCCACATTGGGACAGAGGGCGATGACTATACTAATCAATGATTATCTTAATGGCTCTTACTTAACCACCATCTTCTTACCATTGATGATGTTCACACCACGCTGAGGTTTCGAGAGGCGCTGGCCGGAGAGGGTGTAGATGACAGCATCATCAACAGTCAATTGGCCTTTGTCCGCTGATTGAATACCGTCGGGATCTTCACCTGACATCTCAACCCATTCACCTGCTTCAGCATCATATTGGAATACCTTCCAACCCTTTGCGTTGGCAGCAGCCACCTGCGCTGGAGTAATCTCCTTGCCTTCGCCCGATACCTGAGGAGCAATAGCATACAGATTCCCAGAATCTACGGTCGGTAATGAGGAAATCAATTCTTCCATCGCGGTATCCTTTATCTGATTGAGATAGCAATGCAGTTCTCTCATCGCTGTATTCTTCGACACGTCTAAGGACGTCAGCTGATTACTATTACAATTAAGGGTTTCCAACACAACATTCTTCGTCACATCCAACGATGTTAACTTATTTGCTTCACAATTCAGGAATTTCAGCTTAACATTCTTCGTCAGATCCAACGATGTCAGCTGATTGCTGTAGCAATACAGCTCCGTTAATGCAACATTCTTCGACACGTCCAATGATGTCAGTTGATTATGATCGCACCATAGATACGTCAGGTTCGTAAACAGCTCTATACCTGTGAGGTCTGCAATTTCTTTGTCTGAAACATCTATTTCAGTTATCCCCTCAATCTCTTCCTCCGTCAGCAGCGCATCCTGACCGTAGTCCTGACTGAGGAGCCAAGCGCGGAAGTTCTCGTCGGGGAAGTTGGTGGCATCGATGGCGATGCCGGTAGGAGCCACCTCACCTGACATCTCAACCCATTCACCTGTTTCAGCATCATATTGGAATACCTTCCAACCCTTTGCGTTGGCAGCAGCCACCTGCGCAGGAGTAATCTCATTGCCTTCACCCCATTCTGGAGAATCCATTGCATACAGATTCCCAGAATCTACGGTAGGTAATGAGGAAATCAATACGTCCATCGCGGTATCCTTTATCTGATTGACAGAACAATACAGATATTGCAAAGCAACATTCTTCGTCACATCCAATGTTGTCAGCTGATTGCCATTGCAATTCAGAGACCATAGCGCAACATTCTTAGTCACGTCCAATGATGTCAGTTGATTGTTATCGCAATATAGTCCCATTAATGCCGTGTTCTTCGTTACGTCCAAAGACGTGAGCCGATTGCGTTCGCAGGAAAGTAGAGTCAGCGCTGTGTTTTTCGATACATCCAACGATGTCAACTGATTGTCGTGGCAATATAGCTCCTGCAACGCGACATTATTCGACACATCTAAGGATGTCAGTTGATTGATATAGCATTTTAGCGATTTCAGCGCAACATTATTCGATACGTCCAAGGACGTCAGTTGATTGTCGTAGCAACTTAGCCACGTCAATGCAACATTCTTCGATACATCCAATGATGTCAGTTGATTGTTATAGCATTCCAGCCTCGTCAAAGCAACATTCTTCGTCACATCCAAGGATGTCAGTTGATTATTATCGCACCATAGATCCGTCAGTTTCGTAAATATCTCTATACCTGTAAGGTCTGCTATTCCTTTTTCTGAAACATTAATCTCTGTTATCCCTGCAATCTCTTCCTCCGTCAGCAGTCCATCCTGACCGTAGTCCTGACTGAGCAGCCAAGCTCTGAAGTTCTCGTCGGGGAAGTTGGTGGCGTCGATGGCGATGCCGGTTGGAGCCACCTCACCTGACATCTCAACCCAATCTTGTGCTTCAGCATCCCATTTAAATACTTTCCAGCCCTTTGCGTTGGCAGCAGCCACCTGCGCTGGAGTGATCTCATTGCCTTCACCCCATCCTGGAGACTCCATTGCATACAGATTCCCAGATGCTACGGTAGGTAATGAGGAAACTAATCCATCCATGCCAGTTTCCTTAATCTGATTGCCATAGCAATACAGCGTCGTCAAATCATCATTGTTTGTCAGGTCCAAGGACGTCAGTTGGTTGCCTGAACACCGAAGTGTCTCCAACGCTACATTCTTTGATACATCCAAGGATGTCAGCTGATTGTAATCACATGCCAAATCTCTCAGTGCGACATTGTTTGTCACATCCAAGGATGTCAGCTGATTGTTATTGCAAGACAGCCCTTGCAGCGCGACATTGTTTGTCACATCCAAGGATGTCAGCTGATTCCCAGAACAACTCAGATTCTGCAGCGCTGTATTCTTCGATATGTCCAAAGACATCAGCTGATTGAAGCTGCAATCCAGCACCGTCAATGCAACATTATTCGACACGTCCAATGATGTCAGCTGATTGTTATCGCAATACAGCCACGTCAATTCATCATTGTTTGTCAGGTCCAAGGACGTCAGCTGATTGTAACCACAATTTATAGATACCAGCGCAACATTCTTTGACACATCCAAGAATGTCAGTTGATTACCATAACACCATAGATGCGTCAGGTTCGTAAACAGCTCTATACCTGTAAGGTCTGCTATTCCTTTTTCTGAAACATCTATTCCAGTTATCCCCTCAATCTCTTCCTCCGTCAGCAGTGCATCCTGACCGTAGTCTTGACTGAGCAGCCAAGCGCGGAAGTTCTCGTCGGGGAAGTTGGTGGCGTCGATGGCGATGCCGGCAGAGGGGACGGCGATGTTGAAGGAGAGGTCATCCCATTTGTATTGGTCGCCGGACACTTCCGTGATGACCTGTGATGCTATCGTTGCCACCTTTGTGCCGCCAGTGATATCTTCGGCTGCGGCAAGCGTGACATACACCAGGGCACCTTCGGCGTCGTAGAACTCGGCATTGCTCATCGAGAAGGAGATGAAGCGATAGGTGTTGTTGCCGACTTCGGACACATTGAGCGTCTGGTCGTCGATACGGTCCGCATTAAGGCTTGCGATGAGCTTGTTGCGGGCGTTCTTGGCAATGGTGATACCTTCCGGCAGCACCAGGTCGAACTGGAACGCCGTATAGGTCTTGTCGGGATTAACCATTTCGATGGCTATCTCCTGAGTGGCGCCGGCGTTCAGGGTGATGTCATTCACTCTGAGGTTGTCGGCGAATGCCCTGCCCACGAAAGTGAGCAGGACAAGCATGGTTAAGAATTTGATACGTTTCATTTTACAATATGTTTTTTACCGTTAATAATATATATACCTTTGCGTAGGGTCTGTGCCTGATGCTCCACCTTGTAACCGCTGACGGAGTAGATGGTGTCAGCCTGACGGCCATCGATGTCGGCGATCTGAGTGGCATTGCTGGACAGCGGTGCGAAGCGTACTTCGTTCATCTGGCTCGTCACGAAGATGATATTGTCGATCAGTATGTTGCCCGGCTTGTTCATCATCAGGTTGATGAACTCTCCGCTGTCGCCGCTGAACGTGCTGTTGTCCGTCGAATATACGATGACCCTATAGACGTTGGGTGCTATCTCCGTGTATGCCGTCAGGTGTCCGTTGCAACGTGCGCTGTTGAGGACGATGTCGTTGATGCATCGGTTGCCGTCAAGATGCACGTCGAACTGTGCGGCCACGAACTCGTGGCTGTTGTCTAAGCTGAGTGCATACGTCTGATGGCTGCTGTCGATGAGGTTGAGCTGGTCTTCGCCCTCTTCCTCAGCCATGTCGATGGGATAGATGCTGCGGACATGCGAAGCGTCGGCCGAGAGAATGATGCTCACCACCTTGACGATATCCGTGACATTCACCTCGCTGTCGCCGTTGAGGTCTGATGCGGCGAGAACGAAGCGCTGCGAAGGTTTCTGCAGGATGTAGTTGACGATCTCCACGATGTCGGACACATTGACTTCGCCGTCGCCGTTGGCATCGCCCATGATGACATCCGTATCAAATGCCGTGATCTCAAACCTATCTTCATACTGCCCCCAGCTTCCTGCGTCAACAAAGTAAACGGGGAAGAAATGGAATGTCCTTGTTTTGGGATCGTAGTAGGAATGTTCAGAATAATATGAATCGTATCTGCTCCCCTCGATAATGGACATTGGGCCGTAGCTTGGATGCTCATAGCCTATAAGCTGCTTACGAACAACGCACTTGTTGGTGGTGCGGTTCCAGATGAACTCGAAGTCGTTGCCAAAGAGCCAATCCTTGATCTTGAAGCATTCGGGATTGTCTTCGCGGACATAGAGTTCTAAGCCAGAGAATGGATTACTTTCATCATAGAAGAAGTTATTGTAGCAGGTTCCCGTAGCCATCTTCACCCATGAGTATTCAATCTCTTCACCTACCATCTCAACCCAATCATCTGCTTCAGCATCGTATTGGAAAACATTCCAGCCCATTGAATTGGCCGCAGCCACCTGCGCTGGAGTGATCTCATTACCCTCGCCCGATTCCGGAGGATACATGGCATACAGATTCCTAGAATCTACGGTAGGTAATGAGGAAACTAATCCATCCATGCCAGTTCCCTTAATCTGATTGCCATAGCAATACAGCGTCGTCAAATCATCATTATTCGTCAAATCCAAGGATGTCAGCTGATTGGAATTGCAACCCAGACTCTGCAGCGCTGTATTCTTCGACAAATCCAAGGATGTCAGCTGATTGTGACCACAATACAGCCCCGTCAATTCAACATTCTTTGTCAGATCCAAGGACATCAGCTGATTGGAGCTGCAATCCAGCACCGTCAATGCAACATTATTCGACACGTCCAAGAATGTCAGCTGATTGTTATAGCAATACAGATATATGAGCTCGACATTGTTGGTTACGTCCAAGGATGTCAGTTGATTGAAATAGCAGTTCAGTGTTTGCAACGCAACATTCTTCGACACATCCAAAGACGTCAGCTGATTGTTATCGCAATACAGCTTCTGCAGCGCTGTATTCTTGGATACATCCAAAGATGTCAGCTGGTTGCCTGGGCAGCAAAGTATCTCCAACGCGACATTCTTTGTTACGTCCAAGGACGTCAGCTGATTCTCAGAACAACTCAGATACTGCAGTGCTGTATTCTTCGATACGTCCAAGTACGTCAGTTGATTGCTAGGGCATTCCAATACCTGTAGCGTTGTATTCTTCGACACGTCCAAAGACGTCAGCTGATTATTCCTGCAGTACAGCGTCTGTAGCGTCGTATTCTTCGACACATCCAAAGACGCCAGCTGATTGTGGCCGCAATCAAGACTTCTCAGTGCCGTAAACAGCTCTATGCCTGTGAGGTCTGCAATTCCTTTTCCATAAACGACTATCTCCGTTATCCCTTCAATCTCTTCCTGCGTCAGCACACCATCCTGACCATAGTCCTGAGCCAAGATCCAGTTGCGGAAGTTTTCATCGGGGAAGTTGGTGGCATCGATAGCGATGCCGGTTGAAGGAGTAGGCTCATCAGCATATCGAGCCAATTGCTTCACCTCTTCAGCGGTCAAAGCACGGTTGTAGATGCAGACCTCGTCCATGGCGCCATTCATGGGATACCAGAAGTCGTCGTATTTGCCTAAATACATATCCTCGTTGTTGGCGGTTGTGAAATCATGTTCCGTTACTCCCTCATACAGCTTTTTACCATTGATAAATATCTTGTAGAGATTTCCTGATTTTGTAACGGCAACATGTGCCCACTGGCCCAGATGAGTGACATTTTCTTCTGTTGCATCAACGACATCCCAACCCCAGGCACTCAACTTAACTCTGAAGAATCCGTCTGCACAATACTCGTATTTGATAGATACTCCGTGTTGGTCGTGTGACTTACCCATAATGCAGAAAGAACCTAAATCTTCAGGTACGCCCCAGCCTCCCATGCCTGCGAGACTCAAAGGTTTGACGTAGGCTGAGAAGCTCCATCCGTCGCCAATCTGCAGCGATTCAGAGTTCGGTATATGGATATTGCCGGGATTGTCAGTGCCTCCGAACTGGTAAGCGCCGTTGGCATCGCCATAAACACCAGTTGTCAGCGTGACGCTTTCCATTGGCGTTCCATTGTTCCCATGTCCACTCTCGTCATTGGCATTACCGTTGAAGGGATAGTATGCCACGAGACCGTCGGAGGGGATAGAGACATTAGAAGCTACAGGGCGTACTAAATACCCAAAGAAACTAGCACTACCACCAAAATCAAAGGTACTATTATCATCATCATCATTGGCATAGAAAGCTTTACTGTCGCCATGTCCACCATTACTTGACCAATATTCTGCCCAACCTACCTTATAATGAGTTGCGCCCCAGATACACCCAGAAGCGGGGAAAAAGATAGAGTTACCATTCGGCCCAGTAAATAACAGGCCTTTATTTCCATTATAGGAGACCCATTTATGGCTTGTGTTATTCATCAATTCATAAAAATCAGAAGAAGATGGCATCTGCCATTTATTTCCCCATTTAACAGTAGCCACATCGTATTCCGTTGCAGCGATGTTTGTGCCTATATCATGACATGTTTCTCCTGTTCCATCGCAATGGATATAGGTAGACCAGTCATACACTGCTTTCTCTTCCGTCTCACCCAAGCATAGTAGCCGCCATATTCCTCTGGCTTCGAAGCACCGACGTTACAACAAGCCCATTTTACGCCGAGTCCGAGGTCAATCATGTGCGGATGGTTGTCATCAGGACACAGATTACTAAAGTCGCCACCTGCCATCTCCACGATGTTCTGGAACTTATTCCAGCCCTCGGTGGCTTCATAGAGGGCTTTGGTGCCAGCTGGGACATAGAGGGTGGCCTGTTGATATGTAAGGTCTTTTTCCTCATCGTTATTGCGGCCAAATGGGCCATTATAATCACTGCTGAGTGCAAATGGCTCAAGGATGTAGCAGTAGATAGACTTTAGCTTATAACAATCGTAGAATGTGGTCTTATGAATTGTATTAACAGTCGAGGGGATTGTTATTGTTTCAAGAGCCGGACTCGGATAGAATGTGTATTCTCCCAAATCCGTGACTCCTTCAGGAATAACAAGTTCTTTAAGGTGGTTTAATCCACTAAAAGAATTCCACCCCAAACTGGTAATGTCATCCGGGATAATCGTGGTGTTGCAACCTTGTACGAGCTTGTTTGATGATGTTTCGATAATAGCGTTGCAGTTATTCCGGGAATCGAAGGTAGAGTTATCTTCTGAAACCTTTATTTCACGTAATTCTGCATTTTGGGAGAAGGCATAAGCAATGATTGTGTTCAGCGTAGAAGGAATATATAGAGATTCTATATCACTCCCATTGAAACAATAGAAACCAACCTTTTCAAGACCTTCGGGTAAAACCAGATTCTTTAATCCAGTACAAGAGTCAAAAGCGTATTCTCCAATTTCTCTTAATGATGTGGGGAATATGGGTGTGGATTCAAATGTACAACTATTAAATGCAGAGTTACCAATGCTTGTTATTCCTTCTGGAATCTGCGACTTGCCACAACCACAAATAATACAATTGCTATTGATGTCAATGATGACATTTGCTCCTCGTGTGGTAAAATGAGTGTTCTGAGAACTTATTTCTATCTCAGCAAGATTCTTACAAGTACTTAAGCGACCTCCATACATAATTGTTTCTAGACTGGCGGGCAGAGAAATCCGGGTTAGATTGTTGCAATACGGGATGGCCCAGTTATCTATGCTTTTGATTCCTTCAGAAACAATGATTTCATTAGCAGCCACACCCGACAAAGCCCATTCGCCTATAGAGATAACTTGAAGTCCATTCGCTGTAGAGGGTATTGTCAAACGACCAGTTGCAAGATAAGAACTTTCAGTTGCTTTTATGAGTTGACAAGTCTTCTCCTCTGCACTGAGAACTTTAAACCGGAATTCCAAGCCCTCATCGTTCTGAGCTGTAAACTCATCACCGTCATGATAATCTGGTGAATAACACCTCACAAGTGTGAGATGGAAATCGTCGGCGACGAACCAGCGTGCAGCCATCGGGGTAACGGTATTCTTCACGCCAATGCGGATTGTTCCGTCTGTCACTAAGATCTCGTCTGTGGTGTACGATCTGAGAGTTGTTCCGTCTTCTTCCACTAAAGTGATGACCTCACGGTCTCCACTGGCAGCATATACGCCGGAGGTGGGGGCGAACTCGGTATAGTCACCACCTTCATCGTTCAGCGAGTTGTACATCGAAGCTGACACACGGTAGTAGCCATTGGGCAGCCCTGAGATAATCTGATAATAGTCAAACGAGCCGTCTTCACGGCTATAGGCATTGCCTGCCCAATACTCAAATTTGTCGTTATTAAGCATGGGGCCGTTGCCACCGTATGGCATCTCGCACGTCCAGCCGTCGGAGCCATTGACGTGTGGGTTGATGATGGCCATCGTAAAATCTGAATTGTCAGCTTTCTGGCTCTTCACCAACGGAATGACGGCTTCCTCCACAAAAGCTATCGAGCCTGCGAAGTCGTTCACGGTGCCTGCATTGTAGGCATTCAGGAAATCCGCTATCGCATTGTCGTATGTAGCGAGAATATTAGCGTCGGCCTGACCTTCGACATTGCTTCTGATGGTTGCTGCATTCTCCAAGGCAGCTGTGAGATCAGCATAGTCGGCGATGGATTTCCGGGCATCATTGATGGCGTTGGTCAACGTGGCAATTGCTTCCGTGACCTCTGCACTGAGGTTGAACGAGCTCTCGGGGACGATGGCATCGCTCAAGGCCTGTGCCTCGGCAGCACCCATCTTACCGGTGAGAGCATTGGCCTCTGCCACCTTAGCGCGATAGTCCTCAAGATAGTTCTCAAGGCTGTACTTGTACAATTTCACGGGTCCGAGGATACACCACGAGCAATAGGTGTCGATATATCCACGGAAACCCAACGTGATCTCCTGCTCGGTTGTCAGGGAGAAGTCGAACGCATTGGAGAAATCACCCTGCGAGAAAGCATTGGCGGCACGTAGCAGATCGGTTGCGCCGACATACTTGCCAGTACGGCCACTCACATCGGCTTGTTCCTGGGCGGTCAGGCCATAGACATACTGCTGCTTGTCGCCCGCAAAGATATAAGCCTTGGTGTTGGTGCCGTTGCCGTTGCCTTCGCGATAGAAAGCGCTCACGGCAATACGGTAGTCACCGGCAGGCAGCGTAATGGTCTGCGTAAAATGGAAATCCCTTGCGTAGCCGATATCAGCACCCGGATTTGCGCCCCAGGTGTGATAGAACTCCACGACGGGCACGTCAGCCCCTGTGTTCCAGTCGGTGTAGAAGTCGTAGTCCCAACCTTCGCCGAACGTCGAGAGGTCTGCATTCTGTAGATACTGATCGGTTATGTCTTCTTGCGCCATGATGGTAAATGGTACAAGCAAGAAGAGCATAAGCGACAGGAAATGCCTTAAGTTCTTCATAATAGATGTGTTAATTAAGAAATGATACATAATTAATTTTTGGTTTAGGAATAGATGCAAAGTCGGCACAAAAAAAAGCGTGAGTTCGAACCTGTCGCCCGTCTCACACTTGGAGGCCTTCGCATTGCCCAGCTGGTCGAAACGAGCAACGCGAAGCCCACGCCGAATATGCCTATGGAGAGTCCTTCATATACCATATTATATAATAGTACAATCGGACACGCTTATTGCATATCCCATGGGCATTCACCGTTGCTTTGTCTTTGACCAGCGAAAGTTGCGAAGTTTCCAAGTGTCAAGAACAAAGCGTTTTTGGTAAACGCCTTTTCCGTATGTCGTAACTCTTTCCCACCCATTTCCACAGCCACACATTAACAGGTTAACATATCAACTGTGAAATGCCCGCTTCAGCTGGCTTGGCCATCGCTGGTTATGCCACCCTCAGCCCGGCGTAGGCTGTCTTGGCGATAGTGCGTTGTGAACACGTTCACGGGGCAAAATCAGCACAAAACATCAAGAGTCGGGGACAAAAGTAATGATTATTTGATAATTGACAATGGAAAAAGGATTTTTTTTTCAAAAAAATGAGCAAAAAGCTTAATTTAGGGACATAAAGATGTATAGATGGTGTTGTCCCCAATCCATTTTTTTCCATCGATTTTATTTGCTTATGAATATTTTTGTTTTTCTCACCGCCTTCATCATTGTTTCGATGCTGCCAGATGGCACGAAATGGGTTGGAGACAGCAAAAGAATGAAAAGATTTGCTGAATATTAGCGAATTGTCGAAAAAAAGTTGTACCTTTGCGCCCGCAAAAATGATGAGGGAGTCATCGTAGAGCGGTAAATAGCTCGTTGTGCAAATGGTAAATCGCCAATCATATAAGCGGTAAGTCGCAATTATTAAATCCTAATAGATATCAATGATCACAGTCTCCAACCTCGCCATTCAGTTTGGCAAACGCGTTCTGTATAAGGACGTTAACATGAAGTTCACCAATGGTAATATATACGGCGTCATCGGCGCCAACGGTGCTGGCAAGTCCACGCTGCTGAAAGCGATCAGCGGCGAACTGGAACCCAATAAGGGCACTATCGAGATGGGACCCGGGGAGCGCCTGAGCGTGCTGTCGCAGGACCACTTCCAATACGACGACCAGACTGTTCTGGACACGGTCATGATGGGCCACACCGTGCTGTGGGATATCATGCACGAGCGCGACGCTTTGTATATGAAGGAGGACTTCTCGGATGCCGACGGTATTCGCGTGGCTGAGTTGGAGGAGAAGTTTGCCGAGATGGGCGGCTACACGGCCGAGAGTGATGCCGGCGCGCTGCTCAGCGGCTTGGGTATCAAGGAGAAGAAGCACCAGATGCTGATGCGCGACCTCTCGGGTAAGGAGAAGGTACGCGTGATGCTGGCCAAGGCTTTGTTCGGCGAACCCGACAACCTGTTGCTCGACGAGCCTACCAACGACCTCGACCTCGACACGGTGCAATGGTTGGAGCAGTATCTGTCGGAGTTCGAGCACACGGTGCTGGTCGTCAGCCACGACCGTCACTTCCTCGACGCCGTTTGCACGCACACCGTAGATATCGACTTCGGCAAGGTGACGATGTTTGCCGGTAACTACTCGTTCTGGTACGAGAGCTCGCAACTGGCGCTGCGCCAGGCGCAGAATCAGAAGGCAAAGGCCGAGGAGAAGCGCAAGGAGCTGGAGGAATTCATCCGTCGTTTCTCGGCGAATGTGGCCAAGTCGAAGCAGACCACGTCGCGCAAGAAGATGTTGGAGAAGCTCAACGTGGACGAGATCCAGCCTTCGACGCGCAAATACCCCGGCATCATCTTCACCATGGACCGCGAGCCGGGCAACCAGATTCTCGAGGTGGAAGGCCTGAAGGCTACGGCCGAGGACGGCACGGTGCTCTTCGACAACGTGTCCTTTAATATAGAAAAAGGTCAGAAGACGGTGTTCCTCAGCCACGACCCGCGTGCCATGACCGCCCTCTTCGAGATCATCAACGGCAACCGCGAGGCCGACGCCGGTACCTACAAATGGGGCCTGACGATCACCACGGCCTACCTGCCGTTGGACAATACCGAGTTCTTCAAGAGCGACAAGAACCTGGTCGATTGGCTGATGCAGTACGGCGAGGGCAACGAGGTGTTCATGAAGGGTTACCTCGGACGTATGCTCTTCTCGGGCGAGGAGGTGCTGAAGAAGGTCAACGTGCTGTCGGGTGGCGAACGTATGCGTTGCATGATAGCCCGTATGCAGCTGAAGAATGCCAACTGCCTCATCCTCGACACGCCGACCAACCACCTCGACCTCGAGAGCATTCAGGCTTTCAACAACAACCTGAAGCTCTTCAAGGGTAACATCATCTTCGCCTCGCACGACCATGAGTTTATCCAGACCGTGGCCAACCGCATCATCGAGCTCACGCCCAACGGCACCATCGACAAGCTGATGGAGTACGACGACTATATCTCCGACGACCGCATCAAGGAACTGAAAGCTAAGATGTACGGGGAAGTTGAAAGTTGAAAGTTGAGAGTTGAAAGTTCGCAAGCTAAAGTTGAGAGATGAGATTTGGCACGTTGTTTGCTGGAAGAAAGGCAAACCAAAAACGTAAAACTATGTCAGAAAAATTAAAAGATAAGGAAGAAATCCTGAAGGACACAGAAGATCAGGAAACTCCGGAAAACCCGGAAACTCCGGAAAACCCGAATAGTTCGGAAACTCCCGAACCTGCCGCCGAGCCTACGCCCGAGGAGCTGCTCGCCTTGGCTAAGGCCGAGATTGAGGAGCTGAAGACGCAGGCGCTTTACAAGCAGGCCGAGTTCGAGAACTACCGCAAACGTACGATTAAGGAAAAGGCGGATTTGATTCTAAACGGCTCTAAGTCAGCCGTTACGGCACTGCTGCCCATCGTCGATGACTTGGAACGTGCCCTGCCTTCGATGAAGAAGGCCGAGGACGTGGCTGCCGTGGCCGAGGGCGTGGAACTGATCTATCAGAAGTTCCTCAAAGCGCTCGAAGGCCTGGGCGTCAAGCAGATTGACACCGAAGGCAAGGACTTCGACGTTGATCTCCACGAAGCTGTGGCTCAGGTGCCGGGCGTGCCCGACGAACAGAAAGGACGCGTCATCGACTGCGTCGAAAAGGGCTATACCCTCAACGACCATGTCATCCGTCATGCCAAAGTGGCAGTGGGAATGTAAGGAAAGGAGGTAATTATGGCAGACCAGAAACGAGATTACTATGAGGTCCTTGGCGTCGCGAAGAATGCTACCGAGCAGGAGATCAAGGCGGCGTACAAGAAGATGGCCATCAAATATCACCCCGACCGTCAGGGCGACAAGTCGGAGGCTGAGAAGAAGGAAGCCGAAGCCAAGTTCAAGGAGGCGGCCGAGGCCTACGACGTGCTCCACGACCCGCAAAAGCGTCAGCGCTACGACCAGTTCGGCTTTGCCGGTGTAGGCGGCGCAGCAGGCGGCGGCTACCAGAACATGTCGATGGACGACATCTTCTCGCAGTTCGGCGATATCTTCTCCGATCTGTTCGGAGGAGGTGGCTCGTTCGGAGGTTTCAATCCCTTCGGCGGCGGCTTCGGCGGCGGACGCGGACAGCGAAAGCCGATGCACAAAGGCGGCGACCTGCGTTTGAAGGTGCGCCTCACACTTAAGGAATGTGCCACGGGCGTGACCAAGAAGTTTAAGGTGAAGAAAAAGGTCACCTGCAACCATTGTCACGGCAGCGGTACGGAGAACGGCAGCGGCGACACGATGACGTGTCAGACCTGCCACGGCACAGGTTATGTGCTGCGCTCCCAGCGCTCGATGTTCGGCATGATGCAGACGCAGAGCGTATGTCCCGACTGTCAGGGCGAAGGCGAGATCATCAAGAACAAATGCCATCTCTGCGGAGGCACGGGAGTCGTAACCGGCGAAGAAGTCGTCGAGGTGAAGATCCCTGCCGGCGTGCAGGACGGCATGGTGCTCAATGTGTCCGGCAAGGGCGACGCCGCCGTCCGCAACGGTGTGCCTGGCGACATCCAGGTGTTCATCGAGGTGGAGCAGGACAAGGACTTCGTGCGTCAGGACAACAACATCATCTACAACCTGCTCATCGACGTGCCCACCGCCATCCTCGGCGGCAGCGTCGAAGTGCCTACGCTCGACGGCAAGGTGAAGCTGAAGATTGATCCCGGCACGCAGCCCGGCAAGGTGCTGCGGCTACGCGGCAAGGGATTGCCCGCGCTGCAAGGCTACGGCTACGGCAACGGCGACGAGATTGTGAACATCTCGGTCTATATCCCCGAATCGCTGCACCGCGACGAGAAGGAGGCCATCGAGAAGTTCCGCCAGAGCGACAGCTTCCAGCCCAGCTCGACCACGAAGTCGAATATCTTTAACAAGTTCAAGCAGATGTTTGACTGATGAACTACGCAGAAACAGTTGATTATCTCTATCACGCAGCCCCGATGTTTTCGAACATAGGGGCTGGAGCGTATAAGGAGGGGCTCTCGACGACGATGGCCCTTGACATTCATTTCAGCCATCCCCATCAGAAGTTTCGCACCATTCACGTGGCCGGCACCAACGGCAAGGGCTCTGTGTCCTCGACCCTGGCTGCCATCCTGCAGTCGGCAGGGCTGAAGGTAGGGCTCTACACCTCGCCCCATCTCGTCGATTTCCGAGAGCGCATCCGTGTGAACGGCGAGATGATCAGCGAGGATAGGGTAGTGCGCTTTGTGGAGCAGGAACGAGCGTTCTTCGAACCATTGTCGCCCTCGTTCTTCGAGCTGACTACCGCCTTGGCATTCAAGTATTTCGAAGAGGAACAGGTCGATGTCGCCGTCGTGGAGGTGGGCTTGGGCGGTCGCCTGGACTGCACTAACATCATCCGCCCTGACCTGGCCGTCATCACCAACATCTCCTTCGACCACCAGCAGTTCCTTGGCGACACGCTTCCGCTGATAGCCGGCGAGAAGGCAGGTATCATCAAGACGGGGGTGCCCGTCGTGGTCGGCGAGACCAACGGCCATCCCGATGTGCGCGAGGTGTTTGCCGCCCGAGCCAAGGCCAAGGGCTGCATCATCCGTTTTGCCGACGAAGAGCAGTTCCCGCAGGTCGAATGTCAGCTCAAGGGCGACTATCAACAGGCTAATATGCAGACCGTGCAATGCGCTGTCGATGAACTCCGTAAGCAGCGTTCCTATCGCGGCCTGCTGACCGATGAGGTCGTAGCCCATGGACTCCTTCACGTCATGGAACTCACGGGTTTGCAAGGCCGCTGGCAACAGCTGCGCGAATGTCCCTCGTTGGTTTGCGATGCCGGACATAACGCCGCAGGTATCAGCTATGTTGTCCGTCAGCTCTCGGAGCAGCCCAACAGTCACCTGCGTATCGTCTTCGGCATGGTCAACGACAAGGACTATCAGTTTGCCGTCTCGGCCCTCGAGGCGTTGAAGGATCGTGCCACTTATTATTTCACGCAGCCTTCCTGCCATCGCGCCCTGCCTGCTGATTCCCTTGCCGCCCCTTTCATCGGCAAAGGGATTCCCGTCCGCACCTTCCCCACCGTTCAGGCAGCCGTGTCGGCAGCCCTGTCCGATGCATCCCCCTCCGACTTCATCTTCGTAGGCGGTTCGTGTTATGTTGTAGCCGACCTGCTGACGGATTGGGACACGATAAACCAGCCATAACGCAAGCACAAATTCGTTTAATTCGTATAATTAGCTGTAGAAAATGAGTAGGAAAGTATTATTGGGAGTTGTCGTGGCTTTGCTGTTTTGCCTTGGCGCGACGGCTCAGGAAACCTATCGTTTCGCAGAGCGTGATACCTGTGCGCTCTACCTCGACATCTTCCGTCCCGATTCCAGCGCTCAAACCACCTTCAAGGGCGTAGCCAAACCCGCCATCATGTTCGTTTTCGGCGGCGGCTTCGTCTCGGGCAAGCGCAGCGATGCCGGGATTCGTCCGTGGTTCCGCCATCTCAATGCCAACGGCTACACCGTCGTTGCCATCGACTATCGTCTGGGCATGAAGGGCTACCGGATGGGCAAAGGTCTGCGTGGTGCCGTGAAGGCGCTCGACCGCTTCATGCTGTCGCAGCAGATGGGTGTCGAGGATGTCTTCTCCGCCGTCTCTTTTCTTGCAGCACATCCCGAGCTGAACGTACCAGCCGACAACATCGTCCTCTCCGGCAGTTCCGCGGGAGCCATCATCTCGCTGGCCTGTGCTAACGCCATCGCTAACGGCGAGACCGACGGCCTGCCCGAAGGATTTGGGTTCAAGGGCGTCATGAGCTTCTCGGGCGCCATCATCAGCAAAACGGGCTCCCCGAAGTTCGAGCAAGCTCCGTGCCCGATCCTTTTCTTCCACGGCACCGCCGACAAGATCGTGGCGTACAACCACTTCGGCCTTCCTCGTCGTGGCATTTGGGGCAGCGACTATATCGCCAAGCGTCTGAAGAAACAGGGTTGCAACTACAGCATCTGGCGCTTCGACGGACTCGGTCACGACGTGGCGGCGTATATGGGTTTCATGTGGGATGTGGAAAAGGTCTTTCTCGAAAAGAATGTCATGCAGGGCATCCGCTGCGAGGTAGATGCAATGGTGAACGACCCGTCGCTCCCCACCTGGCAGTCGAGGGGCAAGACAAAGACCGCCGACCTGTACCAGTAAAATACAGTTGCCACAGCAGTCGTTTATAAGACAACGAATTATACTAATTTTACGAATTCTTTCTTGTCCGTATTATTCGTTGCCTAAAAAGAAGAAATGTGGAAATTGCTATATTGTTATTAAACGGTTGTCTAACCGATGACCCATTTGCTGCCGGGAATGAGGGATAGGAGTTTGGTGGTGATCCAGCAGCAGAGGAAGGAGAGAATGGCGATCACGGGAATCGCTGCCCAAACCGGGATGAGGGGATTGGCTGCGTCGCCGCCGATGATGGCGTTGCTGATGGGCGCCAGGAAGAGGAGGTGCATCAGGTACATGCCGAAGGTGAGTTTGGATGTCGTGGTGACCAGCCGTGGGGCTTGCTTCTGCTCGATACATGTGAAGAGCAGGAAGGCACCGAATGTGGCGAGGACGACGTTGGGCGTGCAGAACTCCCAACTCCATTCCAGCAGTGGCGTCTCGATGAGCTGACCGGGCGTGCCGCGGTACCAGAACGACCAAGCGGTGAAAGCGGCACCGATGACGAAGCAGATGGAGCCCATGCGGAGACGTTTAGCGCGCGACCAGTCGAGATGCTTGTGGATGTAATGGGCAAGCACGAGGTAGCCCAGATAACCCGAACAATACCATAGCATGTCGTAGCGGTTCCAGAAGCAGGCGCCCCACAACTCGGGCATCACCAGACGCTGGAGCCATGGGATGAACGTCGAGAAGGCGAAGATGCCGAGGAAGATGCGTTCGTCGCGGGCCGAGGCACGCTCCAACCAGGGGGAGATGACGGGAATGATGAGGTAGAGGCTGATGAGCGGATACATGAACCACAGGTGGCCTGCCATCGACGGAAAGTTGAAGGGAAGATGGCGAAGGTCGTTCATCGACTGTTCCCAAGTCATCGCACCCCAGGCAAGGGGCAGGAAGGTGTAGATGAGCATGAAGATGATCATCGGCGGAAGGATGCGCAGGAAACGATGGCGATAGAAACCGCTCATGGTCTGGTCTGGACGCAGGGGAACAAGAAGGAACGAAGATACTACTATAAATAAAGGTACGCACGTGCGCGCGAGGCCACCATCGTAGAAGGCCACCCAGAAACGGTTGGATTCGTTGGCCAGCATAGATACGTTGCCGGCCAAGCCGGAGGCGTCAGCGCCATAGAAATTCTCGCTGGCGTGGACGAGCATCACGAGGAAGCAAGCTACGACACGGATGTAGTCGATGAAGACAATTCGCTCTTTGGACATGGCTGTCGAGGGTTTTTGAGGTTTAATCCTTGTCGCGTCCTTCGATTTTGCTCATCTTCTCGTTGGCGAGGTCGAAGGCGTACCACACTTTCTTGGGCTTCAACACCTTGAGGAACTCGGGATAGTACTTTTTCTTAGCTGCCAGTTCCTTGGTCTCGGATTCGAGCTTGGCCTCGAAGAGCTGCTTGGCCTGAGAGTCGGTGAGGGTGCCGGCTTTCTCGGCGGCCTTGTATTTGTCCTTGACGTCGTCGTAAATGTCGCCCGCAGCCTTGCGTTCGTTGAGGTAAGCCTTGAGGATGGGTCCGAAGGCCGCTTCCGTCTTCTTGTCGAGGCGGAGGTTCTTGATGGTGTAGTCGTAACGCTTCTCGGTCTTGGACTGAGCAGCAGCGGAGATGGCCACGCC
>Ga0247611_10003895_pt1 | contig 21460 bp, 8 predicted proteins | sample 177DNAGHGhighgp2_FD_192422 | JGI IMG/M metagenome (GOLD analysis project Ga0247611, IMG submission 192422) | Sheep rumen microbial communities from Palmerston North, Manawatu-Wanganui, New Zealand - 1770 DNA GHGhigh gp2 | ecosystem: Host-associated > Mammals > Digestive system > Stomach > Rumen ... | reverse complement strand
AGAATTCCTGCCAAAACCGCTAGAATTCCTGCCAGAATGTCCGCTAGAACCAGGCTTAAAACTATTTTCATTCGGGTTTATTCCATATTTTTTACCAAAATTACGTTTAACATTATTTTCAAAATCTTTATTAAAATCTTTATCAATTATTAAATTATTTCCAGTATATTTATCATCTAAAACTTTAATTCTCTTAAAATCAATATCCTTAACATTATCTATTAATTTATGCTTTCTAATATTATCTTTTTCTTTTATATGTCCTTTATGTTTTATAATATGATGATATTTTATAGGTGGTGGAACCCATACTAATTTTTCTTTTATTATCGGTCTTGTTGAAATTAAAATATCTCTTGGTAAAATATTTTTTACATATTTTTTAGTAGTTTTATGAAAAATTTGATTATTAGTTTGTTTATTAATTAGTAATAACAAAATACATATACAAACTATTAATATTATTAATCCAATTAACATTTTATATTATAATGATTGAATTTAAATTTATAGAAATAAAAAAAAAATAAAATATTAAAACTTTGTAATTTTTACAAAAATCAAAATTAAAATTTTTAAACCAAACTATTAAAAGTATAAGTATAAGAATTTATCAGAATAAATAATGAAAATTCAATATTTATTTTTATTTTTTATTATATATAAATGTTATATGAATAGAACTTTAACAAGCAAAAATAAAAGTTTATCTAATAGTAGGATTTATTCTGATACAGTATCCTTAAATTTATATAATAAACCATCTAATAGTTTTGATGATACCCGTTCTATTTGTATTAAAAATAACAGTTTAAGAAAAACTAATAATGACAGTTTTAAATCAAAATTCTCAAATTCAAGGCTTTTAAATAACTTATCAATATCACAAAAAAGAAACGAATTTATAAATAAAAATCAGAATAAATCAACAAGTAATTTAAAAAGAAGTAATACACAAACTAACTTAACACAATCTTTAATTAAACCGTCAACAAAACAAGTTTATAAACCTGTTAATAGTAACGTTATTAAACGTAATCAGCAATTACAGAAAAAATCTATACCTAAACAAAATTATAATCCAACAACAATTATAAGAAATACAAACAATATACAAAAAAATAATCCAAGTCAACCACCTAAAATAACACCAATGAAAGTAATACCTAAAATTATCCAGTCTAATCAACCAGTTTTAATAAAACCTGTTAATCAACCAATACAAACAACACCTAATAATCAAAATAATTCTAATAAAATTATTAATGTTCAAGAACAGAAAATACCAAAAATAAATTTAAATAGTTATATAGAATTAGATACAAAAAGCCAAAATTTAAATACTAATAAATCAATAACAATAAAAAGCCCAAAAAATTTAGATACTTATACAGAATATAATAATTCTTATATAGAATGTGTTAGTGATAATTCAAAATATATTATTAAACCAGAATATTTAATTTTTCAGAAGGCGTCAGATTATAAATCTTATTATGGAATAGACCAACTTAAATTATCATTAATAGATAAAAACCAAAATACCTTATCAGCAACAACAATAAATCCTTTATTAATAACAACAAAAGAAATAAACTTATTTACAGGATCAATAGAAAAAGCACCATCAAAAGAAAAAGATATTGTAAATAAAAAGTATGTTGATGAACAAATAATAAAATTAACTGATAATGAAAAAACAAATAAACAATTTACTAAAATTGTTGAACAAGTGAATAAAAATATAGATGCTATAAATTTGATTAATCAGAGAATAACAAAAATAAATACTAATATTTCTATAAACTTAAAAGAATTAAATCAAAAATTATATGATAACCAAAATCTTATAAAAGACGAAATAAAAACAGACATTAAAAGTAATTTAATAAATGAAATTAAAAATGATATTTTTAATAACTCTTTAACCGTTAACGAATTAACTGTTAATAAGTTAACTATACCAGAATCCTTTGAACATATTAAATTTAATTCTGTTTTAGATTGTAATAATATAACTTTACATAATATTGAATGTATGAATAATGGAACTTATAATTCATTAGAAATTAAACTTGATAATAGAAATGACATACATATTTTTGATGATGATAATAATAATTTTAGTTTTAAGCCTTATTCAGGAATAATAGAAACTGATAATGGATTAATGATACAAAAATATGGTGAATATGATGAAAATGCAACAAGAATAACATCAGAAGATATTATGACAAAAAGAATTCAATTATTAAACGTTGATGACAATGGAGAAGAAACTGTTATTATGATCCAACCAATAAATATTGATGGAAAACCAAAATTACAATTTGCGATGAGATGTGGAGAAAATGAAGAAATATTTTATATGCCTTAAAATTTTATTTATATTGTAATTTTATTATGAAAAAGTTATTAAATAATTATTTATAATAATTATTTTTTTTTAAATAATTATATTAAAGGTAATAATGATTTTATTTAAATATTTTAATTATTTTTATTACTTAAACAGATATCTAAAAAATTTTTATATAAAAAAATAAAAATTATAATTATAAAATATTTATTTTAATAATAAAATTATTTCTAAAATAGAATGATAATTTGATTCAGAAATAAATTTAAAATTTTAAGTTATTTTAATAAATTAAATTATTTTTTAAAATCTTTTAATTATTATTTTTTTTTAATTATAAAAAATATTTATTATAATTATTCACATTATTTTAAATAATTTTAATCTAATTATTTTTTTTAATTATTTTTTTGATTATAAATTATATTTATTATAACTATTCACATTATTTTAAATAATTTTATTCAACACGTTTATAAATATATACCAATAAATATAATGGTAAATCTTGAATTATTTCACCATTACTATTTTTTGTATTAGTAGTATTAATTTCTGGAACAGAAAAATTATGTTTATGAGCATTTATACTTGATCCAGTTTTACCAGTAACTAAATTTTCTATATTATTAGTAGCAAAATTTTCTTTATTATTAGTAACAAGTCCAGTTTTATTATTTATAGTTAATGTATGTGTATGACTACCATTTTTTCCAGTATAATGTGTTTTCTCATTTCCTGATGAAACACCAACTGAATCACAATGATCTGCACCAGATGTGCTATTTCCATTATATGCTGTCCATGAATGTATATGATTACTTCCATCACTATCAGCTGTTCCGGTATGATTATGATCAGGTATAGTATGATTATGATTAGGTATAGTATGTTTATGATCAGGTATAGTATGATCATGTTCTGGTAAATCATCAATAGTTAATTGACATCCATTAGTAGTAAGATTACTTGTATTAGTAGTAGTATGATAATGATTAAAATTACCACCGGTACCATAATAATCTTTAATTTGCCAATTACTTCCACTTCCAGATGGTTGCCCTCCAATAGTTAAATATCTTTTAACATCTTTATTATTAACTTGTGATGTATATAAAAATTCCCATTTACACCCCATCCATGATACATAATAATGACCACCATTACTTGATTTTATTCCTGATATTTCTGATGTTCTTAAATATAAAGAATCAATTGGATATAATTTATCAAAAATATATTCTTCTATAGATTTATTTCCTATTTTTATATTATTGGTAGTAATTAATGATATATTTTGTAATTGAGTATTATCATCAGTATCATTAATAGCAAAAGATTTATTTGAATTTGTTTTAAATGTTCCAATAATATTATTTCCAGTTATATTATTACAATTAATATTTTTATTTTCATCAATAATAGCTGTGTTATTACCTGAGATATAATACTTATTTCCATAAATATAATTTCCACTAACATTTAAACTTTCATCTATTACTTTTGATGAAGTTGTTCCATATTCAACTGTATAACTTTTACCTTTTATATTATTAGAATTATCAATAACATTATAATTATCAATATAATATGATTTTCCTTGTATATTACCATTTTTATCTAATAATATGTTTTGTTCATTTCCATTTTTAACTGATACATTTCCTCCTGCTTCAATTGTTCCTGATGTTATTAATGACCTAGGATTTGTTAAATTTAAAGTATCAGATGTATCATAAGTATTTTCATACCATAATTGAACATTAATATCATCATTTGTTTTTACAAAAGTAGCATATTCTTTTATTATAACCGTAGTACCCATTGGAACTGATTTTATAGTATATGAGTTATTATTCCATTCATATAATGTATATACATCAGAAGTTACATTATAAACAAAAATATAATCATAATTAATATATTCTGTTGGTACGTAGTTTACAATACCGTTTTTATCTTTTATTATAAAACTTATACCCATACTTGTTATTTGACTTTCTAAATCGTTTATTCTTTCATTTATTGAATTAATTTTTGACATATTAACTATTGATGTAGGGGTAGTTTCATCTATACTATTAACATAACCATAATTAATATTTAAACTATTAACATCCACATTTCTAAGAATAATCTTATTATTTTCATTATCAAATTTAATTGTATCATCATTAATAGAAGATACATTAAATAAACTAATATATCCAGTTTCAAATGATAAATTTCTTTCTTTTATAGCAAATATAACGTTACCTAAATAATAGTTATTTCCTTTAATGTCTCCTAAAACTTCTAAAGAATTACTGTTAATTGTTTCAATATTATTTAAGTATACTTTATTATTTGAAGCATTAATTATTTGAGTTTCTCCAACATTATAAGAATTTCCTTTAACGTTCCCAGAAACGCTTACATTAACTTTGTCATTATTTTTATTTATAACAGTTTCATTATCAAGATTATAAGAATTTCCTTTAATGTTTCCTGAAACGTTTAAAGAGTTTCCTGAAATACTTCCACCTGTAACGTTTAAAGATGATATATTATACATATTTTCTAATACGTTTCCATTTTCTGAATGATATGCTATTAAATCGTTTCCTAAATTATAAACAGTTCCTTTTATATGTGTTGATTCTAAGTTAGTTCCATTGATATTTGTGCTTGTTAAATTATCAGTATTAATTAAATCTATATTTTTTAATTTTACATCATCATTTTCTTTTACAATAATTTGAGTATCACCTAAATTATAAGAGTATCCTTTAATATTACCAGAAACATTTATATTAACTTGACTATTTTCAGCTTTAATAATTTGATTTTCACCAACATTATAAGAATTACTTTTAATGTTATCAGAAACGTTTAACGTATCAATGTTATTAATACTTATTTTAGAATTATTTTTATTAATAATTGGAGTAGTATTTAAATAATAAGAATTTCCTGTTATATTTTCTGTAGCATTTATTATTTCACAATTTATAACATTACTAGTAATATTATTTACATTAATTGAATCAATATTTTTTATTAAAACGTTATCATTTTCTTTAATTATAATTTCTTTTTCTCCTAAATAATAATAATATCCTTTTATATTATTACTAATTTCTAATGAATTACCTTTAATATTACCTGTAATTTCTAATTTATTACCATAAAAGTTATCACTATAAATATTATTTGTATTAATTGAATAAATATCTTTTATAATATTTCCATTTGAATTTGAATAAATTATTGTGTTAAGCCCAATATTATAAGAATATCCTTTTATATTATGATTAGATAATATTGAATTACTAGTTAAATTATTACTTGTAATATCTTCTGTATTAATTGTATTAATATTTTTTAATAAAATGTTATCATTCTCTTTATTTATTATAATTGTATCACCAACTTTATAAGTATTTCCTATAATAGTATTACATTTAATATTACCATTTAAAACGTTTAACATATTACCAGTTATATTTTCTGCTGTAAGGTTTGTTGTTTGGATATCGTTTATATTTTCTATAGTTATTCCTTCATTATTACGTTTAACAATTTCAATATTACCTAAATTATAAGAGTTTCCTTTAATATTACCAGATACATTTATTGAGCTTCCTTTTATTGTTCCACCATTTATATTTAACGTATTAATTGAATCTATATTATCTAATTTTACAAAATCATCTTCTTTATATAAAATTTCTTTATTATTAATAATATAAGAATCTATATTTTGAATATAAAATTTACTGTTTACATCATCTTTACCAATAATTTTATACGATCCTAAATTATAAGAAGGTGCTTTAATGTTTCCTTTTGTATCAATATTACCGTTATTTCCATATAAAGTTATTTTATTTTGTGAAGTATTATTTTTATTATAACCAACTATTATATTTCCTAATGTTGTTAAAGATGCATCATCAGTTGTATTTGTTAAATTTATTTGTACAGTTGGATCAAAATATCCTTTTTCAACAATTGCTTGATTAACCCAATTAATATTAGGAATTGAATTTATATCAGTATCATCAACATTTTGAACTGTTCCTGAATTTATATCTAAAAAGTTTGATTTTAAAGTATCAGTTTCTATATTAGTGCTATTAATATTAGTTGATTGTAAAAAATTATTAATAATATTATTAGAGTTTAAAGTATCCGTATTAATTTCATTAGATAAGTTTTCTATTAAACTATTAAATTCATTATTAACGTTATTTTTTAATCTTAGTTGTTTATGTTTTAAATCATTAATGTTATCATTAGATGATTGCAAATTATTTTCAATTAACTTTTTTCCTAAATTTTTACTTGAATTTTTATTATATTGTATATTTTTTTTCATAATAGAATATTATAAATTTATATTATTAAATATTTTTTTAATTATTAAAAATATATTTTTAATTTAAAATTAAAAATAAAATTAATAAAAAATGATAATTAGTAAAATAATTAACATAATATTAAAAATAAATTATAAATAAATATTTATTGATATTTAATTTATAACAAATATTTAAATTAATTATTTGAAACACGCATATAAACATAAATAAGTAAATATAAAGGTTGTTCTTGTGTTAATACAGAACTATTAACTTTAGAATTAGTAGTATCAATTGATGGAATATTAAAAGAATGAGTATGACTATTTCGTGTTGAATCTGATTTACATGTATTATTAGTTGATAATCCTGTTTTATTATTAGTTGTAAATGAATGTGAATGTTGTCCTTTTTCATCAGTACTAGTTGAAGTATGAACATATGCTCTATTTACACCACCATCAGCTTTTTTATCTTTTGTTAAACACCAATCACTACTATGATTACCACTACCACCATCATTACCCCAATTATACATTTCTATTACATGTTTATGTTGACCATCATTATTTGTTGTACCACCATGATTATGATCAGGAATACTATGATTATATTCAGGTAAATCGTTCATTGTTAATTTATAACTACCAGTAGGAAGATTATTTGTAGCATTAGTAGTATGATTATGAACTTGATTTCCACCTACATCAGTAGAATCTTTAATAGCCCAACTATTACCACTTTCATTAGGTTTTCCACCAATAGTTAAATATCTAACTACATCTTGATTATCAACTTGTGATGTATACATAAATTCCCATTTGCATCCTATCCATTGTATATAAAAATGTTTATTATTAATAGAAATTTTAGATTAAAATTAAAAATATTTTATCAAAAAGTTTAATGAAAATTATTTTTAATAATTTTTAAAAAAATATTTTAAAATGTTTCAGTAAAACTTTTAATGATTATTATTTATAACAAATATTATTAAAATTTTTTTCTATAATTCTATATTAATTTTTTTATTAAAAATTAATATTAATTGTATTATTACTATTTTTCTAACTAAAAATTAATTTATTTTTATAAGTATTTAACCAAAATATTTTTATTAATACATTTTTATTTAAATTAAATACTAATTAAATTTTTAATAATAAATATATTTTAAAAATATTAACTAATACGTTTATAAACATAAATCATTAAATATAATGGTGTATCTTGTGCATATTGTGTAAATGTAGACCCTGATATAGTTCCTGTTTTAGAAACATTAATAGTTGGTAAATTATGTGAATGTCCATCATATGTCCAAGTGTCTCTAGTCCATCCAGCACCATTATACATTATATAACTTGTATTTAAATTATGTGTATGTGAGCCTTCACTTTCAGAATTAAATTGATACCAATCACTTCCTTTATTTGTTTTTGCAAGATTCCAATCTTCAGAATGTGAACTTCCTCCTCCATCATTACCATAAAGTTTAAGATTTATACCATGCCTATGTGAAGTTCCGCCATCAGTCCGTCCACTATGTTCATGATAAGGTATTTCCTTTTCTGTTAATTTATGTGTATTAGTTGATACACTGTCAATTTGATGTTGATGTAACTTATTTCCTCCAGTTGTACCTCCACCACTAACATTCCAACTAGTTCCACTACCAGATGGTTTTGTTCCAATTGATAAATATCTAATACCATCTGAAGAATACAAAAATTCCCAATTACATCCCATCCATTTTATACGATAACTTGATCCACTTGTTGATTTAGTTCCTGATAATTGAGTTGTTGTTATATACAATGATCCTACAGGATATAGTTTATCAATTATATATTGTTCTATTGATATTGAATTTATTTTAATTGTACCATTTAAATTTATTATATCTCCATTCATATTAATATTAGATAAAGTAGTTTGTGTATTAGTTTCACCATTTTGAACTAATTTATAAGTATTTAAATTTATGTTTCCAATTCTTTCATTATTTGTAGTTGTTTCACTTAATACAATTCCTGTTGATGCGTTTGTAATATTTCCATTTTCATTTGTATGTGCAAAAAATTCTAAATCAGATCCATTACCAGAATTATCTGTAAATATTACATAACTTGATTTATCAGTAGATGAAGTATTAGTATGTTTTCTTATTATTAATTTATTATTTGATAAACTATTAAATATTAAACCTTTTTTACTTTGTCCATTAATTATTATATTATCATTAAAATTACTTTCTCCTTTAAATATTAATGAACCTAAGGATTCACTTGATATATAAGGTTCAATTCTTATTCCTCGTGTATTAGTATCATCCCATTTTCCAATATTAGTATTATTACTATCTGAAGCATAAATATTTAAAGTATTATTAGTACGTATATCAAACGGTTGATAATTATCACTTACTTTATTATATCCTTCTATTCTTAATTTTTTATTATTATCATCTTCAGTTCCGTTTCGTCCATGAAATTCTATTGCTGTTGCTTGTTTTAAATATAAAGCATTAGAACTACCATTTATATTAACATTATTATTAAAATTACTTGTACTATTAACTGATAAGTTAGCGTCAATATTAACATCGTCATTAAAATCGCTCGTTCCATCAACTACTAAACTATTTAATTGACTTTCTCCACCAACTGACAAAATATTATTAGGACTAATACTAACATTACCGTTAAAATTACTTGCGCCTGCTGTTAAAATTTTATTGTTATCAATAGTTACATCATTTTTAAAATTACTTGTTCCATTAAAAGTTGTATTTCCTATATTAGTAATAGTTCCATTATTAGTTATATCTCCTTTGATTGTAATAGTAGGATTAATAGCAGGTGTTGCTGTATTATTTCCTTTTTTAATTAAAAATCCACTAACATTAGGATCAGAATCCCAACTTGTTCCATTATAAATATACATCTCATTTTCTGTTGAATTTAAATTAAAATAATTATTATTACCGTTATTTTCGTTAAAAATATAAGTTTTATAATCGTTATAACCATTTAATATAAATTGTTTTGATATATCAACATTTATATTATTTTTAAAGGTTGTTATTCCATTAATAGAAGTATTACCTTTAATTTCATTTTCAGTATCATTTAATAATAATCCACTTGTAGCATTATTATAATCAGAACCATTAAATAACCTTATATGAGTTTGACTACCATTTATATTTAAACTTTTATCACTGTTATTTTGTACAGTGTTAATAACAGAATTAAAAGCATCATCGTTTCTAATAAATTTAAGTTCCCCTTTTAAACTAATAGAAGGATTAACTGTATTATCACCTTGTTTAATATACATACCACTAACCTTATTATTAGTCCAATTAGTACCGTTATAAATATACATTCCTGTTTCAGTAGAATTAATGTTAAAATTATTATCAGATGTATTTGTGTATATTTTAGAAGATTTACTATTATTATTAATTATAAGTTGTTTGTTAGATTTAATATTAATATCTCCATTTGTATCAATAACACCATTACTTAATTTAATACTTGAAACAGCATTATCTATAGAACCATCTAAACTTTTTGCATAAATTTCAATATCTTGATTTTTTGTATACATTAAATAAGAACTATAAGAAGAATTAATATATTTTTGTTTCAATGTTAAGTTATCTGTTTCATCACTATTATTTTTACTATGTAAAATAATTGAATCTGTTTTTAATGATAATGAAGTTATATTTCCTTTAGCATCTATTGATTCTTGATTTGTTAATGTTAACGTTTCATTCATATTAAAAGTATTTTTAACCCATTTTTGATTTCCTAAAGTGTCTTGACCTGTTTTAATATAAGTTGCATTATTTTTTACTATACACGTTGTATTATCTGGTACATTCTTAGCTATATATTTATTTTCTAAAGAACTCCATTCCATTAAAGTATATTCATAAGGTGTTTCTGTTTCATTATCATAAAAAAGAATATTTATATCTTCTATATATTGTGTAGGATCAAACGGTGGCTTAGCCAGATATTCAATATAATAACTTTGTCCAATTGATGATAATTGAGCATTTATATTATTAATTGCTGTTTCATCGTTAGTTAATCTTCCATCAAAACTAGACATTTGATTATCAACATATCCTTGTGTAGTTAAAGTATTATCTTTATTTGTTGATACACTTGATGATGATGTTGAAATATTATTAACTGTTTTACTGTTTAAAATAATGTTATTAAAAGTAGTATCATTAACAAATGATACATTACTATTAATTTGAATACCATCTATATTAGGTTTAATTGATATATTATTATTACCGCTTATAATATCAACTTCATTATTACTTGATAAAATTAATTTTTGATTATTACTATCATATTTTAATAACGATAAACTTTCATTATTTAATTCAATAGTAGATGAAGATACTTTTCCTATTGTTGTTATATTTCCATTATTATCAATGTTTGCTTTTATATTACTAGATGTATCTTTAATATCTAAACTTTTACTTATTACTTTATCACTTGTTAAGTTATTACAATTAACGTTAATATTTTCGTTATTTTTTGAAATAATTTGACTGTTTCCAATGTTAAAAGAAATACCTTTAATAACTCCATCATTAGTTATACTTGCTTTATTATTATTGTTAGTATCATTAATATATAAATTAATACCTGTTATGTTGCCTTTTGTTGTAATATTTCCATTTGTTCCATTTAATATAGTTTGTCCTAAAGGTGTTAAATCGTTACATCCAATTATAATATTATTTGTTGTTGTTAATGTTACATTATTTTCATCACATCCAATTAAATTTATTCTTTCAGTTGGATCAAATTTATCAGTATAACTATTAACGTAATCTATCATATTTTTATAATTAATTATCGAGTTATTTTGTATTTCTATATTATTTTCAATTGTTCCACTATTTAATGTAATTGTATCAGCTGTTATATTAGAAATATTTTGTAATTTTGTTTTTGTTGTATCTAAAACAGCAAATGGTTCACTATTTATTATTTTATATGAATTTCCTTGAATATTATTTGAATTATCTACAATATTATTAAACTTGTTATTTATATCTGTTGATAAGTTTAGTATATTTAAATCAACATATCCTTGTGTAGTTAAATTGTTATCTTTATTTATTGATACACTTGAAGACGATGTTGAAATATCATTTATTATATTATTATTTAAAGTTAAAGTAGAACTAGAAACGTTATTTGTAATTTCTAAAGAAGTTCCTAATATTTTTCCTTCATCATTTATTGAAGCTATATTATTATTAATATTTAAAGAATTACATTTTAAGGTTGTATCATCCAAAATATTATTTAAAGTATTTTCAATATTTGATAATCTATTATCAGCACTATTAATTAAATTATCAACATATTTTTTTGATGTAATTTTATTATTATCTTCTAAATCATCAGTTATTTCAACATCAATTATTTCTTTATTATTTAACGTTATTTTGTCTGTATAAATTGAACTAATATTTTGTAATTTTGTTTTATTATTATCGTTTGTAGCAAATGAAGTTGAATTGTTTGTTTTAAAGTTTGTTCCATTTATACTCTGACCATTAATATTACCAGTATTATCTATTACAATATTATCATTAACTTTTACAGAATTTAGTGATATTGTGCCATCAATAATTCCATTAACTGAATTATTTGTTGTATTTAGTTCAGTTTGTGTAGCATAAGTGTTTGAAACCTCGGATTTATAGTTATTTAATTCTGTTTGTGTAGCATAAGTTTCTGAAACCTCAGATTTATAGTTATTTAATTCTGTTTGTGTAGCATAAGTTTCTGAAACTTCTGATATATAGTTATTTAATTCTGTTCGTGTAGCATAAGTGTTTGAAACCTCGGATTTATAGTTATTTAATTCTGTTTGTGTAGCATAAGTTTCTGAAACCTCGGATTTATAATCATCTAATTCAGTTTGTGTAACATAAGTTTCTGAAACCTCGGATTTATAATCATCTAATTCAGTTTGTGTAACATAAGTTGATAATAAATTATTAATACTGTCTTTAGTATATACTTTTTTTGAATCTGAACTTCCATAAGTTTCTAAATCAGATCTATCAAACTTTTCTAATAATAAATTATCAGTTTTTATTTTTGTATAAATCGGTGTTTTTTCGTCATTTAAACCCACAACATCAGACTTTTTTATACAATTTGAAGTATCTATACTATTAAATTTTTCATCTACATACCCTTTTGTTGTTATTTTTGAATCATCATTATTAGATGATTCTGATTGTTGTATTTCTGTTATTTCTTTATTATTAATAGATATTTTATCTGTTAAAATAGAACTAATATTTTGTAATTTTGTTTTATTTCCAGTATCACTTTTAGCAAAAGAATTTGAAATGTTTGTTTTAAATGAAGTACCCTTTATATTTTCTCCATTAATATCTCCATTATCATTAATATTTAATTTATCATTTACATTTAATGCAGTAAATTTAGTAGTACCATCTAAAATGTCATTTATTGAATTTAATGTAGCATAATCATTTAATTCATCTTTTGTAGCATAACTATTTAATTTATTATCAACATATTCTTTATTAATAATTGATTTATTATTATCAGTATCTAATATTATATCATTTAATAATCCATTTTTAATATTTATACTTCCATCTTTATTTAATTCTATTGTTTCAGTTGATGTATCTTCATTATAACCAATATATACACTACCTTTAGCTGTTAAAGATAAATTATTTTTTAAATTTAAAGTATTATATGGGTCAACTCCTCCATTTTCATCAACATACTTTTTATTTACAATATCATCATATTGTGTTGGTTCATCTGTAATTTTTCCTTTATTAACAGTAATATTAACACCTTCAATAGTACCATTTGAATTTAAAGTTATTTTAGGGTTTTCAGTAGAATTATCAACACCTATTTTAATACTTCCTTGAGAAGTTATTGAACAAGGACTTTCTTTAAAATCATTTTGTCCATTAAAATCAACATTTCCACTTTCAGAAATTTTATAGTCAACATACTTTTTATTAACAATTCTATTATCTTCATCAGTATCTTCAATATTTACGTTTAAAATTCCTGTTTGTATATCAATATTTCCAGTTATAATGTTTCCATCTTCAGAATTTATTTTATTATTAATTTCAGTAATATCATTATTAATAAAATCAATTTTATCAGTAATATTAATAATATCAGTTTTAATTTTATTCATATTATTATTTATATTTTTTTTAATTTTTAACATATTTTGATTTAAAGAATTAATATTATTTGGAATAATAAGATTGTTTAAAAAATCATCATTATCATTCATTATCAATGATAAATATAAATTAAAAAAATATAATTAAAATTAATAAAAATATTTATTAAATAAATTTATTATTTAATTATAAAAATGTCTGATACAATTATTAGAATTAAGTATGTTATTGATAATAAAGAATATAATACTATTACTGATTTAAAACATACTTATATGTTTAATACTAATAAAAATGATTATAACATTTTAACTAATGAAGATGATACTTTAATGAATGGATATTTAAATTATATGGACGATATTATACATCATTTATCTTATAATCATGATATGAACGTTAAATATATAAAAGAAATTAAAATTGAAGATAACGATGATTATATTTATGTTATATTAAATCAGCAGAAATATAACATATTAAATGATGATAATATTATTAAATCGTCTGTTTATTTAAATTATATAATTCATTATAATTTTACGTATAATAGAAAACATTTAAAAGATTCAATTACTGAAAATAACCATAAAACGTTTTTATCTTCCTTAAATTATAGCACTAAAAATCCAAATATTTATGATATTATGTGTGAAGTTATGAATATAATATTAAACAATGAATTTTTAAAAGAGCATAATATGAAAATTATAACAAGTAATGAATTAAATAGTATTATAAAATTAAATTCTAATGAATATAAAAAAATGAATAAAAACAGCATATTAATATTTAGTGTTATTGATGTTATTTTAATAATAATTATTATAATTAATTTTATTGTTGATCAAAAAGAAAAAAATAATGAAACTAATTAATAAAAATTCAATATTGAATATTAAAATGTAATTATTAAAAAGCGATTATTAATAATTAATAAAAATTGTTTTTAAAAACATTTTTTATAAATATTTTATGTTTATTTATATTTATATTTATAAAACAAACATAAAACTAAAAATATTAAAAAATTTTAAAAATATATCTCTTATAAAGAATATATTTGTTTTAAATTGAATAAAACAAAGTATAATTTTAAATTTAACTTGAATATATTCGTTATTTATTCAATATAACAAAAATATTACTTTTAATTTTTTTTTCAAATATATTTTTTAATTAATATATTTACTTTAAATGTATTTATTTTTTTTATTTATAAAAAGTGTAATTAAAATTTATATTATTATAACTATGCCAAAAAATTAAATATATTTTATAAAATTGTTTAAATTTATTATTTGTTTAACCAACTTAAATATTTTAACAATTATTTTTTTTTTTGATATTGTTTATTTTTTTATTATTGAAAAAATAATAAAAAGATAATATTAATAATCTGTTAATTATCAAGAATTAATTAACTAAATACTTTTTTATTTAGATAAGTATTAAATGCTTTATTAAAGTTTTATATTCAATTAGTTAAAAATAAATAAATTATATTTTTTTGAAGTTAATTTTTAATTTTAATTGTTTTTATTTATTTTTATTATAATGAATAATTAATATTTATGAAAAATAATAAAATTTTTATTTTTATTAATAAAAAAAGTTTTTAACCTAATTCATAAAATATCAATATTTATTTATATTATTTATTTTTTAATAACAATCATATTTAGAAATATAATTATAAATTTTATTAAAATTATTTAATATATTTGTATTATATGATATAAAATATGTATTAATTTTATTATATTCATTTATAATATCTAATAAATTAGTATCATTTGTAAAACTATTTATTATAGTTTTATCATAAGATGGTGTTATTTTTAGTTTAAAAATTAAATTATTATATATAAAATATATAATAAAAAATATATATTTTTATAAAATATATAGTTCATTTTTTAAAAATAAACGTTAAAATAAAAAATACTTTTATTTATTTTTATAAATAAAAGTATTAAATTAATCATTTTATTATTCTACTTTTTAATAAAAAATTTTAACAGTTAATTTTATTTTTTTTTATTAATATTTATAATAATATATAGTATAATATTTATTACATTTAATTTTTATAAATAATTATTTATTAAAGTTTAAAAAACGATATTTTAAAAGTTTAAACTTTTTAAAAAAGAACAATAAATATAATTTTATAAAATTTATATTTAATATTTTTTATTAAATAAATCATTCAAAAATAATAATTTATTCAAAAATAGGGATATTAACTGTTTCATTTAAAATTTTTTCAATTGTTAAACCATTTGTATAAGAATATTTTTTAGGTAAATAATAATTTATCATTAAAGCCCATACATTTAAATCTATTTTATTATTTTCTTTTGGTTTAAAAGTTTTAATTAATCCATCAACAGCAAATTTTCCAGAATGATAAAAACATGCACCAACAGAACCACTTGGTGCAATTGTTATATATTCGCCATCAAAAGAATAACTATTAATATATTTTGATATTCCATTATTAACTGCAGAACGTGTAATTAAAGGATATTCTCCTTCAATAGATTTATTTATTGTAAAAACTTTTTTAGGTTTTACTAAATCAAAATAATCTTTAATTTTTAATTGTTTCCATTCTTTAATTAATAATTCTTTGTTTGGTTCTATTCTTAATTCTGGTAATAACACTTTATTTTTATCTAAAATAATATTAACTTTTGTATTAATATCGTTATTTGTAAAAGTATTAGATCTATTAAATTGTTGATGTAATTGAACACTTATAAATAATAAGTTTATTTTTGATATTTTACATTTCATTTTACAAGGTAAAACTGATGAAGTTAATGCAAATTCTCCTTTATAAACGTTTAAATATCCAGCACCTCCGTTTCCTGTTCTTCCAATACAGCATATCCCATACATTTTTACTAATAAGTCGTCATAAGTATAAGTATTAATAGAAACATTATTAGATGTTCCTGTAGGTTTATTCAATTTTGTTGCACCATATAAAGGATATTTTCCTGGTTCATTCTTATATGTTTTTAATTTAATAGGTTCTAATAAATCTGATAATTTTACTTTTATTATATTATCTGATGTTATTAAATTATTATATATTCCATTATTAATACTATTATTTATTTCATAATACTTTTTATTAATGTTTTCTATAGTTAATAGCTTATTAATTTCTGGTAAATCCTTTATAAAATCTTTTTGATAATTCCAGTCATCTTTATAAGATAAGTTTCTTGTTTGTTCTAAAATATTTGGTTCTGAAATTTTTACTCGAATTTTATTTTTAATTTTATAACCATCATTTGTATAATCAATGATTTTAACGTTCATTGAATTTATTGGATTATCTAAAGATTTAATTCTTTTATATATTATAATTGCACATTCCACAGATGCATCAGGTGCAAAAACTTTATTATTACAATTAATTATTTTTAAGATTTGAATATGTTTTAATAACTCTTTTTTAAAAGATTCTGAACTATTATTATTAAAATTACTTCTTGGAATAATAGCTGCACCAATTCCATTTTCTTTTAAACATTGAACTTGATAAAGTAAAAATTTTTGTTCATAATTATATTTTTTTCCAATTTGTAATATCTTCTTTGACATTTTCATCTTTAACTTTACAAGAAAAAGGTGGATTAATAATAGATTTGTCTACTTTAGGAAATTCTTGATTAAAACAACTTGAATAATACAAATTATTATAATTAAATTTATTTAAAATAAAATTACATTTTGATAAAGTATATCGTTCATTATTACATTCACATCCAATTAAATTATCTGTATATTTTCCTGCTTCTAATAAGAATGAACCAGTTCCTGTACAAAAATCTAAAATTGATTCACCTTTTTTAATGTTTAACTCTTTAACCATTAATTCAACAATGTCATGCGGAGTTAATACAACTCCATTTTCAGAATCGTTATTGCGGTCCCATTTACAAAACTCAGAATAAAATTTATTTAAAATATCTTTTGAATAATTTTTTACATCAATAGTTAATTTACTCATTAAATCATAAAGATATTTATTATTTAATGATCTTTTTAAAAAATTAAATTTACTTGTAAATGATTCATCGTTATATTCATTTTGAATTAATTCTAATATTCTTGTTGCAATAATAAATCCTGGTTTATCTGGATTGTAATCTTTTAAAAAAATAGGATCTATATTTAAAGTTAATAACATTGAAGCAACAAATAAAGTTTTTTCTGATTTATTTAAATCTTGTATTGTATTATACATATATTGATTAAATTTATGTATATCTTCGTCATTAAATTCAGTTTTAATATTCATATTTTCTTTTATATTTTCTAATAATAAATTAATTTTAACTAATTTTGAATCTTTATATTCATAAATTTTATAATTAAAATTAATTTTTACATCTCCATATCCAATAATTAGATAAATTTTATTAAATTGTTCAAATTTATTATTAGATTTTACTAGTTTTAAATACTTTAATAATTGATTTTTAGCAATATTTAAATCTTTAAATTCTTTTTTATTTTCAATAATGAATAATATATTATTTATTATTTGCCAACCATCTGGTTTAAGAATTCCAAATAATTCTTTATTAGTTCCAGTGTTATACACTTCACCAAAAATTGAAGTCCATTTTGTTAAAAATAAATGGTCGGTATCTTTTTCAGAAGTTGATTTTTTCATTTATTTATAATTTTAATTTTTAATTTAATAGTATTAAAAATAAATTTTTCATTTTTTTATTTAATAATAAAAATTTTTATCTAAAAATAAGTTTATTCATTTTGGCCGTTAATGTTAATAATACTTTATTTTATTGAACGGCTTAAAGATAAAAAATAATTTTAAAAAAATAAGAATTTTAAACAAATTGCCGATATTGTAAATAATATTTATTATTTTATTGAACGGCTTCAATATAAAAATAATTATAGAAAATAAGAATTTTAATCAAATTGCCGATATTGTAAATAATATTTATTATTTTATTGAACGGCTTCAATAATAAAAAATAATTATAGAAAAATAAAATTTATATAATTTGCCGATATTGTAAATAATATTTATTATTTTATTGAACGGCTTCAATAATAAAAAATAATTATAGAAAAATAAAATTTATATAATTTGCCGATATTGTAAATAATATTTATTATTTTATTGAACGGCTTCAATAATAAAAAATAATTATAGAAAATAAGAATTTTATCATTTTGCTGTTAATATTAATAATATTATTTATTTCATTAAACGGCTTAAGTATAAAAAATAATTTTAGAAAATAAGAATTTTATTATTTTGCCGTTAATGTTAATAATACTTTATTTTATTGAACGGCTTCAATATAAAAATAATTATAGAAAATAAGAATTTTAATCAAATTGCCGATATTGTAAATAATATTTATTATTTTATTGAACGGCGTCAATAATAAAAAATAATTTTAGAAAAATAAAATTTATATAATTCGGCCATTAATATTAATAATACTTTATTATTTTATTGAACGGCTTAAAGATAAAAAATACTTTTTTAAAAAATAATTTAAATTTTAAAATATTAAACTTTTAACAATTGATTAAAATTTTTATCTTAAAATTATTTTTAAAATAATTTTAATTAATATTTTTGTTATAATTAGTAAATTTTAATAAATTTAACTTTTAATTTCTTCTGGTGGTTTTACTGTATTTAAATGATTTTTAATGTAATTTACATCTATATGTGATGGGCCCATAACTTTTCTTGATTCATTCCAAGTTTTTACAGTTATAGGATATCCTATTGTTAAAGAAGCGTTTACACGACAATTACCATTAGCAGAAACACATAATGGCACTCTTGGTGCATTTTGATCAGGTAAATCGATCCATTTTAATGGTGGTATAAAATTCCAACCATAATCATCATCAGTATATTGATAATCTCTTGGTACATATAAACTGTTAGCATCAATATATCCACCATATTGTGTATATTGATTTTCATTTGTTATAACGTCTGGATCTTTTAATCCTTCTATACTAACATCTTCTAATTTATCAGGAATATTACTATGTCCATTTACATTAAAATCATTATCATCAGTTTGAAATTGATTCCTTGTATTTTGTTTATCAATATTGCTTTCAACGTGATCAGTAAAAGTATCATCATATGCTTTTCCTTTCTTTATTTTTTGAATGTTTTTATCAGAAAAATAATTTAATGTTCCATCATTATTTTCATTATTAACTTTAAAATCTGCTTCATTAGCTTGTTTTAAAATAGTGTTAGGTTGTATTTCATTTTGTTTATTAGTTTCTTTTACTTCATTTTTATCAGTATTTTCATTTACTTCTTTATTATTTATATTTTCTTTATTATCAATAGTATTAGTTTGTTCAACTTTAATGTCTCCGTTTACTTCTATTTTTTGATCTTTAATGTCTAATTTATTTGGTTCGGTTTTATCACCAGTTTGTTCAATTGTTAAATCCTTAGTTTTTTCATTAGAATCAATAGGTTTTTCTTCAGGGTTAGAATTATCAGGAATAGAATTATTAGAATTACCACTAATATTTTCTAAATGTTCATATCCAAATCGTCTCATATAATATATTGCAGATATAACAACAGATAATATTAATATTATAATTCTATCTACTTCTATATATTTATTTAATAATTCAAATAATAGATAAGTAATAACAAATATTAATAAAGATTCAATAATTAATCTATCCATAATTATAGAATATAATTATAAAATTTATTAAAAATAAAAAGAATTTATAAAAAATATTTTATTCTGTTAAAATAATATAAATTATTAACAATTTATTAATAGTTAAAACAAAATAATTACAAAAAATAAAAAATATAAATAAATATTTTATATAATTTAATATTATTAATAAATGATATTATTAAACTAATAAACATAATATTAATTTAAACGTTAAAAAAATATTTTTAATAAAATTACTATTTATATTCTAAATTAAGAATATAATAAAAAGTTTAACAGTTAAATCTTTAATTTAAGTAATTTAATTTTTAATTAATTAATAAATTTATTTTATATGTTTTCTAAAAATAAGTTTAAGTAGTAATTATTTTATACTTTTAAGGCGTTCAAGATAAAAATATAGAATTTTTAAATGTTCGCCTGTTAAAATATTTTTTTTAAGGTGTTCAAGTTAAAAATACAGATTTTTTAAATGATTTCCTATTAAATAAAATATTTTATTTCATTTAAGGCGTTCAAGATAAAAATATATGTTTTTAAGTGTTCACCTGTTAAAATATTTCATTTAAGGCGTTCAAGATAAAAATAAATATTTTTTAAATGCTCGCCGGTCAAAATATTTCATTTAAGGCGTTCAAGATAAAAATAAATATTTTTTAAATGCTCGCCGGTCAAAATATTTCATTTAAGGCGTTCAAGATAAAAATATAGAATTTTTTAAGTGCACGCCGTCAAAAATATTTTATTTAAGGCGTTC
>Ga0247611_10003894_pt1 | contig 21468 bp, 13 predicted proteins | sample 177DNAGHGhighgp2_FD_192422 | JGI IMG/M metagenome (GOLD analysis project Ga0247611, IMG submission 192422) | Sheep rumen microbial communities from Palmerston North, Manawatu-Wanganui, New Zealand - 1770 DNA GHGhigh gp2 | ecosystem: Host-associated > Mammals > Digestive system > Stomach > Rumen... | reverse complement strand
GTGCCACCGAATGGAACTTGGAGGAGAGCCAAGAGATGGAAGACCGAACGGTGACCAGCCTGAACATGGTGCGCAATGAGCTGTTTGCTGGCAAACTCGTGCTATCGTGGCCCCTGTGGGGCGGGAATCTGTCGGTGGGCAGCGAGTTGGGTTATACCCACCGTAACGACGATTACATCAATCCCGAGCAAATCCTCCCGACAAGTTTGACCGAGGTCAAGGAACAGAACTATAGTGCCTTTTTAGAGTATAGCCGTTTAACCCCTATCGGACATATCAATGGCGGCCTGCGCAACGAGTATGTGAGCACCGATTATTACAGCCAGGGCTCCCGCATCGACGGCCAGAGCCGCCACTTCAACCACCTGTTTCCCAGCCTGTCGCTCTCGACCCAAGTGGGTAATGTCAAGGGAATGATCGGTTATGCGATGAAGATCCGCCGTCCCACCTACTTTGAACTGAGTAATAAGACCTACTATTCCAATCGATTTACCTGGCAATCGGGTAACCCTTATCTCAAGCCCACTATCATCAACAGCGTGTCGATCGACGCAACGTGGAAGTTTCTTTCGCTCAACTTGAGTTATTCCCACCTCAATGATGTGGTCGTGCAAATGGGCCGCCAGGTCGAAGGGCATGAGGCGACAACGCTTATCGTCCAGGAGAGTATTGATAAGAAGGACATATTGAGCGCCAGCATTATCGCAGCCCCGCAGTTAGGCATCTGGCATCCGCAACTGGTGTTCTCCATCGTGAAGGAGTGGATGAAGATACCCATGCCTAATGGTACTTATAGCCCCTCAAAGCCTATCCTTATGCTCCAGTGGAACAACAATTTCAAGATTTCGCCCTCTTGGACAGGGTCGTTCAGCCTTGACTGGCAAGGAAAGGGCGACAGCGAGAATATCAGCGCCGTGAGTGACCAAATAGACCTTTACGTTAGCTTGAGTAAATCATTTTTTAACGACCGTCTTTCCATCAAGGTGGCAGGGCATGACCTGCTGCATCGCAATAATCCCGATGTACTGGTTCATTTCGGTAAGTTGACCCTGTGGCAACACCGCACCAACGAGACCCGCTATGCCGAGTTTACTGTGCGTTACCACTTCAACTGGACACGAAGCAAGTACAAGGGCACTGGTGCCGGCAATGACGAGAAAAACCGATTATGAAACAGAAGATGAAATACATTGACCTGCCTTGGGCCGTTGTCGCCCTGAGTGATAGTGAACGCTTCACCATTGATCAACTCGTCAATGATGAACCGCTGGAGGAGGCCGTTGAGCGGTATGTTATCGGCTATATGGCGTTCTGGCAGATTGCCTTCATCGAGAGGGAGCGGCTCGTGCCTTGTGACGACGGTCAGTTGCGGCAGACTGCCCGCCGCAAGATAGAGCGCTATATAGAACAGCACCCGCCTGTGCAATGCCTGCCCCGTTTCTACCTCGTGCTGTTAAACCAAGCCATCGGCCAGATGGACCCCGATGGGCTTTCCCAGGTTTTTACAGTATAACACCAATAGCCGTGGCACAGGGTACCGGGCCAGGCCCACGGCAACAAGGAGGCTGGTTCCCCGTGTCGCGGCTCTGCCGCGGCCATTTTAACACCCTAAAGTGTGAAAGTGAAGAAAAAAGATGCGTGCTTGCAACTTTTCACTCCTTGGTGCGTGTCTATAAGGAAAACGGTAGGATAGTGTTGCTGCCGATGAAATGAAAATCCAATAAAAACCTATAAACAATGAGAAGAAACTTTTTGACACTGATGATGGCACTGCTGGTCGTGATGACAGCCATCGCCGAGACATTTACAGGCCGTGTAGTCGATGAAACGCAGGCGCCTGTTCCGTTTGCCAACGTGGTGCTGCTCAATGCCAGTGACAGCGCTTTTGTAGCAGGAACAACAACCAGCGATGACGGAACATTCAACATCACGGGCAATGCAAGTAAACCGATCATCAAGATTTCCTATTTAGGATACAAGACACGAGTAATGGAAGCTACTGCCAGCGACATGGGCATCATTGTATTGGAGCCCGAGATCACCATGCTGGGCGAGGTCATGGTCAAGGCTCAGCGTCCAGCCTTCAAACTGACTACCGAGGGTCTCAAGACCGAGGTCGAGAACACCTTGTTGAGCAAGGTGGGCTCCGCTAAGGCCGTGCTCGAGAACCTGCCTGGCGTGCAGCGCAAGAAGGACGGCATCGAAGTCTTCGGCAAGGGCACACCGCTCATCTACATCAACGGCCGCAAACTCCAAAACCAGACCGAGCTGGACCAGATCAGCAGCGAGGACATCCAGAGCGTGGAACTGATTACCAGCCCCGGTGCGAAGTACGACGCGACGGTCGAGTCGGTCATCCTCATCAAGACCAAACGTCCCCAGGGCGAGGGCTTCAGTTTCAACACCCAGGCCAGTTACTACGTGGGCGAGTGCCCCGACTTGGCGCTGGGCCTCAACTGGAACTACCGCCGCAAGGGGCTGGACGTGTTTGGCAGTGTGTGGTACAACGATGACAAGTACATCGAGAATGACGATTTCGTGTTTGACGTGCAGGCCGACACCACATGGCGCATGATTGAGCACTCAGACATCAAGACCCACAGCAACTCGATTTATACCTCGGCAGGCGTGAACTATATCTTCAATGACAACCACTCGATGGGCTTCCGCTATGACACCAAGGCTTTTTTCCTGAACCGCGCACGAGGCACCTTCACCGCCGACGTGATGGCCAATGGCGCTTTCTATGACCATCTGGAAAATGGTATCCACATGTCCACCAAGTCCAACATGCCCCACACCCTCAATGCCTACTACAATGGTAAGGTTGGCAGGACCTCGATTGACTTCAACACCGACTACGTCTTCTACAAGGACCGCAAGAGCCAGTTCAATGACGAGGTGAGCCAGCAGTGGGAAAGCCGCACGGTGACCAGCACCAGCGTGATACGCAACCAGTTGTGGGCAGCCAAACTCGTCCTGTCATGGTCCCTATGGGGTGGCAACCTGCAGGTGGGCAGTGAGTATGACCACACGCGCCGCAACGACGACTACATCAATCCCGAGCAGGTCGTGCCCACGTCATTTACCGAGCAGCGCGAGAACAACTACATCCTCTTTGCCGAGTACGGCCACCCGCTGCCATTCGGCCAGTTGAAGGTGGGCCTGCGCAACGAGAACGTCAACACCGATTACTACAGCCAGGGCGTGCGCATGGCCGAGCAGAGCCGCAATTACCACCACTTCTTCCCCAGTTTGGGTCTGATGGCACATGCGGGCAATGTGCAACTGATGCTCAACTATGCGATGAAGATCAAGCGCCCAAGCTACTGGCAACTGCGTGGCGGCGTCACCTATGCCAACCGCTTCACGTGGGACAGCGGCAACCCCCTGCTCAAGCCCACCATTAATAACGAGGTGTCGCTCATGGCGATGTACAAGTGGGTGAATCTGATGTTGAGCTACAAGCACGACCGCGATGTGATTGTCAATGTGGCTCATGAGGTGCCTGGCAGTGAGGCCACCACCCTGATGAGCAACGAGAATGTGGACCACAAGGATGCCATGCGCGTGATGCTCACCCTCTCGCCCCGTTTCGGACTCTATCAGCCGTCATTGACACTGGGCGTCATCAAGGAATGGATCAAGATTCCATCGCCAGTGGGTTTCATCTCTCCCAAGAATCCCGCCTGGATTGCACAATTCAGCAACAACTTCCAAATCCTGCCCACCTTGACCGCCAATGTCAACTTCAATTTCACCAGCCGTGGCGACATGGAAAACGTCACCATCTCCGAGCCACTCTATCTGCTCGACATCGGCGCTACCAAGACCTTCTTGAACGACCGCTTGTCTATCAAGGTGACAGGTCACAACCTACTCAACTCGCAGGAACACTACAAACTGCGTTACGGCTTGCGTACTATGTGTCAGATCCAGCGCCGCGATGTCCGCGAGGTTGAGTTCACCGTGCGCTACAAGTTCAACGCCGCCCAGAGCAAGTACAAGGGAACCGGAGCCGGCACCAGCGAGAAGGAACGACTATAAGACACCTGTTTCATTTTCCCGTTCATGCCATGCAGCGATTTCATTGCTGTGTGGCATGATGCATTTTGGAATAACCGAAATCGGTGAATTTGGCGAAAGAAATGCTGCAAAAACTTGGAGATGTGTGGATGGATAAGCTATTTTTGTGAAGAAATAACCATAAAAATCAAGTGATAATGAAAAAAATTTCGACTTCAATTCTTGCCGTGATGTTGCCCCTGATGCTCATGGCACAGGGCTGGCCCAGCGGCTACGGTGGCGTGATGCTGCAGGGCTTCTATTGGGACTCCTACAGTGACACCCGGTGGACCAACCTCGAGTCGCAGGCCGACGAGTTGGCCGAGTTCTTCACGCTGGTGTGGGTGCCGCAGAGCGGCTACTGCAGCGGCTACAATTCCATGGGCTATGACCCGCTGTACTGGTTCACCAACTACAACAGTTCGTTTGGAACCAAGGCTCAGTTGCAGTCGATGATCAACACCTTCAAGGGCAAGGGCATCGGCACCATTGCCGATGTGGTGATCAATCATCGCAAGAATGTGTCCAACTGGGTCGATTTCCCTGCCGAGACCTACAAGGGCGTTACCTATCAGCTCAAGTCGACCGACATCTGTCGTGACGATGACGGCGGGGCAGCACTCAACTGGGCCACGTCTAACGGCTACTCGCTCAGTGCCAATAACGACACCGGCGAGGACTGGGGCGGCATGCGTGACCTGGATCACAGCAGTGCCAATGTGCAAAAAAGCGTCAAGGCCTATGTCAAGATGCTGCTCGACGACCTGGGCTATGTGGGCTTTCGCTATGACATGACCAGGGGGTATTCAGCAAGTTACACGGGCATGTATAATCAACATGCCGCCCCCACCTATTCGGTGGGCGAGTATTGGGACGGCAACCAGTCGGCAGTGAAGGCATGGATCGATGGCACCAAGGTCGGCGGCGTGGTGCAGAGTGCCGCCTTCGACTTCCCCTTCCGCTACGGTGTGCGTGATGCCGTCAACAACAACCGCTGGACCAACCTCGCTGGCAGTGGCAAGGGCCTGAATATGGAAACCAGCTACCGTCGCTATGCCGTGACCTTTGTCGAGAACCACGACACGCAATACCGCAGCGCGAGCGAGCCCCAGGATCCCCTCAACCAGTATGTCGAGGCTGCCAATGCCTACATGCTGGCCATGCCTGGCACTCCTTGCATCTTCCTCAAGCACTGGCAGGCCTACAAGGAGAGCATCAAGCAGATGATCTATGCCCGCCAGTTGGCCGGTATCACCAACACGAGCACGACAGCACAGCAGGCCAGCAACTCGTCGTCCAACTACTATGTGCGCACAACTACGGGAACCCGTGGCACCCTGATGGCGGCTATGGGCAGCACTGCCTACAGCATACCTTCAAATTACGTTGTCGTGGCCACCGGCAGCGGTTATCGCTTGGCATTGAGCAAGAGCACCGAGACCGCTTGGGCCAGCAAGCCCTCTGGGGAGTATGTGGATCCGTTTACGGTCACGTTTACCGCCGTGAGTGCCGCCTCGGGAGCACAACTTGTCTATACCCTCGACGGCAGTGACCCCACGGCTGCTAATGGCACCGTGATTGCCAATGGCGGCAGCGTGGCCATCAACAAGTGTCTGACCCTCAAGGCCGGCTTGCTCAAGAATGGCACTGTCACGGGCATCATCACCCGCAACTACACCGTTCAGAACGAGGTATTTGACGATTATGAGATCACCGTTTACCTCAAGGATCCCACCGCCTCGCCCAACAACTGGCCCCAGGTGGCCTATTACTGCTGGGACAGCAACAATGTGCAGCAATGCGGCAACTGGCCTGGACAAGTAATAACCGACACCCGCATGGTGGGCGGTGAGAAGTTCTATTACAAGACATTCACCATCACGGGAACCAACTATAGCGTCAACTTTGTCTTCAGCCAGGGCGGCAGCACTGCTGGCAGCCACCAGACGGTGGATGTGACAGGGGTACGGACTACCTCGTTCTTTGAGGTGACGACCCAATCCAACAAGTATCAGGTGAAGAATGTCACCGACACATATTTACCCTATCTGGACAATGCGCCACTCATGGGCGATGTGAATGGCGATGGAGCGGTAGATGTGTCGGATGTGACCGCCATGATTTCCCGCATATTGGGCTCGGAGGTCAATCCTTTTTATGGTGATCAGGCCGACATGAATGGTGACGAGGTCATTGACGTGTCGGATGTGACCGCCGTTATCGCAGTAATATTGCAGCAGTAACCACCCCATGCTGGCATACTACAATGACGAGGCTGTAATGGACGGCCTCGTCATTGTGATGATTGTAGTTGCTGCTGCAATATTCAACTGCTCGAATCTTAACCGCCTTGCGGGCGGGAATCAAATTAATTTAAAATTTGATTGATTTTTCTCGCGAGCAGCGCAATCTCATTTTCGTTATTTGAGTGATGCAACAGCCATCGGGCTGGTGATCCAGCCACCATGTTATGGATTATTCGATTGCCGCGCGGTTCATGCGTCAAGGCCGCGGTCAATGCCTCGCTTGAGTGCCTCGACATAGTTGTTGACACGTTGCATCTCCTTGGGGATGTCGATGCGTTGCGGGCAATGCTCCACACACTTGCCGCACCCGATGCAGTGATCGGCCTGGCGCAGGCGGGGCACACTGCGGTCATAGCCCACGAGGAAGGCCTTGCGCGCACGGGCATAGTCGGGATCCTTGCGGTCGCGCGTCAGGTTGCCCTCGGCGATGCACTTGTTGTAGTGGGTGAGCACTCCGGGAATGTCGATGCCATAGGGGCACGGCATGCAGTACTTGCAGTCGTTGCACGGGATGGTGTTGTAGCCCACGATCTCATCGGCGATGCCGTACAGGAAGTCCTTTTCCTCGTCGGTCAGCTCCTCGAGCGGGCTGTAGGTGCACAGGTTCTCCTTCAGGTGCTCCATGTAGGTCATGCCGCTCAGCACGGTGAGCACTCGCGGGAACGAGCCGGCATAGCGGAATGCCCACGAGGCGATGCTGCGCTCGGGGTCGCGGGCCAGGATCTTGCGGGCCAGCGGTGTGGGCAGTGAGGCCAGACGGCCACCCAGCAGCGGCTCCATGATCACGGCAGGAATAGCGCGCTTGTCGAGTTCGGCATACAGGTACTCGGCATTGGTGTTCTCTTCACTGAAATCCTTGGCATGACGCCAGTCGAGGTAGTTGAGCTCGATCTGCACAAAGTCCCAGTGATACTTGTCGTGGTTGGCCAGCAGGTAGTCAAACACGGCAATCTCGCCATGATAGGAGAAGCCCAGGTTGCGGATGATGCCCTTTTCGCGTTGCTCCATCAGGTAGTCAAGAATACCATTATAGGTATAGCGTTGCCTAAAGAGTTCCATGGCTTCCTCGCCCGTGCCGCCGCCAATGGAGTGCAGCAGCAGGTAGTCGATGTAGTCGACCTGCAGCTCCTTGAGCGAGTTCTGGAACATCTCGATGCTCGCCTCGCGCGTCTGGGTCTCGGGGGCGAAGTTGGAGAGCTTGGTGGCGATGAAGAACTCGTCGCGCTTGTGGCGGCTCAGGGCGATACCCGTGGCGCGCTCGCTCAGTCCGCGGCTGTAGGCGGGCGATGTGTCAAAGTAGTTTACCCCGTGTTCAATCGCATAGTCGATCTGCTTGTTGACCATCTCCTGGTCGATCTCGGCATCATTGTCGCGGCCGAAGGGCTTGCCATTGGTGGCAGGCAGGCGCATCATGCCATAGCCCAGGATGGAGACCTTCTCATGCGTCTTGGGGTTCTCGCGGTAGGTCATCTTGCCCACGGGTGGCTCCTGCACGGGACCTTTCTTGTCGTCGCCGCTGGCGCAGCCCACGATGGCTGGCGCCGCTACCGTGGCGGTGCCTATTCCTAATGCCTTGAGGAAGGTGCGGCGGCTCAGCTTTTTGCCTTCCTGATGGTTGTTGTTATGCTGGTTGTCGTTCATGACTATAATCTCTAAACTGTAAACTTCAAACTCTAAATCTGGCTATGGACCTCATGGCCCTCGACATAGATGGCACTGAACGGCCTGGCCGGGCAAACATACTCACATGTGCCGCAGCCGATGCACATCGCGCTGTTGACGGCTGGAACCATGGGCGAGGTCTCGTCCTGCGGGTTGCTGGGTACCATCATGATGGCTCCCGCGGGGCAGTGGCGGGCACAGTTGCCGCAGTTCACGCCGTCGGTGAGCACAACACAGTTATCCTTGATCCACACCGCATGGCCTATCATGGTCGAGGACTTCTCTTCAACGCTGATGGGCTTGATGGCTCCCGTGGGGCACACGGTGGAGCACTCGACACACTCGGGACGGCAGGCGCCGCGCTCAAAACTGAGTTCGGGTTGCATCAGGTGCATGGGGTCGGTCGAGGGACGCAGCACGCCGTTGGGACACTTGGCAACGCACAGCTGGCAGGCGGTGCAGTGTTGGGCAAAGTTGCGGGCGCTCACCGAGCCTGGAGGTGTCAACGGTGTCGAGCGCTTGGCGGGCACTTTGTCCTCGATGACGGCAAGGCCGCCATCCACCTTCTTGGCGGCCTGGGCCAGGGCGATGTCGGCACCAACGATGGCCGTTCCCACAAGGAATGCGCGGCGTGCGGTGTCGGTAGTTTCTTTCTCGCCATCGGCTGGGGATGTCGCGGGCTGCACGGTGGCCTTGGGATGACCATAGTGCAGAGCACCAAAGTTGCACTTCTCCAAGCAGTTGCCGCAGGTCACACAACGGCTGTAGTCCACTTTGTGGGTCTTGAAGTCGATGCATGAGGCCTTGCAATTCTTGGTGCACAGGCTGCATGACTTGCACTTGTCGGCATCAAAATATACCTTGAACCACGAGAAGCGGGCCAGTTGGGCCAGTATCGTGCCCACGGGACAGATGGTGTTGCAATAGGTACGCCCGCCGCGCCATGCCAGCACGACGACCACGATAAATGTGGCCAGGGCTATCAGGAACGTGGGCAGGCTCTTGAGCCACACATCCACGCCGTAGAAGGCGTAACTGTCAACCCGCTCGGCAATCATGGCCAGCAGGTTATTGACCCATTGATAGATGGGCAGCAACAGGTTGGTAACCATGCGCCCGTAGCTGCTGTAGGGGGCCACCAGAGCCACTAACGAGTGCACACCGGCTACAAAGGCGATGACAAACACTGCCAGCACACCATAACGCAGCCAGCGCTTCTCGCCGCTTGCCGTGAAGCGGTTTTTCTTGCGCTTGCCATGAATCCAGGACACGATGTCCAGGAAAATGCCTAATGGACAGATGACAGAGCAATAGATGCGTCCAAAAATGAGTGTCACCAGCACCAGAGCCACGATGATCACCACGTTCAGGGCAAGCACGGCTGGCAGGAACTGGATTTTGGCTGTCCATGCCAGATAGTGGTGCAAGGTGCCGCTCACGTCAAGAAACAGCAAGGTTATCAAGACCATCATGATTGCTGCCAGTGTAATGCGGATTTTTCTTAACATAGCAATATTCAATGTGTGAAAGTGAAAGGATGGGTTAACTTATGACTGCAAATGTAATGAAAATAATCCATTTATTCATCCTAATTATCAAAAAAAACAAACACCCCGTTTCACAACGCGATGTTTGTTTAGGATGAATAGTATTAATATATTTCCAACTTTGCTGCAAAGGTAGTGCGACAATTTGGAGTGAGCAAATTTAGAATGCAAAAAATTGTTATAAATAGTTAACCGTTTCCAGTAGGGGCATAATAGTGTCCTTTTTGACACCAAAATCGATGTTCACAATAGGGCCTGACCTTCACAGCACGCCGTGTGTACGGGGGGAGTAACCCCATTATAAAAGGTGGCGTTAGTTGAGTCCGCTTTTTAATCATTACTGTCCGGTAAAAGTGACGAGGGCGCAAGCAAGAGTGTATCAAGAAGCAAATATTGTAATGTAACCGTGCATTAACATGAGAAATTAAAATTAAATAATTATGTATATTTATAGATTTTAAATCTAATTCACTGGTGTCCTGTGAAAGTTTAGCGGGCCATTCGACCTGCTCGCCTAACAGAGTAAGCTCTGTCACGCATAATCACCATAACAGTATTGATATCGGAGCATTTATGCGGTCTTGGTGATTTTTCCCCGGGCACCCTATGTTTTTTAATTTAGACTCAGTGCATTAAACAGGCTGGGCGACTCATGGTGAGCGCCCAGCCTGTTTAATGTACAATGTGGTGTGACGTAGCCTTGTGGCTTATTGCGCGGTCAAAATGGTATTGATGAGTGAATTGATGTCGGCAACATTAATCTCGCCATCGCCATTCACATCACCAGTGGTCTGCTCTTGTTGCAGTGAATCGCCGAGGATCATGCTGATGATGGCATTGACATCGGCCACATTGATTTCCCCGTCAAGGTTGACATCGGCCACATGGTGAACGGGCCAGCTCTCTTGGTAATAAATCTTGATGTCGTCAAGGAAGCAATCATTCTTGGTACTGCCAGCAAACTGAACGATGCGCAGTTTGATGGGTGCATCGGTGGGCACCCTGACGGAGCTTGACGCCTTGCTCTTGCCAGGCACCACCAGCTGCATGCTGGTTGCGGAAGTCCAGTTCGCTCCCTCGTCGGTCGAGTAGTAAAGCTGGAACTTGGCCTCGCTGGTGGTGGGATTGAAGACTGTGTATCGCACCATGAAGGGTTTAGCTTGCAGAGGGGCCGCCGTGGTGATTTGGCTGGGCCTCTTCATGGCCACAGCGCTGGTGCCGTTGCACAGGTCGTCGCCGGGATTATGGATGGCACATTTCGTGAAGTCCCAATCGCTATACACGCCCTTGACCCCGGCGGCAAACTGGTCGCTGGTGGCGGGCATGGCTTCAAAGTCCTCGATGATGTACTGGAATGTTGTATCATGCTCCAGGTCAAAGGAGACAATTGTCCCATGTTGTGCGATGTGGGTGATGTTAAAATCGTTGATGGCACCATCCCAGGTGAGCAGATTGGGATGGGTGTCATTGGTGATCGATGTCACGCCCGACGCCCCCGGGAACGGGTCGCTTGGGCTGTCAGCGCCAAGGTCGTTGGCCCGCAGCAGTTCATAGTACATGTGGCTGGGCCGCGTGTTCACCTGGTTGTTATCCCACACGGCAGCATTGGTCGAGTCGACACGCGCCACAAGCATGCCGTAGCCAGGCAGTGCATAGTCCCACTTCCCCGGCTGACGGTTCTCGATGAGGAAAAACTCATCGCTGTTGGGCGTGTTCAGGCGGTATCCCTGGTTGCTCACGTCCAAGGGCTCGAGCTCGATGTGGATGTCCTCCTCGGGGAGGACGATGGGCTGTGCAAATCCCAGGGCATAGCGCTCATACAGGCCGTATCCCACAGGGTCGCGTCCATAGTCCTCACCACTGCCATTAGCCATGATGGACCAGTGGCCCGGGTCGTTGCTCTGTCCGCCGCCGCCCTGCTCGTAGTCGGTGTCATACAGGTCGGGCAACCCCAGCACATGTCCAAACTCGTGGCAGATGGTGCCAATGCCGTTGATGTCGTGATCAGTGGAATACTCCCAGCCGGCAATCTCGGTTGAACAGGCATACAGCCCAAAGTTGACATTGTCAAGGGCTGGGGACGAGTACAGGTAGTGCATGTGCGGCCACAAGTAGCCCCTGTTGTTGCCGCCATAGTTGGCCGAGTAGCCCGCTACAAGGAAAAACACCATGTCAACAAAACCGTCGCCATCCAGGTCATAGTCATTAAAATCGATGTCGGGGTCAACGGCCTTGAGGGCAGCATTGAAGATTATGCTGGCGTTGTCGGTCTCATGCGGATAACGGCAGGAGTAGGGAATGGTGATGGGACCCACCACGTCAAAGGCGGGGTCGAACATGTGGTTGGAGTTGTCGTAGAAGTAGTCTCGCACACTGCCCGTCATGGGCACCCTGCGGCCATTGTGGGTGTAGCCTGTGAAGTCGTGCGTGTTGACCATGTCGTCATAGAAGGCGCTGGGGTCGGTCATCGAGAACTTCTTGTCGTTGTAGTTGACCAGGATGATGAGCCCGCGGAAGTGGTCATAGTCCATCCTGCCATCGGAGCCCACGCGTCGCATCACGCTGTTGCGGCGGCTCAGCTTCTGCCTCCCCTGTTGTGCTTGCAAGGGGCTGACGAGCCTCTTGGACAGGGCGTTGATGGCACGGTAGTCGGCAGCGGTGCGCTGGGCGGCATCGTGAGCGAGGACACCGCTGGAGATCAGCTGTTGCCCATCGAGCCGGGCATAGGCGTAGTGTCCCTTGTCATTCTCCAGCACCGTGTAGCCATCCAGCGTGGTGGTGTAGTGGAAAAACTCGTCACCTCGCAGCTGCAGGGTGAGTGTGGTGCCGTCGGGTTGCTGCACCTGGAACGGGGTGGGATCGGCAGGGATTGCCGCTGCCGTGAGGCACAGCAATTCCATGGCCAACATCAATAATAATTGTCTTTTCATGCTTCAGAACAATACTTGCGGGTTCAGTGGGTTGGTTAACGGTCGCCTTCAGTCCATCGGGATCATGACCGCAGGACGATTGAAATGAGGTTGTTGACGTCGGCAACGTTGATCTCGTTGTCGTTGTTCACGTCACAACGCTGCTGCAGCTCGGCATCGATGTTGCCGTTAGCCAGAATGATGCTGATAAGCACGTTCACGTCGGCAATGTTGACCTCGCCATCACCGTTAACGTCGCCCGTGGCATAGTCCTGGGTGGTGTGGTAGTAGAGCGCGATGTCATCGATATAGCAGGTCTTGTTGCCGGCAATCTGCGTGATGCGCATGAGCGTCGATTGCGATTTGTCAACGGCCAGATCCCAGTAGACAATCGTTTGGGTGTAGGCCGAGATCTCGGCTGCATCCTTGCCCGTGGTGGTCTTGGCGATGGTCCACGTGGTGCCGTTGTCGGTGGAATACTCTAAGCGGTACTTGATGTCAGCTCCCATCGTGTTGAACACCTTGGCACTAACCCCCGAGATATCCTCGTTGATGGGCGTTGTGGTGGACAACCTGCCACCGAGCCTCATGGTGACACCGTGCTGACCAATGCACTTGCCGCTGCCGGGCTGGCTGACGTTGGCCTTAATGAATGTCCAGGTGGTGAAAGCGCCCTGCACGTTGGCAGCCGACTGGTTGGTGGTGGCGGGCATGTCCTCGAAGTCCTCGATCAGGAAGTAGCTGGGTTGAGCCTTCTTGATCTTGAAAGTGACCACGCCGTCGTTCTCGGCGATATCGTTGATCTGGAACTCATTGTCCTCACCCGCCCAGTTCTTGAGGGTAGGCAGGGTCTCATTGGTGAGCGAGGTCACATTCATGGTGCCGGGGAAGGGGTCGCTGGGCTTGTCACCAGTGATGGTGCCGGCGGCACGGATCAGCTCAAGGTAGTTGTGGGCGGGGCTACAATTGACCGAGTTGGTAGACCACACATCCAAGTTGGTGCTGTCGACACGTGTGACCATCATGCCATGACCTGGCAGGAAGGTGTCCCAACCTGTTTTCTGGCGGTTGTCGATGACAAAGAACTCGCCCTCTTGCGGCGTGAGCAGGATGTAGCCGTCGGGCGTCTCGTTCACCGGCTGCAAGGTGTAGTTGCCCTCGGCAGTGATGACTTGAGGCTGAACCCATCCCAGAGCATAGCGCTCGTAGAGGCTATAGCCTGCTGGCGTGCGTCCCTCATCGTTGTAGTTGCCCGATGCCATCAGGTCCCATGTTCCAGGCACATGGCTTGCTCCACCGCTACCTGTGTTGTCGGTATCATAGAAGTCGGGCAAACCCAGCACATGGCTGAACTCGTGGCAGATGGTGCCGATGCCATCGACATGCACCGATCTTGGGTTATTTTCCTGACCGTAGAGCTCGGTGGAGCTGGAGTAGCGGTCCAGCAACAAGCCGTCCTTGCGCGCAGCGTCAAGAACCGATTCATGAGGCCACAGGTAATTCTCGTTATTTCCATGAGCCGCACTGTAACCTGCCACGATAAATGCCACCATGTCGACCTTGCCGTCGTGGTTAGCGTCATACCTACTGAAGTCCACATCGGCATCGGCCTCATTGAGGATGGTGCGGAAGATGGACGCCGTGTTGCGGTCGGTGAACTGGTCGGCGCGGTAGGACGAGGTGTAAGGCCCAAACACGTCGAAGTGTGGCGTGAAGATGCCATTGGACTGTTGTGTGAAGTAGTCATACACACTGCCCATGCAGGAGACCTCTTCGCCAGTGAACGAGTCGACATAGCTCTTGAGCCCCTCGGTATTGAACAGGTGGTCATAGAACGACTGCGGATTGTCGATGGCAAACGTCTTGTCCTTGAAGTCGATGAGGATCACTAAGCCCTGGAATGTGTCCCAGTCAAAGTCGGCCAGATCGACGTGGCGCGGTGCCAGTCGCACACGCTTGGCGCGCAACGAGGCGACCTGGTCGGTGAGATTCTTGTCGGTGTTCTCGAGCAGGGTGAGCTCTTGGAGGTCGCGCGCGCCCTCGTCATGAGCAAGCACGCTGGTGGGCTTGATCGAACTGCCATCGCGCTGGGCATACACATAGGCTCCTGCCTCGTTGAGCATGATGGTGTAGCCATCGGCCGTGGTGTTGTAGTGGTAGTGCTCATCGCCCACAAGTTTCACCGACAGTATGGTACCGTCGGGCTGTGGAACGGGGAAGGGCTTGGGATTGGCGGTAATCGCAATCGCTTGCAGGCCGGCAAACAGTGTTGCCAATAGCAGTAAGGTCAATTTTCTCATTGTTGTTGTGGTTTTTGTATTATTGTTGTTTGTTAGTTTCGGTTATCTATCAAGAAATGGCTTCTCTTGGACGCGCCGGCACAATGCATGCCGATGCACAGCAAGTCAATTAGCATGAAAATAGCATGCAAAGTTACAGTATTTTTTATCATTGAGTACAAAAATATCGTTAAATGTGCCATTTTGCGCATTTTAACAGTGCGAAATCACGCATTTGTAAAAAATAGCAGTACATTTGTTCCCTCGAAAATGGACACGTCGAGTGTCTGTAATCAAGAAACAATGACAAACAAGTTATAAAGCAGGCCGAGGTTAAAAATAGGCACGGCCTGTTGAAAAAGATGTTTTAAGGTTTACAACGGGTGGCTGCGTCGTGATGACGGGGCCACTATTTTTGAGAGAAATGAGTTAGTAGCAATTTGTCGTGTTGGGGGGTGGGCGCCCCACGGTGTGGCACTGTAGCAGCTTAGGGTGATTGTCATTAGCAAGGGCTGAGCCTTTATCATAGCCCTTGCTCGTGAAGTTGCTGCATGCCAGTTAGTAGTAAAAAGTGAGTGTTCCACGAGTTATTAACAATGAGTGATAGTTTTGAACAATTCACCGATTTTAACGCAGTTTTTCAAGGTTTTTTGAGCAAATTATTGTTTCTTTGCACCCGTGAAACATCGTGCAAGCCGAGCGCAACGGACACGTGCCTGCAATTGCCGAGGCGCAGCCGATGTTTCACGGGCTTTTTATAAAAACGACAACGACCATTATGGGTAAAATAATAGCAATAGCCAATCAAAAGGGTGGGGTGGGCAAGACGACCACCTCAATAAACTTGTCGGCAGCTCTGGCTCAAAGCGGGAAAAAGGTGCTGCTCATCGATGCCGACCCGCAGGCCAATGCCACATCGGGCCTTGGCGTTGAACCCAAGGATATGTCCTCGACCATCTATGAGTGTCTGGTGGATGACTATCCTGTGGGCAGTGCAACGGTCGACACCAATGTCGAGAGCCTCAAACTGCTGGGGTCTCGCATCGACCTGGTGGGTGCCGAGCTGGAACTGGTGGAACGCAAAGGCCGCGAGCGTGTGCTCAAAGAGGCAATTGCGCCAGTCAAGGACGAGTTTGACTTCATCATTATCGATTGCAGTCCCTCGCTGGGACTCATCACTGTCAATGCCCTTACCGCAGCCGACAGCGTCATCATTCCCGTCCAGGCCGAGTATTTTGCCCTCGAGGGAATCAGCAAATTGTTGAACACCATACGCATCATCAAGGCCAAGCTCAACGCTGGTTTGCGCATCGAGGGCTTCCTGCTCACCATGTATGACGCAAGGCTCAGGCTTGCCAACGAGATTTTTGAGGAACTCAAGGGGCACTTTGGAGATATGGTATTCAACACGGTCATCCCGCGCAACATCCGCATCAGCGAGGCACCCAGCCATGGTGTGCCGGTTACCGTCTATGACCCGTCATGCCGTGGTGCCACGAGTCACCTGCAGCTGGCCAAGGAGATCATTGCGCGCAGTGGTTCCAAACATTAAAATGCATCCATTCAAACTAAATAAATTATAAACACCATCATTTTTTTGAGATATGAAACGCAGTGCACTGGGCAAGGGTCTTGACTCCCTCATCTCAATGGAAAATATCCAGACCGAGGGCTCGTCGGCCATCAACGAGATACCCATCAACCAGATAACCCCCAATCCAGATCAACCCCGCCAGAACTTTGACGAGGACGCCCTCGAGGAACTGGCAACCAGCATACGCGAGCTGGGCATCATTCAGCCGCTCACGTTGCGCAGCACCAGCGACGGCAACTACCAGATCATATCGGGTGAGCGCCGTTACCGTGCATCGCTGCTTGCTGGCCTGGAGACGGTGCCTGCCTACATCCGCACGGCCAACGATAGCGAGGTGACCGAAATGGCCCTCATCGAGAACATCCAGCGTGAGGACCTGAATGCCATCGAGATCGCATTGACCTTCAGGAAACTCATCGACCAGTACCACTTGACCCAGGAGCGGCTGAGCGAACGCATTGGCAAGAAACGTGCCACAATCGCTAATTTCCTGCGCCTGCTCAAACTGCCGGCCGAGGTGCAGCTGGGATTGCACGATCACACACTGGACATGGGGCACGCCAGGGCACTGCTGTCGCTCGATGACCCCAAGTTGCAGCTGAAACTTTACAATGAGACCATCAAGAAAGGCCTCTCGGTGAGGCAGGTGGAACAGCGTGCCAGGCAGATGCAGCAGGAGGCAGCCGCTTCACGCGTGGACAATGGCTCTACTGGGCAGCAGGTGAATGTCAAGGATTATCAAATCTTGCAGAAACACCTCTCGTCGTCGTTTGGCGTGCCTGTGAAGTTCACTTGCGACAAGTCGGGCAAGGGAAAAATCACTTTCCCGTTCACGACCGAGGCTGAACTCGAGAAAATCATTAGCATCTTTGATAATTTGAAAAACTCGTGACAAGGTTGCCCGTGTCAAGATTAATGACATATCATCTCGCGTGCTGCTGGCGGCTGGTTGCGATTCTGTTGCTCTGCCTGGTGGGGTGGAGCGGAGATGCCATGGCCCAGCAGGTTGTGCCAGTTGTCTCACAGAGTGATAGCGTTACCACTATGGCCGAGCCCTCTCACCGGCATCATGAGCGCAAGCCTGTCGTCCTCAGCGACACTGTCGCTATGGCGGACCAAGCTAAGTCTGTGCGTGTGGTCAATGTCGCGGGCGACACGATCACCATAGCATCGCTCGACTCTATTAAGGACATCAGCACGGTCGAGGTGCTCATGGATACTGTCAAGCAGCCCTTGCCACCGCCTGTGCGCACGTTTAACCCCGATCCGCAGCGCGCATTGTGGCTGTCGGCCTTGTGCCCTGGTTTAGGCCAGATTTATAATCGTCGCTACTGGAAATTGCCCATCGTGGTGGGTGCGTTTGTGGGACTGAGCTATGGCGCATCATGGAACAACAGGATGTATAAGGATTATTCGCGGGGCTATCGGGACGTCATGGATCAAGATCCAGAAACACGCAGCTACATGGACTTCTTCCCGCCCACCGTCGAGGAGGGAGACCTGGACATGGCATGGTTGCAGAAGATCATGAAAAGCAAGCGTGACTACTACCGGCGTTACCGTGAAATCTGTGTTATCGCCATGGTCGGGGTCTACTTGATCAACATCGTGGATGCCTATGTGGACGCCTCGTTGGCCCACTTTGACATCTCGCCCGACCTCACACTCGATGTCACACCGGCGAGCATCGACAATACCGCCCTGGGCGCGCGCATGCCCTCATTGGGATTGCAGTGCGCCATCAGTTTTTGACCATAACAAAGAATTTAACAACTAAACAAAAAATATGACAAGACAACGACTCTATGCAATGCTTCTCGCGACAACACTGTCGGCGCTGACCTTGATGGCGTTGCCGCGAGAGAAGAACAACATCCTCTCGCTCAAGAACTCCATCACCGACGAGGACATCGTTTTCCCCGAGAGCTTTGATACCGATGTCCACAAGATGATGACCAACTGGTATCTCCAGAACTACACTGTCCTTGATGCCGAGGTCGAGAACAAGTCGCATGGCGAGGTGGGTGAAGAAACCTATATCCGGCGCTTGGCCGCCATCCCCTCTGTCATTGAGATGCCTTATAACCAGGTGGTACGCAAGCACATCGAACGATATGTGTACCGCAGCCGCACACTCGTCGAGGAGATGTTGGGCATGAGCCTGTACTACATGCCCATCTTTGAGCAAGCTCTTGAGAAAGAGGGATTGCCGCTGGAACTCAAGTACCTACCCATCGTTGAGAGTGCCCTCGACCCCAATGCTGTCTCACACGCTGGAGCGGCAGGATTGTGGCAGTTCATGATTGGCACCGGCAAGGGACTGGGACTTGAGGTGAACTCCCTCGTGGATGAGCGCCGCGACCCCTATCGCTCGAGCGCCATGGCTGCCAAGTATCTCAAGAACCTGTACCAGATCTACAATGACTGGTCACTGGCGATCGCTGCCTACAACTGCGGACCGGGTAATGTCAACAAGGCGTTGCACCGCAATGGCGGCACAGGTGACTTTTGGGACATCTACAACTATCTGCCCCGTGAAACGCGCGGTTATGTGCCTGCATTTATCGCGGCCAACTATGCCATGACCTATTACAAGCAGCACAACATCAGCCCCTCGCTGGCGCGCAAGCCCTTGATCACCGACACTGTTACTGTGAACCGTCGCATCCACTTTGCACAGATCGCACAAGTCTTGAACATGCCCATCGAGGAAATCCGCACCTTCAATCCGCAGTACCGTGCCGATGTCATCCCTGGCGATAACCGTCCCTACACGCTCGTGCTGCCATCACAGCAGGTCTACAGCTTCATCATGAGCGAGGACAGCATCGACAACTATCATGATGACCTGTATGCTCATCGCGAGGTGGTCGAGCCCGGTGGCCAGACCCTGACTGCCGAGGAATATGTCTCTGGCCGCGCAGCCATCAGCAATATTCCCACGATCACCCACAAGGTGAGCCGCGGCGAGACCCTGTCGGCTATTGCCTCCAAGTATGGAATGACCACAGCCGAGATCATGGCGATGAACAACATGAGCAGCGAGCGCGTGCGCCGGGGCGACAACCTCAAGGTAAAGGCTCCCGCATCCAGCAATGCCAGTGCCGACAACGAGGAAGATTTCAACGGCAGCTCGAGCGAGCAAATCGCCCAAGTCCCAGACGAGGACCTGGTCATGACCGAGCAGGCACAGTTTGACGAAGTGAAGGACATCGAGGCCAAGGCGGCAGCCAAGGCTCCCTATAAAGCCGGTTCCTACACCACCAAGGCCCAGACCGAGCCCGTAGCTAAGAAGTCATCGGCAGCCAAGAACAATGACGACCAGTATGCCCGTCAGCAAGCCTCCAAGAGCAACTCCAGCAATTGGCGTTCACGCAATGCCAAGTATACCGAAAAATCCTCTTCCAGCAAGTCCAAGGGCAGGGAAGACAGGTCCGAACGCAGCTCCAAGAGCCGCAAGAGCAAGAAATCATCCAAGCCCAAACAGCCCACCGAGGTGACCGTGCAGAAGGGTGAATCCCTCACCAAGATTGCCGAGAAGACCGGAGTCTCGATCAATGACCTCAAGCGTGCCAACAACCTCGAGGACGGTAACAAGATCAAGGCTGGAGAGAAGATCAAGATTCCCACCAAGGAAGAAGCCCGTCAGGCCGCCGCTGCCGAGAAGAAATCATCCAAGGGCAGCAAAGCCTCCCGCAAGAAGTCATCCTCTGGCTCCAAAGGATCGACTACAGGCAAGAAAAAATCAAGGAAGAAATAAAAAGTAATGATGAAGTTGGCGCAAACCCTGCAGGGTAAATGCTAATATAAGCCAACCGCTAAAAAGTCAACACACGATCATTATAAACCCTGTGTCAGGTCGACGATGACCTCACGAGCAATCAACAGCCCAGCAGCAGCCGGAACAAAGGCATTGCTGCCGGGCTGCTTCTTGCCGTCAACATAGACGGGCACATCGGGATTAAGGCGGGGCTCCTCCTCGCTGTAGACACACTTGAAGTGATGGATGCCCTCGCGGTGCAGCAGCTTGCGCAACATGCGGGCCAGCGGGTCGATGCGCGTCGCGTCAAAGTCCGCCACGCGAAAGGCCATCGGATCCATCTTGTAGGCCGCACCCATCGAGCAGATGTGTTGCACGCCCAGCCGCAGGCAACGGCGAGCAATCTCCATCTTGGCAGTAATCGTGTCCAGGCTATCCACCACATAGTCAAATTGTGACAAGTCAATCTCATCAGCATTGTCAGGCAGATAAAACAATTGGTGAACCGTCACCTTGCAATCAGGATTGATATCCATCACGCGCTCGGCAGCCACATCCACCTTAGCACGACCCACGGTGCTGTGCAATGCATAGATCTGGCGGTTGATATTCGACACACTCACCGTGTCATTGTCGATCAAGTCCAGTGCACCCACGCCACTGCGGGCAAGTGCCTCCACCACATAGCCCCCAACGCCCCCAATGCCAAACACAGCAACGCGGCTGCCTGCCAGACGGCGCATCGCCGCCTCGCCCAGCATCAGCTCGGTGCGAGCAAACGGATTCTCTCTCATAGTGTTCTTCTCCATCACAAGCATGTTTAATTAAGCGCAAAAGTACTAAAAACTCACCCCATTTACCCCGATGGAGCAGTAAAAAAAGCACCTCCAGCAAAAAAAGTGCCCGAATTTTGCCGCACATTCAAAAAAAAGGCTTACCTTTGCACCCGCTCTGATGCCCAGATGGCGGAATCGGTAGACGCGTTGGTCTCAAACACCAATGGGGTAACACCCGTGCCGGTTCGACCCCGGCTCTGGGTACGAGTTTGACTCGAAAACAATCGCTAAAGCCTTAAAATTAAAGGCTTTAGCGATTTTCTATTTCTCGGCTTTCCCCACATTTTCCCCACATCTGCAAAGATTCTTGCAAAAATTTTTCTTTTCCCCACACATTTCCTCCCCATTTCCCATCTTTCCCCACCAAAACAACAACAAACACTCCAGCCACTTCAATTTCATTCAATCCATTTAAACGGTTTTCAATGCTTTTCTATTTGACAGTACTTTCTTTACCCTCTAATCGATAAGGAGCCAGACAATCGATCTGACAAATCCATAGAAAATGCG
>Ga0247611_10003893_pt1 | contig 21469 bp, 17 predicted proteins | sample 177DNAGHGhighgp2_FD_192422 | JGI IMG/M metagenome (GOLD analysis project Ga0247611, IMG submission 192422) | Sheep rumen microbial communities from Palmerston North, Manawatu-Wanganui, New Zealand - 1770 DNA GHGhigh gp2 | ecosystem: Host-associated > Mammals > Digestive system > Stomach > Rumen... | reverse complement strand
ATAATGCAATCATTCTTTTGTAATCAGGTACCTCTGGAGCCGGTGGGATATAAGAGAATTGAGGGTTCGGATCTAGATTTGGATCCGGATTTGGATCTTTTCTGCTATCATCATCACTGTCTGTATCGACATCGGCATCAATATCAATATCAGCATCCAAGTCAGCATCGGCATCTGCGTCAGCGTCAACATCAGCGTCTGCATCAGTATCTGCATCGGCATCGACATCTGCATCGGAGTCAACGTCGGCGTCAGCGTCAACATCGGCATCTGCATCAACATCGGCATCTGCATCCACGTCAGCGTCAGCATCAACATCAGCATCCGCGTCACCATCAGCATCGTTATCTAAGTCAGCATCAGCGTCACTGTCAATATCATCATCACCCTCAGAAGGTTCTGTTGATGGCTCGACAGAAGGTTCTACAGATGGCTCGACAGAAGGTTCTACAGATGGCTCGACAGAAGGTTCTACCGACGGCTCTACAGATGGAGCAACTGAAGGTGCAGTTGAAGGTTCACTTGATGGTTCCGGAATTACGAGATTTTCATCATCATTTGGATTTCCATGTCCATCGTAATTTGGATCATTCTCCTGTTGACTGCCTTCAATATCACCAGTTTCTCTGTAATATATACGTCTGTCAGGATCATTACCATTTTTCAAACCTGATACATCATCCGGTTCAACAGTTGAAACTCTTATTGAAGAATTTCCGCCACTTACTTTACCTATAGGACTTGTACCTGAGTTTGGCTTATATGTAACCTTTTTACCATCGGTATGAGGGTCCATAATGAACTCATAGCCGCCTAAGTAAGCGTGATCTGCAACTACTTCGACATCCTGTGTTGCATTAGGTTTACCTACACGACCTTTACCTTGACCGTTAATCTTACCGCCTTTAACAACAACTGTACCGTGCGGATGTTCATTTGTATTACCAACATTAGCCAAGTCCAAAGCTTTTAAAGTTGCGTGTTCAGGATATACATTACTGTATGTTCCGTAGTAATCACCATCTCTATAAGTAAAATCACTTGCAGATGTATCACCTAAGTTTTTAACAACCAAGTATTTGCCGCGTGAAGTAAGATTAATATTACCTTGAGCAGCTACATCTTTAACATATGCATCGCCTGAAAATTCCGCATTAACATCACCATCTCTTGCGACCATAGCACAAACATTAGCATCCATCATTGTTCCGTCAGATTCATCTAGACCTACAACATTGATATTACCTTTGTTTGATAACATATCTATACCATAGCTTGCACTTGGGGTGTAATCTGTAATTTTTCTTTCAGTCTCATTACCGTTACCGTTTTGAAGTACAAAACCGTTTTCGTCATAATTGCTATTAAATTGGCCCTGCGTTTGAATGAATGTCAAACCTTTATCAGATTTACCGATATCACCGCTTGCAATGATTGAAATACCGGCACCTTTAACATTTGGTTTAGATGAGTCGGTAGAAGCATTTACAACATCATATTTTTGTTGACCTCTGCCATATTTATCATAACCTGATGCAGAAACCTTACTTGGATCAAATGAGTCAGCCAACAAGATTGCTCTGCCTGAAGCATTAATCTGATCAACGTTCATATGGCTGTTCAAACTTGCTACATTAATAACTTTATCTAAACCTCCGGTTGTTTCTGCTGAAACTTTACCGTTACCGAGGTTAAAGTTAACAGATTTCTTTAAATCTCTGCTATCGTATTTACCACCGGTACAAATACCATCAACACAAGGATTGATTTCAATACCTATTGTACCGTTTTCAGCTTTCATATCTAAATTACCACCATTGGTAACAATATGAATTTTATCAACACCTTTGTTTAAAATATTTCCGTTAACTGTGGAAAGTGTAACCTTACCACCGTTTGTAATAATATTATTAGTTACATCATTGTGACCAAGAACTATATCTGATTCATTACTGTGTGCATTGACAATACCTGAACCATTGTTCTTAACAAAGCCTTCAATTTTGATACCGTCAGCACCTGTGTTAACAAAGCTTGTATATCCGTTGCTTGCGTTTACAACCTGACCTGTAGAACCAACAAAAGCACCCTTATTAGTGTTTACCTCAATATCAGCAGTACCACTGTAAGAAGAACTTACTAAAGCATCAAACAAAGCAGCCCCTGCACTCTGAGTTTCCACTATCTGATTATTATTTGTACCTGCTAAAACTTTTCCGTTATTAATAAATGAACCTGCATCAACATTTATACCACCGGCAGCTAAAACTATACCACCGTTTTTAATTTCAACAGATTTTGCAGGGTTTACATTTGAACCTGTCAAAGCACTCGGGTTGAATGTAATTGCTGAACTTTCTTTACCAAAGTAACCGCCTAAAGTACCTTCACCGGATACACCGTCAACGGTAAATTTCATTTCACCATAAAAATCTTGATCATAATCTTTGCCGTTAACAGGAGCATCTGAACTTGAATACTGATTATCAGCTTTTCTAAACATCGGAGCACTCTTAATTTGGTTAGCAAATGCATCATAAGCTGATTGTGTAGGGGTATATGTAGACAAAGAACCTACATTCAATACTCCGCTTGCACCAACAACAACACCGCCAGGAGCAACAAATACCAAGTGGCTGTCAGGTTTTAATACACCACCCTCATTAGCAAACCCTGTTGCACCGTTAGGTAATGCAGTTAAAGCATTAACGATACCGTTAATATCAACTGTTCCATTATTAACTGCGGCAATAAAAGTATCAATATCCATCTTAGTACCGGCAACATATGCATTTTCCGGACCAGCATTTTTATCAAAATAAGTATTATACATTCTGAAAATGAAGTTAGCAACATCACCCTGTTGTAACTTAAATTCACCAAATCTTCTAAAACCGGTAGTTCCATTTACCATATCAGGCGTAATGTTGTAAACCCCATTGTCTTTTTGAAGAGCTTGACCATAGTTATTTGTAATAGATGAATCCGCTAAAACTTCATATGTAGCAGATTGCTGCATAACCATCAATAAACTTAAAACTGACGCCACTACACGTCTTTTGCTTAGTTGTTGCTTTTTCTTCATTTCAGTAATCCTCTTATTATACTTTTATTCCATATGTATATATAAACGGCTTAGACTTTAAAAACTTTACCTTTTTTAAGGCAATTTTAACAAAAATTTACATTTAATTTTTAAATACTATTTATATGTACAAAAGAACAAAACTAGTGTAATCATGTTATACCTCATTTTTCGAAAATTTTAACAAAATTTTATATTTTTATTAAGAAATATTAAGGATTAGACATAACATGGCATGTCATGGACTAGCATGCTATATTATTTAAAATCAATTACCCTCTCTTGAATTTCTTACACTCATTTCATTCGTGTTGAAATTCTTTTCTCCCCATAGGGGAGAATTTAATTTCACATCTCTCCTTTGGAGAGAGAAATTTTTCTTAACGAACAAAAGTGAGTTTAGAAAAATGAGAGAGGGTTATTTTTAGCACATCACATGATTACCCTCTCTTGAATTACTAAAACTCAACTGCGTTTCGTTTTGTAATTCTTTTCTCCCCGAGGGGAGAATTTAATCTTAATCTCTCCTTTGGAGAGAGAAATTTTTCTTAACGAACAAAAGTGAGTTTAGAAAAATGAGAGAGGGTTATTCGTCTTCTAAATTTCTTCTTATTACTTCACAAATTCCATCAAGGTTATTTAATACTTCATTATTCCAAAATCTTATCACTTTATATCCATTATTGCTTAAATATGCAGTCCTCTCGCTATCCTGCAAAATATTATCAGGTTCGTTATGTTGTCCGCCATCTAACTCAATTATTAACTTTTTCTCAGGACACAAAAAATCAACTATATAATCTCCAATTAAAACTTGCCTCTTAAATTTATATCCAAAGAAACGATTTGCTCTTACAATTCTCCATATAATAGCTTCCTCTTTTGTCATATTTGATCTCATAGATTTAGCAAATTTTAGATTTTTAGAATTATAATTCATGATTGAATTTTAACATAAAAATTACCCTCTCTTGAATTGCTAATTTTCGCCTTTGGCTCAAATTGTAATTCTTTTCTCGCCATAGGAGAGATTTATCATGTCCATCTCCCTTGGGGGAGAGAAAAATTTGTTTGCGAAACTATGTTGAGCTTACAAATTTGAGAGAGGGTTGTTTTTCAAACTTTTCATATATTTACCCTCTCTTGAATTACTAATTTTCGCCTTTGGCTCAAATTGTAATTCTTTTCTCTCCATAGGAGAGATTTGTCACGTCTATCTCCCTTGGGGGAGAGAAAAATTTGTTAGCGAAACTTTGTTGAGCTTACAAATTTGAGAGAGGGTTACGTATAAAAAAGAACCCCTTTTATCCAAAGGGGTTCTATTATTATATAAATTACGTCTTACTTTTAGTCTAGGAATACCGTTCCTTTTGGTAAATCAAGTTTTGACCAATCTGCATTTTGTTTAACATTTCCGTTACTGTCAAACATACTCGGGTTAGCTGCAATCAAGTCTGCTTTATTCGGTGCAGGCTGCAAATGTTTTAGCAAATCATCTGCAGATTGAGCATTATAGCTTTTAACTTTATTCTGCCGTGCAACATCTTGTCTTGCCCAGTTGCCCCATCTGAAGTTAGCACCGTTATTACCCTCTGTACCTCTTGCAGAGTAAGTTATTGAGCTTTGGTTATAACCGGACATGCCTTCTTTTTGTTGTAAATCATAGTGCATTCTGTGCATATTTTCACCATAATCTACTTCTTGAGCATCTAATTCATAGATTTCAACATGTGTAGCTTTAATATCTGTACCATCTTGTTTATCAGCCGAAACTAATACATAAAGCGGTTTATTTGCATCACGGTTGTTACCAATACTGATAGGTGTACCATCTTCAAGTTTACCTTTTTGAATTTCATCAGCTGTAAGTTTTCTATAAGTATATGTGTTTACATTATTATCCCTGTCATTTGTATTATCTTTAAATGTAATTACACTTGGAGCTGACGGATCATCACCTTCAGGGATGCTTACTTCACCATCTTCGTTAGACAAAACATATTGTGCTTTATCAGGCTTTTGCATTGGGTTTGTTCCATCTTTAAGATCAGCTACATTAAACCCGACACGTTGTTGGATTCCTCTGTCAACAGCACGACCTCTTGATGCACCCATTTGGGTTTCAGGTTGAGTTTCTGTTGGGGTTTGAGTTTCTGTTGGTGTTTGAGTTTCTGTTGGTGTTTCTGTTTCTGTTGGTGGTTGAGTTTCTGTTTGGGTTTCAGTTTCTGTTGGTGGTTGAGTTTCTTCTTCAATTCTTGCTTCAGGAACTTTACTTCTGTCATGAATTTGACTTGCTGCAGTACCAAGACCAGCTCCTATACCGGAACCGATTAAAGCTCCTGCTAAAGCATGCCCTGTTCCTGCAACCGCCGGAACAGTGAATGTTCCAACGCCTCCGAATGTAGTTCCGGCAGTAGTAGCTGCAGCTGAACCACCTGTGACAATTCCTGCACCTATCAATGCTCCACCTGCAGCAGCCGCTGCTGCAGTACCTGCGATAATAGCTTCTGTATAATCGTGAGCATGGTCAAAGCCTAAATGTTTGAACAGGTTCTTTGTAATACGAGCTGAGCCATGTGAAATTGCATGGTCTGTATCTTTAGCATCTCTTGTCAAATCAAATCTTTCTTTGTAGCTTACTTTGTTGTCATCACCAACAAGTTTTGCAGCAGCTACTTTTAAGCCATCCTGATCTTCAATAGTTTGTTTACCGTCTGCACCGGTTTTTACAAAACCTTTTAATTCATCAAATTGGCCTAAACGTTTCATATCGTCTTTTGTTAATAAGACAGCATGTTTACCCTGAGCTTCAAGTGCATCTTTTTGAGCTTTATATTTATCTTTTTCGTCAGGTGTAAAATATACTGCGGAAATTACTTCATCAGCAGCTTTTTCAGCTTCAATACGTTCTTTAGCTTCTGTTTTAGCTATTTTAGCAGCTTCTTTTTCAGACATACCATCTTGAATATATTGAGCTTTAAGTGCTTGTTCATACTGAGCTTGGCGAGCTTTATAATCTTTCTTGCCCTGCATTTTCTCAGCACCACATTCAAGACTTGTTCCTGCAAAATTTTGATTTTGTGTAAGTTGATCTTCATCTCTTGATACATAATTCTTAGCACTAACAAAAACACTATTACCGTTCAAGGTAACAGGTTTACCTTCTTGTGCCGCTTTCATAGCCGCTTTGTAGTCCTTTCTGGACATTTTTACGTAAATCGTTTGTCCATCAGCGGTCGTAAATTGACGTAATTTCTCACTCATAATAAATCCTTTCTCGTAACCTTACGGGTACGATTGTTACATTAATACTTCTCTATACACTAATTAAAAATTTCTATCGGCAAAAGTTGCCATGAACTTTAGAATTTTTTTAAAGTCAATTTAAGATTTCTTAATATAATTGAATTTTAGCGACAAAATTCGTTTTTACAAAACTTAATATTTAATACATTTTTATATATTTTTTATAATATTTTAAGATATTTAATATATATAAATAATATACTAAAGCTATAATTAATAAAAAATTCATGTGGCTTGGGATTTGTTACAAAATGAGTTTATTTTTAAATATATTTATAATAACATCAGTATATTAGGTACATTAGGAGATAGCATGCTAAGAAAATTATTATGTATTTTTATATTTATGTGTTTATTTTTATGCGGTTGTACCATCGGAAAACCTAAAAATCAATTCAAAACAATACAAAACAGAGGCAGAATAATTGTAGGGGTAAGAAGTGATACCAAACCTTTCGGATATAGGGATGCAAGAGGCAATTTGCAAGGATATGATATTGACTTAGCAAAGGCAATAGCAAGACATATTTTTGCTGACGAAGGTGCGGTTGAATTTGTACCCGTTACAGCAGCGAACAGAATGACAACACTAACCTCCGGTAAAGTTGACATTTTGATAGCAACAATGTCTATTACTGATCAAAGGCGATTAATCGTAGATTTTTCAAAACCTTATTATATAGCAGGGCAAGCTATGCTTGTAAGAAATAACAAAAAGTATGCAACAATAAGACAATTAAACAACAAGCGTGTAATTATCGTATACGGCTCCACAGGAGAAATGAGTGTTCGTTTAAATGCACCGGAAGCTATCATAAGAGGATATAAAGATTATGATTTGGCATATAAGGCACTCAAGAGAGGTGATGCAGATGCTATGATTGCAGATGACACTATTTTATATAATCTTGCATTAGATGATCCTTCCGTAAAAATTTTACAAAAAAGATTTTCTAAGGAGCCATATGCCATAGCCTTACGGCAAGGTCCGGAAAACGCACAGTTGAAAGACTCTATTAATTTTACTCTTGATTTTATGGAACATAGCGGACAGTTACGAGATTTACAGCGCAAATGGGGGATATGGAAATAATGCTTGAAAAATTCAGATTTTTAACCGCAGGTGAAAGTCATGGCAAATGCCTGACGGCAATTATAGAAGGATTACCTTCAGGATTGTCCATTGATGTTGATTTTATTAATTCTGAATTAAAAAGACGTCAACAAGGATACGGCCGCGGCGACAGAATGAAAATTGAAGCAGATACGGTTGAGATTACTTCAGGTGTCAGATTTGGCAAAACCATTGGTTCTCCTGTTACTCTTGTTATAAATAATAAGGATTACTCTAATTGGGAAAAAATTATGAGTATAAATCCTGATGATATAACTGACGAAAAAACTTTTACCGAATACAGACCGGGACATGCAGATTATGCTGGAAGTATCAAGTATAATCACTCTGATTTACGCAATGTTCTTGAACGCTCAAGTGCCAGAAAAACCGCAATAGAAGTTGCAGTTGGTGCAGTGGCAAAATTATTGCTCAAACATTACGGGATTGAAGGTTCTTCTAAAATATTGCAAATAGGACAAGGTAGTACAGAAGAAGAAATACACAATCAAATTGATGAAGCTAAAATCGAAGGGGATACCTTAGGCGGTAAGTTCGAAGTAATTTATACAAATATTCCTGTAGGCTTAGGTTCATATGTACATTGGGACAGAGGTATTGACGGGAAAATTGCTCAAGCAGTTATGAGTATACCCGCAATAAAATCCGTATCAATAGGAGATGGGGACACCGCATACAAAACAACAGGCAGTAATTTTCATGATGAAATTTTTATTGATAACGGGGAAATATATAGAAAAACTAATCATGCAGGCGGAGTTGAAGGCGGTATGACAAACGGTGAAGATTTAGTTGTTAAAGCCATAATGAAACCTATTCCGACATTAAGAAAATCTTTGTCAACTGTAGATAACGTAACCAAAGAACAGACTACCGCCCATTTTGAAAGATCTGATACCTGTGCGGTTGAAGCTTGTGCCGTTGTTGCAGAAGCAAAAATTGCTTGTGTTTTGGCTAATGAACTTTTATTGATGCAGCCAAACGATTATATAGAATAAATTATTGAAATTTGTAACATAATCTAACAAATTTTGAATTTAAAAAGCAACTTTTTACATAAAAATGTTTTTATATGAATATGTGTAAAAGTTTGTAGGAGTAATTTAGGTTATGACAAAAGTTTCAGGCATAAGTTTTCAGAGCAGTTTATTAGAAAATCTTAAAAATGCACAACAAATAGATATTGGAAAAAATTCAGATCCAGCATCAACAGGAAATAATGAAAATTCAACTACAGTTGAACAAAATTCAGGGTTAGGAGTTGAAGCATTATCTAATTACAACAGAGCAAATATATCCAAAAACAGTCAATTAGCAGAAGCAATAAAACCATATATTCTTGAACCGTTAGAAGCAAAACCGGTTGAAAAAGATTTTAAAAATAAAACGAAAGTAACTCCTGCAGATGACAGCGTTTATTACGAAGATGTAAATGGTGATATCACAACAATATACCATAGCATAGACGGCAGTGATATCCTTTCAACAAGAATTGAAGTAAACAATAAAACCGGTAACAAAATAAGAGAAGATGTTTACGATAAAGACGGAAATCCGATGAGCGTTGTTGTATTCAATCCCGAAACAGGTATACGTAAAAAATGTACTTGCTTTAATGACGTAAACCATAAACCTGATTTTATTTCGGAATACAATGATGACGGAGAATGTACTGTAAGCAATTTCTATGATAATGACGGTAAATTAACAGACTTAAGTTATTTAGATAAAGGAGCTGACGGTAATAGCAAAATATATTATGAAATAAAAGATGCCAAAATAGCATACAGACACCATGAAGACATAAACGGCAACAGAATCGAAACCGTGAAATATGTTAACGGACAGGAGAAAAAAGCTTTCAAACCTGTTCATCCGCCTGTAATAAACACAACAAATATTGATTACAAATTTGATATAAAACCATTAGATATCGGCGATATCGAACTTGATATATCAAAAATTAACGGCGAAAAAATTTACCGTTCAAACTCCACTTTAGAAGAAATAAAAACAAAAATCGGTAATCTTGAAAGAAATTACATTATAGACGATACAGGGAATAAAATAACAGGAATCTACGAAACAGAAAATGGCAAATTCAAAAGACGAATAACAATCGACAGTGAATTTGGAACGGTTGACACAATATTAGAAGTATTGGAAGATTCAGACGATAAATACCATTCAAAAAGAACTTGTTTTGATGAAAAAGGAAATGTTGTAAATATTTGGGAAACATTAGAAGAAAAGCCTGATACAAGCGAAATGAAAGGTATTAACTTTGATAAATACGGCAACATATCTTCTTACTTTATTGAAAACAGAATAGATAAAACCCACACGGCATTTGAAGTCAACGAAAATGGTGAATTGATTGACATCTCAAAATGGGAAGAATATGATAAATTGCATAACGAATTTTATCATGATGTAATTGACCATTCCGAAAACATAGCAGATAAACCTGATGCAGATAAAAACTTTAATGAAGCATTAAATGATGAAAAATGGGAAAAGAAATACGATTCCGAAGATAATTGCGTAACAATGACTTGCCCTCAATTAAAAGACGGTCCTGTATACCATATTTTTGATAACGGTACAGTTGCCTGCCACAGCTGCTGGACAGGAGATAATACAATTATCAAAAATTCAAACGAAGAAACCGCAAAAATCTTCAATGAAATAAAACAGAAATAGTTAAAAATATTCTATTTGACCATTTCTCGAAGTTTTTTAAGCTGGTCACGAATCTGGGCAGCACGTTCAAAATCAAGTATTTTTGCAGCTTTGTGCATATCTTTTTCAAGTTTATCAATAAGTTTAGGTAAATCTTTCTTTTCAACACCCATATCGACCATTTCTTCTGCAACTATATCTTCTAAATCCCTGTAACTTGCAACAAGAGAAAGAAGATTGTTCTCAATAGGTTTCTTGATAGTTTTTGGAATAATACCGTATTTTTTATTATGTGCAATCTGAATTTCACGGCGTCGTTCGGTTTCATCAATAGCTTTTTGCATAGAGTCGGTTATTTTATCCGCATACATAATAACTTCACCGCAAGAATTTCTTGCAGCACGACCTATTGTCTGAATTAAACTTGTTTCGGAACGTAAAAAGCCTTCTTTATCTGCATCCATAATGGCTACTAGCGAAACTTCAGGTATATCCAATCCTTCTCTTAAAAGATTTACCCCGACAAGAACATCAAATTCACCTAATCTCAAATCTCTGAGTATTTCAACCCTTTCCAAAGACTGAATACCGCTATGCAGATATCTTACTCTTATCCCTTCCTGAATAAAGAAATCAGTCAAATCCTCTGCCATACGTTTAGTCAGGGTTGTAATTAAAACTCTTTCGTTTTTATCGCAGCGTTTTTTTATTTCTGCCTTTAAATCATTAATTTGAGTGGCAATAGGTCTTACGGAAATCTTAGGATCTACAAGTCCTGTCGGTCGAATAATCTGTTCCACAAGCTTTGAAGATGTTTCTTTTTCGAAATCACCCGGAGTCGCGGAAATATAAATTTTTTGATGAACTCTGTCAAAAAATTCTTTATTCCTTAACGGTCTGTTATCCTTAGCACAAGGTAATCTGAAACCGTATTGAATTAAAACATCTTTTCTTGCGGCATCTCCGTGAGCCATCCCTTTTAATTGCGGTAAAGTAACATGGGATTCATCAACAACCGTAAGGAAATCGCCCTGAAAATAATCCAGCAAAGTTGCAGGCGGAGAACCGGGCGGACGACGTTCAATTATTCTGGAATAATTTTCTATACCTGAACAATATCCCATTTCCTTTATCATTTCTATATCATATTTTACACGCTGCTCAAGTCTTTGAGCCTCAATGAGTTTATTCTCGTTCTGCAATTCAACTAATCTGTGCTGTAATTCTTCTCTTATAAGAGATATAGTTTCTTCCTGATTTTCATCATATGAAAGGTAATGGACAGCAGGATAAATAACTACACTCTTTGGCGTTTCCAAAATTTCACCTGTCACATTATCAATTCTGACAATTTTTTCTATTTCATCGCCAAAGAAACATAATCGTGTGATTATTTTTTCATAAGCCGGCATAATTTCAACTACATCGCCCTTAGCTCTGAAGGTTGAACGTTCTAAGACCAAATCATTTCTTTTATACTGAACGGAAATCAAATGTCTTAGCAAATCATCCCGCTCAATCTCATCCCCGACTTTAATTTCAACAGAACCTCTAAAATAATTTTCAGGCAAACCTAAACCGTAAATACAACTCACAGAAGCTACAATAATAACATCATTTCTCTCATAAAGACTTCTTGTTGTGTTGTGGCGGAGTCTGTCAATTTCTTCATTTATTGACGCAGATTTTTCTATATAGGTATCGGTTCTCGGAATATAGGCTTCCGGCTGATAATAATCGTAATAACTAATAAAATATTCAACCGCATTGTCCGGAAAAAGCTCTTTAAATTCGTTGTATAATTGTGCCGCAAGCGTTTTATTATGTGCAATAATAAGAGTCGGCTTCTGTACCTTCTCAATAACGTTTGCAATGGTAAAAGTTTTACCTGAACCGGTAATACCGAGCAAAGTCTGAGCATCACAACCTGAATTTATACCATCTGTCAATTCTTTAATAGCCTTTGGCTGATCTCCGGCAGGCGAATATTTAGCATTAATTTTAAAAGGTTTATATTCCATAATTTTATATTACCGTAAAATTTATAAAATAAAAATTCAAAAATCTACACATGCACCAGCATATGTTCTTTTGCTTTACTCAAAATATATCCCGTAAGTTCTTTTTCTAATTGGCAGCCGAAATGTCCGTTCACTTCTTTAATAAAGTAGCAAGGACTTGTTACGTTGATTTCTATTATTTTACCGTCAATTACATCTAAACCTGCAAGATAAATTCCCATAGAATTTAGTTTCCTTGCAACAGGAATAAAATTATCAACTTCTTCCTGAGTTAATTCAGCCTTTATAATATTAGCATCACAGTGGTCGTTGAATTTGAAATCATTGTTGCTTGGCAGTTTTTGAACACAATATGGCAATACTTTTTCACCTAAAAACATTACTCTCTTATCACCGTTAACAGCAGCAGGTATATATTTCTGAACCATAGCCAAAGTTTTTCCTTCATTTGTCATAGCATCAATAATGACCGCAGTATTTTTGTCGCCTTTTTTAAGAGTCATCACACCTGCCCCGAAACAACGATTTAAAGGTTTTAAAACGATTTCTTCATTTTCATCAAGAAACACCAAAATATCCTTTTTAGATGAAGTAACTATATTATTCGGCATCAAATCATTAAAATACAGGGTATGCAATTTTTCATTAAAATCCCTCACTGCAGAAGGTTTGTTCATAACAAAAGTCTTGCTTTCATCCACGAAATCAAAAATATAAGTAGAATTTATATAATCACTGTCAACAGGCGGATCCTGCCTAAACATTACAAGCTGAAAATCTTCAATATTTCTACGGATATCTGTTTTATCATAAAATATATTGCCGTTTTTTTCAAAAGCCTGATAACAATGACTAACAGGTTTCCCGCCAACCAAACTTAAACCGTCAATAGTTGAAATATACACATTATTATGTTCAAACAACATTTCTCTTATTAACCAGAAATTTGTAACCAAATTATTAAACTCAAACCATTTGAGTTCCAATCTGTCTATAATAAACAAAATATCCATATAATATCCCCTTTTATATTTTATATTAGCATTAAAATAATTTCTCACAATACCCATTCCGGTCTATAAATAAAAAAACTTTCTTATAAAAAAGAATTAAGTTTTATAAAGATTTTTCTAAAATCACAAAATATGATACAATTAGGATAGGATAATTAACGGTTAGGGTGATTTATGAAAAAGATACTTATTGTAGATGATGAACAGGATATTGTAGAAAGCTTAAAATTTGTATTGGAAACGAATGATTTTCTTTGCTATTGTGCATATAACGGAGAAGATGGTCTAAAACTTGCCAAAGAAATCGTTCCTGATTTAATGATTCTTGATGTTATGATGCCAAAACTTAACGGCTATAAAATAAGCCGCCTACTTAAATTTGACAAAAAATATAAGGATATCCCGATTATTATGGTTACCGCAAGATCACAGGAAGGTGACAAACTTATCGGTGAAGAAACAGGTGCGGATGAATATATTACAAAACCATTTGAAATAAAAGAATTAGTTGAAAAAGTTAAAAGTTATTTAAAGGAAGATTAAATACATATGGAGTCAATCACAGTTACCAATAAAACACTTGAAAAATTAAAATATGACCTCGTTCGTGCAGGTCTGGTTCCCTATGAAACAATAGAACAGGCAGAAGAAATTGCTCAAGCTCAAAATATAAATATCGGACAGGTTCTGATAAATTCCGGCTCCATTACAGAAGATGAAATTATCAAATTTTTAGAGTCAAAACTTCATATCCCTTCCGTTAATTTAGAGGATTACTCATTAGATATAAATTGTCTTAAATACGTAAGTTTCTCGGATGCAAGAAAATATAAAATTATACCGCTTTTTAAAATTGAAAACACACTTACGGTTGCAATGGCAGATCCTTTAGATTTATTTGCCATTGATAAAATTATAGAAACAGCGGAATGTTCTATCGAACCTGTTATCTCTACAGAAAAAAGTATTTTAAATAAAATTGATGAATACTATAAAACCGACATAACAGTTGGAGAAATTTTCACCTCAGACGACGCTGAAGGATTTGATTGGAGAGAAGAACTGCATAGTGAAGACTTAAGTGATAATCACATGCAAAAGATAATTCGTGCAATTTTAAAACAAGCTTTAATTGAACATGTACACGAAGTCAGCTTTCAAAAAGAGGACAGCGGACTTGTTGTAAACTTCAAAAAAGACGGAGAAATATTAAATAAAGGTGAAATTCCGAATGTATTAACCTCATCCTTTACTGCAAAACTAAAAGCTCTTGCAGAACTTGATCCTTCTGTATCAGAAGTGCCTCAACTCGGCAAATTATGTTTTAAAGTTGATGATTTATCCGTAATTGCAAGTATATCAACTTTCCCTACAATTATGGGAGAACGTATATTTTTAAAAATATATATGCCACCAAAAAAATTAACAAAAATAATAAGCTCCGAAAAACAAATGCATATAATCAGCAATGCAATTCAGGAATCCGGTATAATACTTGTTTGCGGGGCTCCTCTATGCGGAAAAACTCATATAATATATTCACTGCTGCTTGAAATAGCTTCAAAAAATCCGAATAAAAATATTATGACACTGGAAAGTATAGCTAAATACAATCTTGACGGAGTTAATCAGTGTGAACTCAATGAAAATGTAAGCTTTAATATGGACAAAGCTTCAAGATTTATTGAATTTCAATCACCTGATATTATTTATCTTGAAGGTGTTAAGACCAAAGAAATTTTTGACTATTTTGCAAGTTTGGTTTACGAAGACAAAATAATCCTAATGGAGTTTCTTGCAAATAATATGGAAGAATTAAGAAATAAAATGGCTTTTTCTGATTTTGAAACTCTAAAATCTTTGATAAGCTGCATGATATTTATTCACTCAAAAGACAGTATAGAAGTCTTTGATAAAGAAACTATCCAAAAATATCTTGCATAAGTTATCTTTTTAAATATAAAATGTAAATAATACACTTATTTAAAGCTGCAATAACATAAATGGCGAATTATAAAATAAAATCGGGCTTAAATAATATTATACTCTCTTTTTAGTTTTTAACTTTCTGTAGTTAATTCTTCCCAAATACTAGGGACTACAATTAATGCAGTGTAAACAATAAATCCAAATAAGATTAGATTAATAGCTTCCATGATAAACCTCCTGAAGTTTTTCATGTTATTTTAAGACCATTACTATAATATTATACCACATTTATATACAAATGTAACTACTCTTAAGAATTATTTATTTGCCAATAAAATTAAATTCGTTATTATGTTGGGTGTATAATATAGGAATGAGAAAATTAATGAAGGAAAAATTAAGAGTATTATTTTCAAATTTGTGCTGCTCTGATTGCAAAAACGGATTTGACGAAGAGTCCATTGAAATAAAAAGACAGGAAAACGGTTTGCTTGTTACACATCTTACATGCAAATATTGCGGAAAAAGTTTTGGTGTTGCTTTTGTCGGGCTATCAAATCTTGAAGTTAAAAGCGAACCTTTAGAGGTGCAGGAAGGTCCTGAGCCTATTAATTATGATGATGTTTTAGATGCACATAAGTTTTTCAAAAATCTTGATGAACATTGGCAGGAGCATTTACCTAAAAACCATGATAAACTTTAAAAACTTCAGACTTTTGTGTATAATTGAGATTGAGCAAGGAGAAGATTATGTTAGCTGATTATCATATGCACACAAGTTTCAGTGATGATTCAAATTACCCTATGCAAGACTGTATTAACAGAGCTATTATGCTGGGGTTTGATGAAATTTGTTTTACCGAGCATATTGATTATGGCTTTAAAAATGCTTTTAATTGTGATGTTGATGCATATTATACCGCATTTAAGTATTATCAAAAAATTTTTTCGGATAAAATTCGTATAAAATTCGGGATAGAGTTTGGAGCTCAGGCACATCACAAAGATTATTTTTATAAGATTTTTAACAGTTATCCGTTTGATTTTGCTCTGTTATCATTTCATCAGGTTGAGGATAAAGAATTATGGAACCAGGATTTTCAATCCGGAAAAACTCAAGCCGAATATTATAAAATATATTATGACGAAATGATGAGTACCATAAAAGTTTTTGACGGTTTTAGTGTTTTGGCTCATATGGATTTATTAAGACGGTATGACCAATATGGTGAATATCCGTTCATAAATTCAAGAGAGCAAATTACAGAAATTCTAAAATATTTGATTGCAAACGGAAAAGGTATTGAAGTTAATACTTCATCATTTAGATACAATCTAAAAGATCTTACTCCTTCAACCCCAATTTTAAAACTATATAAGGAATTAGGCGGAGAAATTATAACTATCGGCTCTGATTCTCACAGGGATTTTCAGGTTGGAGATAAGGTGAAGGAAGTTAGAGAAATCTTAAAAACTATAGGTTATAAATACTTTACAACATTCGATAAAATGAAACCGGAATTTCACGAATTATAATCAGGAAACTTTTTGTTCAGATATCTCTTTTTGCCACATTATAGCAAAATATATTGCAAGTATTGTGTATACCCCCCACATAACAAGCGTTGAATAAACGTTTACCCCTTGTAATGCAACATTTAGCCACATTATGAAGGACAAGATATTCACAATAAACCATAATATCCATTGTTCGAAGCATCTTTTTACTGTCAGGTACATTGCAACGAAAGAAGAAAATGTTGTTATAGCATCTATAATAGGATTGCTGTCGTTATAATATCTGAGTATAAAATAACATATAGTAATTCCCAAAAGAAGTATTAAAATGCATATCAGTAAATTCTTATTCGATAATTTACTTTTAATAATTTCACAGGAGCGTTCTTTTAGATGCTTTCGCCAACTAAAAAATCCTATAATCTGAAGTGGGGCAAAATAGCATAAATACAAAAGACAATTTCCGTATAATAAATTTTTAAAGGCAATATAACTGTAACAAGCTGTACCGCATAAACCTATAATGTAACAGTAAAATTTCCCTTTTCCTGCTGTTATTGTGTATAATATTCCGCAAATTGCAGAAATTATTGCGGGGAAACTATCTCTCAGAACGATTGCATTAAATGTAATAGCCACAAATGTAAAAATCAGAACAAATATTTCTAATTTATTAAAATCCGATAATTCATTTTTTATACGTTCTGTTATTTTCATTATCAGCATTGTATAATAAACTGCGATGAAAGTACAGTCAATATATAAAAGCAAAATCTTAAAAAAGGGCTTGGAGTTTGCCGCAAAAAACGGCTCTTTATTTACCGCAACAGCGGCATTGGCTTTCTCAACAGCCCGTCCGCTGATGATTTTGGCTACACCAAAGACCGATAAAGAAAATAAAGAATATGCTTTTACAAAATCCGTATCCTCAACATTAATCGGTTACGGATTGATGTACTGTGCGTCCACTCCTGTTGCAAATGCCGTAAAAAAGGTGATAGATAATCCAAAGGATTATTTAAAACCTGAAACTATAAAAAAGCTGAAGATTAATTTAAAGGCTCCGAGAAATTCTTCAATGTTTAATTTTGCAACCCAGCTTGTAATTTTAGGGGTTGGTCTTGTTATTGCTATACCAAAATCAGTTTTGACCTGCTCGCTTATTCCTCCGATAATGAAAAAAGTCTTTAAAAAACAACCTGAAAAAGAAACAGGAAATAATGAGGTATTATCATTTAAAGGCGGGGCAAAAAATTCGAAGAACTTGTTGTCCACACAAATAGGAAAATTTATAGACAAACCGTTTGTCCATCGTTTGGCTGAAAAATATCACGACTCTCATTTTGAACAATTAATAATTTATTTGACAGATATAATTGCAACTGCAACCTTTATGCAGCAAACTGCCGCAAGTAAAGGGATTAAAGATGACCGGAAGAAGGCCTTAATTTATAATGCAGGTATTTCTACAGGATTATCTGTTGTTGGCGGTTATTTGATAAATCATTTTACAAAGGAGCAAACAGACAACTTTGTTAAGAATTTTACCGAAGCAAATAAAAATTCAAAAAATCTGAATACTTATTTGGAAGGTATACGTGTCGCAAAACCTGCACTTATTTTAGGGACTTTGTATTATATCGTAATACCGTTGATATCGACTTTTACTGCTGATAAATTTGGAAAAAACAAAAAATAAAATTTTTAAAGTTTTGTAAATATAAGTTCATTATGTGCAAAAAATTTTCTTTACGTGTTTATTATCTTAAAGTAAATTGAAAGGTAGAATCAATTATGAATATAGATAACAGAGTTTCTTTTTGTGCAGATTTTAAGCCGATTGTTAAATTTAATAAATCTCGCTGGAATGAAATTATTCCGGATTTTAAAGATCTTACGAACGATTATCAAAATTGTAAAGGTTTATACTTGATACAGACGGGTACTCCCGGCAAACAAAAGTATTGTTTTACAATTAAACTAAGAAATAATTCAGAATGTTATGCAGAGGATTCCGTATTCGTTCCAACCGAAGTAATCGGTAAATGGCTCGCCGGTTTTGATAATAAAGAAATTGCTGCTAAACTTGAAAAAATATTCAGAATTTTAAATATAAGACGTCAGGCAATATATGATTTAAGGAAATTACCTGATGGTAAAAACTTGGAACAGGAATTTATTGCTGACAGATATTTAAAGAGAATGCGTCAGTTTGCAAAGAGTGATCCTGATATTATCGTACCTAAAGAAACAGTGTATAACGGGGCTAAAGGGGTTTGGATAAGTCAGATGGATGCGAAAAGAGAAATCTATGAATTAAAAAATGGCGAATTAGGAAGGCAAGTATTAGCTGTCGTATAAAAATCATTCAAATACAGTATGTAAGGAATGGAATATTGTATATTCGGTTGATGTTAAATTTTACGTTGTTTGTAATAATGATAAAGTCCCTTCGACAGATGCATATATAGGTGGTTATTTAACAATGAATTTACATGAGCAATGTCTTTTAAGATATTTAAAAAATCCTGATGAGTTGACATATTCTACTGAAATATTAAAGCTTAATAATTTTATATTGGAAAAAAGATTTATTATAAAAAATTTTGTTGCAAAAACTTCTAAAGTAAATTATACTGATAAAGTATAGTTGTTAAACTTGGGATGTTATGATAAGAAAAATTTTATATACAATTTGGTTAGTGCTTCTTGCTGTGTGCGTTTTTGTATTTTTTAAAGATGCAAATTTCAAGAATTTCTTTTCTGCAATGGAAAATCGAACTTTTGATATTCGCCAAAATGTGATGGTTAAGAATCACTCAAAAAACATAAATGGCTCAATCGTGATTGTGGCGGTTGATGATGCCTCTTATGAATACATACTTGACAGGTATGGGGAATGGCCTTTACCCAGAGATGTCTATGCAAATTTGATTAATTATATTGAAAAACAAACTCCGAGAAGTGTTGTTTTTGATTTAATGTTTGTAAAATCTTTAAAAAGTAATCCTAAAGCTGACAGACAGTTGGTAGATTCTGTAGCAAAATATAATAATGTGTTTTTGTCTATGAATTTTGATGATCAGGAAGAAGATTTACGTGTACCGCCTAATTTACCTAAAAAGCTTACAGTTAAAGTACAAAATAATTCAGAAGCAGTAAACCTTGAAGAAAATTCATATACTAATTGCCGTAAAATATTGGACGGTATTATTAGTTCAACTGATAAAATCGGGATTACAAATGTAACCCGTGCTGATGACGGGATTTTAAGAAAAGTACCTGTGTTCATTGAGTATAAAGATGAATATTATCCTCAGCTTGCTTTTAAGGTCGGACTTGATTATTTAAAATCTACAGGTGAATATAATCCAACAGATAGTTTTGTTATTGATGATTCTTCAAACCTTATCATCGGCGACAGAAAGATTTATGTTGATAATGACGGTAGTGTTATTCTAAATTGGTACGGACCTAATGAAACTTTTCAATATATACCTTTGTATAAGTTGATACAATATTCGGAGGGGATACAGCCTCAGCCTGAAAATCTGAATTTTGATAATAAAATCGTTTATTTTGGTACAACTGCTGCAAGTTTGTTTGATATTAAGTCCGTTCCGGTCAGTAAAAATTATCCAGGAGTAGAAATTCAGGCTACCTATGTTAACAATATGATTGATAACAATTTTATCAGACGCTTGGGTAAATGGGCTACGGCAATGATTGCGATTGCATTATCTATTTTGACAATTTTGGCAGTTATGAGTGTTGAGTCTGCTTTTGTAAGTGCGGTAGCTGCGATTACTATATACTTAATATATATCATTACCACATATTTCTCAATGGTATATTTTAACTTGTGGCTGGATATAGTACATACTTTGCTGCTTGCTATTCTTACGTTTATTCTTACATATATTATTAAATACTTTATTAAATCTAAAGATTTTGAGCAACAGTATAAGCTTGCCACAACAGATGGACTTACGGATTTATATAACCACAGATATTTCCAAGAGCAAATGAAGATGATGGTTGAGTCTTCTGCAAGATATGAAACACAATTTTCTTTGATAATTTTGGATATAGATTTCTTTAAAAAGTTTAATGATACCTTCGGGCATCAAGCAGGTGATGCAGTATTAAGACAAGTTGCTCAAACACTTAAAAAGAATGTACGTTCTTCGGATATTGTATGTCGTTACGGTGGTGAGGAAATGAGTATAATACTTGCTAATACGGACTATGAAACCGCTGTATCGACTGCAAAAAAAATCTGCGATAGGGTGTCCGCTTATGATTTTAAACTTCCGAGCGGTAAAGATACTACTGTTACAATAAGTCTTGGGGTTTCAACCTATCCTCAGGACGGACAGACTCCGTCAGAGCTTATTGATGCTGCGGATAAACATTTATATATTGCAAAAAACAGCGGTCGTAACCGTGTCGGTAATTAATTAAAAATTGCATAATATTTGTGTGTATTGTAAACTTTTGTAACAATCTCTGTTTAAAAAGCAATTTAGCTGGGAGTATATACTTTATATATTTAAGGATACTAAAAAAAGGAGCAGTATATATGTCAGCTTTTTGGGGCTCATTAATAATTAATACACAATCTCAAATTGAAAACATGAAATTTGAAAAGACTAATATGCAAACTGAACTATCTGATCTGAGTGACCAAATTGCTCAGGCTCAGGAAAATAAAGAAGCTATATGGAATAACTATGAGAACATGGCATATGCTTCTATTAATGCAAATAACCAAGTTCTG
>Ga0247611_10003891_pt1 | contig 21473 bp, 21 predicted proteins | sample 177DNAGHGhighgp2_FD_192422 | JGI IMG/M metagenome (GOLD analysis project Ga0247611, IMG submission 192422) | Sheep rumen microbial communities from Palmerston North, Manawatu-Wanganui, New Zealand - 1770 DNA GHGhigh gp2 | ecosystem: Host-associated > Mammals > Digestive system > Stomach > Rumen... | reverse complement strand
TCTCGTCCCCGTCCTCTTCCTCGCGGAGATCCTGCATGCCCTCTTTCTCCTCTTCCTCCAGGGCGTCGACGCAGTCGAGCATATACAGCACCGGGACCTCGCCGTCGATCCCATCCAGCATGGTCTCGAGCCATTCCTCCGATTCGCCGCCGTTCGCGACAAGCAGATCGCAGTCGGCGATCCGCAGCAAATCGCGCGGCGTGGGCTCGAAGCTGTGCGCCTCCGTCCCCGGCGGGACGAGCAGCGACACCTCGCACCGCTTCCCGGCGATCGTACGCGCAAAATCATAGGCGGGGAAAAGCGTCGTGACGACGACGGGCCTTGTATTCACTTTTTCCGTCGCCGTATCCGCCGGCCCGGCACCGCAGGCGGCCAAAGAGAAGAGCAGCGCCGCGGCGAGCAGCGCAAGGATCGTTCGTTTCATGCTGACCATCTTACAACAAGCCGCCGCCCTTTGCAAGGAAATCTTCGTTGACAGCGCCCGCGACGGCGGATTAAAATGATTTTATTCAAAACCATGCGGAAAGCGGGGCAGAATGAATGAATATCTGCATTTTCGGCGCCTCGAGCGACAGGCTTGAAAAGGAGTATTACAACGCGGCGCGCCGTCTCGGCGTGCTGATCGGCCGCGGCGGACACAAGCTTGTGTACGGCGGCGGGCGCGACGGGCTGATGGGCGCCTGCGCCGAGGGCGTGATCGACGCCGGCGGCGGTCTTGTCGGGATCGCGCCGCGGTTTTTCGACGAGGGCGACGTCCTTTTCAAGGAACACGGCGCGTTTATCTTTACCGATACGATGGCCGAGCGCAAAAGCAAAATGGAAGAGCTCGCGGACGCCTTTATCGTTCTGCCCGGCGGCGTGGGGACGCTGGAGGAGTTTTTCGAGGTCTTCACGCTGCGTCTCCTCGGACGGCACGGGAAAAACATCGTACTGCTCAACACACTCGGGTATTTCGACGCTCTTTACACTCTGATCGCCGATTCGATCGAAAAGGGCTTTACGGCGCGGGACGCTCTCGCCTGTCTCCCGCTGTGCGCCACGGAGGAAGAGGCGCTTGCCGCCGCGCTCGCACCAACGAGTGGTGAAACGCGCGCGATCAAAAACTGGATCAAATGACGGCAGTTACGCCCCGGGAAAGCTTTTCCCGGGGCGTGTTTGTCGCTGCGGGGCTAACTATTGAAATATCGGGAAATCTTTGGTATGATAAGTTATTAATAAAAATAAGGTAAAGAAAGATGTTATGAATCGAAAAGAATGGAAGATCCCTTATGACAGGCCGTCTTTCCCGCAGGAGCTGCTGGATGCGGGCTGCCCGCGGCTGCTTGCCGCGGTGCTGGCGCTGCGCGGCGTCACTTCCCGGCAGGAGATGGACACGCTGATAAACGGCGGAGAAGAGCTGCTGCACGACCCCATGCTCCTCTCGGACATGCCGAAGGCGGTCGCGCGCGTCCACCGCGCCATCGAGGCGGGAGAAACGGTGGCTGTGTACGGCGACTATGACGTTGACGGCATCACCTCGATCTGTCTGCTGACGGACTATCTGCGCTACAAGGGGCTGACATGCCTGTCCTATATTCCGGACCGCAGCGAGGAAGGCTACGGTCTGAACGACAGCGCCGTCGACGTGCTCCACAGTCAGGGTGTGAGTCTGATCATCACAGTCGACTGCGGCATCACCGCGCACGAGGAGACGCGCTATGCCGCGTCGCTCGGGGTCGACATGATCATCACAGACCATCACGAGTGCGGCGATTCTTCCCTGCCGGCAGCGGCCGCGGTCGTCGACTGCAAGCGGCCGGGCGAGCCCTATCCCAATCACTATCTTGCCGGCGTCGGCGTTGCGCTCAAGCTCGTCTGCGCCTGCGAGGGAAAGATTCACGAGATGGTGGAACGCTACTGCGATCTCGCCGCTGTCGGGACGGTCGCGGACGTCATGCCGCTTGTGGGGGAAAACCGTTATCTCGTCCGCCGGGGTCTTGAAAAGATCGAGAGTTCACCTCGCCCCGGCATCGCAGCCATGCTGCGCGAGGCCGGCGTCGACAACCGCAAGCTCACCGCCGCGACGATCGGCTTTTCGCTCGCTCCGCGTCTCAACGCCGCAGGGCGGCTCGGCTGCCCCGCCACGGCGGAAAAGCTGCTGATGAGCTCTGATCCGGCAGAGGCTACGGCCCTGGCCGTGGAGCTGTGCGAGCTCAACCGCAAACGTCAGAGCATCGAAACCGACATCTGGCGCGAGGCGAACGAGATGCTCGCCGAAACCGAGCCGGACGCGCCGATCGTGCTGGCGAGCGACAAATGGCACCAGGGCGTGATCGGCATCGCCGCCTCAAGGCTTGCCGAGCAGTATTCGCTGCCCGCGATCATGGTCTGTCTCAGCGGCGAGGTGGGAAAGGGCTCGTGCCGCAGCTACGGCGGCTTCAACCTTTTCGACGCACTCTCCGCCTGCTCGGAGCACCTCATCGGCTTCGGCGGCCACGCGCTCGCCGCGGGGCTGAACATCCGCAGCGACAAGCTGGATGATTTCCGCGCCGCGCTCGCGCGGTACTACCGTGAAAACAAGCCGGCTCCCGTGCCGGAGGTGCAGCCGGATCTGCTGATCTGTGATCCGGAGCTTTTGAGCATTGAAAACGTCAAGGCTCTCGACCTGCTCGAGCCGTTCGGCAACGCCAATCCCCGCCCGACGATGTGCCTGTGCGGCGTCAAGCTGGAAAGTGCATCCGACGTCGGCGGCGGCAAGCATCTGCGCATCCGTGTCCGGCTTGGGCGCGAGAGCTTTGAAGGGATCTTTTTTTCCCACACCGCGGCGGAGCTTTCGCTTCACAGCGGCGACACGGTGGACGTTGCCTTCACCCCGCAGATCAACGAATTTCACGGTCACGTCTCGGTGCAGCTGCTTGTCAGCGCACTGCGGCTCCACGACGGGGGGCGCGCTCTGCGCCAGGATCCTGAACGGCGAGCGCGGCGCGCTATGGGCCGCTGCCGCCTATTGCCCCGAGCGAAGCGATTTTATCCGCGTCTGGCACATGGCCGAGCAGGACGGCTTCCGTCTTGCCCCGACGGCGGAGGAGATCCTCGCCTCTGCTCCGGCCGGTATGGCGGAGGAGACCTATTGTCTGTGTCTGGCCGTGCTGCGTGAGGTCGGTCTTCTCTCCTCCCCCGACGGCGGGATCTACGGCGCCGAAAAGGCGGAGATCGAAGGCAAGGCCGATCTGGAGAACACCGAAATTATCCGCGCACTGAAATCGATTTGAGGATAACAGCCATGGAGAAAGAAGCCGAAAAAGGAAAGCTGCAAAGCACACCGCTTGACCCCGACAAGATGTATGCCGAGCTGGAGGAAAAGATCCGCGCCAACTGCCACGGCGTTGACCTTGACCGCGTCCGTGCGGCCTATGAGATGGCGCGCAGCGCGCATGCCGGGCAGCTGCGCAAGGACGGCTGCTCGCCCTATGTGACGCACTGCGTCGCGGCCGCCGACATCACGGTGGACATGGGGCTTGACGAGGATTCGATCGTCGCCGCGCTGCTGCACGACGTGATCGAGGATACCGATCTGACCCATGCCGACATCGCCCGCTCGTTCGGGACGGCTGTCGCCGACATCGTCGAGGGCGTCACCAAGCTGACGCGCGTGCAGTATACCAGCGTCGAAGACGAGCAGATGGAGAACATCCGCAAGATGCTCATGGCCATGGCCAAGGACATCCGCGTCATCCTCATCAAGATCGCCGACAGGCTGCACAATATGCGCACGATGGCCTATCAGTCCACGGAAAAGCAGCGCTCAAAGTCGCTTGAAACGATGGAGATCTACGCCCCCATCGCGCACCGTCTCGGTATCCAGCGCGTCAAATGGGAGCTCGAAGACCTCTCACTGCAGTATCTCGACCCCGCCGGATATAAAGAGATCACCGACTCGCTTGAAAGCCGCATGCCCCAGTTTGAGGCCTTTATGTCGGCCGTTGAGGAAAAGATCCAGCGCCGTCTCGACGAGGAGGGCATCCACGCGACGATCTACAGCCGCATCAAGCATGTTTACAGCATCTACCGCAAGATGTACGCCCAGAAGCTTGACATCAGCGGTATCTTCGATCTGTGTGCCTTCCGCGTGATCGTCGACACGATCCCGGACTGCTACAATGTGCTGGGCGTCATCCACGATATGTTCAAGCCCGTTCCCGGGCGCTTTAAGGATTATATCTCCACCCCGAAGCCCAACATGTACCAGAGCGTCCACACCACCGTCATCGGCAGCGAGGGCATCCCCTTCGAGGTGCAGATCCGCACCTGGGAGATGCACCACACGGCCGAATACGGCATCGCGGCGCACTGGAAATACAAAATGGGCGACAGCAGCGCCGTACTGCGCGCCGGCGACGAGGATCGCTTTGCCTGGGTCCGCCGTCTGCTCGAAAGCCAGCAGGAATCCGACGCGCAGGACTTTTTCCACAATCTCAAGATCGACATGTTTGCCGACGAGGTATTCGTCTTCTCCCCCAAGGGAGACGTCATCAATCTGCCCGCCGGCGCGACGCCGATCGACTTTGCCTATATGATCCACTCCGACGTCGGCAACCACATGGTCTCCGCCAGCGTCAACGGCAGGATCGTGACCTTTGACTATGTGCTGCAGAACGGCGACATCGTCGAGATCCGCACGTCCAAGTCGGCTCCCGGCCCCAGCCGCGATTGGCTGAACATCGCCAAGAGCGGCAGCGCCCGCACCAAGATCAAGCAGTGGTACAAGCGCGAGCGGCGCGAGGAGAACGTCATCCGCGGCCGCGAGATGCTCGACGACGAGCTCAAGCACAACGGGCTGAGCCTGGACGACGTGCTCGACGAGGCGATCATGTCCCCGATCCTGCGCAGGCTCTCTTACTCCAACGTCGAGGATCTGTATGCCGCGATCGGCTACGGCGGCATGACCGCCACGCGGGCGGCCAACCGGCTGAAGGACGAGTATGCCCGCGTGCAGAAGCCCGACCGCAAGACCACCGTCGACAAGCTGACCGAGGCGGCCGAGCGGCGCGAACAGGCCGCCGCCAAGCAGACCGGCAAGCCCATCCACGGCGTGCTCGTGGCGGGGCTGGACAACTGTCTTGTCAAATTCTCCCGCTGCTGCACGCCTGTGCCCGGCGACGACATCGTCGGCTTTATCACGCGCGGCCAGGGCGTTTCGATCCACCGCCGCGACTGTGAAAACTATCGCAGCAGCATCGCAAGCCACGAGAACGACGGCCGCTGGATCGACGTCTCGTGGTCCGACCACATCACCGACAACTATGTCACGACGCTGACGATCATCGCCAAGGACCGCTCGGGTCTCGTCATGGACATCGCGACGGTGCTCAATTCGCTCAATGCCAAGGTGCGGACGCTCTCGGCGCGCGACAACGCCGGCACGGCCATCACCACGATCACGCTGGAGATCAAGAATCTGGCCGAGCTGAAATACGTCATGGGACGTCTTTCCTCGATCCCCGGTGTGTCCGAGGTCATGAGAAACGGAAGTTAAGGAGTATTTATCATATGAGAGCTGTCGTGACACGCGTTCTGAACGCCTCCGTCGAGATCGGCGGAGAGATCGCCGGCGAGATCGGAAAGGGTTTTCTGATCCTGCTCGGCGTGCATGAGGACGACACCGAAGCGGAAGCGAAGAAGATCGCCGACAAGATCTGCGGTCTGCGCGTTTTTGAAGATGAGCAGGGCAAGATGAACATCGCCCCCGGGCCGGCCGGCGCGGAACTTCTGATCATCAGCCAGTTTACGCTCTTCGCCGACTGCCGCTCCCGTCGTCCGGGCTTTTCCCACGCGGCGCGCCCGGAAAAGGCGATCCCGCTTTATGAACTGGTCATCAGCGAGTGCCGCGCGCGCGGCTTTAAGGTGGAGACCGGGCAGTTCGGCGCGGAGATGTTCGTCGCCTCCGTCAACGACGGCCCCATTACGATCATTCTCGACACAAAGGAGCTTTGAAAGATGCTGATCAAAACTCTGCCCGTGGGGCAGCTGGAGGAAAACTGCTATGTCGTCACGAACGAGAAGACGCTTGAGTGCGTCGTCATCGATCCCGGCGACGAGAGCAACACGATCCTCGATTACATCGAGAGCAATCATCTCAAATGCCGCGCGATCATGATCACCCACGGCCACTATGACCACGTCGGTGCCGCCGACGCCGTCGCCGAGGAGACGGGCGCAACCGTCTATATGAACACGCGCGACGACAAGGGCGGGCGGTCTTATCATCTGCCCTATTGTCTGCCCAAGGGCGGCATCGACTATGACGACGGCGACGTCATCGACGAGGCGGGTCTTCGCTTTGAGATCATTGCCACCCCCGGCCACACGCCGGGCGGCGTGACGATCCGCTGTGAAAACGCGCTTTTCACCGGCGACACGCTCTTCCGCGGCAGCTGCGGCCGCGTCGATCTTGAGGGCGGCGACGCGCACGAGGAGATGCTTTCGCTCAAGCGGATCTGCTCGCTCCCCGGCGACTATGAGGTCTATCCGGGGCACATGGACTCTACCACGCTCGAGCGCGAGCGCATGTTCAACTACTATTGCCGCGAGGCTATGAAACTTTAAAAGAAGGGAAACAGAGGATCGAGACATGCAGGAACCTACTCTTGTCATTTTGGCCGCCGGTATGGGCAGCCGCTTCGGCGGACTCAAGCAGATCAAGGCCGTGGACGAGCACGGACACGCCATCATCGACTTTTCGCTCTTCGACGCCTACCGCGCCGGCTTCCGGAAGGTCGCCTTCGTGATCAAGCACGAGATCGAGGAGGATTTCAAAAACGCCGTCGGCCGCAGGATGGAAAAGTATTTCGATGTAAAGTATGTCTTTCAGCAGCTGGATAAGCTGCCGGAGGGCTGCGCCGTGCCCGAGGGGCGCGTCAAGCCCTGGGGCACAGGGCACGCCGTGGCCTGCTGCGCCGGTACGGTCGATGGGCCCTTTGCCGTGATCAACGCCGACGATTTTTACGGCCCCGGCGCCTACAAGGCGCTTTATGACTATCTTGTCAGCGAGCGGCCGGAGAACGAGCACGCCATGGTGGCCTATCTGCTGCGAAACACCGTGACGGAGAACGGCTCGGTCGCGCGCGGCGTCTGCCGGGTGGAGGACGGTTTCCTCGCCGGCGTGACCGAGCGCACGCACATCGAAAAGCGCGGCAGCGACGCGGCCTATACCGAGGACGGCGAGACCTTCATCCCCCTCTCCGGCGACAGCCCCGTGAGCATGAACTTCTGGGGCTTCGGCCAGCAAATGCTGCAGGAGCTCGTCGCCCGCTTCCCCGCCTGGTACGCAGAGAACGTCGCGCGCAACCCGCTCAAGTGCGAGTACTTCCTTCCCTCGGTTGCCAACGCGCTGATCGAAGAGGGCAAGGCTGCGGTGCGCGTCCTGCCCTGCCACGAGATCTGGCACGGCATCACCTACCAGGAGGATCTCCCCGACGTGATCGCCTATATTGCCTCGCTGCGCGAGCGCGGCATTTATCCCGAAATACTTTTGGATTAAATAAAAGGAGAAAGTAAGAGCATGAATGTACTTGTCACCGGCGGCGCCGGCTATATCGGCAGCCATACCTGCGTAGAACTGCTCGAGCGCGGGCACAATGTCATCGTCATCGACAACCTCGTCAACTCCAGCCACAAGGCCGTGGAGCGCGTCGAGCAGATCACGGGCAAGCCCGTCGCCTTTTATGAAAACGACGTGCGCGACCGTGCGGCGCTCGACAGGATCTTTGAAAAGCATAACATCGACTGTGCGATCCATTTCGCCGGACTCAAGGCCGTGGGCGAATCGGTCGCGATGCCGCTGGAATACTATGACAACAACCTGTTTTCCACCGTTCGCCTGTGCGAGGCGATGCGCGACCACGGCGTGAAGAACATCGTGTTCTCCTCCTCGGCCACGGTCTACTCCGGCGATAACGAGATGCCGCTGCGCGAGGATTCCAACACCGGCCACTGCACCAACCCCTACGGCTGGACCAAGTATATGTCCGAGCAGATTCTGCGCGACACCGCACACGCGGTGGATGATTTCTCCGTCAGTCTGCTGCGTTACTTCAACCCCATCGGCGCGCACAGCAGCGGTCTGATCGGCGAGGACCCGCGCGGCATCCCGAACAATCTGATGCCCTTTATCGCGCAGGTCGCGGTCGGCCGCCGGGATCATCTGAACGTTTTCGGTGACGACTACAACACCCCCGACGGCACCGGCGTGCGCGATTATATCCACGTTGTCGACCTTGCACGCGGCCACGTCGCGGCCATCGAATATATGCAGACCCACCGCGGCGAGAGCGTGTTCAACCTCGGCACCGGTCAGGGATACAGCGTGCTCGATATGGTCAAGGCCTTCGAGCGCGTGACCGGCGTGAAGATCCCGTATGAGATCGCGCCGCGCCGCCCCGGCGATCTGGCCACCGTCTACTCCAGCCCCGACAAGAGCGCGCAGCTTCTCGGCTGGAAGGCGCAGTACAATCTCGACGACATGTGCCGCGACACCTGGGCCTGGCAGTCGAAGAACCCGATGGGATACGGCGAGGAGTAATTTTAGTTTCTAGTTTCCAGCTTCCAGCTTTTTACTCCCAGACGAAACTGAATACTTTTTTAAAGATACGGGAAGAATTTTCCCGTATCTTTTTGTTTGGGAAGTTTTGCCATGAAAGTTTTAAGCGTATTCGGGACACGGCCGGAGGCCGTGAAGATGTGCCCGCTCGTGCTCGAGCTTTCCCGCCGCAGCGGGATCGAGAGCGAGGTTTGCCTCACCTCGCAACACCGCGAGCTGCTTTCCGGCGTGACCGATCTCTTCGGCGTGAAGGCCGATTATGATCTCGATCTGATGCGCAGCCGCCAGACGCTCGGCGACATTTTCTGCGGCGTACTGCGCGGCATGGAGGACGTGCTGCGCCAAAGCCGTCCGGATGCGGTGCTCGTCCACGGCGACACCTCCACCTCCTGCGCCGCGGCGCTTGCCGCTTTTTATGCGCAGATTCCCGTCGGACATGTGGAGGCCGGGCTGCGCACCTATCGGCGCTATTTTCCGTTTCCCGAGGAGATGAACCGCCGTCTCACGGCCGACCTCGCCGACTTTCATTTTGCCCCGACCGCGCGCAGCGCGCAAAATCTGCGCGCCGAGGGGATCCGCGAGCACATCTATGTCACAGGCAACACCGCTCTCGACGCGCTGCGGACGACCGTCAGTCCCGGGTATGTCTTTTCCGAGCGCGCCCTGCGCGATCCCGCCCTCTTTTCCGGCCGCACCGTGCTGCTGACGGCGCACCGCCGCGAGAACATTCCGGAGGGGATCGCGTCGATCTGCCGCGCCGTGAAGCGTCTGTGCGCCGCCTGTGACGATCTGCACGTGATCTTTCCCGTGCATCCAAATCCGGCCGTGCGCGAGATCGTGCGTCCGCTGCTGGCAGATGTGCCGGGTGTGACGCTCACCGAGCCGCTCGGTACGCTCGACATGCACAATCTTCTCGCCCGCTGCACGCTGGTTTTGACCGATTCCGGCGGGCTGCAGGAGGAGGGGCCGGCGCTCGGCGTGCCCGTTTTGGTGCTGCGCGGCGAGACAGAGCGCCCTGAGGCCCTCGAGGCCGGCGGCGTCCGTCTGGCCGGGACGGAGGAGAGCGGCATTTTCCATGCGGCTATGCGCCTTTTAGGCAGCGAGGACGAGCGCAGACAGATGGCGAGCGCCCCTTCCCCCTACGGCGACGGCCACGCGAGCGAGAAGATCGCGGATATCCTCACGGCGCAGCTCTGCTCCGGGGAGGCGGCGGGATGATCGCCCATATCTCGCTCTGCGCAAAGAAATACGGCTTTCTGCTGCAGGAGCTGATCGCGCGCGATTTCAAGGTCAAATACAAGCGCTCCGTGCTCGGCATGCTGTGGAGTCTGCTCTATCCCGTGCTGATGATGGGCGTGCTGGCGCTGGTGTTTCAAAACGTCTTTCGCTTTACGGCAGGCGGCGTGAGCTATCTCGCCTATCTCATGACAGGGCTGACGCTGTTCAACTATTTTTCCGAGGCGTCGAATCTTGCCATGAGCAGCGTGGTGGCAAACTTTGCCCTGATCCGCAAGGTCTATATGCCGAAGTACATTTTTCCGCTGTCGAAATGTCTGTTCGTCGGCATCAATTTTCTGTTGACGCTGCTGCCGCTCTACGCCGTGATTTTGCTGACCGGGACGGGACTGTGCTGGCAGCATGTGCTGCTCCCCTATGCTTATCTCTGTCTGCTCGGCTTTACGATGGGAATGGGCTTTCTGCTGTCGGCAGCGGCGGTCTTTCTGCGCGATCTTTTTTATATCTACGGCATCGTGCTGACGATCTGGACCTATCTCACACCGATCATGTACGACCTCTCCGCCGTGGGGAATACAGCGCTGATCGCGCTGATGAAGTGTAACCCGCTTTACCAGTATATCGATTTTGCGCGCGCGATCATCCTCTTCCACGCGACGCCGCGGCCGCTGCAGTTCCTCCTCTGCGGCGTCTCCTCGGCGGCCGTTCTGATCGTCGGCGCGGCGGTTTTCCGCGCAAGGCAGGATCGGTTCATCTATTACGTTTGACGGTGAAGAACATGACGACAGAAAACAGCGATATCATGGTCGAGGCGGATGCGGTCTCGATGCGGTTCGATCTCGGGATCGAGCGCGGCTTTTCGCTCAAGCAGTGGTTCGTCGAGCTCGGCCGCGGCGCTCACAGGAAAAAAGAGAGCTTCTGGGCGCTGCGCGGCGTCAGCTTTTCTCTGCGGCGCGGCGAGGTCGTCGGGCTTGTCGGCAGCAATGGGGCGGGCAAATCGACGCTTTTAAAGCTTGTTGCCGGTGTGATGAAGCCCTCGTGCGGCGCGGTGCGCTGCGGCGGGAACGTCTGCCCGATGATCGAGCTGGGCGCCGGTTTTGACCCGCAGCTGACCGCGCGGGAGAACATCTATCTCAACGGCGCGATCATGGGCTATTCGCGTCCCTTTCTCGCCGAGCGCTTTGACGCGATCGTGGACTTTGCCGAGCTGCACGATTTTCTTGACGTGCCGGTGCAGAATTTCTCCTCCGGCATGGTGGCGCGTCTGGCTTTTTCCATTGCCACGCAGATCGAGCCCGAGATCCTGATCGTCGACGAGATCCTCTCCGTCGGCGATGCGGCCTTTCAGCAGAAAAGCGAGCAGAAAATGCTCTCGCTGATCGGCGGCGGGACGACCGTGCTTTTTGTCTCCCACTCTACCGAGCAGATCCGCAAGCTCTGCCCGCGCGCGTTGTGGCTCGAGCACGGCGAGCTGATGGAAGACGGGCCGAGCGACATTGTATGCCGCAACTATCTCGCCGCCGCGGGACTGTGAAAGGAGCAGGTTCTGTGTTCTCTCGTATAGGGCGTCTTGTACGCCGTCTCTCCTCACATTTGCTTCATCTGCGTTTTGCCGCCTTTTTCGGCGAGCTCAAGGCGCTCTCTCGCCGCCCGCTCAACGCCTTGCAGGCGCTCCGGCACGCAAGAGAGCTGCGCAAGCTGCTTGGCGGCCGCGCGGCGGGGCGGCGCGTGGTCGTCTTTCCGCCCACGCTCGACTGGCATCTGCCGCTTTATCAGCGGCCGCAGCAACTCGCCCGCGCGTACAGCGAAAAGGAAAATACGCTGGTGCTCTATCTTACGGCAAACAGCGCGTATGATCACGTGCGATCCGCCGAGGCGCTCGGCGAGACGCTTTTTCTCGTCAACGCCGCCCTTGCGCGGGAGCTGAGCACGCTGCTCGCGGATGCGGCGGAGACAATCGTTTCGCTCAGCTGGACGGTCAACCGGCGGTATCTCCCGCTGCTGCGGCCGGATAGGGTGATCTATGAATATATCGACGAGCTGGAGATTTTTGACGGCTATGACCGCACCATGCGGCGCGACCATCGCTTTCTGCTGCGGCACGCGGATCTCACGGTCTGCACCGCGCGTACGCTCTTTGACAAGGCGCGACCGCTCGCCCGCCGCGCGATCTACAGTCCCAACGCCGGGGACTATGCTTTCTTCAGCAAGGTCTCCGACACCACGCCCGCGGAGGAGGCCGCCGACGCCGCCGCGCGCTTTTCCTGTACGCTCGGCTATTACGGCGCGCTTGCGAAGTGGTTTGACTATTCGCTTCTTCTCGAGGCGGCGGGGGCAAGACCGGACTGGCTTTTCCTGCTTGTCGGCATGGACTATGACGGCTCGCTCCCCGAAAGCGGGCTGCTGTCGCTTCCGAACGTCCGGTGGATCCCGCCGCAGCCTTACGAGAGGTTACCGTCTTTTCTTCGCGTGTTCGATCTTGCGATGATCCCGTTTGTGCTCAATGAGATCACGCGCTCGACCTCGCCGGTCAAGCTCTTTGAGTATATGGCGGCGGAAAAGCCGATCCTCTGCTCACGCATGAGCGAATGCCGCCGTTACCGCAGTGTGGCTCTCTATGCCGACGCGAAGGATTTTTTGCGAAAGGCGGAGATCCTCCTGAAGCACCGCAGCGACCCCGCCTACCGGGCGCTGCTGCGCGAGGAAGCGCTTGAAAACACCTGGGCGGCGCGGACGGACGAGATCCTGCGCTCGCTCGAAAGCGCGCCGCGAAGCGACGCCGTGTTTCGCCCGATGAGCATAAAAAAAGCGGTCTCCGAATGATCGGAGATCGCTTTTTTTATGCTCTTATACTATTATCTGATTAAATTCTTTAATCAGATAAGCCGCAGTTCCTGCGGCATTTTCAGCGCAAAGGCGCTGAAAATCCGTCTCATGCAGAACCTCTACGCGCCGCATTGCGGCGCTATAAAAACCTTAAAGAATTAAAGGTTTTTATGAGGTTCTAGTATTATGCTTTTTTCAGATTCAGCCCGATGACGCCGGCAGCGAAGATGCCGACAAAGAGCACCGTGTAAATGAGACCCCGTCCGGCAGCAAGACTGACGCTCTCGCCGATCGCGCTGAGGGCGACGGCCAGCGACGCGGGGAGCAAAAGGCGCAGCCCCTGGCGGTCGTGAAAGGCGGCGGCGACCGTGACGATCCCGGCGGCGGAGGCGAGCAGCATGCCGATCGCCGCGGTGAGACGAAGGGCAAACTCACGCGCCGTCTCCGTCCGCTGGCGGGAAAGCTCCTCGCGCGAGACATCGATCAGATCCTCGCCCGCGAGCACGCGCGGCTTGATACTTTCATCTGCCGTGAGCGCGTAGCGCAGCGTGTTGAAGCGGTCCTTTTTGTCGGTATAGTCCCGGATCTGCTCAGCGCGCTCCTGCAGTTCGGCAGAGCTGCGCTCGAGTTCTTCCTTTCTCCGGTCAAGGTCGGCGCGGGTCTCGATCTGCTCCGCCTCTTTTTTCTCAAGCTCCTCTTTGCCCTGGATGAGCGCAGCCTCGACCTGGATCAGCATTTCCTTGGCCGCCGCAAGCTGCTTTTTCCCTTCGTCAAAACCGGCCTTTGCCTGGAGGAGCATGGGCTCGGTCTCTTCGATCGCCTTCTGCGCTTCGTCAAGCTGGGCGCGCATGGCGGGAAGGCCCTCGAGCATATCCAGCGTCTGCTCCGCCTGGGCGAGCGCCCCGGCAAAGGAGGTCGGGATCTGCTGCTGCGCGGGGATCATGGCCTGTGCCTCGGCAAGCAGCTCCTCCGCGGTTTTTGATCCGTCGGCAAGGGCGGCCGCCTGGGCATTGACGGCGTCGATCGCCGGGGCGAGCATGGCCTGCACCTCTGCAGGCGTGTAGGAGCCGGCCATGGCGCTGCTGATGTCGGAGAGCTGGGATGACAGCGTCGAGAGGTAACCGGAAAGCTGTGACTGAAGCGCCGCGCTGTCGACCTCGCCGGTCTCGGGGTCGGTCGGCGGATTCTGCACAACGGCGGCGATCGCGTCGACGGTCGTTGCAAGCGCCGTTTCCGAGCCCTCGGCCGCCTCGAGCCCGGCGCGAACCAGCTCGATATCGGGCAGCTGGGCCTTGAGCGCCTCGGCCTGTTCGAGCTGACGGCGTCCCTCCTCAAGCTGGGCTTTGCCGGAAAGATACTGTTCATACCCGGGCAGGAACTGCGCCTCGGCCTCTTCAAGCGCCTTGAGACCGTTGTCGTGCTGGATCCAGCCCATGCGCAGACCGGAATAGCCCTCTTCGAGCTGTTCGCGTCCCTGCTTGAGTCCGGCCTCGGTCGCGGTATACATGGCGAGATCCTTACGGTAGGTCTGCATATCCTTGGTATACCGCTCGTTCATTTCGTTATAGGCCCGCTCGTCCGCGTCATAGTCGTCGAACATCGCGTCGATCTCCCCGCGCAGGAGCGCGGCCTCGTCCGCCTTGGCAGAGAGCGTCTCGACATAGGTATTCTGTTTTTTTCTGCTGTCCGCGGCCTTTTTGATGCAGATGCCGCCGGAGATCAGCGTGATCGCGCTGACTGCCGCGAGGAACGCGGCCAGAAAACGCGTCAGAGCCGGATGGCGCAAGTCGAATCCCCTCCGCAAGCGAAAAATCATTTTCTTCCTGAATATATTATTGTACAGGGCAATTATGAAAAAATCATGTACGGCGGGAAAAAATCTTTGTCGGATCGGCGCAGGTGTGGTATAATGATTATAAGATGGCGAAAAACGAAAAAGTTTTTCGCCGCGCCGTTTTGCGGCGCAGCAAAACAGCATAGCTGTTTTGCCATATATTCATTGCAATGATCATTGGGCGAATGATTCATGGAATCATTCGCTGCCAATCTTGTCGTTTGGCAGCGAAATCAATCGAATTCTCGATTGATTTCGCCATCCTATGATCATTATCATCGGCATGGTGATGAAAATGACGCTGTCCTTCGCCCCCATGGAGGGCGTGACCGGCTATGTGTTCCGGCGGGTACACCACGCTCATTTCCCGCAGGCGGACTAATATTACGCCCCCTTTATCGCGCCCGACAGCAAGGGAGAATTCAAGATCTCCCGGCTGCGCGATATTCTTCCCGAAAACAACGACACGATCACGCTTGTGCCGCAGGTCCTCGCGAACGACGCCGAGGCCTTTCTGCACGTCGCGCGCCAGTTGGCCGACATGGGCTATAAGGAGGTCAACCTCAACATCGGATGTCCCTCCGCCACCGTGGTGTCCAAGCACAAGGGCGCGGCCATGCTGCGCGAGCCGGAGCGGCTCGACGCCTTTCTCGCCGACATCTATGCCCGCACGCCGATCGCCGTGTCGGTCAAAACGCGGCTGGGCTTTGCCTCGACGGCGGAATTTGAGTCGCTGATGGGCGTATTCGAGCGCTATCCGATCCACGAGCTGATCGTCCACGCGCGCGACCGCGAGGGCATGTACCGCAGCGAGCCGGACCGTGACGCCTTTGCCGCCGCGCTGCGCCAGTCCCGCTTCCCCGTCGTATACAATGGCAATGTTTTTACAGCAGATGACTTTCGCGCGGTTGCCGGTCGCTTTGAGACGCTCGGCGGCGTGATGCTCGGCCGCGGCGCGGCGGCGAACCCGGCGCTGTTCCGCACGATCCGCGGCGGCGGGGAGCTATCGCTCGGCGAGCTGCGCGAGTTCCACGACACGCTGATCGAGGCGCATCTTGCCTCGGGACTGAGTCCGGCCTTTACCGCCGGGAAGATGAAGGAGCTTTGGTTTTACATGCACAGTCTCTTCCCTGACTGTGCCAGGCCCTACAAGGCGCTGAACAAGGCCCGCGATCTTCCTTCGCTGCGCGCGTGCGCGTCCTCGCTGATGGCCTCCTGTGCGTTTGATCCCGCACGCGGTTTTCAGCCGCCTGTGTAAGTAATTATCCCCTGAACGTTCAAAACCGGCAGTCTTTTGACTGCCGGTTTTGCTGTATTCGAGAGATTCAGAACTTGTATTTTTCGGCGTAAGCCTTGTAATACTCGTCAAAGCGGTGGGCATGCTGCTCTTTGAGGTCGATGAGGTAGCCGTGCATGTCAAAGTCGTCCTGATTCAGCTCGATCATCGCGATGGCGATATTCGAGCAGTGGTCCGCCACACGCTCATAGTTCGTGATGAGATCGTTGAACGGGAAGCCCTGGCTGATCGTGCACACGCCGCTCTGCAGACGGGAGACGTGGTGCTGCTTCATCGTTTCGCACAGATCGTCAATGCGATCCTCGAGCGGCTCGACCGCATAGGCCTTTTCGATATCGCCGGTCGTAAACGCGCCGATGGCGAGCGAGAGGATCTCCTCCACCGCCGCCGTCAGCACACGCAGCTCGGCCGCGGCGTCGCCGGAAAAGCCGACCTTGCTCTCGTTCATCTTCTGGGCGACCTCGGCGGTGTTCATCGCGTGGTCGCTGATACGCTCAAAGTCGCTGATCGTGCGCAGGAACTTTGAAACGTCCTCGTTTTGCTTGACATTCAGTTCGCTCGTGTTGAGCTTGACGAGATAGGTGCCGATCTTGTCCTCGAATTCGTCGATCAGGTTTTCCATGCGCTCAACTTTCCCGAAGCCGTCCGCGCTGAATTTCCAGACCAGCTGTGCCGCCGCGCCGAAGGCGCCGGCGGACATCGTGGCCATGTCGTTGACGGTCAGGCGGCTCTGCTCCAGCGCGAGCTGGGGATGCTGGAGGAAACGCTCGTCAAGACGGGCAAGGGCGGCGTTGTCGCTCTCCTCGCTTTCGCTGATGCGGACCAGCTTTTCGGCAAGCTTGACGAACTGGCGGTTGAACGGCATCAGGAAGATCGCCGTCAGCACGCGGAAGATCGTGTTCACGCCCGCGATCGTAAAGGGGTCCATCTTCCACGAGCCGATCCCCAGCCCCACCGCGGCGTCGAGCCCGTAATAGAGCGCGGCGAACAGGACCGCGGCGACGACCTCGACGATCAGGTACAGGAAAGCCGTGCGGCGTCCGTCCACCTTGGCGCCGATGGCGGAAAGCAGGACCGGTACCGAAGCGCCGACCGCAATACCGAGAATGAGCGGATAAGCCACGGTGAAGTTGATCGCGCCGGTCGCGGAGAGGGCCTGCAGGATACCGACAGCCGCCGAAGCGCTCTGCAGGACCGCCGTGAAGACCGCGCCGACCACGATACCGACGAGCGGATGGGAAAAGGTCGTAAGCAGGGCGATAAACTGCGGACTGTCCTTCAGCGGAGAGACCGCGCCGCTCATCGTCTGCATGCCGAACATCAGCACCGTAAAGCCGAGCAGGATATCGCTCGCGTGTTTGGTCGCGGCACGCTTTGCCGTCATGCGCACCACAATGCCCACGATGGCGAACAGCGCCGCGATCGTTGAGGTAGACAGCAGCGAGGCAAGACCGCCGCTCTCGCCGAGGTAGGACAGACAGATGATCCAGCCCGTGATGCTCGTGCCGATCAACGCGCCGTGGATGACGCTGAGCGCCTGCTGGGTCTTCATCATGCCGGAGTTGACAAAGCCGACCAGCATGACCGAGGTCGCGGACGACGACTGGATCACGGCCGTCACGCCCGCGCCGAGCAAAAGCCCCTTCAGCGGCGTGCCGGAAAGGCGGTAGAGAATGATCTCCATCTGGCTGCCGGCGACCTTTTTCAGACCGTCGCCCATGAGGCCCATGCCGAACAGGAACAGGGCGATGCCGCCGAACAGGGAGATGATGTTGGATAATGCCATGCTGTGTGTGTCCTCCTTTGGAAAACGATTCTTTGCTGTGGGTGCTGGGGTGTCGTTCAGTTGAATTCTGTCCAGGGAAAGCGACCCGGCGGCGGGGCGGAGAAGCGCAGCTCCTCCCCCGTCACGGGATGCGGAAAGGCAAGGCTGTGCGACCACAGGGCGAGGTCGCAGTCCCGAACCGGGCTGCCGTAGCGTCCGTCTCCCGCAAGCGGGAGCGAGCGGGAAGCGAACTGGACGCGGATCTGATGGCTGCGGCCGGTAACGAGTGTGACCGAGAGCAGGCTCAGCATATTGCCGTCCACCTCCGCCGATCCGAGGGTTTCATAGGAAAGCTCCGCCTCGCGCACGCCGCGGCGCATCCGCCGCACGACAAAGCTCTTGTTGTGGGCGGGGTCGTGATATAAAAGGTCCTTCAGGCTTCCCTTTTCTTCATCCGGTCTGCCGCAGACGACGGCGAGATAGCGTTTTTCCATCCGCCCCGCCGCGATCGCGGCCGAGAGCGCGGCCGCCGCCGCCTTCGTCCGGGCATAGACCATCACGCCGCCGACGGCGCGGTCGAGCCGGTGGACGCAGAAGACGCTGCCGCCCGCTGCCTTTTCCAGCAGCTCCGGCATGCCGCCCGTCTCGGACAGGATGCCGGGCGGCTTGAGACAGACGAGGATGCTTTGATCCTGAAACAAGATTTCAATTTCCATTGTTTCCATTTAAGGAAGCGGCCGCCTCTTCGTCCGCATAGACCGTGACGTTCGGCGGGAGCTGCAGGAACGCCGCGGGATAGACGCTGTCGTCCCGACCGTAGAGCATGCGGTAGAGCGCCGTCGCTTTTTCTTTCCCGAGCGCGATCACGACGATGTCGCGCGCGAAGCACAGCGTTTGAAAGCCCTGGGTCACGCCGCGCACGGGCACGTTTTCCTCGCCGCCGAAGCGGGAAGCGAGCTCGGCTCTTGTCTTTCTTGTGAGCTTCTGCAGATGTGTGCCGGAGTCGAAGGGCGTTGCCGGCTCGTTAAAGCCGACGCGGGCGTTGTCGCCGAGGCCGAGCACCGCGAGATCGAGCCCGCCGAGCGCGGCGATCTTCCCGTCATATCCCGCGCAGTCTTCCGCGTCCGGGATAAAGAGGTTTTCCGCATGCGCGTCGCTCCTGTCGATCAGATGAGAAAGCAGCCTTTGGCGTACCGAGGCGCCTTCCGGGAGCGTCTCGCCCTCGAATTCACAGACGGCGAAGAAGCGCGCGCACGAAAGGCTCACGTTCTTCTCTTCCGCCTGACGGCAGAGCTCGTCCCAGACGGCAAGCTCTTCGTCCAGCGCGCCGAGCGCGATGACCGCGTCCTTCTTTTTTTCGATACGGGAGAGGATGTGCGCCGCGGCAGCGGCAATGCTTTCCTCCCCTGGCAGCGTGATCGTTTTCAAATCGCGTCCGTTTCCTTTCGCGTAATGTCCGCGGAGCGGGGAATACTAAAGCCGGGGTGATCTTTCTTGGCCGTCATTTTCATGCGGACTCTGATCCTGTATTTTTCGCTGCTCCTTTTTCTGCGTCTGCTGGGCAAGCGCCAGCTCGGCGAGATGGAGCTGTCGGAGTTTCTTGTCGCGTCGCTGATCGCCGACCTGGCCGCCAACCCGCTTCAGGACATCGGCATGCCGATGCTCAACGGGATCATCCCGATCGTCACGCTGTTTTGCTGCGAAATGCTGATCTCGACGCTGTCGATGCGCAGCGTCCGGCTGCGCGCCTTTCTTTTCGGAAAGCCAAGTCTTTTGATCTTTCACGGCCGGATCGACCAGCGGGAAATGCGCCAAAACCGTTTTACGCTCGATGAGCTGATGCAGGAGATGCGCTCGCAGGGCGTGCGCGACCTCTCGACGGTCGAATACGCGTTTTTGGAGACCAGCGGGAAGCTGAGCATCCTGCTTTATCCAAACGAGCAGCCGCCGAGCGCCGGGGATCTGAACGTCCCGACCAGGATCACGGGCTTTCCGCGCATCCTCGTCAGCGACGGCCGGCTCATCCGGGAAAATCTCATCAAAAGCGGCCATGACGAGCGCTGGCTCGCCAAACAGCTTGTCTTGCGCGGCTGTAAGCTCGGCGAGGTGTTTCTGCTGACGGTCGACGATGCGTCGCAGGTGTACTGCGCGAAAAAGGAGAGGAACACATGAAACGGGAGCTTGTCGCTATTGCGCTTCTCATTTTGATGCTCGGCTTTCTTTTCGGAAACCTCCGCTTTCTGGGCGATCTGGTGGAAGAGGTCGAAAGTGCGCTCGGCCGTTCTGCCGCCGCGTGGGAGCGGGGTGACAGACAACTCGCCGTCTCAGAAATGGAGACGGCGATGGAAGCATGGCATTCCGCGGCGGAATATGCTCATATTATGCTGCGTCAGGGCGAGATCGACGCCGTCTCAGACGCTTTTTTTGACCTGTCCGCCGCGCTCCGCGAGGGAGAGGAAAAAAGCACCGACGCCTATCTTCGTCTTTACTATCATCTCGACAGTATCGAGCGGATGGACGCACTGCGCCTGAGCAGCATTTTCTGAGCGTCCTTACTTCTCCGTCAGGAGCTTGGAGAGCTCCTCCATAAAGGTGTTGATATCCTTGAAGCTGCGGTAGACCGAGGCGAAGCGCACATAGGCGACCTCGTCGACGTCCTTGAGCCGGGCCATCACCATTTCGCCGATGTCGACCGTGCGGATCTCGCGCTCGAGCCCGCTCTGGAGCTCCTGCTCGATCTCGTCGGCGATCGTCTCAAGCTGGGAGAGGGTGACGGGGCGCTTTTCACAGGCGCGCACCATACCGTTGATCAGCTTGACCTTGTCGAAGGACTGGCGGCTGCCGTCACGCTTGATGACGACAAGCGGCAGACGCTCGATGATCTCATAGGTCGTAAAACGCTTCCCACAGGCCAGGCACTCTCTTCTGCGCCGGATGGTCGAGCCCTCTTCCGCCGGGCGCGAGTCGATGACCTTACTGTCGGAATAACCGCAAAACGGGCATTTCATATCTCTTTCTCCCCCGATGATGTGTGATCGGAATCATTATAACACAGCACTTTGTGCTTTGCTATAAGAAAATGCAAAAAAAGGAAGAAAAAAAGCAAGCTTTTCAGCTTGCTTTTTTAGTGTTATGTAAACTTACTTGTTGAGCAGCACGGCGGCCGCGGCGCCGGGGAGCGTCGTCTCGTATCCGACGGTCATTTCCAGCTTTCTTCCGAACACGCCGAGAGCATACCGTTCAAGATACATCTCCAGCAGCGGGCGGAAATGGCGGCTCTTCTGCACGAGCGAACCCTCGGCGCAGACGCAGACGGGCTTATCCGCGCCGGTGCCATTGAGCAAAGCAATCGCAATGAGGTTGACGCACATGCATCTGGCCGAACGGTCGATCGCGGCAAGACAGATCTCGCGGATGAACGCCGCATCTTCCTCACAGGAGGCGATCCCTTCCAGATCCTCTCCGCCGGCCCAGCGGTCGATCGTCGAGGCGTCAAAGCGGCCGCGCTCGGCGATCTTCTCCCCGCTCTCGGCGGAGAGGACGCCCTCGTTGACGGCGGCCTCGAACATGATCCGGCACAGCGAGCCGAGATACACGCCCGCCGTCAGCTTTTCCAGATGCTTCGAGCCGGGGTTGTTGCTCTCGCAGTCGAGCTCCAGATCGAAATCGCCGCGGGGAAATCCGTCATAGAGGCCGGACTCGATGTTGACGATGATGCCTTCCTCGCCGTCGCGGTGCAGCTTGCCGATCTTCTTCATCGGGACGATGCAGCAGGTGTTGCTGCCCGTGCCGTTGATCTGGCCGATAAAGACGCTGTACTTTTCTTTTTCCAGCGTCGCGGACACGCCGAGAAGCACCGCCGCCGTGTCGTTTAGGATCACGACGCTCTTGCCGGTGCAGCCGCGGCGCTCAAGCTCCGCAAGCAGCGAGGCGCCGA
>Ga0247611_10003888_pt1 | contig 21486 bp, 32 predicted proteins | sample 177DNAGHGhighgp2_FD_192422 | JGI IMG/M metagenome (GOLD analysis project Ga0247611, IMG submission 192422) | Sheep rumen microbial communities from Palmerston North, Manawatu-Wanganui, New Zealand - 1770 DNA GHGhigh gp2 | ecosystem: Host-associated > Mammals > Digestive system > Stomach > Rumen... | reverse complement strand
TTAGAGAAAGACGAATGGAACGAATTTTTAAATGAATTGTGGAAAAAACACGGTGTTTTAATTTCAAAAGATTTGATTGAAATTAATGAGTTGAGTTAATATAAATTAATAATAGTTAACATGAATAAATTAAGAATTGGATTAGATATAGATGATACTATATTGTTTTGGTATTCAGAATATCTTAAGAGATTTGGTGAACCAAAAAATCAATATGAGATCACTAAACATGTCCAAAGAGATTTAATAACTGATAGAAATTTTTGGTTAAATTTACCTCCAAAACACTACCCTGATTTTCCAGTAACATTGTATTGTACTAAAAGAGTCTGTAATAAAGATTGGTCTAAACGTTGGATTAAAGATCATGAATATCCTATAGCTCCTGTTTATCAATTAGTTACTCAAAGTAAAAATAAAGCTGATGTAATTAAAGGTAGAGTAGATGTCTTCGTAGACGATTCTGTTTCTAACTTTATAGCAATGAATTTAGCAGGAGTTCCTTGTTTATTAATGGATTGTGATTATAATCAAGATTGGGGTCCAATTGGAAGAATATATTCTTTAAATAGAGATGAAATTGAAGAAGTATATAATTTATTCATGTCAACTCTTTTCAATGACTTTGATAAATTAATATGATATTCACTAAAGAATTTCTTTCTCAAATTAAAATTACTCCATTAACAGAGACATTAAGATTAGAAGATATTTCAGATCAAATCTACTTTGGAGAATCATATTCAGACTATATTAGTAATTCTAGAATGAGTCTTATTAATCCAGCACAAGGTGGTAATCCACAAATGTATTTTGAAGGATTAGGTAAGAATAACAAATTTACCCAAAATTTAGCATTTGGATCTGCAGTACATCAATTAGTACTTCAACCAGAAGATTTCTTCTTATGTGAAGATGTTAATGCCCCTACTGCTAAAGTAGGATTAATGGCTGACTGGTTGTATCCTCAAACTATAGATGGAGAATTACCAAATGTTGAGTTAATAAGAAGAGCTGCTGGAATAATGGATTATTATAAAGGATTACCAACAGCTAATCAATTAAATAAAGTTAAGGATGCTATACGTCCTTATTTTAAAGAAAGGTATAAGTTTGAACAAAATTCTACAGATACTCGTAAACCAATTTATTTAGATGAAAAATCTAGAGATAGATTATCAGAGGTTTTAAAATCTCTTAAAGAAAATAAATCTATACAGAATTTATTACATCCAACAGACGTTATAGGGAACGAACTCCCTTCTGAAAATGAAAAAACTATTCTGCTTAATATACTTGTTAAATTTCCTGATGGAAAAGAAGTAGAGTTAAGGTTAAAAGCAAAATTAGATAATTATACTGTTGATAGAGTAAGTAATATAATTACTGTAAATGATGTCAAAACCACTGGTAAACTATGTAAAGATTTTGATGGTGCAATAAAATCATTTCATTATTATAGAGAGATTAGTTTTTATAGTTGGTTACTTAAATTATGTTCTCAAAAGTTTTTTGATTTAGAATGTCCAACTTGTAAAGGTAATTTCTTAGTTGTAGAAACTATACCAAGTTATATGAGTTCTGTTTCTAGTATGAATAATAACTTATTTGTAGCAGGTATAAAAGAATTTTCTACACTAATAAAAATGATTGCTTATTATACTGTTTACGGTTATGAGGAATGTTGAAGAACTTAGATCTATCATAGAAACTGACTTGAATATAGGGGTTCCTGGAACCGCCGACTTAGGAGATAAGATAGGGTTAATTTCTATGATATGTTATTTAACAAACGCTTTGCAAAAGAAAAAACCTGAACTCACACATTACGAAGTCATAAAATTATGTGTAAAAGATGACTTTTATGATGAAAGAACTATTAATGTGTTGGCGTTAATGTGTGAATGGTTTGCAAACGGTTGTTTAAAATTCCCAGATTTGGGAATAAAACCAAAAGATATGCCCGTTTTGATCAAAAGTAAAATACGTGATCTCTGTCCTTTCTGATGAAAAATTTTTTATTTTTCATTTGGAAATGATTTAAAAGTTGGGTATACTTATATTACGATTGATGAAGAAATCGTCAATCAAAAAATTTGAGTGAAAATTGGATTTGAGATGATCAAATCCTAAAGTATGTTTAATGTTTAATTTTTAAAATTTTTTAATTATGATGACAAATAATGTAATGTCTTTCAAGAAAATTGAAATCGTAGGTGCAAGTAAAGAAGCTGCTATTAATGACGCTAATCTTGGTTTTTCAATCGCTGGTGATGCTACTCAAGCATACAAAAATTGGTTAAAAGCTCAGACCGGTGCTATCACTGAAAAAGATGTGAAACAATTTATGATTGATTATCTTCAGAAGAAAGTAAAATGTGCTGCTGGTGTTGGTTACATAATTACTATCGAAAGTGCAGTTGCTGATACTCGTGAACGTCCTTGGACTATCACTGACGTTAAGAACGAAAAAGGTAAACGTAAATTTAAGAAAGTTTATCGTTTGATTGACGATGCTACCGGAGAAGTTCTTGGTACTAACGATCAAACTAAAGCTGCTGCTAAACAGCTTGCTAAAGATATCATCGCTGATGGTTTCCACGGTAAAATGACTTGCTACATTGGTAAAGATGTGGCTGATGGTGAACCTATTGCTTTTAAGGCTGAATATACTCCTTCTAAAGCTGCTAAACACGGTCGTTGGTTAGTATTTGGTAATGAAGCGTAATTCTTCTTTACTTTAAAGAAACACTGAATCAATATAAAACAATTGTTTTTAGGGAATCTCTGTAATTGCAGGGATTCCCTTTTCTGTTATAAAGGCATAATAGCTAACTAATTTTAAACAAATAATGAAAAATCAAAAAACTATTTCATCTTTTACAACTCTTTTAAAAACTATTAAAGATAGTGGTTTATCGTTAGATGAATATTGTAAACAAAATGATTTGAACAAAGCATCTATACAAGCCAGAATGTCAGATTTTAGAAAAAGTGTAGACTCTATTGATGCTAATTTATATCAAGAAGGTCTAGATTTATATAAATCTATTTGTCCAAAAACTCACTATCAAGAACCTGTAGATACTGGAAATTATACTGAAATTACTTATGACAGAGATGAAGATAATCATATAATTTATTATAATTATAAGATTTATAGAAAGAATAAAAATCCTTTAGTTGGTAAATTTAGTAGAGATGAAATGAATACAATTTATAGATTGTATTCTTATTATGGATCTTCACTAACACAAAGAGAAGTTAGTCGTTATTTTCCTGAATTATCTCTAGTAGATTTCAAACGTATTCTATCTGCATTTAATATTTATAAAGCAAGTGCTCCATTTGCTCCGCATATCATAGAAGAAAAATCTATGGATGAACTTCGTGAGATGCAAATTAGAGAGAAAGAAAATGATTTCTTATGTAAATGGGAAGAAGATAGAATAAAAAGTAATGAGCGTCTTCTTAAGAAATGTGTAATCGAGAATGATGAGTTAAAGAAACAAATTGACAACGTTAAGAATCTTCAATTTGAAATTAAAGATTTCCCAACTATTAAAGTAAAAACTACAGGCATTGCCAATAATGATTTCATAAATATTTATGTTGCAGATATGCACTTAGGAGCTGCTATGGGTTCTGGATCTATCTATGATGAGAATATTGATTATGGGGAAGAAGAAGCATTAAGAAGACTTAATAAAATACTTGATCAACTCAGTGAATTTGGTACATTTCAGACTATAAATATATGTTTAATGGGAGATATGATTGATTGTTGTGGTCCTATTAATAAGACTGCAAGATTAGATCATTCTTTACCAGAAAACATGGATGGTTTTGAACAAGCTAATGGTTATATTTCTGTAATTACAACTTTTGTTAAATCTTTAGCTGAATCTGGAATTTGTAACGAAATAAAATTATATTCAGTTAGATGTGGTAATCATACAGGAGTTATTGAGTATGTAGCAACTCGTGCATTATTTGCAGAATTAAAATTACAAGGTTTTAATTGTACTTTATTTAATAGTTTTCTTGGATCATTTTCTCAGGATGATCACCAATTTGTACTTACACATGGTAAAGACGAGAAATTTATGAAGAGAGGTCTTCCATTAGTACTCGATGATAAGAATAAAGTACTTATTTACGAATGGTTAGAAGCCTCTGGCATATATGGTGAAAACATTCATATTATTAAAGGAGATTTACATTCTAGTAATTATAGTTCTTGTAGAAAGTTTGATTATCGTAATGTATTGAGTTTATTTGGTGCATCCGATTATTCTGCATTTAATTTTAGCAGAAATTTTATGGGTTGTTCGTATGACTTATGTATAGGAGGTAATTTAGTAAGAGGTGAATTTCTAATATAATAATTTATGGCAAGTAAACAACATATATTCACACTCGATGAAGTGTTACAAGGAAAAGCAACAAGAATTAAGAGTAAAGATTATTTTAAAACGTCAGATTATTTAAATCCATTTCTCGATAGGATGAGTAAATATACTGATAATTTTTCAGTACAGGTTAAAATGCCTGATCAAATTACTCTTACTGAAGATGGTAATGTAGTAACCGATGATTTAACTTTTAATAGAGTAAATGTAGAAGCTATATTACCTGAAGAATATGCATTCGAAGGACATACTCAAGTTGTTGGTATAGTTTATGGATTGGATGTGTTAAAACCTGTTGCAAAACTATATAGTGGTGCTGAAAGAAGTGCTTGCACTAATCTTTGTGTATTTAGTCCTAATGGATTAAGTGTTCAAGAAATAGCTCCTGAATCTGCTCTTGATTATTCTCCGATTGATCGTTTAATTAATAGAACTGAAACTATTAGTAAAACATTAAAAATGTTAAGTGAGACTGAATTTGTAGCTTCTGAAATGAATATCAATGAAAGTCTTGGCAGATGGATTCGTAATGCTATGGGAATGAACTTTTCCAATGGATACGGAAAAACTAAAATTGCTACTTCTACAATTCTTGATGCTTATAAAGAGTTGTTTGTTGATGAAGATTCTGATTATTATACTGGAGACGAAGATTGCTCTATGTTTAATGTTTATAATGCTTTTACTCAACAAATAACTAATGATTTAAAGAAAGATTGTTTTACTCGATATGAGAAAACTCTATTAATCGGAAGAATTTTAGGAATTTAAATTGTTTCTAAATAAACATTTTTATTTTAACTTAATAAAGGTTATATTTAGTATAATGCTCTTTAATTAAAAGTATAATTAAAAAATAATGATTTATGAATATAACTAAAAGAAATGGTTCTTTAGAAGAATTTAATGTAAATAAAATTAAAACCGCGATAAGAAAGGCTTTTGAAGCTTGTGAAGAAGAAATTGATGATAATACTTTACAAGAATTAGTAAATTCTATAGAAATCTGGGATAAAATTTCTGTAGAAGAAATTCAAGATGAAATTATAGAAATGATTAGAGACTATGGATATACCACAGTTGCTGATGAATATATGTTCTATAGATGGGAACATGAAAAAGCTAGAAATTTAGTAGAATCTAAGAAACAATTTATTCAAAAGTATAAAAATTCTAGTAATACTGCTAATGCTACAATTGATGATAATTCTAATGTTGGTGGAAAGAACATAGGTATTCTTAATGCCGAAGGACATAAAAACGAGAATATACTTGTTAGTAGAGGAATGATTACTGATAAACTAAAAGAATTATTTCCAGAATTCGATTCTAAACAATACGAAAGAGATTTAGAACATCATATAATTTATAAACACGACGAATCTTCTTTTATGGGAGCAGTAGCTCCGTATTGTTGTAGTATTAGTATGTTTCCATTTTTGTTAGGAGGACTTCGAGATTTAGGAGGTTTAAGTGCTAAACCTAAGAATCTTGATTCTTTCTGTGGTATGTACATTAATTTAATCTTTGCTGTTGCTGGACAATTTGCTGGAGCTGTTGCTACTTCCGAATTTCTTTTATATTTTGACTACTTTGCTCGTAAAGAATGGGGAGATAATTACTATAAACATAGCGACATTGAAGTATCTCAAAATAGTTTAAGACATAAAACTATTAGAAATCAAATTCACCAATATTTTCAGCAAGTTGTATATAGCATAAATCAACCTGCAGCGGCTAGAGGAATGCAACCAGCGTTTGTTAATTTTTCTTATTTTGACAAACCTTTCTTCGAAGCCATGTTTGGAAATTTTTATTTTCCAGATTTTACTCAACCTAAATGGGATAGTTTAAATTGGCTTCAAAAAGAATTTATGACTTGGTTTAATGAAGAAAGATTGAAATGTTTGATCACTTTTCCGGTTGAATCTTTTGCTTTAATTTATAAAGATGGAGAATTTGTTGATAAAGAAAATGCTGATTTTGTTGCTGAACAATACGCTAAAGGACATAGCTTCTTTACTTATATTAGTGATACAGCTGATTCATTATCATCATGTTGTCGATTAAAGAATAAAGTTGATGTAAAAGAATTTAACTTTACTAATGGAAATATGGGAGTTGAAACCGGAAGTAAAAGTGTTATTACTCTTAACATAAATAGAATTGTTCAAGATTGGTGTAAGAAAATAGGAAGTAAACCTGTTGCTGGATTCTGGTTTGAATCTTTTAAATCTTATTTAGAAGATATTCTATCAAGAGTATATAAATATCATATAGCATATAATGAAGGTCTTTGGGATATGTATGATGCTAGACTTCTTCCTGTTTATTCCGCTGGATTTATTAATTTAGATAAACAGTATTTAACAATAGGAATAAACGGATTAAATCAAGCTGCTGAATTTTTGGGAATGATTTGCAATAATAATTTCAAGTATAAATACTTTTGTCAAGAATTGTTTTCTGCTATAAAAGAATTTAATACTAAAAATTCTGGCGAATATTTTGGGCATAAAGTTCAATTTAACACAGAGTGTGTCCCTGCTGAAAGTTTAGCTATAAAGAATTATAATTGGGATAAATCTGATGGTTATTGGGTTCCTGAAGATACAAACCTTTATGCAAGTTATGTTTTCAAACCGAATGATCCGAATATTTCTGTACTTGATAAAATGGTTCTTCATGGAAAAGATTATATTGGAGACTATTTAGATGGGGGAAGTGCTTGCCATATTAATCTTTCTGAGCATTTGGATAAAGAGCAGTATAAAAAATTGTTAAAATTTGCTGCTGAAAATGGATGCCAATATTTTACATTCAACGTACCTAATTGTCAGTGTGATGATTGTGGATTTATTGCTAAACAACCATTTGAAAAATGTCCAAAATGTGGTAGTACACACATATCACTGTGGGATAGAATAATTGGATATTTAACTAAAATAAAGAATTGGTCTGAAGGTAGACAAATTGAACAAAAAACTAGAGTATATGAAACTTTATGACTTTTATGCAAATTGGTGTAATCAATGTAAGATGATCCCTCCTGTGTTAACAGAGTTTAGTTCTAAGCATCCAGAAATTGAAGTAGAATTTATCGATGTTGAAAAGAATCAAGAACTTTGTGATAAATATAAGATTAAAAATCTTCCTACGTTGGTGTTTGAAAATGGAGATATACTTCGTAAACATACAGGGCCACTTTCATTAAATCAATTAGAAGAATTTATATATGATTAAATATACAGATTATTCAGTAACTTTTAGAGAAGTTCCTGAAGAAATTACTCTGGCAATTAATATAAGTAATTGCCCACATAGGTGCCGAGGTTGTCATTCCTCTTATCTTCAAGAAGATGTCGGAGAAGAATTGACAAGTTCGGCACTTACTCGTTTAATAGAAGAGAATAAAGGAATTACTTGTATTGCTTTTTTAGGTGGGGATTCTAATATTGATGAATTAAATAGTTTAATTGATTATATTAGAAATAATTATTCATCTCTTAAAATTTGTTGGTATACTGGATTTGATCAAACTATACTTAGTCGTTATCCAAAAATGATTAATAAATTAGATTTTGTCAAAACAGGAGAGTACAAAGAGGAATTAGGTCCTTTAAATAGCAAAACAACTAATCAAAAATTTTTTAAACAAACATCTTCCGGAATATTTTCGGATATAACAAATATATTTCAAAATGACTAAATTATCTTTAGAAACTTTTGGAGAAACAATATCATTTGAAACTGAAAATGAAGATCTTACTGCAAAAGATTTGGTAGAAGCTTTTTATCAAGTAATGTTAGGTTCTACTTTCGGTGCTGAATGCATAATTAATTCTATGAAAGAATTTATTAAAGAAAGAGAATATTGAAATGAGTGGAAATATAAATGTTGCTTTAGGAGAAGATCAAGAAAAAGCTCTTTCTATTATGAAAGATTTTATTCAAAATGGAACAGAACCTGCTTGTTTAATCTATGGAGCTGCTGGTACAGGAAAAACAATTTTAACAAATTATCTTATTAATTGGTGTGAAAAAGAGAGTATACCATATACTCTATGTGCTCCTACTCATAAGGCTGCATTAGTATTATCTCGAGCAACAGGTCGAGATGCAATTACTATTCATAGTTTGTTATCATTGTCTCCAAAATTAGATGTATTTGCTCTCGATTTTAATAATCTATTATTCCATACTAGAAATTCTTCTATGAACATGTGTTATGATGGTGTAGTAATATGTGATGAATCTTCAATGATTAATGATGACTTATATGATTTATTATTAGAAAAATGCAAATCTTATAGAAATAAAATAATTTTCGGTGGAGATTTTAAGCAAGTGCAACCAGTAAAACAAGATAGTCTTTCAAAAATTATTAACACTCAACCACAATTTGAATTAAATAAAATTTGGAGACAATCTGAAAATAATGCGTTGCTGCCAACATTAACTACACTACGTACACATTCAATTTCACATTTTGAGGAATCTGTTGGACTTGAAGGAAGTCTATTCGTAACTACTAATATGAAAGACTTCCTTAAATCTGGAGCTCAAAGTTTCTCAAAAGCCATAAAGAATGGTGATATTTTGGAAACTAAAATTCTTTGTTATACAAACGATCGGGTATCTGCTTATAACAACGCAATGCATAAATTAATGTTTCCAAAATGTGATATATATAATAAAGGAGAGTTTCTAGTTGGATGTGAAAATTTAGAGTTTAATCACTTTAAGTTTTATAATTCTATGGATTATATAATTTGTTCTGAGCCAGAAAAAATTGATTTACCAATACCTAATTTTGGTAAATTACCTGCGTTTAGATTTGAATTATATGATTCATTATATAAATCTAGTGAATATGTATCTATCTTATCTACTGAAATTTCAAGAGATTATTTTGATTTATTAATAAATAAGATAGAAAGTTTTAGACAACAAGCGGTTTCTTGGTCTGCTATAAATAAAGCAAAAGCAAAATTTTATTGGAAGTACTATTATCAAATGATAAATAGTTTTACTACTCCTATAGATTTTTATTATGATGGTAGATTAATAAGAAAAAAATCTTTTGATTATGCCTATGCAGTTACTGTGCATCGCTCACAAGGTTCTTCATATAATAATGTATTAGTTGATATGAGGAATATTAATAGTTGTAGTGATGAAGCTGTTCATAGACAATTACAATATGTTGCATTATCTAGAACTAGAAAAGATGTGTTATTATATCAATAATAAATCAGAAAACATGTATAATGTAGTATATAGAACTCATAATATCGTTGTTGGTTATTGTGAATATTGTGGTAAACCTATGTCTGAAAGTGATGTAAACGATTATGGTTCATTATGCGAAGAATGTTATATGGAAGAATATTATAATGATTAAAAATTACGATTATGTCAAATGAATTTATTTTAGCTTGGTGTAAAGAACACCAATTTACTGAAAATGTTGCCGCTATAATTTCTTATCTTAATTTTAGTGAGAAGGATCTTATAGAAAAAGATATAGATGAGGACATAACTTATAATACCGTTTATGTTGGTGATGATTGTTATGAAGTGTATGGTCCTAAAAATGCTGATATTTTAATTAAAGAAGAAGAAGATCTTGTTAAAGACAATGCTCGAATGGATATTTGTAGTCCTTCTGCTTTAAAGGATTATATTGATTGGGATGAATATTTTGAAGATTATCCAATTGAATTAGGAGATGTATTGGATTTATCTGAATATGATGACTATACATTTGATTACAATACTTTTTATATCAAAAAAGAGGATTAATGAGAGCTTGGGAAATTTTAGAGTGGTGTAAAAATCACAATTATTCAGAAAAACTAGCTGCTTTATTATCTATATTTACTCCTGATATTGATGAACTTAATTCTTGGAATATGTCCGAAATCAATAATAATGAATTTAGTATCAATGGAGTTAAGTATAACATTCTTTCAGAACAAGAAGTTGAAGATGGAATTTCTATGTATAAAGAAGATGTAGAACGTGATTATGCAGAAGAAGTTCCTGAATTAGCTGAACATGTTAATTGGAGAAAGTTTTGGAAAGCAAATCCTATAACTATTGAAATGTATACTGAAGGTTATAGTGTAATTGTTTTTCGAGGTGTTAAATATTATTATTTAGAAAATGTTTAATATTTCTATTACTGTAGATTCAGATGATCAAATAAGAGCTATAAATCAATTAGATGTAAATGCTTACTTTGATATATTTGATGAACGGTACAAGAAAGGAAAAAAAGACGCTTGGCACTTAAAGAATCAATATAGTGCCCAGTTAAATCCGTTTGTGGAAATTAAAAAAGACGGAGAATTTTATAAAATTATTTATAAAGAAGCCTGTGAAGATCCAATTAGTGAAATTAGTAAAGTGTTATGAAAGTATATATAGTGATAGAACAGTGGGGATCTCCATATGAACCTCCTAGATATTCATCGCATGATGTGTATGGTGTTTATAGTACATTTGAAAAAGCTTGTAAAAAGTTCCAAGAAATTTGTAATGAATCTTTTAATTGGATAAAAGATGCTACATCTGTTAATGAAACTGATGATTGGGACGACTATATTATAGAAAACAACTATGCATATATGTGTGTGAATGAGCATTGGTGTGAAATCTTTATAGATGAATTTGAATTACAATGAAAATATTAATAGTTCCAGATGTTCACGGTAGAGATTTTTGGATTGAGCCTTGTTCTCATATCGATGAATTTGATAAGGTAATATTTTTAGGTGATTATCACGATCCTTATCCTTTTCAAGTAAGTGCAGAAAAATCTAGACACATGTTGAGAGATATAGTAGCATTTGTTGAAAATAATAAAGATAAAGTAATATGTTTATTAGGAAACCACGATGCTAATTATATATATTATCCAACTTCAAAACGTTTTGATAAATTTCATCAAAAAGAAATAAGAAATTTATTAAATAAATTAGATTTACAGCTTGCTTATAAAGAAGATAATTATATCTTTTCTCATTCTGGAATATTGCCAGAATGGTTAGAATTTAATAATTTAACATTAGAAGATGTTCTTAATAACAATGTAAGAGAATATGCTCTAATGCAAATATCCCCAAATCGTGATGGTGATGATAATTGTGGAAGTTGTATTTGGGGAGATGTTTCTGAATACCACTTTTCTAAAAAATTGCCGGATTATTATCAAATTTTTGGACATACTCAATTACAAAGTAATCCAATCATTACAAATGAATTTGCTTGTTTAGATGTAAGAAAATGTTTTATGTTAGATACCGATAATAAAATAATTTTTAACTATGAAAGTAAAAGTAATTAATATTTCTGAAAATGATTTGCCTGTTTATGAGACTCCAGGTTCTGCTGGATTAGATCTCAGAGCAGCAATAAATGAACCTATAATTATAAAAGCTCATGATAGAGCTTTAATTCCAACTGGTTTAAAAATGGCTATACCTGAAGGATACGAATGTCAGATTAGACCTCGTAGTGGTCTAGCTCTTAAAAAGGGTATTACAGTACTTAATACACCTGGCACTATAGATGTAGATTTTAGACAAGAGGTTGGAGTAATTCTTATGAATCATAGCGATGAGAGATTTGAAGTAAATCCTGGAGATAGAATTGCTCAAGCTGTCTTTAATAAATTTGAACGTATCGAATGGGAAGAAGTTGAAGAATTAGAAGAAACTGAACGTAAAGGTGGCTTTGGAAGTACTGGAGTATGATAACGAAAGAACAATTTGTAGAAATTCTTACAAATCATATGGAATTTTACAATACTATCGACAAATGGTGGGAAGATGGTATTGATTTATCAAACTCCTCTTTAACAAGTTCGGAATATAAAATTATAGACATTATATTTAATGTTTTTTTCAACGAAGATGGAGTTAGCTTAATATATTGGTGGTTATATGAAGATCTTGAAAATGATGATAAAGAGATAGAAGAAGAGGATGGTAAAATTATTTTACTTGATTCTTTAGAAGCTTTATATGACTACTTAGTAAATAGTAAATCTCCTCTAGGTAAACATCTTTATTTAAAATGTTAAGTAAACAACAATTTTTTAAATACGTTGAAGAACTAACAGAACTTCATCGTAAAAGGGATTTATTAGAAGAACTTGGAGTTGATGCTTGTGACTTTTTTGATAACTTTTATTATTTAAGTGATTTAGTTATAAACTCCAATTTTGATGTCATAGGTTGTGATACTTTCTTCGCATGGTTATATGAAGATAAAAGAACAGCTAAAGATTCTACCGGAACTTATGTATTGGAAGATCTGGAGAGTTTGTGGAATTTCTTAACTAAACATTTTAACTATGAACCAGCTGAAGAAATTTCTAATATCTATTGATTCTAAAGGAAAACTTAGACAGATAGAAGTAGAAGCTCATTGGGATGATGAAGAACACGCTTTTGCAATTAATAGAATAACTGGTATGTACGGTGGTAAACTCACTGAACAACCAGTTATTTTAGTATCTGTTGGTAAAGCTGGAAGAACTGTATCTGCTCAAGCTGCATTGCAATTTAATCACATCCTTAAAGAGTATAAGGATAAAGGATATAAAGAAATTCCAAAAAATCCAGATACTTATTCTGAACAAGAATTATATGAAATTGTCGGTTGTGTTGCAACTAATCAAGCTGGAGTGTTAAAACCAATGCTAGCTAAACAAGAAGATAAAGTTACAAACAAAAAGATATTTGATAAAACTTGGTATGTAAGTAGAAAGATTGATGGAGTTAGAATGCTTCTTTATAAGAATGAGAAAGGAGAAATTCATACTGCTTCAAGAGGTGGTCAGCATTATGATTATTCTACTATGCATATTACACAACATCCGAAGATTATTGCTTTATTTAATAAATATCCCCAATTAATTCTCGATGGAGAATTATATCTTCACGGAAAATCTCTTCAGCAAATTAGTGGAGCTGCTAGATTAGAGAAGAATGCTTATGACTGTGATTGGTTACAATATTATGTATATGATATTGTTGAAACAACTTTAACTTTTAAGGAACGTCTTAAATGGTTGGAGATAATAAAGAAAGAATTAGGTGTTGATTTTGATCCAGAAAAAGAATTTGCTGAAGGAGAATTGAAGGTACAAATGGTTCCTCATGAGCCAATTAAAGGATGGGATTCTATTGAAGATAAACATAATAAATTTGTATCCGAAGGATGGGAAGGATGTGTGCTTAGAGATCCTGATAAAACATATCGACCTAATGGTAGAACAAATGATATGATTAAAGTTAAGAAATATCGTGACGATTGTTTTAAAGTGATTGATAAAGAGCCTGGACTTCGTGGATCTGAAGATATGGTATTTATTATGGAAATGGAAGATGGAAGAACATTCAAAGCAAAACCTTTTGGAGATAGAGAACAAAAGCAAGAATATTGGGATAACTTTGAAGAAAAATATAAAGGACATATAGGAGAATGTAAATTCTTTTATTATTCTGAAGACGGCATTCCTCTTCAACCCTCTTTTAAAGCATTTAGGTTTGACATTGAAAAATAAATAATTATGACATACGAATATGTAACTGTAAATACAGTAGATATTGATTTAGCCAGAATTTATTCAGATCAAGTAAATAATCTTATACTTCCTTCGGATTTTAAATTTTATCCTGCTGATGAAGATGATGAATACGATATTTGGCCTTTAGTAGATTATTTATGTGAAGATTTAGGTGATAATTTTGAAAAATATTTAGGTCTTCAAGGAATTTCTAAAGAAGTTTGTGAATTAATTTGTAATTATGATAATACCACTTGTTATGATATTATATTTGAAGATTATAGCGATTGGATTCAAAAACATATTACTAATCCAAATGATTTTAAATTTGAAGAATAATGGCAACTATTGGTTATGCTTTTGAAGTTCATAAATCTTTAGAAATTGACTTCGATAAAATTTTTAATATTCAGAAAGAAACTTTTGTTCCTTATGATGGATATGAAGATTATTTAATTGATAATTTAGCTAATGATTTTTCAGATAATATGAATTGGTTCTTAGAAAGAATAGGAATTCCTTCAAGTACGGCTTATGAATTTTGTTCAGATGAGGATGCAATGTATAATGCTGATTCATATTACTATGATTATTTAGAAAATAAAGAAGATATCGTAAAAGAATTCAATAAAAAATAATTATGATTAATTTCAGAATTCATTCACAACAACAATGCCAAATTCTTGCTAAAATGGCTTACGTATCTAGACTGAATCAATTTGGATATGTATTAAATAATAATAAATTTAAAAAAATTATAAAATGAAACGAGGTGAATTTATAAAGACTGTAGAAGTTGGAAGTTATATTTATTTAAAGGATAAAAATAAGATTGTTCAAGTAACAAGAATATTTCCTGATGTATATCCAGCTTACGCAGAATATAAAGAACCTGATGGAACTTATAATGCTGGATTCTATGATAGAATACAACTAGTTCCTAAAGAAACCTTAATTAAATTACTAAATAAGAAGAAAAATGGAGAAACAAATGTTGAGTGAGAAAGAAATATATCAACACATTCCACAATCGTTTACAATTTGTAATAATCCAATAGAAGTTATTATAAGAGATGAAATTACTATTCCAATTGATATGGATGAAGTAGATGTTCGCTATGGACAATGGAATGAAGTTGCTCTTACTATAGAATTAGCAAGAAGTGTTAGAGTTGATGATAATCCTATTCCATTAACTCTTGAACAAATTCAATCTACTTTTACTCATGAATTAATGCATTGTTTTGAATTTTTCTCATCAATACCTTATGATGAACAAAAAGTGCAATTATTCGCTAATTGGTTTAGAGAATTTGAAATATCTAAAAAATTTAAAAAATGAAACTCGTAAAAAGTAAAAATTTCAATATTAATTATCTTGCACAAATAATTAATGTGAAAGATTTCCTTCCGCATCCTAATCCAGAAGTAAATAAACTTAAGTTAGTTGCAGTTGGAAGTTATCGTGTAATTGTGAGTCTTGATTCAAAGCCTGGATATTATGTTTATTTTCCAGCTTTAAGTCAAATTAATCCAGACTTTCTGAGATTTTGTTCTTTGTATAAAGATACCACCCTTAATGCAAATCCAGAACATAAAGGATTCTTTGAGAAAAATGGCAAAGTAACTGCTATTAAACTAAGAGGGCAAGTTTCTGAAGGATTCCTGATTGAGTGGGAATTATTTAATAATTGGTTAATTGATTCTGTAAATAAAACTGTTAAACCTAAAGAAAGTGAAGAATTCGATTCGATTCAAGATGATGAAAAATCATTCTGGGTATGTAAGAAATATATCCCGAAAAACTCGAGCCAGAGAAATTCTAACCCTAATAAAGGACAAAAAGGTAAACAACCGAAAGGATTGGACAAACTCATCGAAAATCAATTTAGATTTCATTATGACTCAGTTATTATTAAGAAATGTCCTTATGTAATACAACCAGATGACATTATCAGCATAACTGAAAAAATTCATGGAACTTCCGGCATATCTGCATATGTTCTTTGCCATAAACCTCTTACTTGGAGAGAGAAAATAGCAAAATGGCTGACAGGAAATCCATTTGATCAATATGATTATATTTATTCTTCTAGAAGTGTTGTAAAGAATAAATATTATAATCGTAATGTTTCAGCTGGATATTATGGAGTCGATGTTTGGAAATATGCTGATGATGTAGTACGCTCTCATTTAACAAAAGGAATGACTGCTTACTATGAAATTGTTGGTTACCTTCCTAATGGATCATATATTCAGAAAGGATATGACTATGGTTGTATTCCCCCTAAAGGTGATGATTATAAATCTGAAATTAATTTCAAAGTAAGGATTTATCGTCTTACTTATACTAATGTTGATGGCTTTGTTCATGAATTTTCTGCTAAAGAAGTACAACAATGGTGTCAGTATAATGGATTAACTCCAGTGACTGAGCTCTATTATGGTTATGCTAAAGATTTATATCCACAACTTTATCAAGAACTTAATAACGAAAGAATTTATACTGATAATTGGTGTGATAAATTCATTGACTGTTTAGCTAATGATTCAGAAAGATTCTATATGGAACAACTATCACCTAGTTGTATTAACGAAGTCCCAAGTGAAGGTATAGTCATTAAAACTGAAAAGATGCGTTCTGAAGCTTGGAAATTAAAAACTTTTGCTTTTCTTGGAAAAGAACTTCAAGAAGAGGATATAAATATTGAAGACAATGCTTGATAAAATTAAACCTATAGACATTTCAGAAATATATACAGAAGATGGATATATTGAATTAAAAAAAGAAGAAGGTCTTACAGATATTACAGCAATTAAACCTTGGATAATTCGAGTTCGTTGTAATGGTTCTAAATTTGCGAATTATTATGGAGCTTTTAGTAAAGAAGCTCCTGAAATAAGTGATGAGTTTTGTAAACGAGCTGTGAATGAATTGTGGGAAAATTATATACCTTTTATTACAGATTGGAATGGTAATTTTGTAATAAATGGTACTGAAGAAGAACAACAAACTTATTTAAATCAAATATTTGATAATTTCATGCGTAAATTTGAAATTTATCACTGGTTTGATATAGAAAATAAAATTAATAATTTAGAAATTATTTATGACGAACGAAATTAAACCTTGGATAATTACAGTATCATACGGATCTCAATGTTCTATGCAATACGGAGCTTATTCTGTAGAAGATCCTTTAGACAAAATTGATCCAGAAGATTTTTTAGAAATTGAAGAAGAACTTTGGAACAATTATGGCTATACTATTACTGGATTAAATTGTGAGTATATCGATATAGATCAAGAAGAGGATCCAGAAGCTTGGGATGAAGAGTATGATCGATTATATTATGAATTTAAAAGCGATATCAATTATGACTCTGAAATTGATGAATATGATGAGATTGATAGTTTAGAAATAATTTACGACGAAAGAGAAAATGCCTAAAATAGTTTTGTGTCAAGGTATTCAGGGCTCAGGAAGTTTAATATATAAAAATTTTAAAATTTAGTAACATCTAATATTATAATTTGGGAATACTTGGTTCTGGAATAAAATATCGTTACATTGAAATAAATAAATTTATTATTTATGAAAAACGATATAAAATATTCCAGGACTTGCCCAAATTGTGGTGCTGAAATCACTTATGCATATAAAAGTGATTTAAACAAAGCTATTAAAAGAAATTCTTTATGTAAACATTGTGCTGTAAGTAAAAGTTCTATATTTCAAAAAGGACATAACTTAAATGATAAAGTAGTAAGAAATAATAGCTTAGACAAATTATTAGATAAATCTTTACAATCTATGTATTGGGTTGGATTTTTATTAGCAGATGGCTCATTTTATGGAAACAAATTTGAATTAGGATTATCTGAAAAAGATAAAGAATTTTTAGAAAAATTTGCTGAATATATTGAATTTAAAAATAAAATAATATATAAGGAAAGTACTCACAGTTATAGAGTTACTTTTTCTAATAGTAAAAGAAACCCTATTTTTATGCAAGAGTTTGGTTTTAATTATTCTAAAACTTATAATCCTACTAATTTTTCTTTATATGAAGATTTATCTTATGAACAATTATTATGTTTTTTAATTGGAATAATTGATGGTGATGGACACATAAAACAAAATTCATCTCCTAATTCATTTGCTATAAAAATTACAGCTCACAAAGTATGGAAAGAATTTTATGAAAAATTATTAACTAAATTAAATATAGATATACACATTATTGAAAGGAAAGAAAGTAATTGTATAACTATAGGAATTTATAAAAAAGAATTTATTAATAATTTTTCAAATATAATTATCAATAATAATTTATTTATATTGAATAGAAAATGGAAGCAAATTTTAGAGAAAATGGATCCCTTGGCTCAAGAAGAATAATTCTTTGCCAAGGGATCCAGTGACGGGGTTCTGGAAAATCAACCTGGGCTCTTAAATGGGCCCAGGAAGACCCTGAACATAGAGTAAGATGGAATAATGATGACTTTAGAAATCTAATGGGAAAGTATTGGGTACCAAGTAGAGAACACGTTGTACGAGAAATAAGAGAACATTTTATAAGATATAATATGACCTCTCAATACGACATTGTTGTTGATGATATGAACTTAAATCTTAAAACTATCAAGTATTATAAAGAAGCTGTTGAACTTTATAATAAACTTCAAAGTAATAGTGCTCGTTGGTATACTTTAGAATTTAAATTATTTAATACTCCATTAGAAGTTTGTATTGAAAGGGACTCGAAAAGAGAAAATCCTATTGGAAAAGAAGTTATTACAGAAACTTATAACCGATATAAAGAATATTTAAATGCAGAACGAAATAACTAATACTGAAGATATTAATTCAATAAACTTATATTTTAAAGATGTTTCTAAAGAAAAATTAATTAGTAAAGAAGAAGAGTTAAAGTTATTTCAGGAGTATCGAAAAACTAAAAGTGAAGCTATTAAAGAAAAAATATTGAAATCTAATTTAAGATTTGTTATTAAAGTAGCTAAACAATATCAAAACAGAGGATTGCCTTTAGAAGATCTAATTTCTGAAGGTAATTTAGGAGTTTTAAAAGCAATTGATAAGTTTGATGAAACTAGGGGCTATCATTTTATCTCTTATGCGGTATGGTGGATAAGACAATCTATTATTAGAGCTATTTATTATACAGGTTCTAATGTAAGACTTCCCACTTCTCAAATTGAGCCAAAAGTAAAAATAAATAAAATTATTTACGAGTTTGAACAAAGAGAGGGTAGAAGACCGTCTATTACTGAAATATCTAAATTAAGTGGATTTACAGAAAAACATATAAACGATGTTCAATTATCTTCTAATGAGTGTATATCTGTAAATACTCCTACACTGGGTGATGAAGAAAATTGTACAGTAGGTGATTGTATATCTGACGATATTAACGAAACTCCTGATGTTACTACTGATCACTTAGTAATTAAGAATGAAATAAATAAGATATTAGATACTTTGAATAATCGTGACCATGATATTATGTGTATGTTATTTGGTTTAAATGGTTGTTATGAAATGTCTTATGAGGAAATTGCAAGAAAATTTGCATTAAGTGGTGAACGTATTAGACAAATATCTAAAGGCTTACTTAATTCATTTAGAACTAAATATAAAAACAATTTTGAGAAACTATTATGATTTATTTAGTAAGTAATCAAACTAGTGCTTTTAATAAGGAATTTACTCAAATATCTTTAGAAAAAGCCATAGAAGAATTAAATAAATTATCTATTATTTCTGCTGATACTGAAACTAGCGGTTTATCATGTCATTCTAAAAGATTACTATTAATACAATTTGGTAATTACGATAATCAATATGAATTTGATATTAATTCTTATAATGGTATTATACCTGATAAATTAAAAGAATTTATAAATTCTTACTCTGGGTTATGGATTCTCCAAAACGCAAAATTTGATTTACAATTCTTTTATAAACAGGGTGTTATACTCAAAAATATTTATGATACGATGTTAGCTGAGAGAATATTAACTATGAGTAATGATGATGTAAAATGCGATTTAGCTACATTGTGTTTTAAATATTGTGGACAATATCTTGACAAAAGTGTAAGAGGAGATATTATAACTAAAGGACTTAATATTGATGTTATTTATTACGGAGCTAATGATATAAAATATTTAGAAAATATTATGAATAAACAGATGATAATTATTAATAAATATAATTTATCATCCTCGTTAGCCCTAGATAACAAATTTGTAAAAGTTTTAGCATATATTGAATATTGTGGTATAAAATTAGATTGGAATAAATGGAGTATTAAAGCCGCTGAATATTTGAATATTGTTCAAGAAGCTAAGAATAAACTAGAGAATTATTTATATTATGATTTAAAACAATATCAATATTTTGGAACTTTAGATTTGTTTTCAAATACTCCATCCTGTATAATAAATTGGGATAGTCCTAAACAAGTTATTCCTTTATTTGAAAAGTTGGGAATAAATTGTACCTATTATGATCATGGAGTTGAAAAGAAGTCCTGCAGCGAAAAAACTCTACAGTTTCAAATTAAAGATTATCCTATATTACAATTTTACTTTAATTATAAGGGAGCTGTAAAACAATCTTCTACTTATGGATATACTTGGAAATCTATGATTAATCAAGATACAGGTAGGATTCACACTACATTTAAACAACTTATGAATACAGGCAGATTAAGTTGTGGAGATGCTACTCATAATCAACCAAATTTACAAAATTTACCAAATGACACATACACTAGAAGCTGTTTTGTAGCAGAATCTGGGAATAAATATATAGCAGCAGATTATTCTTCTCAAGAATCAATTGTTCTTGCTAACTTTGCTAATGATGAAAGTCTAATTGATTTCTATAGAAAGGGATTAACTGATATGCACTCATATGTTGCATTTTTACTGTTTCCTGAATTGCAAAAAGAATTAAATAAAACATCTGACGAACTCACAGAAGAAGATTTAATTTGGATAAAAAAGAATCATAAAGATTTAAGACAAGTTGCTAAAACTGCTGAATTTGCTATCGCCTATGGCGGAGATGGAAGTACTATAGCAAAAAATACAGGCGCTACTAAAGCACAGGGTATAGAAGTGTATAATGCTTATTTTAAAGCATTCTCCGGAATGAAACGATATTTTGATAAAGTTATTAACAAAACCATTAAAAATGGGTATATAGAATATAACCCATTAACTAAACGAAAGTTTTTTTTAACTTCGTCAAATCCAGTAATTAAATATTCTGATAAAATTGCTCATGGGGAATTATTTGGATATGAGGCTAAAGAATATAATGATGCAAAAGCAGAATTACAACGCTTATCTCAAAATTATCCAATACAGGGTGAACTCACTATTGCCCTGTTTAAATCCCGTTAATTCGGTGAACCCTAAAGCTTGAGTTGTGAAATTAAATGTAAGGGAATGCCGAGCCA
>Ga0247611_10003887_pt1 | contig 21486 bp, 18 predicted proteins | sample 177DNAGHGhighgp2_FD_192422 | JGI IMG/M metagenome (GOLD analysis project Ga0247611, IMG submission 192422) | Sheep rumen microbial communities from Palmerston North, Manawatu-Wanganui, New Zealand - 1770 DNA GHGhigh gp2 | ecosystem: Host-associated > Mammals > Digestive system > Stomach > Rumen... | reverse complement strand
AGTCCGCCATGAAACCGGATGGCACCTGCTTTACTGATCACGAAGTCCATGCGGTTCTGAAGAAGCGTTTTCGCGATCCGATCTCGCAGGACAACACGGAATTCTTCCGCTGCAAGGTCGCGGACGTCAAAGCGGCGATTCTTGCCGTGCGTACCGGAACGCAGAACCTCGAAAATCGCACGCAGAGCTTCGGACTGCGTCCGGAACAGCGGGAAGCGATTGACAAGGCTATGGAATACTATGCCTCCGCGAAGAAGGATCAGCCGGATCGGACTCCAAAATTCCTTTGGAATGCCAAGATGCGCTTTGGCAAGACCTTTGCCGCCTATAAGCTAGCACAGAAGATGGGCTGCACAAAGGTGCTTGTGCTGACCTTCAAGCCCGCTGTCGAAGCGGCATGGGAAGAAGACCTGATGACCCATATCGACTTTGAAGGGTGGCAGTTCATTTGCCGCGACGGTCTGACCTATGAACAGGCGGACAAGTCGCGTCCGTTCGTGTGCTTCGGTTCGTTCCAGGACTACCTCGGCACCAACGAAAACGGTGGCATCAAGGCCAAGAATGAGTGGGTACACACTACGAACTGGGATCTGGTCATCTTTGACGAATACCATTTCGGCGCATGGCGTGAGAATGCAAAAAAGCTGTTCGAGATTGAGGATGAGGACGAGAATTACGATTTCGACGCCGAAAAGTACAAGCTGGACGAAGCCGACAATGCTTACAATGAAACCTTCCTTCCGATCACGACGGAGCGGTATCTGTTCCTTTCCGGTACGCCGTTCCGCGCTTTGAACAGCGGCGAGTTCATAGAAGAGCAGATCTATAACTGGACGTATTCGGACGAGCAGCGTGCCAAGGAAGCCTGGGGCAACACGCCGGATAATCCCTACCGTGCCCTGCCGCGTATGGTTTTGCTGACCTATAAGATCCCGGAGGAGATCCGCCGCGTTGCGGAACAGGGCGAGTTCAACGAATTTGATCTCAATGTGTTCTTCTCCGCAAAGGTGCAGCAGAAGGGCAAGCCGGAGACGGCGAAGTTCGTTTATGAAAACGAAGTGCAGAAGTGGCTCGATCTGATCCGCGGCGCACATATGCCCGCGAGTATGGACGATCTGAAGCTCGGACGCGACAAACGCCCGCCGATGCCGTATTCCGACACGCGCCTTTTGAATGTACTCTCCCATACACTGTGGTTTATGCCGAACGTGGCGAGCTGTTTCGCAATGGCGAATCTTTTGACGCAGAAGCAGAACAGCTTCTATCACGATTATAAGGTCAACGTCTGCGCCGGGACCAAGGCCGGTATCGGCGTGGATGCGCTTGCGCCGGTACAGGCGAGCATGGGCGATCCTTTGGAGACCAAGACAATCACGCTTTCCTGCGGCAAGCTGACCACCGGCGTCACGGTGCGTCCGTGGACGGGTATCTTTATGCTTCGTAATCTGAAGAGTCCGGAGACGTATTTCCAGGCGGCGTTCCGTGTGCAGTCTCCGTGGGAGATCACAACCGGCGCGGGCACGAAGGAGATCATGAAGCACGAATGCTATGTGTTCGACTTCGCTTTGGATCGTGCTCTGAAACAGATTTCGAGCTACAGCATTCAACTCCATCCGCATGAGGCGAATCCGGAAAAGAGTGTCGCGGAGTTTATCAACTTCCTGCCGGTGCTCGCCTACGACGGCAGCAGCATGAAGCAGGTTGACGCGCAGGATATTCTCGATATCGCGATGGCGGGAACGAGCGCGACGCTGCTTGCTAAGCGGTGGCAGAGCGCGCTGCTTGTCAACGTGGACAACGAGACCCTTGCCCGCCTGATGGCGAATGAAGAAGCAATGGCGGCGCTGATGAAGATCGAGGGCTTCCGCAGTCTGAATGCAGATATCGAGACGATCATCAATAAGTCCGAATCGGTCAAGAAAGCAAAGGAAAAAGGTGAAAAGCTATCCGACAAAGAAAAGAAGAAGCTTACTGATGAGGAAAAGGAATTCAAGAGCAAGCGCAAGGAGATTCAGGAGAAGCTGATCAAGTTTGCGACGCGCGTTCCGATCTTTATGTATCTGACGGATTACCGCGAGCGCTCTCTGAAGGACGTCATCACACAGCTTGAGCCGGGGCTGTTCAAGAAGGTTACAGGTCTCGATGTCAAGGACTTCGAATTGCTTGTGTCGCTCAACGTGTTTAATGCGGCGGTGATGAACCCGGCGGTGTACAACTTCAAGCGCTATGAGGACGCAAGCCTTTCCTACACCGGTATTGACAGGCACGAAGGTGAGGACGTCGGCGGCTGGGATACCGTCATCAAACGCAAGGAATACGAGAAGTTGTTCTATAACCAGCAGGCTACGATGAAAGCAACTGCCCCCGCTGCGGATGATCTGCCGGATACGCCGTATGTGTATGAACCGGACGAGGACGAGCAGGAGCCCGAACCGGTTAAGCCGAAGAAGAAGGAGAAGAAAGAAAAGAAGACGGGAGACGTGATTACCTACACGATGCCGGTAGAAAAGCCCATCGCACCTGCACCGAAGCCCACTGCGATTCCGATTACACCGAAGCCGATCGCGCAAGAGCCGGCGAAGAAGGTAGAGGTTGATACGAGCAAGATCAAAGTCGGTACAAAGGTGCGCCATAACAAGTTCGGCGAAGGCGAGATTACGAAAGTCAGTGATCCGACAATGACAGTACGGTTTGCTTCGGGCGGAGAAAAAACGCTTTCGATCCAGATTACCTTGGAGAAGCAAATCATTGAGGTCCTCGGCGCAAAGGAGTAGGTTGTCAAAAAGAACTAATGTTGATTAATTCTCAAAGCATATTTGCGAGCCTCAGAAGATCTTTCTGTTATGATACTTTAACGCATGCATTTTAAAATTTTAAAAGGGAGATGCCCGTAACAGGCCCAGTAACAGGGCCTGTTTTATTGTTGCTGCTGTATGGAATTGCCATTGCTGTTGTTGCTTGAAAATGTTTTTTGTCTTCGGAATGTCGTTGGTGTTGCAGGGGGATTGATTTGGCTTTGGAAAGGATATGGTGATTGCTACCTGTTCTTGCTTTTGCTTGGGGTTTGATGCTTGCTCTTGGCTGAATGTATACGTTCCTGTGGAGCCATCCCATACAAGACACGATTGTGAAAGAAATGTCTCATTTCGTCCTTCTTCTCTCAAAAACGATAATAATCGCGCATACTAACTTATGTAAGGGGATGAATCTTCGACATAAAGAGCATCCAATGCTGCGAATGAGAACAATTATCCTCCGATTTATACATTTCATTCTGAAATAGCACTATGTCGATCATACTTATCTATAGAGAGACTTTTGATGAAAGGAGAAGAAAAATGAGCCTCGACGAAATCCGCTCCAGCAAGAAATCGTTTCTGCTGATCGAAGACGTCTGCGGAATCTTACCGTGCTGCCCCAAAACGCTGCGGAAGCAACTGCATCATAATCCGGAAAGTGTTCGATTCCCGGTAATCAAACTCGGTAATCGGTTCTTTATCCCGCGAAAACAATTTCTGGATTATATGGACGGCACTGACAAGTCCGGCTAAGCTCCGGAGCAGATGAAAACAGAATCGAAGGTCACGCAGCATGCTTGCTGCTTCGGCCGGATCGAACAAAAAACGACAAATATAGATTGATAAGGAGATATCGTTATGAAAGAAAACTATCGGGAATGCCCGTGCTACAAAGATGCCTTACAAGCCATCCGCGAAAACAAAGGCGGTTTTGTAAGATTGAATTTCCGGAATCCGGGTTATGAGATCCCGCTTGCCCGCAGGCGCAAGTGGAAACATATGGATCCGTGCACAACTGCATTGTTTTTGACAGATGCAGATGGCGACTGGCCATGTCTCGAATGCCCTATGCGCGGCGGTTTTGTGACCGCACCGAAAGTAACGCCGTATCTGGTTGATACGATTGGGCTGGGCAACTCGCTTTACGCCAACACGTGTCACGAATTTGGACTTGGAACCAATCAGATTATCACATCGGGACAAATTTGGGCGTTGACGGACAATATCAATCGGATCGTACAAGCTGCTGCAATGATCGCTGCTGTTTCCGAAACAGGCGGAAGCGAAGTCCTTCTGATTACGGATCCAGTCGACTATGAGGAGTGGATCAGACAGATTGAGTGCTTTGCGGAGCTTTTCGGACGAGTTCAATTCGTTCAGGATGTTGATCTTGATGAGAAGGAGTTGGAGGACGGTGAACTTCGAGTCGTTCTTGCCGACATGAATCGATTAGACGATATGATAAGCCGCCTTTGCAGGAACTGGGATCTGATGATCGTCGACCGTGCCCGCACGTTTGTGGATCCCGAATTGAATGAACAAGCGTTTCAAATCGGAAAGCAAGCCTTTTTCCACCTAATTATCGCTTCCGGACGAAGGGGAGACAGCCCGAGAGACTGGTTCTGGATCTATCGGTTGGCCGATGAACGTATCTTCGGAAGCGATTACGACGCGTATATCAGGGAGCATTTTGACCGCCCCGGATATCCGGCAGATACGATCCATGAAGATTTATGGGTGAAACTGAGTTCCATCGGTTTGTTCGTCGAAGAGCTTGACAGAGATGATCCATTTTACAAGTGGAATACTGTCATGGAGAAGGAAATCAGAAAGGGGAAAGAAGAATGAAAACGAATTATAAATGTGTTGCGTTCTCACTTTGGAGTTCTGTATTTAAAACCTTGTCGAACTTAGAAAAACTTGTTTATCTCTACCTGCTTGCTTCCCCGTACTCAAGGGTCATCGGCATAAGCAAGGTCGACATCGACTGGATATGCTTTTATTTTCACATATCGAAGACGAGACTGCTGGAATTGATCCGGAAATACCAAGATAAAAAACTCCTTGTTTTCTCCGAAGAAACAAGCGAAGTATACTTTCAAAACTATCTTGTGGTATATGCGCAGCGAGGCGGTCCGCCGGTATTAAAAACCCTTCGCAGAGAGTTCGTTCTTGTCGAAAACAGGGAGTTGCTTCGCCGCTGCATTGAAGAAAACCGTGCATTTATGATTTCACGCCCGGATTATTATAATAAAACGATAGATGAGTTTTTGAAGGAAGCAGAACACTTACTCCCGCTTGAAAAACCATTAGGGACGCAAACAACAAAAGACCATCATTCGAGAACTCCGGAAATCGATCAATACTTTGCAGATCTGCGTGCTTATTTTGATAAGCAGGCAGAAGAGGAAGCAGAACTGCTCGATGAAGAGGACGATCGAGACGAAGGCGATCTCCCGTTTTGAATGGAAAGGAGGTGTATTATGGCTCATATTACCATCAGCAAAGATGTTTGCCTGGGATCTTATCTAAGGTTGTCGGACGGGGCAAAAGCACTGTACTTCCTTTTGTTGATCCTTGCAGACCGCGAAGGATTCTGTGACCGCACGTTACCGCTTCGGATCGGAAACCATACGGAGCAGGAACTGTATGAACTGGCATCTGGAGGATACATAATCGATCTCGGCAATGTCATTGCGATTAGACACTGGTATCTGCATGATCCGCTCGCGCGCAAGATGAAGCATTCGACCGTGTTCAAGGATGCGAGAAATGCATTGACGATCAAAGACTGGATTTATGAACTGAAGGAAAGAGCACAAGACGAAGAAAATAAGGGAACGATCAGAGATTTATAAGACAAGTCGGTATTATTCGAGTCTGTTTTTCCAGAATTTAGAATCAGTCGCAATATTGAAGAAAAAACCTTATTTTTCTCTGATTATCTTCTTATAGAGACTTCAAAATTTAAAAAAGCCACTTGACCGGCAAAGGAGTGCTGGGGACAGCTAAACGAAGAAAAGGATCGGGGTTCAATTAAAACGGAAGGCCGTTTTACATACTTAAAGATGAGGGGAAAGAGACAACTCGAATAAGGTTGCATGCTGCGCGAGTCTTTTCTCTCTGCAGTCCTCCAAAAAGATCATGAACGTTATCTTCCTCGCGCAGCAAGAGAATCGCCCCGGACAATTACTGTTCGGGGCGATTAATCAATAGAAGCTTTTAAGACATGCACAACGTATGTGAATTATAGCAGATAAAAACTGGGTTTTTCAGTTCGTGTCTATAAAAATGAAACTGTTAAAACAAGGGAAGACAAGCCTCCCGATCTTTTTTCAAATATACAAAAGCTTAGCCATTTTTTCTCTGCACAACTAAAACATTTTAAATTGTCTCAAATGATACAGCAAAATAATATATTATCGCGAATAAAACGGCAAAATTCCATGAATAAAACGTATACAGATTCAGCAAATGTAAATATATGCATAAAAAGCATAACTTCTTAACAGCTTCTATTTTGGTGAACGCCAGAAAAGGGAATCCATTGAAACGAGTAATTATGCCTATATTTTTCGCTTATTTCCGATACACTGTTTTTTCTTAACAGCTTCTATTTTTTAACGTGATAGTTGCAAGTGATAGCCATCAAAGCATATAACGACGATTTGCATATACACCGATTCTGTGGTAAAATTGGGGCAATCAATTCTTCCCGAAGGCAAGGATCCGGCTGAACGGAGAAATGAGAATCAGGTTATGAGCACTCGAGAATGAAGGAGGTAAAAGAGAATGAATAATAACCTGCAAACTATGATGACAGCAGAGAAGCGTTCTCTGATAAAGAACTACGAACCGCTCCTAAAGCTTGCTGCAACGAAGATCTATGTGAAAGCGGACGATGTGGCACCGTACTTAGGAAGCAATGCATTTGATATCCGACATGCCTGCCTCGATCGGCAGGACCAAGGCGGTTTTCCGTTCTTTGCTGCCGGCAAAGATCGGCCGACTGTAAAAATCCCGATCGTTCCTTTTCTGCGATGGATCAGCGAAGTACCAGTAATAACGATCTACGAAACAATCGAACTGGTTGCCTCGGGGGCAGTTGCATGAGCGGACCCATCCAACCCGATTTAGAACGACAGAATCACGAGTACGAAAGAAAGGAAAAAACAATGAGTAACATCACGAGCACGAACACTGAATCGAAGGAAACGAAAAAGAGAAAGCCCAAGGCAACGAATAACGGATCGGGTCGGACGTTCAGACGAGGCAAATACTGGGCGTATGAGATTCGGCGTAAGTATTGGAACGGACAAGAAACTGTAAAGGTAAACCGGTACAACGGACAGTATAAAACAAAAACGGAGGCCGACAGAGCAAGGTTTGCGGCACTCGAAGAGGTGGAACAAGAAATCGAAGCCGGAAAACGCGGAGAGCTGTTGGCAAATGGGCAGGCAAAGATGACGTTCGGGGAGATCGGAAAAGAATTTCTGGCGATCCACGAACTCAAGTGGGGCAAGAAGACGAAGCAGTATATGCAGACGAATCTGAAGAAATGCGAGGCATTCTATGATCGCGCATGGGATAGCATCACGATGACGGAGTTTCAGGGCATGATAAACGTCGGTGGAACCTACGATACCGCCAAAAAGATGAAACTTCTGCTGACGGGGATGCAGAAATGCGCCTTCCGCTACTACCCGTTATTGAGAAACTTTGTGAGCGACTGCGAGCTTCCTCCGGAGACAATCGCGGAGAAGCGCGTGTTTGAAAAGGATGAAAGGGATCTGCTTTGGAAGGTTATCAATCGTGACAGCGAATTGAATGGCTTAACCGAGGATGATCGGATGGCGGCGTCTGCGCTGCTGATCATGATCTATTCCGGTATGCGTCCCGGGGAACTTCGCAATATTGATCCGAAAGACATCGATCTTGCGAGTCATCGAATCCACAAGGGTGGCCTCAAAACAAAACGCGGCAAAACCGGTTCCATCTTTGTCGTAGACAAGATCGTGCCGCTCGTGCAGGAATGGATGCTTTTCAAAAACCGGTTTTCCGAAGTATCGATCGAAACGATCCGTGACAGAGTCGATAAGCTACAGGATAAGCTCAGTATGCCGCATCATGTACTTTCTTCCTGTCGGACGACAACAGCGACGGTGTTGGCCGAAATGAAGACGAGTGCGGACGATCTGCAGACGATTATGCGTCATACCAACATCGCGGTGACGCGTAAATACTACGATAAATCGGGCGACGAAAATGCGATCGAAGCGCTGAGTCGGCTGGATGCGGAGCTTGCGGAAGGAGTTTCAAACGGTGTGTAAAACGGCCCCAAAACTGCCTGTTACGACACTGTTACGACAGCAAAAAGAAAAGTGCCCGTTTTTCGGGCACTTTTCAGATGTTTTGGCTCCCCAGGTAAGACTCGAACTTACAACCCTTCGGTTAACAGCCGAATGCTCTGCCATTGAGCTACTGAGGAACGCTGCAAGCGATATCATAACAGCACCGTCCTGTTTTCGCAAAGTCGATTATCTCCGTTTAAATGGAAATAAAAATAAATATCTTTTTAAATCTTTGAAATGCTCGTTATTTTGCGGTTTGATTGACGAAACGGTTTTTTTGTTGTACAATATCCGCATGGAACGAAGCATGCCGCACATTGTGCATACGGAACGCGTCGAACCGAAACGGAGGTTTATCCGCTCGGACGGCGCGTTGTACGTTCTGTTGCTGCTTGGCGTGTTTGCAGCGATCTTTCTTTCGCGGGTGTTGGCAAGCGCATTGGCGATCAACGTGTTGTATGTGCAGATCGTGCTGTATGCGGTTCTGCTCGGAACGGGATATTGGATCTATCGCGCACGTCTGGTCGATTACCTGTACGAACTGTACGACACGGAACTCCGGGTGCTTGAGATTGTCGGCGCGAAACGAAAGACGCTCGTAACGGTTCCGCTTACGGACGTGACGGCGGTCGGACCGTTCGAAAAGACCGACGCAAAGCCGGAGATCCGGACGTTTCGCGGTCCGCGGGAACGCACGACGGCGGTATGGTTTACGCGCGGCGGACAGCGGTTCGTCGTGTGTCTGAACGCGTCGGACGCGCTGAAAGAGAAACTCACGGAGGCTGTGCATGCAGAGAACTGACTGGATGAAGCGGATCGAATCCGGCGACGTCCCGCACGCAATCCTGTTTGCGGGACCGAAGGAGAGCGGACAACTTGCGCTTGCCCGCCGCGCCGCTGCGCGGTTTCTGCTGCACACCGACGACACGAACGCACTTTCGGGATGCCCGTTTTATATGGAGCCGACGGATTATCAGGTCAAGGCGGTGCGCGACGCGCTCGCGATCCTCAATTCGCAGGCATATGAACGCGGGCGGCACTGCATCCTCTTTGCCGACGCGCACACGATGAGCGAGGCAGCGCAGGACGTACTTCTGAAAACGCTCGAGGAGCCGCCTGCCGATACGCTGCTGCTGCTGACCGGCGCAGAGGCGGGGTTTCGACCGACGATTCTGTCGCGGTGCATGGTGCTTCGTGCCGAAACCGAGCCGTGGGAGATGATCGCGGAGCGGCTTTCCCAAAACGGCGTCGACCGCGCGAAGGCGACGCTTGCGGCAAAGCTTTCGGACGGCGTTTACGGGCGTGCGGAAGCGATTTTAACGGAGTCGTATCAGACATTCCGCAGCGGTGCGATCGATTGCGTGAAGGCGCTTCTGAGACGCGCAAAACCGTATGCGGCGCTTGCGGCACTCTGCACCGAAACGGTCGAAGAGGAAACCGAGGACGGTACGGCCAAAAAAGCAAAAAAGGTCAGCACGGCGCGCGTCGACGCGTTTTTGGACATACTGCTGTCGATCCTGACGGACGTGCTGTGCGTGAAAAGCGGATCGGACGAAATCGTAAACACGGATTGCGCCGAGACGGAAAAGAATTTCGTTTCCGCCTTTACAATCGCGCAAATTCAAGGTATGATAAAAATTGCGGCGGACGCGAAGGAAATGTTGTTTTATAAGGCGAATCCCGCGATGACCGTCGATTGGATCTTGGCAAAACTGCCGTAAGGGGAAATATGATTAAAGTTATCGGAGTAAAATTCAAAACCGGAAACCGGATCTATTATTTTGATCCGCTCGATCTTCCTGTGAAGGCGGGCGACGGCGTGATCGTGGAAACCGCGCGGGGCATGGAATTCGGCGACGTTCCGGAGGACCCGAAAGAGGTCGACGAGAGCGAGATCGTTGCGCCCTTAAAGCCGGTCGTCCGCATCGCGACAGACGAGGACAAGCGCCTGCGCGCGCAATACGCGGCAAAGGAGAGCGACGCATTTGCGGTTTGTGTCGAAAAGATCGAAGCACACGGACTGGATATGAAGCTTGTGGATGTGGAATACACGTTCAACGGCAGCAAGGTCGTGTTTTATTTCACGGCGGACGAGCGCGTGGACTTCCGCGAACTCGTCAAGGACCTTGCGTACGCGCTGAAAACGCGCATCGAACTGCGGCAGATCGGCGTACGCGACGAAGCGAAGATGCTTGGAGGACTCGGTCCGTGCGGCAGACTCGTGTGCTGCAAGGCGTTTCTGGACGATTTCCGTCCCGTATCGATCAAGATGGCAAAGGAACAGAATCTGTCGCTGAGCCCGACAAAGATCTCCGGCCTGTGCGGCAGGCTGATGTGCTGCCTGCAGTATGAGCAGAGCGCGTACGAGGCGATCCGCAGCAAGATGCCGAAACCGGGCAAGGAAGTTAATACGGTCGACGGCATCGGCGTCGTGGTCGAAAACAATGCGATCACCGAGCGCACCAAGGTGCGGCTTACGATGGAGGACGGCACGATCGACGTGCGCGAATACCCGTATACGCATCTTTCGCAGCCGGGCGAACCGCTGCCCGAGGAAGCGCTGGAGGCAAAAAAGGCCGAGGCATCGAAGGAGAAGGATGCGAATGCGCAGTTCCGCAAGGAAGCGGGAAACAACGCAAGAAGGTCCGCCCGCCCCGCAAAGCTGCAGAACGGCGGAAAGCAGGGAAACGCGCCTGCGCAGAAGCCGGATCAGAAGCAAAAGCCGGAATCGAAACCGGAACAGAAGCAGAAACCGGCGCAGCCGAAGCAGAAGCAGGATGCGAAACCTGCACAGAAGCAGGGAAATCCGTCTGCGCCGAAGCAGGGAAACGAGCCCGCGCAGAAGCAGGGTCAAAAGCCGGCGCAAAGACAAGATTTTTCGCAGAACGCGGAAAACAATGTCGAGCCCAAGAAGGAATCGTCCCGCCGTCGCCGCCCGAGACGGAGAAAGCCGAACGGCGGTCCGAACAAGCCGGAAACGGCGGAATAAGAATGACGCGGCTCCTTCGGGAGCCGCTTTTGAGGGGGAAGGAACGGAGTTATGTGGTTTTTACTGTCAATCATTGCGCTGCTCTGCTGGAGCGGCTCGGATTTGTTTTCCAAGATCGGATCCAAGCAGAACGATAAACTCAGCCATTGGAAAATGGCGATGGCAGTCGGCCTCGTGATGGGCCTCCATGCGGGCTATGAACTGTTGTTCGGCGGGGTTACGATCACGCTTTCGGATATCTGGACGTATATGCCCGCCAGTGCGCTGTACGTTCTGTCGATGATCCTGGGCTACGTCGGACTGCGTTATATCGAACTGTCGGTCTCGTCGCCGATCTGCAATTCTTCCGGCGCTATCGCCGCGATCCTATGCTTCATTTTCCTGCAGGAAATGCCGAATACCTGGCAGTGGATCGGCGTCGCGTGCGTCGCCGTCGGCGTGGTTGCGCTCGGCGCGGCCGAACTGACCGAAAGCGATTTCGCGCGGGAAATGCGGCAGAGAAACAGCAAGGTCAAATATGACAAGAGCTGGATCGCGCTGCTGTTCCCGATTCTGTACTGCCTGATCGATGCGTCCGGCACGTTCGTCGACTCCGTTCTGCTCCGGGAGGAGGCGACGGGAACGTTCCTCGACACCGTTTTTCCGAACGTGCTGGAGGAGGGCGTCGCAAACGTCGCTTACGAGCTTACGTGGCTTGCGGTCGGCATCGTTGCCGCGGTTTACGTGCTTGTGATCAAACGTGATCGCCTGCACGTAAAGGACGACGGCGAAAAACTGATCGGCGGCGTGTTTGAAACGGCGGGTCAGCTTGCGTACGTATACGCCATCGGCGATACGGAGCACGTCGGATTTGCGGCGGCAATCATTTCCGCTTACTGCGCCGTATCCGTTCTTTGGAGCCGTATTTTCCTGAAGGAAAAGCTTTCGTGGAAGCACTACGCATCCATCGCGCTCGCGGTTGCCGGTATCGTGATTCTCGGCGTCTTCGACGCCTGAAAACAGAGCCGCCGTTTACAGAACGGCGGCGTTTTCCATGCAAAGGAGCATTTATGGCGTCAAGCAAGGAATACCTGAACTACATTTTGGAACAGCTCTCTGAGGCGGGGGACGTTTCGTTCCGTCCGATGATGGGGGAGTATGTGCTGTACTATCGCGGCAAGGTAATCGGCGGAATCTATGACGACCGGTTTCTGGTAAAGCCCGTAAAAGCGGCATCCGCAATGATGCCGGACGCGCTTCGCGAGATCCCGTACGCAGGCGCGAAGGAACTGCTGCTCGTCGACAATGTGGAGAACAAGGCGTTTTTGGCGGAACTGCTCGAAGCGATGTACGCGGAGCTGCCCGCGCCGAAAGCGAAAAAGTAAGGAGGCTCGCATGGAGTATATCAGAATGACGAAGGAGAACCTCGACCGCGAGCATATCTGCTGTGCGATTTCGAACAACAGCGACGTGCAGGTCGCGTCCAAAAAGGCTTGGCTTCTGGACCGCTTTGACGAGGGGCTCGTCTTTTTGAAAAGCACCGAGCGCGGCAAATGCTTTATCGAGTATCTTCCCGCGGAGGCTGCGTGGAATCCGATCGACGCGGAGGGATACACGTACATCGATTGCCTGTGGGTCTCCGGTTCGTTCAAAGGTCATGGCTATTCGAACGACCTTCTGAACGAATGTATCCGTGATAGCAAGGCACAGGGAAGGAAAGGGCTTTGCATCCTTTCTTCCGCCAGGAAAAAGCCGTTTCTTGCCGATCCGAAGTATCTGAAGTACAAGGGCTTTTCCGTTGCCGACGAGGCGGACAACGGCATTCAGCTTTGGTTTCTGCCGCTTTCGCCCGATGCAAAGAAGCCGCGGTTCAGACCGTGTGCAAAACATCCGCATATCGACGAGTCCGGCTACGTGCTGTATTACACAAACCAATGTCCGTTCAATGCGAAGTATGTCCCGATCGTGGAAGCGACGGCAAAGGAGTACGGCATCCCGTTCCGTGCGATTCGTATTGAGACACGTGAGCAGGCGCAGTCCGCGCCGACGCCGGTTACGACCTACGCGCTGTTTTATAACGGCGCATACGTCACAAACGAGCAGATGAACGCCGCGAAATTTCTGAAGCTGGCCGAAAGGAGATAGGAATATGGATCTTATCTGGGAAGAAGGCTTCACGATCGACGTTCGCGTTGCAGACGGCGCGACGGTGATCCGCGCAAACCGCGAGGGGCTTCTGTCGCTTGCAAACCACCTGAAAATGCTTGCCGAAGAACCTGCGGGAAGCCATGTCCATCTTGATCCCGGGAATGCGCTCGAGGATGACTCGATCGAACTGATCCTGGAACGGATCGGGTGATGCACGGGAAAAAATATATTCGTGAAAGCAACCCTTTTCGGTTGCTTTTCTTTTTCGAATGGGCTACAATGATATCGTAAAAATATGGCATTTTGCCAAGAATAAAAAGGAGTATGCAAATGAAGTACGATCGCGTTTACAATTTCTCCGCAGGTCCCGCTACGATGCCCGTTGAGGTGCTCGAAGAGGTCCGTGACGAGATGCTGAACTACAAGGGCAGCGGCATGTGCGTCATGGAGATGTCGCACCGCAGCAAGGTCTATCAGCAGATCATCGACGAGGCGGAAGCGGATCTTCGCACGCTGATGAACATTCCCGACAACTATAAGGTTCTGTTCATCCAGGGCGGCGCGACGCTGCAGTTTGCCGCGATTCCGCTGAACCTCTGCAAGAACGGCGTATTCGATTACATCGTAACCGGCAACTGGTCCAAGAAGGCGGCGACGGAAGCCAAGAAGTACGGCAAGGTCAACGTCATCGCGTCCAGCGAGGACAGAAACTACAGCTACATTCCGGATTGCTCCGATCTGCCGATCGACGAAGACGCGGACTACGTTTACATCTGCGAGAATGAAACGATCCACGGCACGACCTACCCGGTTCTTCCGAACACCAAGGGCAAGATCCTCGTTTCCGACCAGAGCTCGATGTTCCTTTCGAAGCCCTGCAACGTATCCGATTACGGCCTGATCTACGGCGGCGTCCAGAAGAACGTCGGTCCCGCGGGTCTCGCGATCGTCATCATTCGCGAAGACCTCATCCGTGAGGACATCGATCCGAAGTGCCCGATCTATCTGCGCTACGACACGCATGCGAACAACGGCTCCATGTACAACACGCCGAACTGCTGGGCGATCTACGTCTGCGGCAAGGTCTTTAAGTATCTGCTCCGTAACGGCGGTCTCGAAGCGATGGCAAAGCGCAACGAGGAAAAGGCCAAGGTCATGTACGACTTCCTCGATTCCTCCAAGATGTTCCACGGCACCGTTGAGAAGAAGGACCGCTCTCTGATGAACGTCCCGTTCGTCACCGGCGACAAGGATAAGGACGCGGCGGTCGTTGCGGCGACCAAGGCGGCGGGCTTCGACAACCTCAAGGGTCACAAGAGCGTCGGCGGCCTTCGCGCATCCATCTACAACGCCATGCCGAAAGAGGGCGTGGAAGCGCTGGTTGAATTCCTCAAGAAGTATGAAGCGGAAAACGCATAAGGAGAAACACTATGATTCGTATTTTGGCATCTGACGGTATGGACAAGAGCGCGATCGCCGCGCTCGAAGCAAAGGGCTGCGAGGTCGTTTCCCAGTTCTATGAGCCGGAAGACCTCAAGAAGGAACTCGCAAACTACGACGTGATCGTCGTCCGTTCCGCGACGAAGGTCCGCGAGCCGATCATCGACGCAGCAGTCGAAGCGGGTCGTCTCAAGATGATCATCCGCGGCGGCGTCGGCGTTGACAACATCGACGTGAAGTATGCCGAGAGCAAGGGCCTCATCGTCAAGAACACCCCGCGTGCTTCCTCCCAGTCGGTCGCGGAGCTCGCGCTGGGTCACATGTTCGCGTGCGCGCGCTTCCTTTCCATCGCGGGTTACACCATGCGTAACGACAAATGGGAAAAGAAAGCCTACGCAAAGGGCATCGAACTGCAGGGCAAGACGCTCGGTATCGTCGGCTTCGGCCGCATCGGTCAGGCGCTCGGCAAGATGGCGAAAGCGATCGGCATGAAGGTCATCGCGTACGATATCTTCCACATCCCGGGCATCGAAGAAGAACTCGGCATCCCGTACGTCGAGATGGACGAACTTCTTGCGCAGGCGGACTTCGTCAGCGTCCATGCGCCGGCAGTCAACGGCGGAGCGCTGATCAACGCCGAGACGATCGCAAAGATGAAGGACGGCGTCGTCATTATCAACACGAGCCGCGGCACGAACGTCGACGAGGACGCGCTTCTTGCAGCGCTCGAATCCGGCAAGGTCCGCGCGGCGGGTCTGGACGTGTGGGCGGTCGAACCCGCGAACAACCACGCGCTGTACAGCCATCCGATGGTCTCCTGCACACCGCACATCGGCGCGACAACCGTCGAAGCGCAGAAGCGCATCGGCGCCGAGATCGTCGATCTCATCTCGAAGCAGTTCAATCTGTAATCGATCACGCAAAAAGGAGATGCGAAGGCATCTCCTTTTTTGATGCGATTCTGACGAGCCGTATCGCAATCGGAAACGATTTGTGATAAAATAAAAACAAGATGGAATGCACGGAGGATGGTATGATCGGTTTGCGGCAGTTCTGTCGGGAGGATGCAGGCTCGGTACGGGCAGGGCTCTATCCCGATATGACGATCGACGAAGCGGAACGGATGATCTCCGACTGGAACGCCGGTTTTTGGAACGGGCGGCGATTTGAACTGCTTGCCGTAACGCAAAACGGCAGGATCGTGGGATACGTCTCGCTGCTGGAACAAAGCCGCGCCGCGGTATCGCTCGGGATCGAGATCGTTCCGGCGGAACGGGGAAAGGGGATCGCGTCCGAAGCGATGCTTCTCCTGCTGCGAAAAGCGGCGGAAAACGGATATCATCTGATCCTCGATCAGGTCCGTACGGACAATCGGGCAAGCATCCGGCTGCATGAGAAATTTGACTTTTCAACCGACGGCACTGTATACCGGAACAAACGGGATCACGACGTCGTGTACTTTGTGAAGCGGCTCTGAACGCGCACCGAATACAACAACGCCCCGCGGGAAGCGGGGCGTTTCGCGTTCTTCTTTATCGGATCCGTCCGCTCGCTTCGAGCGCCGCAAGATCCGGTTCGCACAGGAACGGTTCGCCTGCGGCTTTCAGCGCGTTGTTCACGTCTTTTAAGCCGCTGCCGGTCGAAATGACGGTCACGGTCTCGTCGGAGCGGATGATCCCTTCCTTGACGGCGCGCACGACGCCGGCCGTCGCGGTCACGCCCGCGGGCTCGCCGAACACGCCTTCGCTTCTGCCCAGAAGCCGCATTGCGGCAAGGATCTCGTCGTCGGTGACGGCGATCCAGCGCCCGCCGCTGTTCTTCACGGCGCGAAGCGCCTTACGGGGATTTCTCGGCACGCCGACGGCGATACTGTCCGCCAGCGTGTTTTCGGGCGTCGGGATAAGATCGCGGTCGTTGTTTGCCGCGTCCACAAATGGGCAGCAGCCGGTCGACTGCACACCGAGGATCTTCGGGATGCGGTCGATCATGCCCAGTTCGTACAGGTCGTGGAACCCGTTGTATACGCCGCCGATCGTGCAGCCGTCGCCGACGGATACCGCGACCCAGTCGGTGGGTTCCCAGTTCAATTGCTCCGCGATCTCCAGCGCGACCGTCTTTTTGCCCTCAGTGAGGATCGGGTTGATGCCCGCGTTGCGGTTGTAAAAGCCCCATTTTTCGATCGCCGCCTTGGAAAGCTCGAACGTCTGGCGGTAATCGCCTTTGACGGAAATGACGTTTGCACCGAAAATCAGAAGCTGCGCGACCTTGCCCTTCGGCGCGCGCTCCGGCACGAAAATGACGGTCTTCAGCCCCATACGCGCCGCATTGCCCGCGCAGGAACTCGCCGCGTTTCCGGTGGAGGAGCAGCAGATCGTGTCGTAGCCGAGCTCGATCGCCTTGGCCACCGCCACGCCGCTTGCGCGGTCCTTGAGAGATGCGGTCGGATTGATGCCGTCGTCTTTGATGAACAGCTTTTTGAGCCCGAGTTCCCGGCCGAGCCGCAGGCTTTCGTACAGCGGGGTCCAGCCGATGCGCAAAAACTGCGACAGACCTTCGCCTTTCAAAGGCATCAGCGCACGGTAACGCCACATGCTGTTGTCGCGATCGTTTTTCAGCGTGTCGCGGTTCAGTTCCTTTTTGACTTCGTCGTAATCGAACAGAATGTCGAGGATGCCCTTCTCGCCGCAGGCGGGGCAGGTCATCAGCTCCGGTCCGTAGGGATATTCCTTTCCGCACAGGGTGCAGCGGTAGCCGTATACGCGTCTCATCTCTTTGCTCCTTTTCGAGTCTCTGTTTATCATACACCGCAGCGAATGCATTTGCAAGGGAAAACCGTTTCTCCGCTTGCCATCCCGTGCAATATCATGTATAATATATTCATAATTATAAATTGAGGGAGTGTGGCTTTATGATTCTGATCGGGAACGGCAGACTGGTGACAAGAAACGGCGCGGAATTCTTTGAAAACGGCGCGGTCGCCGTCGACGGACGGTACGTGAAGGAAGTCGGCGAAACGGCGGCAATGCGCAAAAAGTATCCGGATGCGGAATGGATCGACGCGCGCGGCGGCGTGATCATGCCGGGTCTGATCAATATGCACAACCACATCTACAGCGCGTTCGCAAGAGGACTCAGTATCCGCGGCTACAATCCGCATAACTTCAACGATATCCTGGAAGGCATGTGGTGGAAGATCGACCGCTGTCTCACGAAGGAAAACGATGCGCTCTCCGCGAAGGCGGTCTATCTCGACTGCATCAAAAACGGCGTGACGACCGTGTTCGACCATCACGCGAGCTTTTTCGACATCCCGGGTTCTTTGGACGAGATCAGCGAAGCCGCGAAGGAATTCGGCGTGCGCACCTCGCTTTGCTATGAGGTATCCGACCGCGACGGCGAGGAAAAGCGCATGCAGTCGATCCTTGAAAACGAGCGGTTCATCAAAAAAGCCGCCAAGGACGATTCCGATATGCAGAAAGGCATGATGGGCCTGCACGCGGCGTTCACGCTCTCCGAACGGACGCTTGAGGACTGCCTCGCGCACGGCGGAAAGGAAGCGGGCTTCCACGTGCATTGCGCGGAGGGTCCGGGCGACGTGCAGGATTCCCTGAACAAATACGGCAAACGCATCATCAACCGCTTTTACGACGCGGGCATCCTCGGGAACAAAACGCTTGCGATCCACTGCGTGCACATCAACAAAGCGGAGATGGAGCTGTTGAAGGCGACCGACACCGCGGTCGTGCACAATCCCGAATCGAACATGGGCAACGCGGTCGGCTGCGGTCCCGTCATTCAAATGAAAAAGCTCGGGCTGCTGCTCGGCCTCGGCACCGACGGCTACACGAACGACATGCTCGAAAGTTACAAGGTCGGAAACCTGATCCATAAGCATCACCTCTGCGATCCGACGGTCGCTTGGGGCGAGATCCCCGAGATGCTTTTCAACGGAAACGCACAGATCGCAGGCAGGTATTTCAATGCGCCTCTGGGCGTGCTGAAGCCCGGCGCGTACGCGGACGTGATCGTGACCGACTACGATCCGCTGACCCCGATGGACGGAAGCAACGCGAATTCGCATATCCTGTTCGGCATGAACGGGCGGAGCGTCGTGACCACGATGTGCAACGGCAAGGTGCTGATGAAGGACCGCGAAGTGCTCGTCTGCGACGAAAAGGAACTCATGGCAAAATGCCGCGAGAGTGCGAAAACGCTCTGGGCGGCGGTCAACGCATAAATCACACGGGAGGAACGAACCATGTCCGAAAGAATGACGCCGATCCCGTTCCGGGAACTGATGGAGTGGGTATTGTCGGAATACAAAACCGGCAGCGTGTTCGGAGTAAAGCGGCCGTATAAGCCCGTGCCCGGAAAACTGCTTTCGATTTTCGGCGAACGGCTTGAAACGCCGTTCGGTCCCGCCGCGGGTCCGAACACGCAGCTATGTCAGAACATTCTCGCCGCATACTACGCCGGCGCGCGCTTCTTCGAGCTCAAGACCGTACAGATCATGGACGGCGAGGAGCTTGCGGCGTGCATCGGTCGTCCCTGTATCGTAGCGCAGGACGAGTGCTACAACTGCGAGTGGTCGACCGAACTGACCGTGCCCGAGGCGATGAACGAATACGTCAAGGCATGGTTTATGCTGAAGCTGTTCACGAAGGAATTCGGCTGGGGCGACCCGGACGGCTTCATCTTCAATATGAGCGTGGGCTACGACTTTGCGGGCATCACGTCCCCGAAGATCGACGCGTTCATCGAGGGCATGAAGGACGCTTCAAAAACAGCGATCTGGTCGGAATGCGTGGAATGGACGAAAGCAAACCTCGACCGGTTTGAACACGTCGACGAGGCGTACCTTGCTTCGATCAACCCGCACGTCTGCACGTCCATTACGCTATCGACCCTGCACGGATGCCCGCCGCAGGAGATCGAGCGCATCGCACATTACCTGATCGAAACGAAACACCTCAATACGTTCGTGAAATGCAACCCGACGATTTTAGGCTACGCGTATGCGCGCAAAACGCTTGACGATCTCGGCTTCGACTACATCGTGTTCGACGAGCACCACTTCAACGAGGATCTGCAGTATCGCGACGCCGTGCCGATGTTCAAACGTCTGCTTGCCCTTGCGAAGGACGTCGGCGTGACCTTCGGACTGAAGCTTAGCAACACGTTCCCGGTAGACGTCACGCGCGGAGAGCTGCCGAGCAATGAAATGTATATGTCCGGCCGTTCGCTGTATCCGCTGACGATCGAAATGGCCAAGCGCATGAGCGAAGAATTCGACGGCAAGCTCCGTCTGTCGTTCTCGGGCGGCATCGACGCGTTCAACATCGGACCGCTGTTCGAGGCGGGCATCTGGCCGATCACGCTTGCGACGACGATCTTAAAGCCCGGCGGCTATCAGCGGCTCACGCAGCTCGGCGAGATTTGCGAAAAACTGCCGTATCGGCCGTTTACCGGCGTATCCGTCGGAAAGGTCGCGATGCTGAGCCGTCAGGCGCGCGCGTCCGTACGCAATACGAAAGCGATCAAGCCGCAGCCCAAGCGTAAGCTGGACGCAAAGGTCCCGCTGTTCGACTGCTTCACCGCGCCGTGCACGCACGGCTGCCCGATCGGACAGGACATTCCGCAGTATCTCGAACTCGTCGGCAAGGGCGCGTATGCCGAAGCGCTGCGGCTGATCGTCGAGAAAAACCCGCTGCCGTTCATCACCGGCACGATCTGCCCGCATCATTGCGCGGACAAGTGCACGCGGAACTTCTATGAGGAATCCGTCCGCATCCGCAGAGCAAAGCTGACCGCGGCGGAAAACGGGCTGGACGTGCTGCTAAAGGAGCTGAAACCGGCTGTTCCGAGCGGAAAGAAGGTTGCGATCGTCGGCGGCGGTCCCGCGGGCATGGCGGCGGCGTTCTTCCTTGCGCGGCAGGGCGCGTCGGTCACGCTGTTTGAAAAACGCGAAAAGCTCGGCGGCATCGTGCGGTACGTCCTCCCCGAATTCCGCATCGGATCGGACGCGATCGACAACGATGAAAAGATTCTCCGCTCGATGGGCGTCGAGATCCGCACGAACACGCCCGCGCCGAACGCGGACGCGCTGTTCGAAGCCGGCTACACAGACGTCGTTTACGCCGTAGGCGCGTGGGCCGAGGGCAAGATGAAACTGGAACGGGGCGAGGCGATGAACGTCATTCGCTTCCTGGAGGAGAGCAAGGCAAATACGCTCGCGCCGCTCGGCGAGAACGTGATCGTCATCGGCGGCGGCAACACCGCCATGGACGCGGCGCGCGCCGCAAAGCGCGAATCCGGCGTAAAGACCGTTCGGCTCGTTTACCGCCGGACCGCGGCGTATATGCCTGCGGACGAGGAGGAACTCGAACTCGCGAAGGCGGACGGCGTCGCATTCTGCGAACTGCTTTCGCCCGTCGCGCTTGAAAACGGTGTGCTCCTTTGCAGCGTGATGAAACTCGGCGAGCCGGATGCAAGCGGCAGACGCAGCCCGATCGAAACGGGCGAACGGATCCCGCTCCCGTGCGATACGCTGATCGCGGCGGTCGGCGAACAGGTCGAGACCGGGATTTTTGCCGATAACGGCATTGCGCTCACCGAACGCGGCAGAGTCAAAACCGACGCGAATCTTCAGACGAGCCGCGCGCACGTATACGTGATCGGCGACTGCAGCCGCGGTCCCGCCACGGTCGTCGAGGGCATCGCGGACGCGCGGAAGGTCGCGGACGCGATCGTCGGGAAATACGAATACGAGATCTGCGCCGAT
>Ga0247611_10003886_pt1 | contig 21498 bp, 16 predicted proteins | sample 177DNAGHGhighgp2_FD_192422 | JGI IMG/M metagenome (GOLD analysis project Ga0247611, IMG submission 192422) | Sheep rumen microbial communities from Palmerston North, Manawatu-Wanganui, New Zealand - 1770 DNA GHGhigh gp2 | ecosystem: Host-associated > Mammals > Digestive system > Stomach > Rumen... | reverse complement strand
ATCAGTTTTTATACAAATAATCCCGCGTGCACACCACAGTGAACATGCGGGATTCCCTTGATTTCAATATGATAAAATTTACTTCACTTGTTTCAACACTTTCTTGTTGATCTTGGCAGGATACTTGCGGGAGAGCTCCTCTTTCCAGCGTTGCTCCAGCACGTCCTGATAGTCGCTGGTGACGGCGCCACGCACGTCGGCCATCTCCTCGGGCTGAGCGATTACGCCACCTTCAAGAATCATGAATGCGTCATATCCCTTGCGCTCGGGCTTGTCACCCTCGTGGAATGCGAGGTAATCGGCAAGCGTGTTCTCGCCCTTCTTTACCACCATGCGCTCCATGCGAATCTCGGTGCCATACTTGTGGTGGAGTCCATCGGTCAGAGTGTCGGTTGACATGGCCTTCACATCGTTCTTCACCAGGTTGAGTATACTATCATTCTTGGCACTGAGAATGATGCCCTTGAAGTGAGGCTCATCCCAGTTGTAATTAGCACGATGCTCGGCAAAATAGTTCTCCAGACCGACGGTATCCTTGCTGGCTGCTTTCCAGACGCGGCGGTTGCTGATTTCAAACAGCATCATGCCGTCACGATACTCGTTAATCAAGTTACGATACTCGGGGTTGCTCTTCACCAGCTCTTTGGCGTGATAGTTGTTGAGAGCCTTCTCAGCAACAGGGTCGATGCACGACATGAGGTAGTCCTTGGCCTCGGTTGCGCCCACAAAACGGGCTTTGGGATTGATCTGTGCCATCAGTTCGCCCAGGGCTACCGACTGCTTGCCACCATAGGTGAACATCGGCATGGTAGAGCCCTTGATCACATTGGCAACAAAGGTCGAGTCAAACTTGTTTCCATTCTCCTCAAGCTTGGCAACCAACATTTTCTCCAGCGTGGGGTTCAAGCGATAACCGTACTTGTTCTTCAGGTCTTTCAAGCGACGCTCCTTGATGAGGGTGGCTCGTTCGTCGCGGCTAATGGCATTCTCAATATTGGGACGCACCTCACTGAGGGGGGCAACGCCATGAGCCACCTTCTTAATAATGTGATAGCCAAACCTTGTAGCGAAGGGTTCACTGATCTCACCATCGGCAAGGCTGAAAGCAATATCCTCAAATGGCTGCACCATGCGACCACGGCCGAACCATCCGAGCTCCCCACCATTGCGCGCACTGCCATCCTGTGACTCGGCTTTGGCAAGTTCCTCAAAGTTGGCGCCAGCCTTCAAGAGCTGATAGATGGAATCAATCTGGTGCTTGCACACAGCCTTCTGCTCCTCGGTAGCATCCTTGGGGAAGAGTTTCAGGATATGCTTGGCATGGGCATCGTTGCGGTCACGCACGTTGTTGACGCGGATCATGTGGACGCCAAACGGAGTCTTGAAAGGCTTTGAGATTGCGCCAACAGGCGTATTATAGACCTCATTCTCAAACGAGTAAGGGAACATACCGGCACTGATGTAGCCATAGTGACCATTGTTGCGCACCTTCGACTGGTCGGACGAATACTGAGCGACCAGATCCTCCCACTTTTCACCGGCGAGGACGCAGTTGCGGATGCTGTCCATGCGGTTCATGCTGGCCAACGTGCTCTCGGGGGATGTGCCCAGGGGGAGCATAAAGTGGTCCACGTCTATTTCTTTCTTGTAGCGATCGTAGGCCTCGCTGACCATCTGCCAGTGATAGGTCGTATCCTCTACCATATAGGGAGTGGCAAGATCCTTCTGATAACCCTCAAACTCCTTGCGGAACAGTTCGGTAGTGTCAATGCCAGCAGCCTCGGCGTCAGCAACCTTCTGCTTATAGAGCACAAAGCGGTCAACATACTGTTCGAGGGTCTCTTTCTCGACTTGTTGCTGATTGTTCTTGTGATACAGGTACTCAAACTCCGAGAGTCTGATGTCTTTGCCGTTGATGGTCATGAGGACAGGATCCCCCTTGGCTAATGCGAGGATCGCAGTTCCCAACAGCAACGAAGAAATCAAAAATTTCGCTTTCATTTTGTTGGTTTGAAATCTATATTTTACGTTTTTTCATTCTATAGTTACACCTATATAACGCACGCGCACGGGAAAAATTATATCCCGTGCGCATTTTTTATCAATAAAACAAGTTTCGTCAACAATCTTAGTTGCCCATCTCGCTGAGGAACTTGATGCGGACAAGGCGAATTTCCTCCTCGGTGTAATCGTCGCCCAACTCCTGCATCGCGGTCTCGATGTCGTCGGTATCGCTCTCCTTGAAGTACTCAAAGATATCTTCCTCGATATCGGCATCAACAGCCTCGTCAATATAGTATGAAACATTGATCTTGGTACCGCTATAAACAATGGCCTCGAGCTCGTCAAGCAATTCGGTGAATTCCAGGTCCTTGCTCTCGGCGAGGGCATCCAATGGCACCTTGCGGTCAATCGCCGTGATGAGCTCGATCTTATTCTTGCTCTTATTGGCGACGGTGCGCACGCGCATGTCCTCGGGCCGGACAATCTCGTTCTCCTCGACATACTTCTTGATCAGGTCGATGAACTCCTGTCCATATCGCTTGGCCTTGCCTGGTCCCACGCCAGGGATGTTCTGCAACTCCTCGATGGTGATGGGATAGGTTGTAGCCATCGCATCAAGCGACGGTTCCTGGAAGATGACATAGGTGGGCAGATTGTGCTGCTTGGCAATCTTGCGTCTCAGGTCCTTGAGGATGCTGAACAGCTGGTTATCAACTGCACCACTGCCGCTGCCACGCATTTCCTCGTCGAGCATCTCGGTGTACTCGTTATCCTCGACAATCCAGAATTTCTCGCGACTGTTGAGGAAGTCTTTACCCTCCTTGGTCACCTTGATGACGCCATAGTTCTCGATATCCTTGGCAAGATAGTCGGCAAAGACGCCCTGGCGGATGACAGCCAAGAGAAACTTCAGATCACGCTCATCAGCACAGCCGAACACTTCCAGCTCATCGTGCTTGTAGCTCTTGATCTCGGGGGTGGCGTCACCCATCATCACGTGGGCGATATAGTCGGGCTTGAAACGCTCACGCAGGGCCAGGATCGTGTCGATGGCAGCACGCAGTTCCTCGCTGGCCTCCACACGCTTCTTGGGCTTGAGGCAGTTGTCACAGTTACCGCAGTTATCCTGATCATAAGTTTCGCCGAAGTAATGCAGCAATGAGCGACGCCTGCAGACCGACGACTCGGCATAGTCCCGTGTCTCAAGCAGCAGCTGCTTGCCGATTTCCTGCTCCGATATGGGCTTGCCCTGCATGAATTTCTCGAGTTTATCAAGGTCCTTGCGGGAGTAGAAAGTGATACACTTGCCCTCGCCACCGTCACGCCCGGCACGACCTGTCTCCTGATAGTAGCCCTCTAAGCTCTTGGGGATATCATAGTGGATGACAAATCTCACGTCAGGCTTGTCGATGCCCATACCGAAGGCTATCGTCGCCACGATGACGTCCACATCCTCGCTCAGGAAGGCATCCTGGTTGGCACTGCGGACGGCGCTCTCCATGCCTGCATGATAGGGCAAAGCCTTGATGTCGTTGAGACGCAAAATCTCGGCAAGTTCCTCCACCCTCTTGCGGCTCAGGCAATAGATGATGCCCGACTTGCCCTCGTTGGCCTTGATGAACTTGATGATTTCACGGTCCACGTCCTTGGTCTTGGGTCGCACCTCATAGTACAGGTTGGGACGGTTGAACGATGACTTGAACACAGCGGCATCGGTCATGCCCAGGTTCTTCTGGATATCATGCTGCACCTTGGGGGTCGCCGTTGCCGTCAATGCAATGATGGGACGCTCGCCGATGCGGTTGATGATCGGACGGATATTGCGGTACTCAGGGCGGAAGTCATGACCCCACTCCGAGATACAGTGAGCCTCGTCAACGGCATAGAAGGAAATGGGCACATCCTTGAGGAATGCCACGTTCTCCTCCTTGGTGAGCGACTCGGGAGCCACATAGAGCAGCTTGGTGCGCCCGCTGCGCACATCATTCTTCACCAGTTCAATGGCCTGTTTGGTGAGCGAGGAATTCATGAAATGGGCGATGCCATCCTCCTCGCTATAGCTGCGCATGGCATCCACTTGGTTCTTCATCAACGCGATGAGCGGTGATATGACAATAGCGATGCCGTCCATGAGACGTGCCGGCAGCTGGTAGCACAGCGACTTGCCGCCACCCGTGGGCATGAGTACAAAGGTATCACGCTCGGCCAGAAGATTCTCGATGATGGCCTCCTGGTTTCCCTTGAACGAATCAAAACCGAAATATTCCTTCAATGCCGTTGTCAACTTACTGTTCTTCGCCATATTTATCAGGTTTAGGGTTTCAATGATTTCACAAATATACTATGATTTTGTGAACTGCACAACTTTTTTAGGAAAAATAACAAGTCTCGTGAGACCACACTGTGGCTACAGTCCTCGGTGGAAATTGGGCTATGCCAGTGTGAGACACCATTGAGTCAACGGCTGTCAGCCATTAACTCAAAATTGGATTTCGACAGCTGTTTCTCGGCAAACTCACGCGTGAGTTCAAAGCGTTTCTCCTGCAACGAGGGGGCTTGATACATCACGTCGATCATGATTGTCTCGAACAGGCTGCGCAGTCCACGTGCACCCAGTTTATACTCGATAGCCTTGTCCACGACAAATCCCAGCACATCGTCGTTGATGACCAGTTCCACACCGTCCATCTCCAACAACTTCTTGTACTGGCGCACGATGGCGTTCTTGGGCTCGGTGAGGATGCGCAACAGGGCGTCACGGTCCAGCGGTTCCAGATTGGTGAGGATGGGCAGACGACCGATGATTTCGGGTATCAGGCCATAGCTGCGCAGGTCCTGCGGAGCGACAAAGTGCAACAGTTTCTCACGGTCGGCCTTGCTCACATGGTTGCCGGCACCATAGCCCACGACATGAGTGTTGAGGCGCTGGGCAATCTTGCGCTCAATGCCCTCAAAGGCGCCACCACAGATGAACAGGATGTTCTTGGTATCGACAGCTATCATCTTCTGTTCAGGGTGCTTGCGTCCGCCCTGGGGCGGCACGTTGACTACCGACCCCTCCAGGAGCTTCAACAGTCCCTGCTGTACGCCCTCGCCACTGACGTCGCGCGTGATGCTGGGGTTGTCGCCCTTGCGTGCTATCTTGTCGATCTCGTCGATGAAGACGATTCCTCTCTCGGCCTCGGCCACATTGTAGTCACATGCTGCCAGCAGGCGTGTCAACAGACTCTCGATGTCCTCGCCCACGTAGCCGGCCTCGGTGAGCACCGTAGCATCCACGATGGCAAAGGGGACCTTCAACATGCGTGCAATGGTCTTGGCAAGCAAAGTCTTGCCCGTGCCTGTCGGCCCCACGATAATGATATTGCTCTTCTCGATGTCGATGTCATCGTCACGACGCTGGTTCAGGCGCTTGTAGTGGTTATAGACCGCCACCGACAGGTAACGCTTGGCAGTTTCCTGACCGATGACATACTGGTCCAGGTAGGCCTTGATTTCCTCGGGCTTGGGCAGGGATTCCATGTCAAGGTCTGTCAAGTTGGCCTGTTGCATCTTCTCGAGGTACTCGTGTGACAGTTCAACGGCACGCTCGGCACACTCGTTACAGATGCAACCGTTCATGCCAGGAAGCATCAACTCGACCTCACGGTCGCTGCGACCGCAGAAACTGCAATACAGTGCAGCACTATCCTTCTTTTTTGCCATGCTTACTTCTCGGATTGAGTCTCGTCGGCGGCGGCAGGAGCAGCAGGAGTATCAGCTACAGCAGGAGCAGCGGTTTTTTCACGCACGAGCACCTTGTCGATCATGCCATAGTCCTTGGCCTCGGCAGCTGTCATCCAGTAGTCACGGTCACTGTCGGCATACACTTTGTCATAGGGTTGACCCGAGTGGTCACTGATGATGGTATAGAGTTCCTGCTTGAGCTTGAGGATCTCGCGAGAAGTGATCTCGATGTCGGATGCCTGACCGCTGATGCCACCCATCGGCTGATGGATCATCACGCGGCTATGCTTCAGGGCAAAGCGCTTGTCCTTCTGTCCTGCCACGAGCAGCACGGCAGCCATCGAAGCCGCCATTCCCGTGCAGATGGTCGAGACATCGCTCTGGATAAATTGCATGGTGTCATAGATGCCTAATCCGGCATATACCGAGCCACCGGGAGAATTGATATACAGGGAGATATCCTTGCCAGGGTCGGCACTGTCGAGATACAGCAGCTGGGCCTGGATGACATTGGCAGTATAGTCATCGACCTGGGTACCGAGGAAGATGATGCGGTCCATCATCAGTCGCGAGAACACGTCAAGCTGCGTCACGTTGAGCTTGCGCTCCTCCATGATGGTCGGGGAAATGTAGTTATTAGTAACTCCGGCAGCAAACTGGTCCAGAGCCAGTCCATTCATGCCCAGATGATGTACAGCAAATTTTCTGAAATCGTTCTCCATAAATAAAGTAGTATATAATTAATGTATGAATGTTTGTTTCTCGTCGTTGTTAGGCAAAGATACAATAAATTTCTCATTCCATTGATATCTTGAGAAACATTTTTGAGGGTATCGCGCAAAAACTGCGCCAACCGACAAATTGTCACCCTGAAAAAACACTGAAGCAGGGACGACTGCGTGGTCTTCCCTGCTTCACATTGTAAGCTATGATGAAAAAATTACTTCTCTTCGTTCTCGTAGAGCTTGCGGAAGTCCTCGACGCTGATGGTCTTCTCGTTGACCTTCACGGCCTCCTTGACGGCGGCATAGAACTTATTGTCGATGGCGTGCTCCTGAATGGCTTCACGGGCACGGTCGTCCTGCATGAAGCGATCGGCCTGCTGGCGAACGAGGTCCTCGGGGGCATTGTAGATGCCATACTGCGAGAGCTGCTGCTGAGCGAAGATGAAGGCAGCGGTGTCGATGTCCTCTTTCTCGACCTTGATGCCCAGTTCCTGAGCCAGATGGTCCTTGACAAGCTGCCAACGCAGCTGGTCGAACATGCGCTTTGCCTCCTCATCGGTCACCTCGGTATTCTCCTTCTCGTCCTGCTCGCGACGCAGCTTGAGGAAACGCTTGAGGAATTCCTCGGGGAGCTGCAGCTCACCGGCCTTGTCGGTGAGGATGCGCTGAGCGTCAACGGTGAAGCGGTAGTTGCTCTCGGGGATATTGGCCTTAACAATCATGTCGCGCACGGCCTCGCGGAAGGCAGCCTCGTCCTTCACCTCGGTGTCGGTGCCGAGGACGCCCTTGAAGAACTCCTCGTTCATCTCGGCTTCCTGGTTGACCTTGATCTCCTCGATGGTGACACGGAAGTCGCTCTTCACGTCGGCATCCTTGCGGTCAACGTTGAGCATGGCAGCCAGCTCGGCGATGTTGCCATTATTGGCCTTGTGGGGGTTGAACACGAAGGTGTCACCCACCTTGACGCCGACAAACTTGGCAGCCTCGTCGTCATCGGTCATGTAGCGGGGCGAGATCACAGTGCGCTCCACCTTGATGCCGTCCTCCTTGTCGTTGCCGTTCTCGTCGAGCTCGATCATCGAGCCACGCAGCATCGACTCCTTGTCGCTCACCTCGCCGTCAACGAGGGTGCCCAGGCGCTTGCGGTCGTGGGCAATGGCGTCATCGACCATCTGGTCGGTCACCTCGATGGTGTAATAGGGCACGTTGATGCGCTTGTTGAGCTTGAGTTCGATGGCAGGAGCCAGACCCAGGTCAAACTTGAATGACATCTCCTCGTCGTTCATGAGGTCCACCTTGGTGTCCTCGTTGGGCAGGGGCTCGCCCAGCACGTGCAGTTCATTCTCGCGAATGTGGTCATACAGGGCCTTGCCCACCATGCGGTCAACCACATTGGCGGTCACGCTGGCGCCGTAAAACTTCATCAGCAGCGACTTGGGAGCCTTGCCGGGGCGGAAACCCTTCAACGGGTGCTTAACGCCCATCTGTGCCACTTCCTTAGCCACGTCGGCTGCAAAATCTTCTCTCTTGATATCCACGGTGACAACAGCGTTCACCGCATCAATTTGTTCAAAACTTACGTTCATTACTCGGTTTGTATTGTATGTTAATGTTTTAAATTTCCAAAAAGCGGCTGCAAAGGTACTACTTTTAACACGATACGCAAAATTTAGCTACCACTTTTTTAAAAAAGAATGTGGACCTCAATCCCAGGCGATCACATTTTCAGAAGATTTTTGGGAGGTCACGATGTCAGTTTAAAAATGTGATACTGTATATTACTGAGTCCACTTTAAAAAATCCTGCAAACCGATTCTGCCTACGAATTAACCGAACTAATCGAATTTTTATCACGATATCCCTTAGAATGATTCTATTTTTCTCTTATTGATGTATAATTATTCGTATAATTGGCTTCGCCGAGTTCCTATGTTTGCACCCGCAAAAGTAAGAATATTTTTTAAAAACAAAAGCATAAAATATACTTTTTTATCTGTGTCACCCCGAGGACAACAAAAAAAACTTGCAGACATGGGCAAAAAGCACTAAATATGCCAAAGAAAATAAATTTTAGGTATCAACCAATTAGCCCAGGAGGGTGCTGTGTCACAGTTGTTATGCCTGCAATATGGTCCGTGCCGCACACGGAAAAATCAAACAAAATGAATTTTTTATTTATAATTTTTGCTTCAATTTCTCGGCCGTAAAGCCAATTAAAGACAAGTGAATCAATTATGACACACCCTGTATATAGCGGACGAATTGAAAATCAATGCTTTATTTTAGTCGGACTCACAGTAGAAATAAAAGGACGACCCCGATGATGCACGGAGTTGTCCTTTGTCTTGATGAGGTTGGTGACAAGATGGGCTTACATGGAAAGGATGATGTCGTGCTCCTCGGCGAGACGGCGCAGGTTGAGGATCGCATAGCGCATCCGTCCCAGGGCTGTGTTGATGCTCACGCCGGTGGTGTCGGCTATCTCCTTGAAGCTCATGTTCCTGTAGTAACGCATGACAAGCACTTGGCGCTGGCTGTCGGGCAAGGCCTTGATGAGACGCCTGACGTCGTTATGGATCTGGGAAGTGACCATTTCATCCTCGACGGTGCAGGCAGCAAGTTCCTTGCGGTTGAGGACATTCACCTCGTCATCATCGGTTGACTGCAGGTTCTCGGCCTTGAGCTGGCGATAATAGTCGATGATGTGATTGTGTGCAATGCGTGTGATCCATGCAGGAAAATGGCCGTTCTCAACATACCGGCCCTGCTTGATGGTCATGATGGCTTTAACAAAAGTGTCCTGGAAGATGTCGTTGGCCACATCTTCATTTTTTACTGCATGGTATATATACATGAAAAGACGGTCCTTGTGTCGCTCCAGCAGCGCATCAAAGGCCTCGTTCTTGCCATCGACATACAGCGAAATGAGTTGCTCATCGCTCTTGTCCTTATATACTTTCATTACTTTTTACTTTTGGTCAATAATAGGTAATGTTTGTCGATAGGCAGTCTATTTTTAGTTGTTTATGATCATTAAATAATTATTCTCTCTCAAGCGAAATCCGAGGATTTCACGCTGCAAATATAGGCAAAATCAGAAAAACACAAACTTTTTTCTTAAAAAAAGTGACACTACTGTTAATAATTCCAACTTTTACCCGTGATTTTCAGGAGTCCGACCTGACTCGTCAACGGCGACGACGACGGCGGTTACTTCTCATCGACATGAACCAGCGCGTGAGCCTGAATCCCAGAAACAAATAGTCGGCCGCCTTGAGGTGGGAGACGGTATCGGGACTGAACATGAGCCCCCTGATGCCGTTGGTAGAGACGTTGTCCTTGACATTGTCGATGCTGTACTGCATGGATGCGCGTCCCACCTCGCGACGCACAAGCGCCTTGGCGCGAGCTCGCTTGAGCTGATCAAGCGTCATGCCCTTCCACTCCGGCGACTCGTCGATCACCGGCACATTGCTACTGTTGATACTTGTGTCACTACTCATTGTCTTCTGGTTTTAGGAACAATTTGCTCACAAATCGTGCGATGGGATCCACAATGATCTGTTTCTTGAAGGCGAACACCACGAGCAACAGCAACAGCAGCAGCAATGCCGCAATGAGCTGTGCGCCCCATGTGCAGCCCAGGGCATCGGCAAGAACGGTAATCAATGCCGAGAATATATAGCTCAGGGCAAACGTGGCAATGATAATGACCACGGCGACAAACGCGATAGCCGATAACAAGACGGCCAGTTTCTCGACCGCCGTGAGCTTGGTATAGTCCCACTCCAGCGAGAAGAACTTGCGCGCCTCGATAAACAGTTTTTTATAATCTATCTCATTCATATTATCAATAACTATCCGGCATGTGAATCCATCACACCGCCAATACCATTAACCATACCAACGCACGGGAAATTATTCAGCTTTTAATGAAAAAAATCTTGTTTAATTTCCCGCACGTCAGGGCAGAGATTGCTGTGTCATATCAGATCTGACACACCGCCTGTCAGAGAAGGCGCAATTTTGTCAGTCCTCAATCTGGGCGCTGATCTGCTTTACCAGCTGCTCCACCTCATCGTCGCTGAAGTCGATGCCGTTCTTCTTGAGCATCTCCTTGATGCGAGAGCGCAGGTCGGAGCCCTTCTCAGGAGCAAACAGGATGGCAGCCGAAGCACCAACCAGGGCACCACCGAGGAATGCGTACAATAAGCTTAATCCTTTCATCTTATCTCAGTGTTTAAAAATTAGTCCAACTTGTCCTTAATCTCCTCGGCGATGTCGTCAACGAGGTTGTCGAGCTTGGTGCCTTTGAGCTTCACGCCTTGCTCGCGCAGTGCATCGGCAATGCGCTTGCGAGTGTCGTCACCTTTCTCGGGGGCAAAGAGCAAACCCACTGCTGCGCCGGCGATAGCACCGCCAACGACAGCCATTACAATGTTAATCGGTTTCATATCTCAAATAAGCTAATTAAATAATTAATAATGCCTTAGTAATGCAATCACAAGCAATTATCATGCCAGAACAGCGGCAGGATGCTTGATTTGGGCAATAAAATTACTATTTCTTTTTGAATTGGACAAGCATTCGGCAAAATATTCTCAATAATTTTAGTAATTTTGCAACCCCAAATTCATCAGCAATGGCTAACGGAGGAGACATCATTATCAAGGGAGCTCGCGTCAACAACCTGAAGAACGTTGACGTGACAATACCTCGCGGCAAGTTTGTCGTGATCACTGGCTTGTCTGGGTCAGGAAAGTCATCATTGGCATTTGACACATTGTATGCCGAGGGCCAGCGCCGCTATGTTGAGAGTCTGTCATCTTACGCCCGCCAGTTCATGGGCCGCATGAGCAAACCCGACTGCGACTTCATCTACGGCCTGCCACCTGCCATCGCAGTAGAGCAGCGCACCGTCACGCGCAACTCGCGCAGCACAGTCGGCACAAGCACCGAGGTCTATGACTACCTGCGGCTGCTGTTTGCCCGTGTGGGGAAGACCTACTCACCCATTTCGGGTCAGATGGTGAAGAAGCACACCGCCAACGATGTCATCAACGCCATCAACAGTTACCCTGACGGCACCCGCCTGGCATTGACCACCGAACTCATTGTTCCTGAGGGGCGCGACCTGCGCACACAACTTGACATCCTCATCAAGGGCGGCTACTCCAGACTGATGACCCGCGACGGCAAGTTTGTCGATATCTCACAAGTCATGGAGACAGAGGGAGACCTCCATGCCGCCGACTACCGCCTGCTCATTGACCGCATGGCGGTGACCCACAGCCGCGATGACGAGATGCGCCTGCTGGACTCACTGCAGACGGCCTTCTATGAGGGCAAGGACGAGTGCATCGTCATGGTGTGGCAACAGGACGGCACCACTGTTGAGCACCGCTTCTCCAAGCGCTTCGAGCTGGACGGTATGACCTTTGACGAGCCAAGCGACCTGATGTTCAACTTCAACAATCCCATCGGGGCGTGCCCAACGTGCGAGGGTTTCGGCAGCGTCATCGGCATCGACGAGAGCCTGGTGATCCCCGACAGGAGCCGTTCGGTCTTTGATGACGCGGTGATGTGCTGGCGCGGCCAGGTGATGGGTGAATGGAAACGTGAATTCATCCATGTCGCTGCTCGTCACAACTTTCCCATCCACAAGCCTTACCACGAGTTGACACAGGCACAACGCGACCTGCTGTGGCACGGCACCGGTGACAGCGAGTGGAGTGGCATTGACGGCTTCTTTGAGTGGGTCAAGAGCAAGTCCTATGCGATCCAGTTCCGCGTGCTGCAGGCTCGCTATCGCGGCAAGACGGTGTGTCCCGACTGCCACGGTTCAAGACTCAAGCCTCACGCCCAGTATGTCAAGGTGGGCGGCAAGACTATCAGCGAACTGGTGCGTATGCCTGTCAAGGATCTGGCGCAGTGGTTCAGCCATCTGGAACTGGATGCTACCGATACCCTTATTGCCAAACGCCTCCTCACCGAGATCAACAGTCGTCTCGACTACCTGTGCGAGGTTGGCGTGGGCTACCTGACGCTCGACCGTCTGTCGGCAACACTGTCGGGTGGCGAGAGCCAGCGCATCAACCTGGCGACTGCCCTGGGCAGCTCGCTCGTCGGTTCGGTCTATATCCTTGACGAACCCTCCATCGGCCTGCATCCACGCGACACCCACCGCCTGATCCACGTCCTGCGCATGTTGCAGCAGTTGGGCAACACGGTAGTCGTCGTCGAGCATGACGAGGACATCATCCGCAGTGCCGACTACCTCATCGACGTGGGACCCGAGGCGGGACGCAGGGGAGGCTCCATCACCTATCAGGGTCCCGTGAACCGCCTGACCGAAGCCAGCGAGAGTTACACCGCCCGTTACCTCACTGGAGCCATGACCATTCCCGTCCCCAAGCAGCGTCGTCGTTGGAGCCAATACATCGAGGTGAAGGGTGCTACCCACAACAACCTCAAGAACATCAACGTCAAGTTCCCATTGGGCGTGATGACGGTCGTCACGGGCGTGAGTGGCTCGGGCAAATCGACCCTCGTGGGCAAGATCCTCTACCCTGCCCTGGCACGCCAGCTGGACCAGACCGCCGACCCTCCTGGCAGCCATAGCGGCATCGGTGGCGACATCAGCCGCCTGCAAGCGGTGGAATTTATCGACCAGGGACCCATCGGCAAGAGTACGCGCAGCAATCCAGCGACCTACCTTAAAGCATTTGACGAGATACGACAGCTGTTCGCCCAGCAGCAGCTCTCCAAGCAGATGGGTTATAATGCGGGGTTCTTCTCGTTCAACTCTCCAGGTGGCCGTTGCGAGGAGTGCAAGGGCGAGGGCACCATCACTATCGAGATGCAGTTCATGGCCGACATCACGCTGCCTTGCGAGGCATGTAAGGGTAAACGCTTCAGCCGCAACGCGCTGGACGTCACCTTCCGTGACAAGACCATCAGCGACATCCTTGACATGACGGTGAACCAGGCCATCGAGTTCTTCGGCGAGACCAACACCTATAACGAGCACAAGATTGTGCGTCGCCTCAAACCGTTGCAGGACGTGGGCCTGGGCTACATCAAGTTGGGGCAATCTTCCTCCACCCTGTCGGGCGGCGAGAACCAGCGCGTCAAGCTGGCTTACTACCTGAGTGGTGAGCGACAGGGTAACACCCTGTTCATCTTCGACGAGCCGACGACAGGACTGCACTTCCACGACATCAACACGTTGATGAAGTCCTTTGACCAGCTCATCGGCAACGGTCACACGGTGGTCATCATCGAGCACAACTTGGATGTGATCAAGTGTGCCGACCACATCATTGACCTGGGTCCCGAGGGTGGCGAGAACGGCGGCAACATTGTCGTCGAAGGCACCCCCGAGCAGGTCGCCAAGTGTGAGGAGAGCTACACGGGCCATTTCCTCGCCGAGAAACTCACCTCACGATAAGTCGCCAAGACACTAAGATTTAAAAGGAAGACAATAAGTACAAATAATAACAATGCCATCCGGCTCGCAAAGCAAAAAACACACAACTTAAACAGCTTTATCAACTATTAACCTCACGTCAAGACACTAAGTCATTATGGATACAGACAAGATTCAAGACATATTACGGGAGATGAGGAAGGAGTTTTTTGCCTTCCGTAACGGAATTGTGGCCGACACACTCAGGAAAGCAGGTGATCCGCACAGCATGATCATGGGATGCCTGCTCGTTGACATCAGCAGCATCGCAGCACGGTTTCGCAACGCCATCGACGACACAGCCCAGCTGAGAGCCATCGCCCTCGAGTTGTGGAGCGACACCAATTCCCGCGAATGCCGCCTCTCGGCACCCATGCTCTACCCTGCCGAGGAAATGAACTTGGAACTGGCGATACAATGGTGCCACAATGTCGAGACCGTTGAGGTTGCTGACAACCTGTGCCACAAGCTGCTACGCCACATCGAGAGCAGTGACGCACTCTTCCGCCAGCTGATTGCACAAGAGAGCCCACTGGTCAAGTACACTGGCTACCGACTGCTGCTCAACCTGCTCATGCTGGGCAAGGTACAGCCCAACGGTTCCCTCAAAGCCATCATCAAGACCGAGGCAGCAACAGCACAGGCACCCTTGGCTCTGTTATTGAAAGATATTCTGGAAGAATTTGAATAGGAAAGGGCTCAACAACACTAATCATCAGCCCACATCAGGTCACGGATGATACTGTCGCTTAGCATAATGCCGTCGGGCGTCAACACATAGCGACCATCACCGTTCACCCTCAGGTTCCTAACCTCAATGTGACGCCGAGATTCGCGCAAGAAATGACGCCAAGCCTCGTCACCGAAGTCGTGCCGCAGCCTCACGGCATCGACACCTTGGGCTGTCCTCAGTCCCAACATGACACGCTCGTCATATCGTTCCCATATCGTCAGTTCTTCAACCTCACAAGCCAGCTCGCCAGCCATGATCCGGTCAATATAGTGGAGCAAGTCATGCGGGTTCCATTTCCTGACCTTTCCGTCATAACTATGGGCAGCAGCACCGAGACCAAGGTAGGGCGTATCGTTCCAGTAGGATGAATTGTGACGGGACTCACATCCAGGCAAGGCAAAGTTAGAAATCTCATAATGCTCATATCCAGCCGCTTGCAGCTTCTCCATGAGAATGCGGTACATCTCTAAGCATTGCTCCTCAGGTACCTCAATGACTTCTCCACGCTCACGTTGGTGCCACAGGCGCGTACCCTCCTCATAGGTCAGACCGTAGGCCGAGATGTGTTGTGGCCTTAGGGCTATCGCTTGTTCTACAGATTGTGCCCATGAGTGCACCGTCTGGCCTGGCAAGCCAAAGATCAGGTCAATGCTGATGTTGTTGATACCCGCCCTCCGCAAGGCTGCAACCGCATCGATAGCCTGGCGAGCCGTGTGACGGCGGCCTATCAAACGCAGGATGGGGTCCTCAAATGATTGGACACCCATGCTCACACGGTTGACACCCAAGGCAGCGACTGAATGGCACCATCCAGGTGTAACGTCATCGGGATTAGCTTCAACGGTAAATTCCTCGACAGCAGATAAGTCCATCGCCTCTCCCAGTCCCGTGATGAGACGAGACAGCAAGGTCACAGGGAGTTGAGACGGCGTGCCACCTCCCAGATAGACTGTCCTCACCCGTTCTCCACCCAGTTCACCGCACCGCAGCCTGGACTCGACAATTACCGCCTCGACATAGCGCTCTCCTATCGCATCGAGCTGCAACGTCGAGAAAAAGTCGCAATAGGAACAACGACTCGCACAAAACGGAATATGAACATACACACCTGCCATTTCGATGCAAAGGTAATCATTTTTCACGACACTGACAACCTGGGACACGGGGACGGTTCTTTTGTCCCACTTTTTGGGCTAAAAGTGGGACAAAAGAACCGTCCCCGTGTCCCAAAACCCTTGTGAAAGGGTTTGTTAATAATTTTCTTTTTAATAATGTTGTGATTATCAGTAAAAATGAGTAATTTTGCGGGCTGATTAGCGAATAGAACAACAATTCACTAAATAACAACCATTTAACAAACAAAATCACTAATGAAGGTTTACAAAACAAACGAGATTAAGAACATCTCTCTCGTCGGTGGTAAGGGCGCTGGTAAGACCACTCTCACCGAGTCTATCCTCCTTGAGGGCGGCACGATCAGCCGCAGGGGTACCGTTGATGGCGGCAACACCGTGAGCGATAACACCCCCGTTGAGAAAGAGTATGGTTACTCTGTTTCCTCTACCGTGTTCTATGCCGAGAAGAATGGCAAGAAGCTCAACTTCTTTGACTGCCCGGGTAGTGACGACTTTGTGGGTAACACCGTTACCGCACTGAGCGTTACCGACACTGCTGCGCTGGTCATCGACGGCCGCAATGGCGTTGAGGTGGGTACCCAGAACAACTTCCGTACCGTGGAGCGCATCGGCAAGCCGCTGATGTTTGTCATCAACCGCCTCGAAGACGAGAAGTGTGACTTTGATAACGTCTATAACCAGCTGCGCGAGACCTACGGCAACAAGGTTGTTGCCCTCCAGTTCCCCGTGAACGCCGGTCCCGGCTTCAACAGCGTGGTTGACGTGCTGGCCATGAAGCAGTACACTTGGCCCAAGGACGGTGGCAAGGCTACCGCCAGCGACATTGACGGCGCACACGCCGACAAGGCCGAGGAGTACCGCATGGCACTGCTCGAGATGGCAGCCGAGAACGATGAGGAACTGATGATGAAGTTCCTCGACGAGATGACCCTGACCGAGGAGGAGGCCATCAAGGGTATCCGCCTGGGTATGGTTGACCGCAGCATCTTCCCCGTCGTGCTGGTTAGCGCCGAGAACAATATCGGTACCGACCGCATGCTCGAGATCATGAGCATCATCGTTCCCGACGTGACCGAGATGCCCGCCCCCAAGAACAACAATGGCGACGAGGTGCCCTACGACGAGAACGGCCCCGTGAGCGTATTCTTCTTCAAGACCTCTGTTGAGAGCCACATCGGTGAGGTATCTTACTTCAAGGTGATGAGTGGTACCCTCAAGGCTGGTGCCGACCTGACCAACATGAACCGTGGCAGCAAGGAGCGTCTGGCTCAGATCAACGTGGTTTGTGGTCAGAACAAGACCGCTATCGACGAGATCCACGCCGGTGACATCGGTGCTGCCGTGAAGTTGAAGGACGTTCGCTGTGGCAACACCCTCAACGAGAAGGGCTGTGAGCACATCTTTGACTTCATCGAGTATCCTGCTCCCAAGTATCAGCGCGCCATCAAGGCCATGAACGAGAGCGAGACCGAGAAGCTGGGTGCCGTGCTCAACCGTATGCACGAGGAGGATCCCACGCTGTTGATCGAGCAGAGCAAGGAGTTGCGTCAGACCATCGTTTCGGGTCAGGGCGAATTCCACCTGCGCACCTTGAAGTGGAACATCGAGAACAACGACAAGATCCAGATCGAGTATCAGGAGCCGCGCATCCCCTACCGCGAGACCATTACCAAGGCTGCCCGTGCCGACTATCGTCACAAGAAGCAGTCTGGTGGTAGCGGCCAGTTTGGTGAGGTTCACCTGATCGTGGAGCCCTATCGCGAGGGTATGCCCGAGCCTGACACCTACAAGTTCGGCAACCAGGAGTACAAGATGAACATCAAGGACAAGCAGGAGATTCCCCTGGAATGGGGCGGTATGCTGGTTGTCTATAACTGTATCGTCGGTGGTGCCATCGACGCACGCTTCATCCCCGCCATCGTCAAGGGTATCATGGACCGCATGGAGCAGGGCCCGTTGACCGGTAGCTATGCTCGCGACGTGCGCGTGTGCATCTACGATGGTAAGATGCACCCGGTTGACAGTAACGAAATCTCCTTCCGTCTGGCAGCCCGTAACGCCTTCTCGGCAGCATTCCGTGATGCTAACCCCAAGGTTCTGGAGCCTGTCTATGACGTCGAGATCCTGTTGCCCGGCGACTGCATGGGTGGTGTACAGAGCGACCTGCAGGGCCGCCGCGGCATCATGATGGACATGTCGAGTGCCAACGGCATGGAGCGCGTTAAGGCCCGTATCCCCTTGAAGGAGATGTCAAGCTACAGCACTTCCCTGAGTTCTATCTCGGGCGGCCGCGCTTCCTTCAGCATGAAGTTCTCGAGCTACGAGCTCGTGCCCGCCGACGTGCAGGCTCAGCTGCTCAAGGAGTACGAGGAGAGCAAGCAGGACGAGGATTAATTCCCACCTGTCCTCCACATTATATAATAGAAGGCACCCGTCAGTCGGGTGCTTTCTATCTTTTTGCTCCATAAGCTAAAACAAAAACAACTTTGAGTATTAAGATGACGTCTAAAGGCGGCCATGATGCAATGGACTATTATCCCTAAATGGCTCGTTTTAACATTTAGCGTTAAATTTTTCAATAAAAAGTGAAGGGAAATTTTGTTTTTTCACAATAAAGTGTTAATTTTGCCGTTGATTGTTAAAAACAAGGTTTTCAAATAGCGTGTAAAAACTCTCATGAAGAGATCAACGATATGGATATTGACGGTAGTGATGGCGATCGCCCTTTTAGGACTGCTCGCCATGCAGATCGTCTATATGGAAAAAATGGTTGCCATGCGCAACAGCCAGTTCAGCGAGATTGTGATGCGCAGTCTCTACAGCGTCTCGACGATGCTGGAGCAGAACGAGACCAAATACTTCCTCGATCAGGACCTCGCCGAGGCCGAGCAGACCTACTCGGGCATCAGCCAGAACAGCTTCAGCTTCAACGACCGCCATCCTGCCGAAATTGACACAACTTTCAAGGCCGACGAGGCGACCGTCCTGCGTCCCGCCAATCGCAAAACGCTCACCGACCTGACATCGGACCTCGACTGGATTTCCAAGCAAGAGACCCTCAAGCAGCAGTACCTCTACCAGAAGACGCTGTTGAACGAGGTCATTCTCACCATCCTGAACCACTCCAGCGACCGCCCCATCCAGGAGCGTGCCGACAGTGCCACGGTGGCAAGATACCTGCGCTCGGAACTGGAATTTAACGGCTTGACGCTCCCCTTTGAGTTCGCCGTGGTGAACCGCACCAGCGGAGTGGTCTATAAGACCAGTGGCTACTCCCCGATGAACCAGGAGGACGTCTATAGCCTGCTGCTGTTCCCCAACGACCCGAAGAACAAGCAGAACACCCTCAACGTCACATTCCCCAACAAGAGTGATTACATCTTCTCGTCGGTGAAGTTCCTGGTGCCCTCGCTGATTTTCACGTTCCTGCTGCTGGGCGTGTTCCTCTACACTATCTCGGTCGCCTTCAAGCAGAAGAAGCTGAGCGAGATCAAGAACGACTTCATCAACAACATGACCCACGAGTTCAAGACGCCCATCTCATCGATTTCTATTGCAGCCCAGATGCTTAACGACGACAGTGTGCGCAAGAGCCCCGAGATGCTCAAGCACGTCACCACCGTCATCAACGACGAGACCAAGCGCCTGCGCTTCCAGGTCGAGAAAGTGCTGCAACTATCGCTGTTCGACCGCAAGAACGCGACGATGCGCCTTGAAGAAGAGGACGCCAACGCCAGCATCTACAGCGTCATCAACACCTTCAAACTGAAGGTTGAGAAATATGGAGGCCACATCGACGCCAACCTGGACGCCGAGGATCCCATCATCAAGGTGGACAGGATGCACTTCACCAACGTGATCTTCAACCTGCTCGACAATGCCGTCAAGTACCGCCGCGATGACGTGGCCCCCGAACTCACCGTGACCACCGTCAACCCCGACGAGGACCACATCCAGATCACCGTCGCCGACAACGGCATCGGCATGAAGCGCGAGGACCTGAAGAAGATCTTCGAGAAATTCTACCGCGTATCGACAGGCAACCTGCATGACGTGAAGGGCTTCGGCCTGGGTCTGGCCTACGTCCACAAGATGATTGACCTCTTCGGCGGCACCATCCGCGCCGAGAGCGAGGTCAACCAAGGATCGAAATTCATTATCACATTACCACTATACAAATAATTAAAACATGAACATTATGGAAGAAAAATTGAAAATTCTGTTGTGCGAGGATGACGAGAACCTGGGAACCCTCACCCGCGAATATCTTGAGGACAAGGGTTTCAAGGCCGAGTTGTTTGCCGACGGCGAGGCTGGCTACAAGGCCTTCCTCAAGGGCAAATATGACATCTGCCTGCTCGACGTGATGATGCCCAAGAAGGACGGCTACCAGCTGGCACAGGAGATACGCGCCGTCAACAGCGACGTGCCCATTATCTTCCTCACCGCCAAGGCCCTGAAAGAAGACATCCTTGAGGGTTTCAAGATTGGTGCCGACGACTACATCACCAAGCCCTTCTCGATGGAGGAGCTCGTGATGCGCATCGAGGCCATCCTGCGCCGCGTCAAGGGCAAGAAGGGCAAGGAGGTCACCGTCTATAAGATCGGCAAGTTCACCTTCGACACCCAGCGTCAAGTCCTCTTCACCGACGACCGCAGCGAGAACCTCACCACCAAGGAGAGCGAGCTGCTGAGCCTGCTGTGTGCCCACCTGAACGAGATTCTGGAACGCAACTTCGCACTGAAGACCATCTGGATCGACGACAACTACTTCAATGCTCGCTCGATGGACGTTTATATCACCAAGCTGCGCAAGAAACTCAAGGAGGATCCCAGCATCGAGATCATCAACATCCACGGCAAGGGCTACAAGCTCATTGCCCCGGAGGTTGAACCCGAGGAGTAGTCGCCACGACATTGTCTCCCCTACAGTCTGACCAACCTCACGCTGATGCGCCAAGGCAAGACACTAAGATTGTTTTTTAGTGACCTGGCGAGTCTGCGTGAGGTTGTATTGTGATTATGGACAGTCGGTGTCCTAAATTGCGTTAAATATTGGACAATCTGGCACCGATTGCAGTGCAAGGGTTGCACCATCGGAGCAAAAGCACTACCTTTGTAAGGTTGAAAATGTGATTGATCAATAAAAATGATATACTTCTATCGGATTTACCAGTGGTGTATTGTATCGCCCATCATGCTTGTTTACAGCATCATCACAGCATTGATCACCATCGTGGGATGCCTGTTTAATCAAGAGTATTGGGGATATTTCCCTGCCAAATGGTGGGCACGGATGTGGTGCTGGCTGCATCTGGTGCGCATCCGTGTTGTGGGTCGTGAGCTCATTGACCACGAGACGAGCTATGTATTCGTTGCCAACCATCAGGGAGCCTATGACATCTTTTCCATCTATGGTTTCCTGGGGCACAACTTCAAGTGGATGATGCGCAAGGGCATCACCAACATCCCCATCATCGGCACCGCCTGCCGCATGGCCGGCCACATCATGGTGGACACCCACTCGACCCAGGGCCTGCGTGACACGATGGCAGCCGCCAAGAAGAAGTTGCACCGTGGCATGTCGATTGTCGTGTTCCCCGAGGGCCGACGCACCGACACCGGCAAGATGGGACCATTCAAGAACGGAGCCTTCAAGCTCGCCCTGGAGTTCGGCCTGCCCGTGGTGCCCATCACCATCGACGG
>Ga0247611_10003885_pt1 | contig 21505 bp, 7 predicted proteins | sample 177DNAGHGhighgp2_FD_192422 | JGI IMG/M metagenome (GOLD analysis project Ga0247611, IMG submission 192422) | Sheep rumen microbial communities from Palmerston North, Manawatu-Wanganui, New Zealand - 1770 DNA GHGhigh gp2 | ecosystem: Host-associated > Mammals > Digestive system > Stomach > Rumen ... | reverse complement strand
GTTGGACATTTCTTTGGAGCAAATGTTATCTATAGCCACTTTAATGCCGGATACACTGACATGATTATTTACAAGGGTGTCAAGGATGAGCGCCGTCAAGGGGATATGGTAGCCCTTGGTGCTTTCTGTGGCTACTCTTGGCGCTTGGGCCGTCGCTGGACGTTTGAGGCTGTCGGCGGTGTCGCCGTCGGCTATGCGTGGTATGACCGTTTTGTGATGAACAACCGTGGTGACGACTGGGATCCCATTGGCGACGACAAGAGCGTGTTCCTCTTGCCGCAGCTGGGGTTGAACTTCGTCTACCACATCCCTTTGAAATCGAAAGAATCACGTCGTTATGGATTAACGAGAACAATAAACAATAATATTAATCAATAAAAACGTTTTTATGATGAAAAAGATTATGAATTATGCCATTCTGAGTGCGATAGCATTCACTGGCGCAATCGGTTTCTCCTCCTGCTCGGACGAAAACGTTGGAGCAGAGAACAATCCGAACTACAATCCCGCAACGGATGAAGTCAACGTTGACTTTGTATTCAATGTCTCTACGGCCAACGAGCCGACGACCCGTATGTCTGCAGCAACTACGCAGGCAAACCTCTCTCAGCCTTTCCGCGGTATTACCGACGCTTATCTGGGAGCCTTCAAGCTTGGCACCGACGGTAAATATGTGACCGATCCGGATGGCGCTGCTGACAAGCTCTACCCTTTAGGTTCTGTGCTTGGCGCAGGAAAGCTGAATCCTAATGTAGAAGCTTCCGGCGATGTCACTAAGTCTCGTCGCGTTCTTCAGCTCAGCTTGGCATCCGGAACCAACAGCCTTATGTTCTGGGGTAAGGCTCCTAAAACCGGTACAGACCTTGAACAGGGTAAGATTACGATGAATATTGCTGAAACACCTTCCGCAACGTCCATCTCTATGTGTAAGATTGTGCCGGATATAGCTTATACGACTGGCGGTTACGATCAGGCAACTTTGGCTCAGTATCAAAAACTCATGGCTGCTGTCATGACGTATATCATCAACAGTGGTATTAAAGCTACGGAAGTTACTTTCGGTAGTCAGACGCAAACAGTAACTTTGAACTGGAAAGACTATGCTGTCGTGACAGGTGATGCAGGCAGCTACATACTCAGCGAACCAACAAAGGATCCTGCAGAGACCACAGAAGATCTCTCTCTCTTGGGTCAAAGGCTTGCGTTTGCCTTCGTGATGCTTAACACCATTCATGCCAATGAGCTCCGCGCCGGTTGCGGACAGGCTGTTTCCGACATGATTTCCGACCTGATGGCCAATATTAACCAGGTGGCTACTTCCACTCCCCTCAATTTCAGGGAGGCAGTGGCTAAAGCCATTGCCGCAGATATTGTAACAAGAGTTGAGAAGTTCTTCGATAAAGACAATGATTATGCATGGAAGGGAACGAGTGATGTTAAAACTGCTGCTACATTTGTACTGGATAATGACAAGGCCAAGGTTCGCAATGACGATGATCTGAATGAGTTCCCAGCCAACTTCAACCTGCCTTTAGGTGCTGTTATTTTGGAGCTGGCAATAGAGGCTGAAGCAACACCCGCTACAGGTTACAAGTATACCTATAATTATGCGGGAACAGTAGACACCTATGCCATGGGTGGTGGCACAAATGCTGCTTTCAATCCGAAGAACTACATGTACCCGGCTGAATTGTGCTATTTCGGCAATAGTCCTATCCGTATAACTAATGAAACGCTGGCTCCTGGTGACTATCCTGACGGTGTAGCCAACTGGGAAACAGAAAGCAGTTGGACTTCTAAGAACTGGGAGGCAGGCAAGCATGTGACAACCTCTACCCGTAGTGTAGCTATGAAGGACAATATCAACTATGGTACAGCCCTGTTGGAAACAAAGGTCCGTTATGGCGCTCAGGTGCTTCAGGACAACAATCACAAACTTCAGTGGGAATGGAGTAATAATGTTACTGATGAGCCAAATAATACTGTTGATGTGTCAGAGCGTGATGACGCTTTTGTGTTAACCGGTATTTTGGTAGGTGGCCAGAATTCTGAAGTGGGTTGGAACTATATTGCCAAGACGTCTGAGACAGGTTTTGGTTCCATGGTGTACGACAAGACTAACACTGTGATTCCTAAAGCATCGGCAGAATCCGGTGGTAATGCTTCTCAACCGGTGTACACCCTCTTGTGGGACAACTGGGATCAGTCTCTTAAGGGTAGTAAGCAGCGTGATGTCTATGTCGCTGTAGAATTCAAGAATAACTCCAAGAACTTCTTTGGTGAGAACAACCTCATCCGCAACGGTGCTACCTTCTATATTGTCGGTAAGCTGGATCCGAACAAGATACCGTCAGGCCTGACTGGTGTCACCCAAGAAGAATATAATGCAGACAAGTCGCTGGGTATTACGTGGCCTACGAAATATGCTTTGCCTCCCTATGATACCGATGGCAAGGGCATCAAGGAGCGTCGCGTATTTATTCAGGACTACTTGACCTCTGTGTGCTTTGTAATTAACGAGACATCATTGCAGCACGCCTTGGTGGCTGTTCCCGACCTGCGTTCAGGACAGATTTCACTGGGCCTCTCTGTTGACCTGAGCTGGCGCACGGGTATCAACTATGGTGATGTCATCCTTGGACAGTAATAATAGTACGCGCTTTAAACGCACGATTCAATCTTTGACTTGTTGTCTCATCCTGATGGAGATGAGACAACAAGTGAGAACAAGGAAAGAATAAAAAGACAATGGAAACAAGGCGTTATATCATGAAACAACTACTGATGGCAGCATTGGCAACAATGGTGCTGTCAGGTTGTTCATTGATTGACGACGAACTGGGCGAGTGCGGATACACAGAGCGTTACGAGCTTGACTACGAATTGGAATTGGTCACCAATATGACCACTGAAATCCAGACACAACTTTCGGCAGAGACGGACATCAGTGTAGCTGCTGTGTTGAAAGCTCACCTCTCTGACATCTTCACCGACTTTGCTCACGATGTGGACCTGTCGTTCTACGATACGAAAGCCGACTCCGTCCGACTGCACCACGACGAGCATATCATGGATGCTAACCAGAAAAGTTATACGCTATATATCCCCCGGCAGAAATATATGCACCTGGCAGTGGCTAACATCGTGGACGATCCGTTGGTAGATTTACAGTACGACGAACATTGCCACACCTCACAAATCGTGCAGACTCCACCACGCCTGCGGAGTGGTACGGCTCAGCCTGATACGATTGATTCGCATACTACGGGCCTGTTTACTGCCCGTCAGCTGATGGAGATGATAGAAGGTGTCAATCAAACCTTCAATGTCAAGCTGTTTATGGCCAATTGTGCAGCTGCACTCGTTATCGACCCTCGCGGTGAGCCGACAGATGGTCTCAAGGTGTACACTACCGGTTTTGCAACAGCCTTCAACGTTGCCGACAGTACATACGTGTTCAGTGATCCCTCTCCCATCGTCCGCACCATTCGGTTGGAGTCGTTGTCAGAGGATAGTCATCTGCTTACGTTCTGCTCGGTGAACTTCCCCTCGCGGGAGCCGAAAGAGCAGGGTGCACCGTTCTATCAATGGGGCATGACACGTAGTATCATCGAGACTGAGGAGCCGTTCATTGCCCAGGAGAGTGATGAGACGCTCTGGCAGTTCCGCACATACATCACCAATGCCGACGGTACGGTGACAGAAACGATACTCAGCCTGCGGCAGCCGCTTAGGGCCGGACAGTTGAAAATCATCAAGGCTTACGTGACGGGTGACGGATCTGTGCAGACCGATGATCATACGGTAGGTGTCAGTGTGCAGCTCGGCTGGAATCAAGGCGGTAATTACGAACCGGTTCTTTAGGGAGTTCAAGAAGTTCAAGGACAAATGTTCAGGAATTTACACATCTTTTATTTTATTATGCTGTATGCGTTACTGCTATCGTGTACGGCAGTAGATGATGTGTCGCTTCATACTGCCACAACCCAGGAACCGGAACCGTTGGACCTCGTGCTGAGCATCGGCAATACGGGCAGCATTACCCGTCAGAGTGTCGACGTGGTGCAGGATGAGGGGCAGAACTACAGGGGACTGCAGAGTCTGCTGGTCATTCCCTTCCAGACGAGTGGCAATGATGTGCCGGTGACTGCCAGTGACATTCCGTTGCTCTCGTCGGTCACCAATGCGCAGAAGGTCACCAATGCAAATAATAACAATAATTTTTATTATGTCGTAAGTTGCTCCTTGATGAAAGGTGTCAACCATGTGTTGGCCTATGGTAGGGCTGCTTATGTAGAAGGTAAGGCGGCAGCGAAAGATAACGGTGCGCTGGAGATAAGATATAATGGTTCGCTGGAGACAAGTCTCAGGGATCGTATGAACCCCTCGGAACTGACTTTCAACCTGCAGTCGATATGTGAAGAGGATGATGCTACGAAGGATGTCTTTAAGCCTGCAAGAGACTTGGCCGACTATCTGACGGCTATCGCTACGACTCCAGGATGGAGTACGACAACGGATGGACAGTTGAAAGACCTCTATCGTGACTTCATCAATATTGACGGTGAAGGAACGGGTGTCATTGCTGGGTCGGCAACGAATGTCAAGGCGTATGCGGCAGCATTAGAGACGCAGATTACAGCTATCAGAGACCTTAGTACAACGTCAGACGCAAGTAAGGCGCTATGTGGTAAGATCCTTGAATCGATAAATAACAATACCACGATATCTGGCAATACCTACCCGGCAGCACTTGGTCTGCCTGATGGTGTTGCCGCCCTGCGTTGGATGGAGGATGTAACGGAAACTGCTGAGGATAAGTATAAGTTTATGGTTCGAACGCAGACGACAACGATGGATAACATCAACGGCATCAACCGCTATACCTATCCCGCAGAGTTGTGGTACTATACCAATAGCGGAATCCAGACTTCGACAAATGAAGTTGAGAAGACAGATTATGAGAGTGCTACTTCATGGGGTTCGTTGTTAAATGCATACCAGTCGGGAACTGTAGTAAACGATAGGACGAGGTCGGTAGCTGTTAAGGATGCGTTGCAGTATGGTGTGGCTCGCCTGCAGTGTACTTTGAAATCTATTAATGTACAGCTGAAGGACGCAATGAATAAAGATGTCTATCATGCTACCGACGATTATTTGCCGCTGACAAGTGTTATCGTCGGGGCGCAGCATACGGTAGGGTTTGACTTTAAGCCGCGAGGTGTTCAGAGTGATGTTGATGGTCGCTTTATCTATGATGCAGATGTGGGTTCACGTGCGGCGAATGGCAGTTGGACAGTAAGTACCCTTGTACTGCAGACATATGACGGAGAGAAGGTGCCTGTAGTCCTGGAGTTTGAGAACAGGACGGGGCAGAAGTTTATGGGCAAGGATGGCATCATCTATCCCAACACGAAGTTCTACCTCATCGCCATGCTCGATCCTGCCAATATGGGTACAGGAGCCTATGCCGGTCGTGTGTTCACACAGGACTATACTACAGCTGTGGAGATGAAGATCACGTCGCTGGCGAATGCCTACTCGTGTATGCCCGACCTGTTGTCACCGCGTTTGGAGATTGGTGTACAGGTACAGACGAAATGGATACAGTCGACGACAACGACGGTAAAACTGAATTAGTGAGAAATGAAAAGTGTTATACGACATATATGGTTATGGATGCTGGTCATTGGCAGTGGGCTGATGACAGTGGGCTGTAGCTCTTCCGACGGTGAGGCGGATGAGCCACAGACTACCTATCTCACCATCTATGTGTATTCGCCTGAGCGACCCATACTGACGCGTAGTGATGTGGGATATGTCGATCCCAGCACTGAGGAGGGTACGATACATCGTCTGCAGATATGGGTATTTGAACATCAAAGCGGTAATCTGGTGGGTTATCACAGTACTGCCACGACTACTACTTTGAATACGTCACAGGGTGATACCTACCGTATTGCCGTGAGTGATGACTTTGCCCGTCAGCAGCCTGACGTGGATGTATATGTGTTGGCAAATGTCACGGAAGCAAACTGCGGACTATCATTTGACCAACATACTACTCGTAACGATTTGGATGCAGCGCAACTCGATGGGAGTCATTTTGGACTAGAATCATTGACGAAAACTGTTCCTGCTGATGGTCTGCCAATGTCGGGTATTCTCCTCAATCAGGACGTTGTCGGTGATGCACCCGTATTGCGTGTCGGTTCGCTGAGTAATATTGCCACGGTACAGTTGACGCGTGTCGTATCGAAGATGCGTTTCGTTTTTTCGAATATTAAGCTGACTGAAAGTCCAGAGAGTTACAAGAAACTGAGTATTACCGGTATCAGTCTGGATGCTAATACCATGCGTACTGCAGGCTATCTCTTCTCTCGCTCATCACTCGATGGGTTGGAAAAAAACAGTGAGGTGGTGCCGCTATTATCATCATCGGATGCGATAGATGAAGTGAAGACGAATGAGAATCCGACAGAGTTTATATACAATGACGAAGAGGCACAGACGTATGAAAACAAGATCAATACAGCAGTAAGTGAAAAAAAGCTGACCGAGGTAGGACCATTCTATCTGCATGAATCTGACATGCAGGTGACAGGAAAGATAGCATATCAGATAGATGGCACCGAAAAGGAACCGATGGCATTCCAGATGGAACGGGCCGGTGAATTCAGACGTAACCACTCATGGATTGTCTATGCCTACTATCTGGGTGGCAGTTTCTTGGAGCTGAGCTCAATATATGTCAAAGATTGGCGGACAAAAGATGACTTGAATTATGAAATATATAACTGGTAAATATGGCTGTTGGCTGTTAGCTGTTAGCTGTTGGCTATTGGCTGTTGGTTGTTCGTCGGATAGTTCTGACGAGCAGCAGACTAATAACCAGATCCTTCAGATAACAGCATATACCGCACCATATCAAGATATAGAAGCATCCAGACGTGCAGCGCCAAGTGGCTTTACGGAATATGCTCCTACTACGGATTTCTCCGTGGGACTGTTTATGATGTCAAGTGAAACTCCCACACCATCTGTACAGTATATCCGTAGAAGTAATAACACCTGGCACTCCTCAATCCTGGTGAAGAGTGGAGTAGACTATGAGATATACGGTTTTATGCCGAGGTTTGAAGGAATGACGCCCACCATCAGTAAAGCCGATGGTACCGTCACTATGACGCTGCCAAATATTGACGCTGTCAGTGCACATGATGTATGCGTCATTACAGGCGTGAGCGATGCGTCAGCGAGTGTGACTCCAGTAGAGGGCTCCTTTGCATATAGGGGCAGATCGGATGTTAACAATATCAATGTGTTGATGGATCACCTCTTTGCGGCAGTGAGCTTTAACTTCTCTGTGAATGAGAACTTCAATAACTTGCGTAAGATCAAACTGAAGAAGTTGGAACTGCAGGCGACAAAAGCAAAGGCCACTGCTACTGTTACGCTGACACCCAATACTACAGGGGCAAGTCCTGTGACGTCAGTCAGTCATGTCACCTCAGGAACGGAAGCCACTGCAACCTTCTTTGAAAGCGAAGCGGGTGAGCAGTTGCCAATGCCTGATATCAAGAACTATCTCTGCTATTTTGCTCCTACTCTGAGCAATGGTAGTAACCTCACCCTCCTCAGTACGTACGATGTGTATGACAGGACGGGGACAAAGTTAATACGTAAGGGCTGTACGGCAACGAATAAAGTCCCTAACCTTTACATCTCGTGGGGAGAACGTGTGACGGTCAACCTGACAGTCAATCCGACATATATCTATCAGTTGTCGGATGCTGACTTGGATAATTTGTTTACGATTGAGTAGTAAGAACATATATATTATATATAATAAGGTATAGGACATTGAGACTGAAAGATACGATAACAAGCTTGTTGGTGTTGCTGTTGACAATGATTAGCGGTCAATGGTCAACTGTCAATGCACAGATAACCATAGGAGGCAACGTTTATGGTGGCGGTAATGCCGGCAACACAGGCGGTAGTACCACCGTCACTGTCTGTGAAGGTAATTTCTTAGGTGACGTCTATGGCGGTGCCCGTATGGCGAATATCGCAGGTTCATCCTTCGTTAACATCGATGGCGAGAATACGCCTTCTACTTCCTATATATTAATAAATAATGTATATGGGGGTAATGATATCGCAGGAACGATTGGTAATATCAGGACTGTTTCAGGTGAGTCAGCTCCGTTGCCCACTGCCTTGAAAAAGGTTGGAACAACAGCGGGACAGAATAACATTGACAATACATGGAATGCTTTTGTACGTGTCAGTTCAGTAAAAAGCGAGACGACGGGTGATGCTCCTAATCAAACAACAACGAATATTCACCACAAAGTTTATATCGGTAACCTCTATGGCGGTAGCAATGGTGACTATACGGTTACGAATCCCACTAACAGCGGGTCTGGTAAGTGGGAAATATGGACAAAAGATAGTCAGAACAAGGTCTATGAGAATGCTGCCCAACCGCAATTGCCTGAGCTTGCTAAGACCTATCTTGAGATTGTCGGAGGCTCTATCGTCTATGTCTTCGGTGGCGGTAACAACGCTACCGTGACAAATAAGACGGTGATCTGTACGGATAACCCCAGTGAGGTGGTGAACCATATCAAGGTTGACAAAACCACAGGTACTCTTATGGCTGATGATGCAACAGGAGACAACGTAGAAGAGTTGTTGTCCGACGACCGTATCACAGAGATGGGCTTCAACCCCTATCTGAGTTATGCCACCAGCGCATCCTACCAGATGGGTAGTGTGTTTGGCGGAAACAATAAGGTGGCGATGGCCATCCGTCCTACATGGAACCTGATCAAAGGCAAGATCCGTAACCTATATAGCGGTGGTAATGCAGGTAACATGACCCATGATAATGGTCTTCTGTTGGCTGTTACCAGCAATGATATGGAGATTGACAACGTCTATGGCGGATGCCGTAAGGCAGATGTCAATCCGGATAATAATCGTATTACTGCGGAAACAATCAAAGTTGACGGTGTGGATGTGTCCTTCCCAGCTGATTATGCTGCTCGTGTCTATATTACAGGTGGTAACATCAATAATGTCTATGGCGGTAACGATATCTCCGGTAATGTCTATGGCGGTAATGCCGTAGGTATCCACAGCAGTATCAACCAGAATGTGTATGGTGGTGGTAACGGTTCTTATGCCTATACTGACAATCCTGATTTGGCCGGTACTATAGACTATGGCGACTATTTCTATGATGTAAACAAGATTCTTGGAAAAGCTGCAAATACTGAAATCACAGGTCCAAATTCTGTAGCGGCTCTCAATGACTTCCGTCCCAATGCAGAGTCGGTGTCTATCCGTATCAGTGGTGGATCAGCAACAAAACCTGTTGTCATCGGTGGTGCCGTCTATTGCGGCGGAAACAGTGCCACACTGGAGAGCGGAAGCAGTAATGCAGCGGCACAGTTGAAGGTTGGCTCCTATGTCTATGCCGACAACGTGTTCTTGGGTAATAACGGTGAGAACATGGTGAAAGAAAGCATTCTACAGACGTATGCTGGAAATGTGACCGTTGGAGGAACTGCATACGACTTCAGTCAGATTGATCTGACCCATGCCACTCAGATGGAAACCTATATGGATGGTGCTGCTATGGGTATCCGTCCTCAGCTGGTGTTCGATAAAAATGCTACAGAAGATGCAAAGCCTGAAGGCGAAAGGGACTACACGATAACCTATAAGCCATACTCTACCTATTTCGGTTCGCTCTTCGTAGGAGGTAACGTGGGTAGTCTGAAGATTCCGAATGAAAGTGACAAGAAACTCATCGTCGACTTCGACGATAAGATTGTAATATATAATAAGGTGGTGGGTGGCTGTAACAATGCCTATATCAACAGCGGGACCTATAATGCTGCCTATCAGGGTGGTGTACTCTTGCCTGCGGACACCCATGGCGACAAGTTGGAGTTGAACTTCAGCGGTTTGAAGATTCAACCGAAGCGTTGGAAGATTGAGCGTAATACCGACTACACTCCGAAGTTGACAGATGGTAAGCCTACCTATATTCTTGATACAAACAATAACCGCCAGTTGGAGTGGAACACTGTTGACAGCCGTTATTACGATGCTGATACAAAGTCGTTCAGGGAAGTTGAGAATGTTACTCCGGGTGTTATTGGAGGAGAAGGCGTAGATGCCAGCGATGATGACCTCTACCGTCGTCTTGCCGGAGGTAACATCTATGGAGGCTGCTACAGCAGCGGTATCGTCAACGGTAACGTCATCATTAATGTCAATGCATCTATTGTAGATCGCGACATCGTCTTCGATGATGTGGCTTTCGACGACAAGACGGGTGAGGAGAAACTCTATGGCAACACCTATAAGATTACAGAAAGGAAGACTGGTGTCATCCTTGGTCAACAGGGTATGGACGTACTGGGTCGTGCGCTGAATGTATTCGGTGGTGGTAAGGGTGTTGAGACAGAGATCTGGGGTAGTACTACGATAAACCTGAACAGTGGCTATGTATTCCAAATCTTCGGCGGTAGTGAGGAAGGTGCCATTGGTAAGCGCAAGACTACAACTACGAACAATGTGACCACCGATGACAAGGATACTTATGGCAGATATGTCTATAAGTATAATGCCGACTACAGCACCTATGTCAATCTCGCAGGTGCCAGCAACAAACCCGGTGTGCCTAAGTCGGCTGATCCAAAGAACTCTGACGGTACTCCGAAGGTCGACGAGGCCTTGGCAGAGTGTGAGTTCATCTATGGCGGTGGCTTTGAAGGTCCTATCGCCGGCGACACACATGTCAATCTGGACAACGGACGTATCTTCAATAGCTTTGCAGGTTCTTGTAATGCCGACATCATGGGAAATACCGAGACATATATTGGTGCCAATGGTTTCCCATACGTCCGCGACTATGTCTATGGCGGTAATGACCTGGGTGGAAAGATCTTAGGTAGTAAAGACTTTACGAGTCGTGTGCGTACTACCGCCAATGGTGGATATGACGCCATCGGCAAGGTGCATAATAGGGAAATGTTGACGGCTTCGGCCTATATCGAGTATATAAAGGGACGCGCGGAGAAAATCTATGGAGGCTGCTATGGTGTGTACGACTATACCAGTGAGTTGTATGATGCCTATTTCCATACAAAGAAAACAGGCAGTGAGGGTACTACTGCAGCAAATATGGGTACGGCCCGTACTGACAAGGGCTACTCCAAACCATGGATGGATAATGCCTTCATCAACTTCCGTCCTTCGGCAAGTAACAGTACCTACACCTATGTTGGTCAGATCTATGGTGCTGGACAGGGATACTTCACCGAGAAAGAAGAGAATCTGTTGCAGAATCGCAGTTATATCCTGATTGACGTTCCCGATGAGATGGAGTATTATCAAACCACTCAGGTCTTTGGTGGCGGTGAGTGCGGTGGTGTCGGCATGGGTGTAAATAAGGATATAGCCAATGCTGCAGCCACGGCTTATCAGGCATCGGCCATCATCGATCTGGCGCGTGGACAACTCAATGCTGTCTATGGCGGCAGTTATATGGAGGGTATCACCCGTCGTACAGTGATTAACGTACCTGCCGGTTCTACCTTCCACGGTAATAAGATCTTTGGTGGAGCCTATGGTTACATAGAAGAGGTAGAAAGAAAGGATGGCGACGGACATACTGTATTAGATGACAAAGGCAATGCAGTGATAGACAGCATACCACGTATCGATGTGGCATGCGACGTGTATGAGGCTATCGTCAACTTCAACAGCGACAAGGCAACCATCGACGGGGCTATCTATGGCGGTAACAACGCCTGTCGCCGTACGCTCTATGGTAAGGTAAATATCAATGCTCCTGTGAAGGGCGGTACACACTGGACGGGACTGGTAAATGTCTATGGTGCCGGTTATGGTGAGAATACGTGGTCGCAATATACGGAAGTCAACCTGAATAATGGTGCACGGGTTCAGGAGGTTTATGGCGGTGGTGAGAACGGACTGGTCATCAATAAGGAGTCGGTGGAGAAATGGAAGACGTCATTAGGAAAAGATGCCAATGAAAAAGACAAACTATTTACTAGTTTGGAAAGTTATACCGACCTTGGATTTGGTGATAATGAGAACCCCGCGCCGGTAAGCAGCAACCGTCTATGGGAGGTTGACAACACTCGTCCGAAGTATTATAATACCAACGTTCATATCAACAGAGGAGCGACTGTGACCCGCTACGGCTATGGTGGCGGCTTAGGTCATGGCCATCTGGCCCATAGTGGTAATGTGTATGGTACCACCTATATCGACCTGTTGGGTGGCATCGTAGATTTCGACCTCTATGCCGCAGGAACATCAGGATCAGTAAAGGACAGTTTGAGTGTTAAAGGTAACTTCGTTGCCAGCTCTACTGCCTATATCGAGAGTGGCAAGGCGCGTAACGTATATGGTGGCGGTTGGGCTGGTTCGGTCGGTCATCACATGGGTGGTCTTACGGCTTCTTACACCAGTGATATTCCTGGTGAGACACATGTCATCATCGGAAAAACTAATGGAACGAGTTTCTTAGACGGCCTTCCTGCTATTGAGCGTAACGCCTATGGTGGCGGTGAGGGTGGCGCTGTATGGGGTACGACCAATATAACACTGCTTAACGGCTTCATAGGTTATCGTCATTTCGATACTGCTCCTACAGGTAATTTCAATACCATAAAGGTTGGAGACGACTACTATCAGGAGAAGATTGATGACGAGACTCGAGAAGACGGTCGTCTGGGAACTCTCTATGACAGCGGATGTATCTTTGGCGGCGGATATATCGACAACAGTAGTGTGGATATCTCTAATGTCACGATGTATGGTGGTCATGTGCGTAACTCCCTCTTCGGCGGTGGTGAGATTGCTGCCATAGGTCGTGGGGTCATCCATGAGGAAACAGATGCCAACGGTAAGGCAAAACGCACGCTGCGGGGCCTTTATAAGGCAGGTAGCACCAATGTCACGTTGTTCGATGGTCATGTACACCGTAATGTGTTTGGCGGTGGTCGCGGTTACAACAACTTAGGTGGCGGCGGTACGCTGTTCTCAGATGGTTATGTGTTCGGAAAGACACTGGTGAAAATCCACGGAGGTATAGTCGGTACTCCTGAAGGTGTCTCTGAGACGGGTGGTAGCAATGGTAACGTCTTTGGCGGTGGTGATATCGGCTATGTATATAGTGCTAGTGAAGAAGATGGAAAATTCTATGTTGGTGTTAAGGATGGTACCCGTTATGACGATGAATATGAGGGCTATTATTACAAGTTTAAGCTAGACGAAGGAAAGTCGTATAATGGAGAGTCTGCTGATGCCGTAGAAAGTAAAGGCAGTTGGGAAAAGGACGGCGACGAGTTCATCCTCACCGAGGACTGTAAGGTGCTCGTAGAGCCTCGTTGTAAGGTATTGACTGCTTTTGGCGAATATAAAGTCGGTGACTATGTACCCATTTCTTACTTAAACACTCTCGGCAACAAGAACGATGCCGCTTGGAATAACTTAGACAAGAAGGGCATCATCATCTACAATGCCGTCTTTGCCGGTGGTAACACCACCAAGGGTTCTGCCAATGAAGCCGCCTTCGCCAACAGCACCTCGGTATTCGGTAATGCTACGGCTTCTATCCATGATGTCTATAACCTCGACCTCATCACGCTGGGCTCCGGTCGTATCGGTGGCTTGTACGGTGACGGTAACCTGACTTTCGTCGATGGCTACCGTGGTCTGAACATCACCAACTACGGAACAGACTATTATACTATCCAACAGAATCCACAAATTGATATAGCAGATTATAAGTCTGATAAATACACAGACCGCGAGCGTGCCTACTATCAGTTGACTTACATCTGTGTGCAGGATTGTGTTGACGATGAGGGTACGGCATACTTTGCGGAAAGCACTGACCATCCAAAAGCTTCGACACTGACGGGTGATGATATTCAGACACTGTTCAAGAATCAACCAGATATCGTCTATGAAAATGGTAACATCAATGCAGCCTATTGGAAAGAGAATGGTGTATGTACCATCTATGCTGGTCGTCCTATGAACACCATCCAGCGTGCCGACTTCTGCGGTGTCTTTGGCAGCCGTATGGTGATGCAGGGTGCACAGGACCGTGTGCCTGAGGTTATCGACTATACGAAATATACCATCAACCGCGTGCGTGAGGTGTCGCTGAATAAGAAGAAATTCATACAGACAGATCAAGAAACTACTACAAACTACCACGGCAACTACTTCGGAATCTATAGCGTCGTGAACTATCTCGGTGCGCTGACCAGCGATGTAGACTTTAAGAATACAGTGCGTGTGACCGACAATCGTGACGATTCCTATAAGCAGACTGTAGATGGAAAAGCATACGGAGTTGCTACTTACGAAGACTGGAAGAAAGCTAACATCGGTAACCGCAAGCGTAACAATGGTACCAGCCATAACAAGGTAGCGCTGGCATCAGGTGTCTTTTTGGAATTGACCACAGAACGTGGTATTGGAGACGAGTTAAACGAGAAAGACTGGGGGTTGATAACTGGTGTCGTGGAACTCGACTTGATCAATGTGCAAACGGGTATCGGTGGTGGCTTCGTTTATGCGAAGAACGAGCATGGTGTGCGAAATACTACAGGCAAGACTCATGTCACGCTGACAGAGCTGAACCATGGTGCCGTGACCAGTGATGACTTTACATATACAACTAATGATGGAACCAAGACGGAATGGCAGTCGTCTGGTAACTTCGTACACGGTGAGCAGACCATTATCGACGATTGTTACAATATCAGTGGAAAGTACAAGGGGGCTGATGCCGTACCTGCCCACTACTGGTATATCCAGGGTCAGGTATATGTATACGACCAGCATATCTCCGTCTATACCGGTGTTCCTAATGCCTATAGTGAGACGGTGGACATCCCGTTGACCATTACGGCTGCCTCACACGGAACGATGAAACTTCTCGACGTACGCCCCAACAAGTATGCGTACTATAGTTCAAATGGCCAGGACAAACTGAAAGACGGACAGAAACTCAACATCAACGACGTCACTTATCAGTTGAACGACTCTATTAGCTACTGGGATTGGTATAAACTTTCGAAGGCAGAACAGCGGTTGTTCGTTGATGAGACGTACGTCGTTGTAGATGATTGTTGGATTGGCGAGAAGGAGTATAAGGAAGGATATGTACTGCTTCCCGCTGAATACGATGAGTTAAAGAACCAGACGGTCATCCAGAAGCGTAAGAACGACAATGGTGTTGTAGAGGATGTAGAAGTGCCCTTCACCAAGATGTTCCGCTCGTCAAATAATATGAGTCATGAGACGGGTTATATACTCACCTATAGGGTAAACAATCCGACGGAGTGGAACACATGGTACACTCCGAAGAGTGGTGACTACACGTCTAAGAACCAGACGGGAGGTAATGACTATGAGAACGGACCGACCTATCGTCTTACCAGTGGTGTAGGTCAATTGCTTGGACAACGAGCATATAAGATAAGCGATGTCATAGCCAAAGAAGTCTATGACACCTATCAGGCAGTGACTAGGAGCCATAGCGGTGCTATCCCTGCAGATGGACAGGCTATATTTGAACCAGCCTATATTGTCACAGAACAGATAGACATAGCGGGTACTACGACTCACCTGTATCCTGGTGCTGTGCTGCCAAAGACAGAAGCTGATAAATATACTGGTAAGGTAGAAGATGCATATGTTTGCGAAAAGACTATCCAACTGAGTGCTACGGAGTTTATCTATGTCAATAGTAAGATGACCCTTGACGATAAGAACAATTACCTTGACAGGGTCAATACTGACATTAAGGCTATTGCTGGATCGCCCATCAGTAACATGAACGAGCTGACTGATGAGCAGATCAATGCTCTGACGTACGACCAGAAGAAGGAATTGCGTACGTTGCTGCAGACAAAACGGGATATCAACAACCAGATTACACCGGCTTACTACTGTACCACGCCTGGTCTTTATGGTGGTGACTACTACGTAGGCAACAAGAACTACCGTGGTTTAATTGCCTGGAGTTCGATGTCGCCCGAGGATCGCACGAAGTTCACTTTCAACTACGATGCGCTCGACCTGCTTATAGACTCTAAGTATGGTAAGCGTGAAAATGGTACGCAGCAACCTGAGGGAGTAAAATACCAGTACGACAGTGAAGCCGCAACCTTGACGGGAGCACAGGCTAACCCTGCCGGCTACTCCTTAGAACAGCGTGTAGATTACGAGGCAACGTATAATGGTAGTGAAACGGAAACTTATAATGGTATAAAGTTGGAGCCAAATAAGGTGTATAAGCGCACAGAATACGAGTCTCTGCCTAACGAGCAGCGTCACTATGCACCGATTAATGTGACAGACACAGAAAATGCCATCTACGTCGTCAAGAAGGCTGTCACTATTGATAACAAACTCTATGCCGTCGGTGCTACCATTGATAAGACTGCCTATGACAAGTTGAGTACAGACGATCAGAATGACAGAATAAACGTACTCTCCTTTACTACGGCAGGCACTTATTACTACTGTCGTGAAGAATATACGATTGGTGAGAATGATGCTCATACGGCTGTAAATAGTACAAATAATGCCTCTGGCGGAACAGGTGGTAATTATTCTGATACGCAGACAGTACCAGTTGGTGTGGTCATCGATGAAACGAATTATGGTAACCTTGTCAACAAGCAGGTAAACTTCACAATCCACGGTATCGCACCGACGGAGACATCTACGCTCTATGTCAGTCGTGACTCAGACATCGATGACCTGTCGAAGGGTAAGGTTATCACAGTCATCTATGAGTATAACTACGAAGAGAGTGATGAGTCAGGACTGCATATCACTCCTGTCACAGAGCGCCATGTGGTGAACATCCATATTACGTTCAAGAGTGGTAGTCCTACCGTACCCGATATTGATGAGTTGCCGATGGTCATCCCTGGCGATATGCTGGGTCTGCGTGAACCGGATGTCAATCCTGGTGCTACGGAGGTAACTGGCGGTGGCTGGGAGTTGTTCGAGAGTATGTCGGATGCTGAGAGTCATACCAACGGTATTCCTTACACACCAAACACCGATCCGCTCTATTGGTATCAGGACGGCTATCGTCTGGCCTACTATGCCTTGTCGTACATCGGTGGTAAGACGTACTCGAACCATGTACAGGTGAAGGTGGCTAATTACCACGATTTGAAGAAGGTAACAGAGGATAAGGAGCACCACTATTATGTGGATATCCCAGACTTGGTGCGTCTGAAGCGCAATCCGAAGATTTATATCAATGATGCTGCAAATGGTGTCAGTCAGTTGAAGAGCCTCTTCGACCTGAGTGTACTGAATAATCCTACGCTGGATAGCAAGGGCCTCATTACTGATGGTACCTTCGCTGGTCATGCTCCATTGGCTGAGCAGGTGAAGAATTGCGATAACCTCGACTTCATCCTGCGCACGAACATCAACCATACAGGCGGGTGGACACCAATCGCCAATAATGAAGGTGAGTGCTTCGAAGGTACCATTCATGGTGACGGCCACTACATCAGTGGACTTTCGCAGTCACTGTTCAACCATCTCTGCGGCAGCGTCTTTAACCTTGGTGTGACGGGATCGTTCACTGGTGCCGGTATTGCTGAGACGGGTAGCGGTTATGTGGAGAACTGTTGGGTGAAGAGTACAGCTATGGCTGCGCGCACGTCGCAACCAGTGTTTGGTACACCGACCGGCCTGACAACGGACCGTCCCTTCCGCATCGTGAACTGCTACTATCAGGAGAACAACGATGCTACTTATAAGTACACGAACCACCCAAGTACGAGTACCTATGGCATACCGACTCGCAAGGCCGAACACGCCTTCTACAATGGTGAGGTAACTTACGACCTGAACGGCTTCTATCTTTATAAGCGTTATACTGACAAGCATCAAGGGTCAAATGAACCGTATAAGTATTATACTGTCAACGAAGACAACACACTGTCTGCTCCGAAGGACATCAAGTATGGTGATAATCCAAGCTACTGCTATGCAGGCTATGTGGAGAATCGTTATGCTGACGGCGACTTCCGTTATCAGTATGGTTCTATTCCAGAAACTGCAGAGGAACGCCTCTATGTCGACGAAGACGGTGTGTCACACTTCTATCCTATCTGGCCCGATGACTACCTCTACTTCGGACAGATGCTGACCTATCGTTGGAATGAGTCTCGTCCACATGAGGATATTCCGTCGCCTATCGTGAAGAACAGTGGTCGGCTGCTTGCCAATGACTTGAATAACCGCGTATACCGCGCACCGGCCTACTTCGGTAACAGTACTATGTCGGTTGTTCACTTTAACCCGGCTGTCAATCTCGTGGCTTATTCAAAGCCGTTGAATGCTACAGATATCAACCTGAAGAGGGCTTATCCGGGTATGACGGCTATCGACTTTGCAGGACATACTGAGGGTCATAGCAGTGATGCTTTTAAGTTGGGACTTAACGGCACATGGTTCTATCAACCGCTCCTCGATGATGACGGACTACTAAGCATTGCCAACCGTGACGAGACGCCAAACTTGCTGGCTTATGCTCCTGCGGCAGCCTCGGAGAGTGGTTATGCCAATAGAAGGACGTACGACGTACTGAACAGCTACTTCAAGGAGCCTGACTATAATGATTATTATCAGGGTGGCGACTATCGCTGTGTAACCGATGCGACGAAACCATCGTCTCCAGATATTTTGGGAATGTCGGGTGTTCATGGGCATCTGGTACAGAACAACATGCAGGCAACCACTGACCATCTGCTCGTTGATAAGCAAGACTTCAACGCACCATTCGGTTATCATTTCAATACGACGCACCGCATGTGGTATCAACGCACTCCAGATAACTTCGTCGATACGTCGAAGGGCTGGGATGTGGTCAGTCTGCCATTCTCTGCCGAACTCGTTACCACGCAACAGAAGGGTGAGATCACACACTTCTACAGTGAGAGCCGTTCTGAGGATGGAACAACGAAGGTTGGTCATGAATACTGGCTCCGTTATTATAAGAGCGGACAAAAAGTAGGTACCGACTTCAAGGGAGTATTCAACTATCCGGATGCCATAGCCAATGGCGATGCGAAGACGGTGAATAATACGTTCCTCTGGGATTATTATTATCAGGCTGTAGCCGGACATAATCAACAGGATAAGAATACGGATACATACCAGAAGTATTATAATGAGCCGCGTACGTTCTCACATTATCCTTTGCTGGCTGCTGGTACTCCCTATATCATCGGCTTCCCTGGTACGACATATTATGAGTTTGACCTCAGTGGAGATTGGAGGGCTCAGAATACTTACGGTGCTGCACCTGCAAAACTGGATAAGCAGGTTATTACCTTTGCTTCGGCTACTGGTGCTAGCATCGCTATCAGTGATGGTGAGCAGGGTGTAACCGATAACGACAATACCTTCACCTTCAAGACAAACTATCTGAACCAGATGCTGACTGCAGACTATCTGATGAACGGTGACGGCAATGCCTTTAAGAAGGTGCCAGATGGACAAACGGGTAATGCCATCGCCTTCCGTCCGTACTTCGTGGCAGTCGGTTCGCCAGCTCCAGCAACAAGGTCGATACGACAAATTGTCTTTGACAGCGACAACTCGTCGTTTGCTATTGGCGACGATCCTGACCCGACGGAGGGCGAAGTAGGTCAGGGCGGCTTGATGTTCAGTGTTGGACGTCGTAAGATTGTCGTGACCTCGTCGCTGCGTGATGAGGCTGATGTACGCATCGTCAACGTCAATGGTCAGACTATTGACTCGTACAAGATCCAGCCGGGCGAGACTATTGAGACGCCGGTCTATAATAGTGGTGTTTACATCATCCGTGCTGCTGGAGGCCACTATACGAAGAAAGTTTCCGTGAAATGATAAAAATGCGGTGTAATATCATTTTCGCCGCAAGTTGCAGAATTTCAAGACGAATAAAATGACACGAGATATGGTACGAAATATGACGATAAACAGAGCAAAGGTCAAGCAAGGACGTAGGTTTGAAATTCGTCCGTTGTTGCTCCGACGTTGCTCTAGGGTTGCTCTAGGGTTGCTCCGACTTAGTTTCGGTAATATTTCTGTAATGTCTCGGTCTAGCCCCGGTGATGCCTCGGTCCAAAACCATACCTCCGAGCACTATGTTTCTATGATTCTCAGGAAGCAATATTCTGCGAAGGTGGCAGAATACACTGGAGAGTTGTTATTGGTTGGAATCAACTATGACAAGAAAGAGAAGAAACATCAGTGCCGGATAGTAAAGACAAATGTTCTCCTGCGCACAGGAGGCTGTCCCCACTGTGATACTGTGATAAAAAAAAGAGCAACTTCATAATATATGAATCAAGATATGACGGAACAGCACACAAAGCAGGGTGAGATCGTGATGTATCAGCCTGACGAGACTATCCGACTGGAAGTACGGTTGGAGAATGATACCGTGTGGCTGAACCGTCAACAACTGGCAGAACTATTTGGACGTGATGTTAAAACTATAGGCAAGCACATCAACAATGCACTCAAAGAAGAATTAAGGAAAATCTCAACTGTCGCAAAATTTGCGATAGTTCAGATGGAAGGTGGTAGAAAAGTTGCAAGAACCATAGATATGTCACAAGATATGAGTACGAAATACAGATGTAAAAAGCAAGTAACAAGGATGATGGCAAGGTGTACCCAAGGTGTAGCCAAGGTGTACCCAAGGTGTAGCCAAGCTCTAGGCATACTCATGAGTATGGCTAGAGTATGGCTAGAGTATGCCTGGAGTATGGCTAGAGATTGCAACGCCACACTCAGACCACTGGTCAGAGAATGGCTAGAGTATGCCTACAGTATGCCTACAGTATGCCTCGAAACAAAAAATTTATTCCCATACGGGGAACAAAATATTCCCACCTTGGGAACAAAACATTCCCTGCCTGGGAATAAAACGGGCTTCTTGCGTCCTTTCAGTAGCAAGCGAGCAGAGCTCGAGCGACGGCTCGCTGCCAACGAGATTACGGCTCGTCGGTCACGAGATTACGGCTCACTCATGACGAGATTACGTCTCGTCATATCCATGCTCCTGATGCTCACATTAGGAAGCGGTAGCGTGTGGGGACAAGTTACTTACCAATACTACGCCATTCACAATAAGGACAATGGCTATTTGAAACAAGTCAATGGAGGCATTGCTGTTGACAAGACGTTCCGTTATGAGAATTCACATGATACTAATGGTTTTTCTATTTGGGTATTGTCTTCCGATGGTTATTTGCAGCAGGAAATGTATTATTTGAATGTAGCAAACGATCAGACGCTTTACCTCTCTACAGAGAAAGTAACTCAGTGGACAATTGACAACACTACTGCCTCTGGAAAAAATTATCTAAAGCCAAGTGGCAGCAGTAAATTCCTTTGTGCCGAT
>Ga0247611_10003883_pt1 | contig 21514 bp, 18 predicted proteins | sample 177DNAGHGhighgp2_FD_192422 | JGI IMG/M metagenome (GOLD analysis project Ga0247611, IMG submission 192422) | Sheep rumen microbial communities from Palmerston North, Manawatu-Wanganui, New Zealand - 1770 DNA GHGhigh gp2 | ecosystem: Host-associated > Mammals > Digestive system > Stomach > Rumen... | reverse complement strand
TATAACTTAGAAGATAATGTGGGAAATGTGTTAGACAATACAACTAATAGTTCAGTATTTGATCTAAAGGTTGAAGCCAAAACAAAACAAGGCATAGATACAGCCGAAGCTGAATTAATAAAGGGTGAATACTTTACTTTGACAGTAAGTACATTTGGTTATGCAAATGCTGTCAGAATTAAGTTCCCTGAAAACTGGTATATATCTGAAAGATATCCATTATATATTTACACTGGAAGCCTAGATGGAGAATATGATGCACAATTGCTTGTAGAAATAACAAGTGATGTATTATATGTAGATAAGGAATCAAATCTTGGTCAATTAATATCTAATACAGATGATGGCACATGGATTCAGCAATTTATAATAATAACACCATTATATGCGGCTGGAGGAGAAGATAACATCCAGGTAACAGCATACAAGGGCGATGTTCATGTAAAAGGATTCCTTAATGAAAATCAGGTATATATTAATAACATAATAGGAAATACCGTAGATAAAACTAAAGTAAAGACGTTAAATAGAAAACAAAAGATAACAGTAGCTAGTGGTGCTAACAGTTCTATATTAGATAGATTAAGATACCACATAGTAGAAATTAATTAATAAGAAGTCGGCTAGAGAAATCTAGTCGGCTTTTTTTGTTAAATATAACCCAATAGAGCTCGTAAACACGGGCTCTATTTTTATGTCACAAAATTTTAGGAGTGGCACGTATTAACGATGTAATAAAAAATACTTTTTTTATTTTGTGTCGACTTATAGTTGTCACAAAATTTTAAGAGTGGCACGTATTAGAGATGTGAATGAAAAAACGCATAAAAGATACAAAAAACATGTCACAAAATTTTAAGTTTGGCACGTACTAGAGATGTGTATGAAAAAAAACACAAAAGATAAAAAACATGTCACAAAATTTTAGTCGTGGCATGTATTAGAAATGCGTATGAAAAAAACGCATAAAATATATAAGCGCATACTCGCCTATTATACACTCCTTTGTTTTTATAAGGTAGATACTTGTATAATTCGTGACGTTGCCAGGGTTTGTGTTATAAGGTGAAAGCCTTTGTGACCGTGTGCTACAGACACGGACAAATTCAGCAACTTTTAGTATGTCGGTTCAAAAAACGAACTGGTTTATTCGTATGAGCGAGAAACTTGTGAATACTAGTATAAGTTGTAGCAACAGATACGAGCAATCGTGGTATGTCAAAGGAATCCCTATAATACCGTGACAAAGTATTATCCTTACCTAGTTGACCAGAAAAACCTGGCAGCGATACACGGGGCGGTTTTACAAATGAAGGATTATACGAAACCGTATCAACTTAGTACCATTTAAATGGTGGGAAGATTCTGATGGAAGTATGATAAAACGAAATTTTTCAAATTAGAAAAAATACTAAAAACATGTCACAAAATTTTAAGTTTGGCACTTATTTATAATATCAGCTTGAATATAGAGACTTTATGTTAAGTGAAGAGTCAAACGTACAATTCAAACTAAATGAATAATAATAAAGAAAGGTGGTATTCAAAATGGATATTAATAAAGATTTTAAAAAAGTGCAGGAACCCAGAGTCTTAACACTTGCAAGCATGGAATACGAAACAACAGTTAAGAACGAAATATATGAATGGTTTCAGAGAACACCATTTTCAGAGTTTTACAATGAGATTTCAAAACGTGTCATAGGTCAGGATTCTTTAAAATTAGTTCTTGCAAATGTGTACAATTACTTAAGTGGAGTGTTAAATGGAACTCCTATAAAAAACAACATGTTACTATCAGCCCCATCAGGTTGTGGAAAAACAGAAACATATAGGGCATTAAAAGATTATTTTAGTAAACAGATTCCTAGTATGTACGTTTATATTTATGACGTGTCAGCAATAACATCAAACGGATTCAAAGGACAAGATGCAAATTCAATCTTAATTCCATTTTTCCAAGAAGGAATTGAGAACCCAGTGGGAATCGTATTTTTAGATGAATTTGATAAGAAGATGGTGCCTGTTTTTAGCGGTACTGGGGAAAATGTTAATCGTGAAGTGCAATCTGGAATGCTCACTATCATTGAAGGCGGAGAGGTTCGTGGTCCAAAAGGATTAATGGTAAATACAGATAAATTAATGTTCGTTGGATTAGGTTCTTTTGATTTGTATCGAGAAAGCTGTAACAATAAGCCGAACCAAATTGGATTAGGCTCGGAATGGTCTGATAAAAATAAGGAGCACTACAAACCATTAACTCGTGATGATATGGTAGATGCAGGAGCTTCAAGTGAAATTATTGGACGTTTCCCATACATTGTGAACTATGAGCTATTATCTGAAGAATCAGTTGAAAAGGTTATTAAAAAGTGCGTAAATGAAGCTACAGAAAGCTTCAACTTAAACAAGCTCGTAATAGAAGAGCCCGTTCTTGAAAAACTAAAGAAAAGCGCCAATTCGAAATATGGTTGTAGATTAATTGAAGCAACTCTAAAAGAAATAATTCTAAAAGCGTATACTGAAGCGATGATAAATGCTCCTGGATATGGAAAGCTATCAATGAAAATAAAGGACATTAATGATGTAAAAACAAAATGGGGAAAGGCGGAATTTGAAAGACCAATCACGTTCCAGGAACAACTTGCTCGGGCTGTGGAGGAACTTGAAAAGTAATTAATGATTCTAAAGAAAGTGAGGGCGTATTACATGAAGATAAAATTAGGACGAGTTACACTTCATACGGGGATGTTGTTCAGTGAATTTCAAAACAAATTCCAAAACGCATTTCATTTGTCAAATCCATATGAAGTTAATGAAACTACTATTGCGACAGCGTTTATAAATGCATATTACGAACAAGATGGTAAAAAGTACCATGGATATGCAGAAATGTTTTTTAATCATTAAGAGCTTCTAATGAAGCTCTTTTTTTATGCGTATTTGTCTCATTTTTTTGAATTCTATCTATTTATTTGTAAATATGTATATTTTATAGTAAAATATATTTAATTCAGAATCGGTTTTTTGACAACTAAAAATTTATCTGATTGAAATTACTATATTCATTTTCGGGAGGAATAAAAATGGCTAGAGAATTAGTAAAAGGCGGATTTTATAAGCATTTTAAAAATAAATTATACAAGGCAATTGATGTGGTTTATCATTCAGAAACAAAGGAAGCTCTTGTGTTATATCAGGCATTATATGGTGATTTTAAGCTATATGTAAGACCGATAGACATGTTTCTTAGTGAAGTCGATCACATAAAATACCCAGAAGTTAAGGCAAAATATAGATTTACATTGGTAGATATTGATGCAGAGGGTAATGTATCTGATATAGAAGAAGACACAGCTAGTAAAACTAGTGCAAATGCAGCTAAGGAAAGTGTAGCTAATACAGATTATATAGCTGATGAAACTAGTGCCAATAGCGAAGCTAGAGAGGATAATTTACTTGTATCTAATACTAAGCATGTTGGAGAATTAGTTGAGAGATTCCTTGATTCTAAGGAATATGAAGACAAATTAGATGCATTATTATTACTTAGAAGCAATATTAATGATGACTTAATTGATCTTTTTGCTGAATCCCTTGATATTGTAGTTGATAAGGGAGATTTAAATACAAGATTTAAGTCATTAAAGTCAGTGCTTGAGGCACATACTAAGTATGAAGGAGCAAGGTTAAGGAGATAGAAAAACTGGAGGGCAACTAATGGAAGTTACGGAAAAGAATTTTTCACAAATTACGCAGGATATAAAGGACTTGGCTACAAAAGCAAGAAATAACAATAAGATACAGGAACCACTTTATGAAAAATATCAGGTTAAAAGAGGACTTAGAGATTTAAATGGTAAGGGTGTACTTACAGGTCTTACAGAAATCAGCGAAATAGTTGCTAGTTATACAGATAAAGATGGAGTTTCACATCCTTGTGATGGAAAGCTTTATTATAGAGGCATTGATGTTGAAAATCTCATAGCTGGAATTACAAGTGAGAAAAGATTTGGCTTTGAAGAGGCAACATATTTACTTATGTTTGGAGAATTACCTAATCAAAAGCAATTAGAGCGCTTTACAGCTATGCTTGGAGATTATAGACAGATTCCTCCAAACTTTGTTAGAGATATTATTATGAAAAAACCAAGCAAGGATATAATGAATGCCCTTGCAAGAAGTGTACTTATGCTATATTCATATGATTCTAGGGCAGATGATGTCTCAATTCCTAATGTGGTTAGGCAAAGTATGCAGCTTATATCAGAATTTCCATTGCTTGCAGTGTATAGTTATCAGGCTTATAAGCAGTCAACTTTTGGAGGTAGCTTAATTATTCACGAGCCTAGACCTGACCTATCAACTGCAGAAAACATACTTCATCTATTAAGACCGGATAGCGAATATACTAAGCTTGAGGCACAATTACTTGATGTAGCATTAGTTCTTCACGCAGAACATGGTGGTGGTAATAATTCTACTTTTACAACTCATGTTGTTACATCATCAGGTACAGATACATATTCTGCTGTGGTTTCTTCCCTTGGTTCTTTAAAGGGACCAAGACATGGTGGAGCTAATATAAAGGTTGTTAAGATGTTTGAAGATATTAAAGAACATGTTAAAAACTGGGAAGATGAGGATGAATTAACAAGTTATCTTGACGAAATTCTTCATAAAAAAGCTTTTGATAAAACTGGACTTATTTATGGTATGGGACATGCAGTTTATTCCCTTTCAGATCCAAGAGCTAGAGCTTTTAAGGGTTATGTAGAGAAGCTTTCAAAGCAAAAAGGTAAAGAAGATGAGTATCGTTTAATGACTAATGTTGAAAGAATTGCAGCTGAATTAATTGCTAAGGAACGTAAAATCTATAAGGGCGTTTCAGCTAACGTGGATTTTTATTCCGGTTTTGCATATAAAATGCTTGGACTTCCAATGGAACTTTATACACCTATTTTTGCTATTGCAAGAATATCTGGATGGAGTGCTCATAGAATCGAGGAATTAATTAACTGTGGTAAAATTATTAGACCTGCTTATATGAATGTACAGGATAGAAGGGAATATATTCCTTTAAAAGATAGATAGTGAACAAAAAGGACACAATAAATATTTATAAAAGTAGAGGTGGAATATGAATATTGTTGTTTTATCTGGTGGAGTTAGTAGTGAACGAGACATTTCTTTGTTAAATGCACAAAATATCTGTCAATCTTTAAGAAGACAGGGGCATAATGCTAATATTCTTGACTTGCTTTATGGAATTGATGATTCAAGAGTAGATAATTTTTTTACAGAGAATAACAGCTTGCTTGACGAAGTAATAATACTTAAAAATAAGACTGCAACTGTTAAAGATGAAGTAGAAAAGAGAAAAAAATACAGACAGGGAATATTTGGCAAAAATGTTATTGAGTTATGCATGCAGGCTGATTTATGCTTTATATGTGTAAGTGGCAAGGTTGGTGAAGATGGACATCTGCAAAGTGTCTTTGATTTATATGATATTAACTATACAGGCTCTGGTCAGATGAGTTGTCTTTTATCTCTTGATAAGAGTTTAAGTAAGAAAGTTCTTGTTCCAGGTGGAGTGGTTATGCCTAAGGGCTTTACCTTAAAGAAGGGTCATAGGGCTGAATATGTACCATTTCCTTGTGTGGTTAAGCCAAGTATGTCAGGCTCAAGCATTGGAGTTTCTATTGTAAATAACGATGAGGAATTCCAAAGAGCTATTGGGGATGCCTTTGCTCTTGATGATAATATTATTGTTGAAGAGTATATTAAGGGCCGTGAATTTGCTGTTGGTTTCCTTGAAGGTAAGGCTCTTTCCATTATGGAAATAAAATATACTGGTAACACAGGCTTTAATTCCCATAAGAACAAATGGGATCCGGATTTGGAAAACGAAAAGGTGTGTCCTGCAAAGCTAGATGAGGATACCACAAGAAAAATGAAGAGAATTGTGGAGAAAGCTTGTGATATTCTTGGAATTGAACATTATGCTAAGGCAGATTTAATAATGAGTGAAGAAGGAGATATTTATCTTCTAGAAGTAAATAGTCTTCCTAATATGTTAGATACCAGTGTTTTCCCTAATATAGCGGCAGCAGATGGAATACATTATGATGAATTAATAAGCAGAATTATTAAAATGACAAGAAGATATGTGTAAAAATCCTAGACAAGATAGAAAAAAATATGTATATTAAAGCATGTCAAAAAATTTATTGGAGGATAAAGATGAATAAGTTAAAGAAGATTTTTGCAATGAGTTTTTGCACAGTAATGCTTTTTGCTTTAGTTGCATGTAAAGGAAACTCATTAGTGGGAACATGGTCAGGATCTGAGGATGATATTTCTTACACATTCGTATTTGAAAAAGATGGTAAGGGCTCACTTGATTTAAGCGGAGTTTCAATTCCATTTGAATACGAAGTTAAAGATGATGAAATCACAATTAAGATGACTTTACTTGGACAGACTGAAGAAGATAAGTATCAGTACAAGATTTCAAAGAATAAATTAACTATTACAGATGAGACTAATGAAGTTATTGAACTTACAAAGCAGAAGTAATAAAGAATAATGTATATAATTTTTATGAGCTAATGTAAATCGTTAGCTCTTTTTTTATAGGTAATAATGCACTATTAAAATCTTTTCAAAAAAGGATTAATGGTAAATTTGCCTAAGACCGATTATTGCTAAAAATACCCCCATTAAAGTGGGTGGAGACTGTTTATGTGCAAAATGTATAATATTTATGTCGGGGAAATGTATTCCTTGGTTAATTTATCTAGTAAGGTGTTTATGGAGCGAATATTATAAATGGGGTGGCATTACATAAAGCTTTTAAACACCACTAGATATATTTTTTAAAATTTTTGTAGAATTTGACTAAAATATTAGGGAGGTAATTTATGTCAAGAAACAAAAAGAAGTACAAAGCAGTAAGGGTTGCCGCTTCTTTAATGTCCGCTCTTATGGTGACAAGTATGTATCCAAGCATTGGCTACATAGGTGCTTTATCACCAATAACAGCAGTGGCAGCAACAACTGATACTAAGGAATCTAAACTCACATGGACATCACAGGATTTACTTGCAACGGTAGGTGTGGATTCAGATTCTAATCTTGTTTTACGAGGAGAGGGCTGGTCTAGTAATACAGCAACAGATGATAAGACCTTTGCAGATGGTTTTTCTGCAATAGGAGAGAACGCTAAGGCAGGTTCTGCTAAAGCAAGTACCAATGGAAAGAATGCAACTGGTACAATACCTGATGGTGGTTGCTATTTAGAATATAAGGCAACGGCAAAGGGAAGTGTTTGTATTGATGCTAAGATTGGTAAGGGTAAGACATTTTATGTTGTTGACTCAGATGGAAATATTGCTACAAAATTTGAGAATACAGGAACTTCTTCAGCATTTGAGTCAGTGGAATTTAGTGTAGAGGAAGGAAAGACATATTATGCTTATTTAGCAGGAGCAACAGCTCAAATTTGGCAGGTAACATACAATCCAGTTTCAGATGCTAAGCAGACACCTTGGGATGAAGTAGAGGCACCATATGTTACAGGCATTGATGAAGATGGAATGGATTTAGTTGTTAATTTTGAGGGTACTGTAGATAAGTTAGTTGGTGCAGATAATTTACAGGTAACACTTTATTATGAATCTAATGGTACATATTATGAAGTGGATACAGTAGCAATTAAGAATAATACAACTAAGAGCGCAAGATTTACACCTCTTTGGAGTGGAAACTATAAGGCAGTGGTAGCTGCACAACGTAGTGGAGAGGCAGTTAAATATTCTAATGAATTTATAAAAACTGGCTACGTTTTAGCAGTTAAGCAGCCAGTTATTGAATCAGTTATTTCTAATGGAGATGGAACTGTTTCAGTTGACTGGATGAATTTAGAGGATGCTGATAGCTATGAATTATTAGCAAAAAGTGCAGATTCATCAGATTATGTTAGCTTAGTTAAGACAGAAAATGCTAACGCTAAAGTTAGTCTCCCCGCTGGTAGTTATGATTTTAAGGTATTAGCAACAAGAAATTCTGATGGATATGTTGCTGAATATGTAAAATCAGGTGTTGAGGTTAAGGATACTGAATTTAGAACATGGAATATAGCAACAATTGGTTCTGCACAGGAAACTAATGCTGTAATTACTGACAAGAATGGAGATGTAACAAGCATTAATATTTCTTCAAAGGATGAGGCAGAAACTAAGATTGGCCATGTAGGAAATGTTTGTGATGTGTCTAATACAACAGGAAACATTGAAATTAAGGGTGCAAGTAATGGTAAGATTTCTGATGGTGAGGAAGGATTTCAGTATTACTATACAACAGTAAATCCTAATGAGGAAAACTTCGAACTTTCAGCTAATTTTGAAATTACAGATACATCTTTAACACCAGATAACCAGACAGGTTTTGGTATTATTGCTTGTGATATGGCTGGATATAACTTCTTTGGAGCACCAGATTATGTTCATAAATATTTTAATTCAGTTTCAACACAGATGTATTCAAGCAAGGGACAGTTTATTGGTCAGAGAATAATTACAGGATATACATCTACTGATACAACAAGCTATGATGGTGTAACTCGTAACACAATTCAGAATAAAGCTAATGGTGAGAAAGTAGATTTTAGTGTTGGTAAGACATATAACTTTACATTAAAAAAGACAAATGATGCATGGGAATCATATGTAAATGGTGTAAAATTATCTAATTCAGATCTTTCATGCCTTTCAGTTCAGGAAGATGGCTCAATTACAGTAGGTGTTTTTGTAGCTAGAAAGGTATCTGTAAAGATTAGTGATATTAAATTTACAACAACTAGTTCAACAGGTGTTGGCCAGGGTAAGGAAGCAGAAAAAATAAATCCAAGTGCTAGAGTATATTCAACTAATATCTCTGCAGTTAAGGATTACGAATTTATTTATTCACCTACAGTTTCTGGTAACGTAAAGGTTTTCAACGTAGATGGAAGTGTAGCTTATGAAGGTCATTTAAATGCAAATGAAGTTTTAAGAACTATTGTAAAACTTACAGGAGCATCAAATCCTATTAAGTATGAACTTACACCAGATGCAAATCAGAACCTTACATCATATGATGCATTACAGGGTCAGATTACAGTAAGTTACAAGACTGTTGGTAATGTAAATGATATTCTTTATGTATCACCAGATGGTAAGTCTAGTGCCACAGGTACTAAAGATGACCCATTAGATGTACAAACAGCTGTTAATTATGCACAGCCTGGTCAGTATATCTTGTTATTAAATGGTAGTTATAAGGGCAATCAGTTAAAAATTGCAAGAAGTAACTCAGGTACAAAGGATGCTCATATTAAGTTAGTAGCCGAAACACCAAATAAAGTTATTTTTGAAGGAATGGGAATTAGCTTAACAGGTTGCTATTGGGATATTTATGGAATTTATGTTCATAAGCCATCGGCTGTAGGAATCCAGATTGGTGGTAACTATAACACAATCGAAATGTGTACAGTAGAAGGCTCAGGAAATACAGGTATTCAGATTAGCCGTAATGACGGTGCTGAAAGAGAAGCTGGTATGAGTGGCTTATTATGGCCTTCATATAATTTAGTAAAGAACTGCGAATCATTTGATAACTGTGATAGCGGAAGAAACGATGCAGATGGTTTTGCAGCTAAGTTAACATCAGGTGTTGGTAATGTGTTCTATGGTTGTATTGGACATAACAACATCGATGATGGTTGGGATTTATTTGCTAAGACTATTTCTGGTGAAATTGGTATGGTTCAGATTATTAACTGTGTAGCCTATAATAATGGTTGGTTAACAACTGATGATACAACAGCTCCAGGATATGTATTTGGTGAAGGTAATGGATTTAAGCTTGGCGGCTCTTACATGAAGGGTGGTCACGAACTAATTAATTCAGTAACATTTGCTAATAACGGTAAGGGTATAACATCTAATAGTTGTCCTGATTGTAAAGTCTTTAATTGTACATCATATGGCAATGCCTTAGGAGATGACTCTTATTACAATGTTGGTCTTAACACAAAGGCTAGCTTACTTAAGGAATGGGATGTAAAGGGTCTTATTTCAGTAACAACAACAGCTAATACAACAACTTCAGATTTAATTCCATTTTCACTTGTAACAGATACTAACTATATCTTTGATGGTGAGAGTGCTCATAATAATAAGGGTGTTGTAGTTAGTGATGATTGGTTTGAATCAACAGACACTTCTGTTCTTCCAACAAGAAATGAAGACGGAACAATTAATATGCATGGTTTACTTGTATTAACAAGTAATGCAGCAGCTGGAACAGGTGCTAAGCTTGATGTAACATCAGATAATGCTAAATCACTTTATCCTGAATTTAAGTCAGATAGAGTTACATATCAGATTATAGATGGTGCAAATCAAACTATTAATCTAGGCGATAGTTTAACAGTTAGATCAGAAGCTGATTTTGCTAAATTTGATTATGTATCAATTGATGGTATAAAGCTTGATGCTAAGGATTATACAGTTGAGAGCGGTTCAACAATTGTTACAGTAAATGCTGATTATTTAAAAGCACTTGAAATGGGAAATCACGTAATTGTAGTAGGCTCTACTGATGGCGATGCAACAACAAGCTTTGTTCTTAACAATACTGCTACAAATCCTGATGATAATAAGGAAGATGCAGGAAATACAGAAAATAAAGAAAATAAAGAAAATACAGATAACAAAGATAACACAACAATTCCTTCAGATGCTAAAGAAGAAGGAGAAGTTGCAGCAGACAATGCTAGTGTTTCAAATACAGTAGATACAAATACAAAGACAGATGCTAGCACAGTGGCAGCAGACACAACAAAGACTGCAGATGCAAGTCCAATTATACCTATTAGTATCTTAGTTCTTAGTTCAGGAATGGCGCTTCTTTTACTAGGAAAGAGATCTAAGGAACTTAATTAAATATGGTTTTATCTTATAATCATAGACTTCCAAATTATGAGGGGCACTTAGGTGCCCCTTATTTTTTTATGAATTAATAGGACTAATTATTTTTTTATCTTTACTTTAAATTAATCGTATGATAACATTTCTTTTAGAAAAGCTTTTCTAATCTTTTTTCTTAAGGTTAATTCTTAAACCTATGTTCCCAATTTTTATTTTTTATACAAAAGGAGAAATTATATGCATGAAATAATTGAACATTACGGTAAGGTTATTATTGCCTTGGCAGGAGTTTTGGCTGCAACTATTTTAACAGCAGCAATTGTGTCTATTGTAAGTACTAAGACTAAGACAGCAGTAGATAATATTTCCTACGAACAACAAATACTAAATGCTGTGGAAGTTGAGACAAAATAAAGAGGTTTTATATGATTAATGAAGAACTAAAAGAAGTTCTAGCAAATAGGAAGAACGAGTTATTTAGTGAGTTAATCGATGAAATTAATGATGAAAATATAACTGATATTGAATGGGACGGCTATAATTTATGGATTACAAAACTTGGTGAGGGATGTAAAATTTCTTCAAAGAAACTATCAGATCGATATGTTGATAATTTAAGTATCAAGTTGGCTAATATTATGGAAGTCCCATTTAATAGAATTCATCCTATTCTAGAAGCTAATACAAAAACTTTGCGTATTTCAATTTGGCACGAGTCTAGAAGTTCTAAAAAAAGTGTCGCCATTAGAAAAATCCCAGAAAAATTAAGGTTTGGACATGAGAGTCTAATAGAAAGTAATTATATAAGTGAGGAGCTACTTAATCTACTTGAAAATAGTGTTATAGCGCATTTAAGTACTGTAATAGGTGGACAGCCTCATGCAGGAAAAACAGAACTTTTAAAGTATCTATCCACTTTTATTCCAGCCTACGAAAAGGTAGGTGTATATGAAGATAATCAGGAAATCCATTATAGAAAACTAAATCCAAATAAGAAATGTGTTGAATTTTACGTGGATAACAAGGTTTCATATGCAGATATTATAAGGGCTGGTTTAAGGCATAATATAGATTGGATATTACTTTCAGAATCAAGAGGCGATGAGGTATTAGATTTGTTAAACAGTTTATCTACAGGAGCTAATTGTATGACAACCATGCATCTTGATGATATTCGCGATATGCCAGATAGAATGTTTAATATGCTTCGTAATTCCGGTGTGTCTGATAGATTCATAAATAATATTTATAAGTATATAGATTTAGTGGTCTTAGTAGAATGTGATAAGTATGAAAAAAGAAAGGTCACACAGGTAGGATTTTTAAATAGAGACAAGAATAATGAATGTGTAGTTATCTATGATAATGGTGAAATTATTAATAAAAATCTACCAGAAAAAGTTAAATTTAAGTTCTTAAGATATGGAATTACTGATCCATTTAAGAAATACAAAAGAGAGGATTAAATGAAAAAAATAATAAGATATTTCTCATTTAAGAGCCTTATAAATGATAATCTAGAGCTAAAGGATTCTTTTAAACTACAGGTATATATTAGATTTCTTTTAGGATTTTTTGTACTTGGAATAGCTGCTGGTTTGCTTTTTCGATTAAATCTAATATGCATAGGCATTATTGTTTTAAGTGAATTTTTCATGGTGCCATATATAATCAAAAGGATTTATAGTGCTAAGTATAATGAGAAAAAATTTAGAGATGTGGATATATATCTTCACCAAATGCTTTATTCTTTTTCTAGATCTCAAAAAATAGATATAGCATTAAAGGACACTTATAAAATAGCTGAGGGAGAGTTAAAGGAATGCATAAAAAAGGCCATAAACGAGCTTTCTTTTGGGGTCAGTGAAGATGTATATAAGGATGCTTTTGAAATAATTGAGGGTAAATATGGATGTGACAGAATGAGAGCTTTGCATAGATATTTATCCTTGGTTGAAACTAAGGGTGGCAGGTATAAAAAATCCCTACAGGTGTTAAATATGGATTTTGATGCTTGGGTTAGTGGAGTTTACAAATTTATTAGTGAATTAAAAAAGATAAGAACAGATACAATTATAGGAGTTGTAATTAGTATAGGACTTGCTTTAGTCACGTCTACTTTATGTATTATGCTTGGAAAATTTGGACAGATTATAAATATAACAAAGAGCTTAGAATATAATATATCAACCACAGCTTTTTTAATAGGATGTCTAATTTTTACAACGTGGACTATTGGAAATTATAAGGGAGATTTTTTAAGCAATCAAAGAACAGATAAACAAATTCTAGTTAACTATAAAAATGCTTTTAAGATTGATTTAAAAAAGCTCTATCTAAAAACCTTACCGCTTCTTTTCGTACTTTTACTAGCTAGCATTATTCTATTTTTATTTAAGCTTAAGATATATGCCATTTATTTTACTATAGCCTTGTTACTTGTCTTAATTCATCCAATAAGGCTTAAACAAAGGGCGAAAAAAATTGCTCTTGATGACTTAAGAGATGGCTTTACTTGTTGGCTAAGAGACTTAAGTTTAGGACTTTCAAGAGCCCCTTTATATGTGGCATTAGAACAGTCATATAAGGAATGTCCTGTAATTTTAAAGGAAGATTTGAATGTGTTTTTGAATAAATTAGACATGGAGCCTATGGCTGTTGAACCTTATTATGAGTTTTTAAGTGAGTTTGATTGCCTTGATGTATTAACAGCTGTTAGAACTCTTTATTCCATTAATGATATGGATAGCGAAAGCGCGGATGAAACGATTAATATGTTAGTTGAAAGAAATAATGAATTAGCCCTTAAATTTGATGGCGATAAATATAAGAATATTACAAGCAGCTTAAGGTTTTTAGAATATTTCCCAAGCTTTTTAGCAGCAATAAAGATTTCTATAGACTTAATTTTAGTAATTACAAAGTGCTTGTAGTTGATGCCAGCTTTGTAAATGCAGTAGTAAAGAAAGGACATGTATGGAAAATATTTTAGAAGAATTTGGTTCCTGCCTGATTGCAATTATAATGGGAAGTTTTGTTGTTGGGCTGTTTGTTAAGATTTTAATAGGTATGTAATATGGATGAGATTATAAAAAATTATGGTGAAGTGGTGGTTACATTGCTTGGTCTAGCTTCAGCTTTTGTGCTACTAAATTACACTATATTAAAGTTAGGGGCTTGTGTTTTAAACATACTCCCCTAAATGAGTTTAAGGATTTTTATGAAAAGTGTATTAGAGAGTTATTTTTATTTATTGGTAATAACTTTGATAGTGATATTCTCAATTGATCTTATTATGATTAATCAAAGGGTTTCAAAGATTAATTCCCTTGCAAGATATACAGAAAGCCTAATAGAAATTAATGGAGAAGAAGGCTTTAAAATGGCAGAGGAATTAGTTAGTAAAAACAACGCTAGTATAAGTTTTGAGTATTATGATACTACAGAGGATTACCTGTATTATGAATATACTATTAATTATAGGATTATAGCTGGCAGCTTTAAGATTAATAAAATATCAAGCTTAGAGGGATTAGTTAGATATAGAGCCTATAAAAATTAGAGTATATAAATTAAGGATTATATGCTAAGTGCTTTTTTGGAGGTTTATTTGAGAGTAATTATAAGTTGTTCTAGTTTAGTATGTGTACTCTTTTTATGCGTAATGATTAATAGCGTAATTATTGATAAAAATGTAAAGCAGGGTGAATTAATCAGGTGTCTAGATAGTAGCATAGAGTATTCTTTTGATGTGGTTTGTAATGATTATAAAGACAATTTTATAAAGATACTATTTGAAAATAAAGAGTTAATGGCTTATGAATTAAGGCAAGAACTTGAAAGCGTATTAGAAGAGAGAACAAATTATAAATGTTTATATGACATAAGAATTACAGATATAGATTTATTAAGAGAGCAGTGCAGTATAGAAATAAATATGACATACAATGTTGCATTTAATAAAAAGGAGACATATTGTTATAGAAAAAAGCTAGACGCAGCTAAATTTCAATTTGACTAAACAATAGCTATAGCTTAAGATTAGTTGGTAAAAACAAAAAAGAGGAGGCTTTTAATGGATCAATTTTTTAATACCCTTAATGGTAATGAAATTCCAATTCTTAAGTGGTTTGCTAGCTTACATAATCCAGTAACAGACCCAATAATGTATGTTATAACAAAATTAGGTGATAAAGGTATATTATGGATTTTATTAGGTTTACTTATGCTTACAGTGTTACCTAAGAGATATAGAAAGGTAGGACTTACAGTAGCCCTTGCTTTAATATTCTCTGTTATTATGTGTAATGGTGTTATGAAAAATGTCTGTCAAAGAGTGAGACCTTTTAATTTTGATAATTCATTATTTGATACGCAGCTATACAACGTGTTTGCATCAATTGATGATTGGTCATTCCCATCAGGTCATACATCTGCTTCATTTGCTGCTGCCTTTGCTATTATTCTTTGGAATAAAAGAGAAGGCGTATGTGCAATGATTATGGCTGCATTAATAGCACTTTCAAGATTATATCTTAACGTTCACTATCCAACAGATGTGTTAGTAAGCTTAATTCTTGGTTCTATTTATGGTATTTTAGCTTATGTAATTATTAAAGCAATTCTTAATAAGTCTGAAAAATTAAAAGCTATTTTTATAAATGGTGAAAGCTACAAAACAATTTTTACAAAAAAATAAGCTAATGGTTTCTAAATGAAACTTACAAAAGGATGCATTTTTTATGCATCCTTTTTTAGCTATAAAAAATTTTTAAAAGTGATTGAATGACTATTCTTAAAGTGCTAGAATAAAATTAGCTTTTATAAAAGCACTTTCTAAAAGTAATACTATATGGGAGGTAATATGAAATTTATAGGTATTGATCTTGGTACCTCTTCGGTTAAGCTTTTGCTTATGAATGAGGCGGGAGAGATTCTTAATTCTGTTTCTAGAGAATATCCAATTAGTTTTCCAAAGCCAGGTTGGTCTGAGCAAAATCCAATAGATTGGTATAATGAAACAATTAATGGAATTAAGGATTTAATTAAAGGGGTTGATAAGGCAAGCATTAAGGGATTAAGCTTTGGCGGACAGATGCATGGCCTTGTTATTCTAGATGAGAAGGATGAGGTTATTAGACCTGCAATTCTTTGGAATGATGGTAGAACAATTAAGGAATGTGAGTATCTTAATAATGAAATTGGCAAGGATAAATTAAGTGAGTATACAGCTAATATAGCCTTTGCTGGTTTTACTGCACCTAAGATTTTATGGCTTAAGAATAATGAGAAGGAAAGTTATGATAGAATTAGAAAAATCATGCTTCCTAAGGATTATTTAGCATATCGACTTACAGGAGTTTTTTCAACTGATGTATCAGATGCTTCAGGTATGCTCTTGTTTGATGTTAAAAATAGAAAATGGTCTAAGGAAATGCTTGATATTTGCGGTATTTCTGAAGATGTTATGCCAAGAATTTTTGAAAGTTATGAAAAAATCGGAACACTTAAAGCAGATCTGGCAGATGAACTAGGACTTGAACGTGACGTAGTAGTTGCTGCAGGTGCAGGGGATAATGCGGCAGCAGCTGTAGGTACAGGTACAGTAGGGGATAGTAAATGTAATATTTCCCTTGGTACTAGTGGAACTGTATTTATTTCAAGTAAGGAATTTGGAGTAGATAATAAGAATGCACTTCATTCTTTTGCTCATGCTGATGGAAGTTATCATTTAATGGGATGTATGCTATCTGCAGCTTCAACTAATAGTTGGTGGATGGATAAGATACTTAATACTAAGGAGTATGGAAAGGAACAAAGCACAATAGGGGATGATGCCCTTGGTAATAATCATGTCTATTTTTTACCATACTTAATGGGAGAGCGTTCACCACATAATGATCCTAAGGCAAGAGGCGCTTTTATTGGTATGACTATGGATTCAACAAGAGCTGATATGACACAGGCGGTATTAGAAGGTGTGGCATATGGACTTAGGGATTGCGTTGAGGTAGCAAGAGCACAAGGCATTAATATACAGGAAACATATCTTTGTGGCGGTGGTGCTAAATCTGAGCTTTGGTGCAAGATAATAGCTAATGTATTAAATGTTAAGGTTATTAAGCCAGTAAGTGAAGAAGGCCCATCCATGGGGGCTTGTATGTTAGCTATGGTTGCTTGTGGTGTTTATAAAAATGTAGAGGAAGCAGTAAGAAAAATTGTTAAATATAGTAAGAGCTATACTCCAGATGAGCAGATAGTCTCACGCTATAATGAAAGATATAATGAATTTAAGATGCTTTATCCAGCACTTAAAGATAGTTTTGCAACAATGATAGATTAAGATTTTTTGGGAGGAAGAAAAAATGAGATTTTTTATTGACACAGCTAATGTAGAGGACATTAAAAAGGCTAATGATATGGGAGTTATTTGTGGTGTTACTACAAATCCATCACTTATTGCTAAAGAGGGAAGAGACTTTAATGAAGTTATAAAAGAAATTGCAAGCATTGTTGATGGACCTATTAGTGGAGAGGTTAAGGCAACTACAACTAATTCAGAAGATATGATAAAAGAAGGAAGAGAAATTGCTAAAATTCATCCTAATATGGTTGTAAAAATACCTATGACTGTTGACGGATTAAAGGCAACTAAGGTATTATCTAGTGAGGGAATCAAGGTAAATGTGACTTTGATTTTTACAGCAAATCAAGCTTTACTTGCAGCTAGAGCTGGTGCAACTTATGTTTCTCCATTCCTTGGAAGACTAGATGATATTTCACAGCCAGGTATTAATTTGATTGAAGATATCGTTGCTATTTTTGCTAATTATGATATTAGTACTAAGATTATTGCAGCAAGTGTACGTAATCCTATTCATGTTACAGACTGCGCACTTGCAGGTGCAGATATTGCCACAGTTCCATATAAAGTAATAGAGCAAATGGTTAACCACCCACTTACAACTGCAGGTATTGAGAAATTCCAAAAAGATTATATCGCTGTTTTTGGTGAATAAAAAATAAGAGAGGTGTAGAATGTTAACTTCAGAAAAGCTTACAACAACTGATGTAAAAAGAATTAATAAAAATAGGGTGTTTAGACTAATTCATTATTCAGGAAAGGTAGCAAGACAGGAACTTTCAGATGCACTAGATTTATCACTTCCTACAGTTAACCAAAATCTTAAGTTACTTAGTGAGGAAGGCTTAATAGAATATTCTGGTAATTTTGAGTCAACAGGTGGTCGTAAGGCCCAGATTATTATGGTTGGCAAAAGTGCTAGAGTAGCAGTTAGTGTTAATCTTACTTCTAACGGGATCAGGGCATGTCTTGTAGGTTTAACTGGAGAAGTAATAGACGAGATTAGCTTACCAGTTCGTATTAATGGTAATGACTTTGATGGAAATATTGCTAACATGGTTAACAAATTAATAGAAAAAAATAGTATCCCTAAGAAGGCAGTACTTGGTGTTGGAATTACAGTACCTGGTATATTAGATAATGATAATAAGGTGATATTAACAGCTCCAACTATGGGTCTTAAAAATTACGAGGTAGAAAAATTAACAAAGGGTCTTAAATATAAGACTATTGTTATTAATGATGCTAGAGCTCATGCTCTTGCAGATTATTGGAAAACTAAGAGATTAGAAGCATCTAAGTTAATTAACATGCGTAATTTTGATGAGAAAAAACTTGTTGATAATGATTATAGCTGCGTTTATCTTATGCTTAATGAAGGCGTTGGTGGTGCTTTTCTTGAAGGAGAAAAAATAAGGACAGGTGTTCATAATAGAGCTGGAGAAATTGGACATATGACAATTCATGCTAAGGGTAAGAAGTGTTATTGTGGACATGAGGGTTGCTTTGAAGCTTATGTTTCTTCAAGAAATCTATCAACAGATCTTAATATGACTCTTGATGAATTTTTTACAAAATTAAAGAGTGGGGATGCTACTACATCTAAGATTTTTGATGAATATCTTGATAATTTAGCAATAGGTATTAATAACCTTTATGTTATTAATGATAGTGAAGTATGTATATGCGGTCCAGTTGCTGATTATATTAGAGAATATGAAGATGACCTTAAAGAAAGACTTATTGCATTTTGCCCATTTGAGACAAGTGCATCTTATCTTAAATTCTCAGTTAGCACTGAAAATGAAGCTAGCTTAGGCGCTGCAATTATGTTTTTAATAGATTTTATTGCATCAATCTAATATTTAAGACTATAATATCAGACAGGAGAGAAATCTCCTGTCTTTTTTATTATATAGGATAGTGGCTTTTTCTATTTAATAAATATTATATGTAGTAAATTTAAAAAACTTGGAGGAAGAATTATGATAGCAGAGTCAATGGTAGCTTTAGTTAAGGGAAGTTCTGTCATTAGAGCTATGTTTGAAGAAGGTAACAGATTAAGTAAGATTTATGGCAGAGAGAATGTATATGATTTTTCTTTAGGAAATCCCAATGTAAGTGCTCCAAAGGAAGTTAATGAGGCAATTCTTGATGTTATTAATAATGAGGAATCTACACTTGTTCATGGATATATGAGCAATGCTGGATTTGAAGATGTTAGAGAGGCTATAGCAGATTCAATAAATAAAAAATATGATACAAGCTTTAATGCATCTAATATTATTATGACTGTAGGGGCAGCAGGTGGCTTAAATACTATATTAAAGACACTTCTTAATCCAGGGGATGAAGTGATTTGTTTTGCTCCTTTTTTTAGTGAATATAAAAATTATGTGTCTAATTTTGGTGGAAAATTAGTTGTGGTTCCAGCTAATACTAAGGATTTTATGCCAAATTTTGATGAATTTATTAGACTAATTAATAATAAGACTAAGGCTGTAATTATTAATAATCCTAATAACCCAACAGGCGTTATTTATGGTGAAGATGTTATACAAAGACTTAGTGATATTTTAAATAGTAAGGCGAAGGAATTATCAACTGATATTTATATTATTTCGGATGAACCATATAGAGAATTGGCATATGATGGACTTACTGTGCCATATATAACTAAGTATTATAACAATACTATTGTTGGATATTCTTATAGTAAGTCTCTATCTTTACCAGGGGAGAGAATTGGATATTTAGTAATTCCTGATGAGTTAACAGATTCAAGTGAAGTTAAGATGGCTGCCAGTGTGGCAACAAGAATTTTAGGCTATGTTAACGCTCCATCTCTAATGCAAAGAGTTATAAAAAAGACTCTTGATGTGGATTTAAGCAAGAACATAGCTATTTATGACAAGAATAGAAAAGCTTTATATGAAGGCCTAACAAAATTAGGATTTGAGTGTGTTAAACCACAGGGAGCCTTTTATTTATTTGTTAAGTCTCCTGTGGAGGATGAGAACGAATTTTGCAATGTGGCTAAGAAATATAATATTTTAATGGTGCCAGCCACAAGCTTTGGATGTAAGGGTTATGTAAGAATTGCTTATTGCGTATCTTATGACACAATAATTAATTCCCTACCTAGTTTTGAAAAGCTAGCAAAGGAATATTCTTTATAGGAGGTTTTTATATGAAAGCATGGGAGAATAATATTAGAAAGGTTGTTCCATATACACCTGGAGAGCAGCCAAAATTAAAGAATATAATTAAGTTAAATACTAACGAGAATCCATATCCACCATCACCTTTAGTGTTAGAGGAATTATCTAAAATGGATTATGAAAAATTTAGACTTTATCCAGATCCTGAAGTTAAGGAATTAAATGTGGCTATTGCTAACTCCTTAGGGGTTAGTGAAGATATGGTATTTACAGGAGTTGGCTCAGATGATGTAATATCTATGATTTTTATGACATTTTTTAACTCAGATAAGCCAATTCTTTTCCCTGAAATATCTTATTCTTTTTATAGTGTATGGGCTAATTTACATAGAGTGCCATATGAGACTGTAAGACTAGATGATGATTTTAATATAGTGGTTTCGGATTTTAATAAAACTAATGGAGGTATAATTTTTCCAAACCCTAATGCCCCAACATCTAAGTATTTAAGCCTAGATTTAGTGGAGGAAATAATTAAGAATAATAGTGAAAGCATAGTAGTTGTTGATGAAGCCTATATTGATTTTGGTGGTGAATCAGCAATTGGTTTAATTTCAAAGTATGACAATTTATTAGTTGTTCAGACTTTCTCTAAGTCAAGATCAATGGCAGGACTAAGAATAGGCTATGCTATTGGTAATAATAGATTAATTGCTGCACTTAATGATGTGAAGTTCTCGTTTAATTCATATACTATGAATATGGCAGCTATTAAGCTTGGAACTGCGGCAATAGCAGATAAAAAATATTTTGAAGAGAGCTGTAGTAAAATTATAAAAACAAGACAAAGAACAATGGTAGAATTAGAAAAACTAGGTTTTTCATTTCCTGATTCAAAGTCTAATTTTATTTTTGCAACACACAAAAACAAAAAAGCAGAAGAGATATTTGTGAAATTAAAGGAGAAAAATATCTTTGTAAGATACTTTAAACAGCCAAGAATAGATAATTAC
>Ga0247611_10003882_pt1 | contig 21519 bp, 19 predicted proteins | sample 177DNAGHGhighgp2_FD_192422 | JGI IMG/M metagenome (GOLD analysis project Ga0247611, IMG submission 192422) | Sheep rumen microbial communities from Palmerston North, Manawatu-Wanganui, New Zealand - 1770 DNA GHGhigh gp2 | ecosystem: Host-associated > Mammals > Digestive system > Stomach > Rumen... | reverse complement strand
GTGCCCGCCAGATTGCGCTGCTGCCTTATGTAACTGACATGATGAAGTAATTAAGGAGGACGCAAGATTATGGAAATTATACTGAAAGAAGATATTATCGGTCTGGGTTTCAAGAACGATATCGTGAACGTTAAGTCTGGCTATGGCCGTAACTACCTCATCCCTCAGGGAAAAGGTGTGATCGCCAGCCCGATGGCCAAGAAGATTCTCGCTGAGAACCTGAAGCAGCAGGCTCACAAGATTGCTGCCCAGAAGGCTGCCGCCGAGCAGAAGGCCGCACAACTTGAGGGCGTTGCTCTCGAGATTGCCGCTAAGGTCAGCGCCACAGGTCAACTCTACGGTTCTGTAGGTGCCGCTCAGGTGGCCGACGAACTCGTGAAGTTGGGCAAGGATGTCGATCGTAAGATCATCACCATGAAGGATGCCAAGAAACTGGGCGACTACGTGGCTCTCGTACACTTCCACAAGGAGGTGACCGTCGAGATTCCCGTGAAGGTTGTGGCTGAGAATGCTGCTGAGTTGAAGGCTGCTGCCGAGGCCGAGGAGGCTATCAAGGCTGCTGCTGAGGCTCGTACCGCTGCTGCCAAGGCTGCCGCTGAGGCTAATGAGGCTGAGGCAGAGGTTGAGGCTGCTCCTGCAGAGGAAGAGGCTCCCGCAGAGGCTTAATTCGAAAAATCAAGTAAACAATTAATATTTAATCACTGCTGTAAGGCATCATTATTTATTATTACAACAGCGTCCCGAGGGCTCCGGCCTTCGGGATTTTTATTCAAGAAGATATGAAAACAATTGGATTATTCAGACATCAGACAAGTTTGAAAGGGCTGTTAGCCCTTGCCATCAGCAGTATCGCGCTGCTGACATCGTGAAGCAAAGAAGACAACACCGTCACTCCAAGTCCCGATCCGCAGACTATTCAACTGAATGGCACGTGGTACTGCGTCTATGATGGTTATCCTCTTACCAGATGTGAAAGCGGTCGGCTGGCCAATGGGGTCGGGTGTTGTCTTCTCTTTTTAGAGATAGAACATAAGAAAGGCCGCTGAACTCACGTCCAACGGCCTTTTTCTCTCAATTGTTCGTTGAATTACTGAACAGAGTCAGCAGCAACGCTATCAACAGCAACGCTGTCAACTACGCTATCAACAACCTCAGCGATAGAGTCTACAGCCTCCTCAACAGGAGCCTGAGCCTTGTTACCACAAGATGCGAAAGAGATAGCAGCAACTGCTACGAACATAAATACTAATTTTTTCATTTTTCTAATGCTTTTTAAATCTGTAAAACAATCATTTGTTTATTAAAACGCTGCAAAGTTACGCATATTTTTAATACGGCGTATCATTTTTTTCGATTTTTTTTTGGTCTTTTTTGTAACTTTTTAGCAAGGTACTGATAATCAACAAGATACGAAATGTTAAATTTTAGTGTATTTTTGCCCTTTAATGGAAATTTGACTAAAATTGATGAAAATAGAGAAAATTTGTGTACCTTTGTGCCCGATAACAGAAAGCATTTTTTGTTTATAGTTTAGAAGTTTATAGTTTATAGATGATTACATATCGCGCATGATCAATTCTTCGGCGTTCCAAGGAAAAAAAGCAGCGTATTACACGTTGGGCTGTAAGTTGAACTTCTCTGAGACCTCCACCTTCGGGAAGATGCTTCAGGAGATGGGCGTGAGCACGGCCGAGAAGGGCGAGCGGGCCGACATCTGCCTGATCAATACCTGCTCGGTGACGGAAGTGGCCGACCATAAGTGCCGACAGGCCATCCACCGGATGGTGAGGCAACACCCTGGGGCGTTCGTGGTGGTGACGGGATGCTATGCGCAACTTGAAGCCGAGAAGGTGGCTGGGATAGACGGCGTGGATCTGGTGCTGGGTTCCGACGAGAAGGCGCAGTTGATTCAATTCTTGAGCGAGAAATTGGATCAGAGAGATGAGCGTGCTACACCTTATTATATTAAGAAGACGAAGGACATCAAGTCGTTTGCGCCGAGTTGTTCTCGTGGCAACAGAACCAGATATTTCCTGAAGGTACAGGACGGCTGTGACTATTTCTGCACCTACTGCACGATACCATATGCCCGTGGCTTCTCGCGCAATCCGACCATCGCTTCGCTGGTGGCACAGGCCGAAGAGGCTGCTCAGGAGGGAGGCAAGGAGATCGTGCTGACGGGAGTGAACATCGGCGATTTCGGCAAGACGACAGGCGAGAGGTTCATCGACCTGGTGCAGGCGCTCGACAGGGTAGAGGGCATCAGCCGCTACAGGATCAGTTCGCTGGAGCCAGACCTCTTGTCGGACGAGTTGATCGCCTTCTGTGCGCAGAGCCGGGCGTTCATGCCCCATTTCCATATCCCTCTGCAGAGTGGCAGCGACACCGTGCTGAAACTGATGCATAGGCATTACGACGCCCAGTTGTTTGCTGACAAGATCCACCGTATCAAGGCGCTGATGCCCGATGCTTTCATTGGTGTCGACGTGATGGTGGGCTGTCGTGGTGAGACGCCGGAGTGCTTTGAGGAGACATTCGAATTCCTTCATGGGCTGGATGTGACGCAGTTGCACGTGTTCCCTTACTCTGAGCGCCCTGGTACATCGGCCCTGAAGATTCCCTATGTGGTGAGCGATCAGGACAAGAAACAGCGCTCGAAGCGGCTGCTCGACCTGTCGGACCAGAAGACGGAAGCATTTTATCGTCAGCATATCGGCCAGGAGGCAGAGGTGCTTTTCGAGAAGGCTCCGAAGGGCAGGGCGATGCATGGGTTTACCAGAAACTATATTCGTGTGGAACTGCCGGCCAAGGATGCCGATCCTGCACTCGACAACCAACTGGTGAAGGTACGCCTGGGCGAACTGACGCACGACAAGCAGGCGCTGAGGGCTTGTTTATAGTTTATAGATGATTACTCTGTTGGTATTATAATAATAAGGAACGCGCGTGTGAATGGATAAGAAGGTGGCAATCGTGATTCTGAACTGGAACGGGGAGAAGATGCTCAAGGAGTATCTGCCCTCTGTGATTCAGTATTCGAGAGACGAGGCAACGGTGTATGTGGCTGACAATGCCTCGGCAGATGGCTCGTTGGCGCTGCTCAGACAGCATTTCCCAGAGGTGAAACTGATTGTGCTCGACAAGAACTGGGGCTTTGCCGAAGGCTACAACAAGGCCCTGCAGCAGATAGAGGCAGAATACTATCTGTTGCTGAACTCCGATATCGAGGTGACCCACCACTGGCTGACGCCTATGATCGAGTACCTGGACAGCCATCCCGATGTGGCAGCCTGCCAGCCTAAACTGCTATCCGTCTTCGACCGCGACCATTTCGAATATGCAGGGGCGAGTGGGGGATTCCTTGACAGGTACGGCTACCCCTTCTGTCGTGGACGTATCTTCGAGACGGTGGAGGCAGATAATGGCCAGTATGACTATCAGTCGGACTGCCTCTGGGCGACAGGTGCTGCGCTGATGATCCGTTCGAAGGACTATTGGAGTGTGGACGGTCTCGACGGGCGCTTCTTTGCCCACAACGAGGAGATAGACCTCTGCTGGCGACTGCGTATCCGCGGGCGGCGGGTGGTATGTCTGCCAGAGAGTTATGTCTATCATGTGGGGGGAGGCACCCTGCCGAAGTCGAATCCCATGAAGACCTTCCTCAATTTCCGTAATAATCTGACGATGCTCTACAAGTGCCTGCCTGAGGAGGACTTGAAGCCTGTGATGCGCTGGCGCTGGCTCCTCGACTATCTGGCTGCCTGGGAGATGCTCATCCTGAAGCGCAACGTGGGCGACTTCAAGGCTGTGTATCGGGCCCGTCGGGCTTTCAAGCGCTGGAAGAAGGATTTTGCAGACGATCGTCGCCGGATACAGGCTGGGCGTGTAGCAAAAACAATACCAGAGCAAAGGTCGTTCTCCTTGCTCTGGCAGTACTATGTGAAAGGGCGCAAACTGTTCAGTACCTTACCAGAATAGGCTTCAGGACCTCTTGCTTCCACTCTTTCAGAAACTCAAACCATTCCTTTGCAGAATGATAGCCAAATGTCTCGTTATCAGATGTATATGTAACTTTGTAGTTTAGATGATTATTGTCGGTGGCTACGACAAAAGCGTAATTGTCTTTATTGGCAGGCTCCTCACTCTTGATATATTTCTGTGGGATGCAGACTGCCAACCCTACTGTTTCGCGCTTCCAGTTGATGGTGTCGCTGGAGGGATAGTCGGTGCCCCAGCAGGCACGCAGACCTTTCTTGTCAGAGAACTCCTCTGAGCCCTTGACATTGATGATGCCAGTGGAGAACAGGCGGTCGCTGACGTTCTTGTTGAAGTATACATCGACATCAGTATCGCGATGGCCTGCATACTGGGTGTAGCGGATGGTCATGTTGACTCCCTGCCAACCACGGTCGAAGAGTTCGACGATGGTGCGTAACGGACCATAGGAAATGATGCGCTGGGTACGGCTTCTGACAGGATCGATCATCGTGGGCTGCTGCCCATCCCAGCCTCGGAAGGCGCCCAGACCGAAGGTGTTGCCTACCCAGAGCACATCGTCGCCATAGCCCTCGGCCTTCTGCTCCTTCGAGGTGTAGAACTGTGTGGCCTCAAGTTCGAGGCGTTTTTGGAACTTACCGTAGAGGTCGAGTGTCTGGCGCTTGTCGAAGTAGATGCGAATGCCGTTAAGTTCGCTCTCGAAATCTACGCCGTGATGGTGTTGTATATGGTAAGAGTCGGCACAGTCGCCACGGGCAGTGATAGACTCGATGAAGTTGTTGTGCTTGTTTTTCACTTTTACCTTGTCGTTGCGTAAAAGCATGTCCGCATAGACACGGGCAGGGTAGGAACGGGGCTCTCCCTCTGACAGGAGTGTCACCTCGTACAGTTTCGTTTCTTTGCCTTCGAGGTCTGCCAGGAAACAGAGTTCGTCGAATGTTTCGTCTTGGTCGAGATCGTCGAGTTGACAGGGGATTTCCTGGCCGTTGGTGGTGACGAGGGCTGAGCGGATGTCGCCGTACGGCGCAAGGCTGATGACGACAGGCTGGTCTGTACGGACGGCCGCCAAGGGGTTGGAGACGCTGACTGTAAATGTCTGCTGCTGTGCCTCGGCTCCCAAGGCGAGGGCTGCCAGCATGAGGGGGATAAGTCGTTTCTTCATATCATCTGTTTTAGTAGGCTACAAAAATAAGCAAAATGGCTGAAATACGTGTCTGAATTTTACACAAATAAACAAAAGTGTGCAGTTTTGGCGCTTATTTTTAAAATAATTAGGTTAAAATTTGGTTTTGTGAATAATTTTTAGTAAATTTGCACGGTCTTTTGACAAATAGATAACATTTGAAAGCATTTCGCTGTGCGTAAGATATATTATCTGGTGTTTGTCATAATGCTTGGGTGCATTAGTTGTGAATGGCAATTCAAGATGTCCGATAAAGTGGACGAGACCGTTGCCGTTGACCGCTATGACCGTATCCAGACCCTTTATCTGACAACAGGCGACTTTTCTGCCTTGCAGCAGATGAACACGGTCTTCCCCATGCAGACCAGGACGCTGATCGAAGATGTGCTGCACATCGGCAAGGTCAATGATCCGGAGATCAACAAGACCTTTCTGCGATTCTATCAGGACACCACCTTACAGGTGCTCATCGCAGAGACGCAGCAGCAATATGCCAGCATGGAAGATATCAATGATCAGTTGACGCACGCCTTCCGTTACCTTCGAAAGCATATCCCTAACCTCGACATGCCTGAGGTGTATGCCCAGATCGGCTCGCTAGACCAGAGTGTCATCGTAGGCAACAACACCATTGGCATCTGTCTTGACAAGTATCTTGGAAAGGATTTCCCATTGTACAGGAAGCCAGAATATGGCTATTCTGAGGAGCAACTCCAGATGATGGACAGAATGTATATCGTGCCAGACTGTGTCGGCTTCTATCTGTTGAGTCTCTATCCCATGCCGTTCGACAGCGGTGTGACGCAGCAGGAGCGGGATATATACATCGGAAAGATACAATGGGTGGTCAATGAGGCGATGGGCAAGAAGGTCTTTGCGACAAAATACACGGATATGGCGGACCGCTATATGAAACGCAATAAGAACGCCACTGTTGACCAATTGCTTAGGAACAACAACTTTTCGGATTTCAATTAATGGATAATATATGATGACCAGACTTAGAGCATTCTGTCTTTCTGGGTTTTTGTGCCTTGCCAGTTCGTCGCTTTTCGCAGGTGGGCTGTTGAACCTGAAAGATATCGTCAGAGGAGAGTTTTCACAGAAGAGGATGACAGCCGTCCGCCCCATGGCAGATGGAGTGACCTATTCACAGATTAGTGCCGACGGGAAGCAGATTGTCTGTTATTCCTTCCGGACAGGCATGCAGGAGAGCGTGCTCTTCGATGCAGCCACAGCCAGAGGGGGACAGGTGAACAGGGTGGACGATTACATCGTGAGTCCTGACGGTCGACGGATCCTCATCCAGACGCAGACGAAGCCCATCTATCGTCGTTCGTTTACTGCCGTCTACTATATCTATGACATCAGGAACAACAAACTCACCCCTCTGAGCGATGGCGGACCACAACAGACTCCAGTCTTTTCGCCAGATGGCAATCAGATCGCTTTCGTCAGAGACAACAATATCTGGCTGGTGAAGTTGCTCTATGACAACGCAGAGAGTCAGGTGACAAAGGACGGAAAGTTCAACGAGGTGCTCAATGGCATCCCTGACTGGGTGTATGAGGAGGAGTTCTCCACAAGCTCGTCGATGGTGTTCTCTGCCGACTCGAAACAGATTGTCTGGATACGCTATGATGAGACGGACGTGAAGCAGTACTCCCTGCAGTTGTATAAGGGGCTGGCGCCTGAGATGACGGACTATGCTGAATATCCCGGGGACTATACGTATAAGTATCCTGTGCCTGGTCAGGTGAACTCGAAGGTCAGCGTGCACAGTTTCGACATCAAGTCGCACCAGATGCGGCGTATCGAGTTGCCATTGGATGCAGATGGCTATATCCCTCGTATCAAGGCCACCAGTGATCCCACGAAGATTGCCATCTTCACACTCAATCGCCATCAGGATGTGCTGAGGGTCTATATGGCCAATCCGTTGTCGACCGTCTGTCAACTCGCTATCGAGGACAAGGTGGACAAGTATGTGAAGGAAGAAACGTTCGAGGAGGTCCAGATTACAGAAAAGCATATCCTCTTGCCCAGCGAGCGTGACGGATATAATCATCTGTATCTCTATAACCTGAACGGCCAGTTGCTTCGTCAGATTGTGAAAGACAAGTATGTGGTGCAACATGTCTATGGCTTCGATGAACAGACGGGTGATGTATACTTTGCTGCCAATCCCAACGGCCCGACAGACCAGCAGGTGATGGTGGCTCATGCCAATGGCAAGACTGAGGTGCTGACGCAGAAGGCTGGTGTGAACAATGCCATTTTTAGTGGCAATTTTAAATACTTCATCAATACGTGGAGTGACCTGAATCATCCTATGCAGTATATGCTCTGCCAGAACAGTGGTAAGGTGCTGCAGACATTGATAGACAATCATGAACTGGTGCAGAAACTCTCTGACTATACTTTGGGCACGAAGGAACTCTTCTCCTTCACCACCTCAGAGGGTGTGCAACTGAATGGCTGGATGGTGAAGCCTGCCGACTTTAATCCTGCCAGGAAATATCCTGTCATCATGTATCAGTATGGTGGGCCTGGTAATCAGCAGGTACTCAATCAGTGGGGCATCGGCATGAGTGGCAATGGGGCTGTTCTGGAACAATACCTCTGCCAGCAGGGCTATCTCTGTGTCTGTGTCGACAATCGCGGCACTGGTGGCAGGGGGGCAGAGTTTGAGAAATGTACCTATCTCCGGCTGGGCGAACTGGAGGCCCGCGACCAGGTGGAAACGGCTTTGTGGCTGGGTAGTCAGCCGTATGTCGACAAAGAGCGGATTGGAATCTGGGGCTGGTCGTATGGGGGATGGAATACGCTGATGTCGATGTCTGAGGGACGTCCTGTCTTTCGGGCTGGGGTGGCTATCGCTCCACCAACATGCTGGCGCTTCTACGATTCCATCTATACCGAACGCTATATGCGGACTCCTCAGGAAAACAAGGCTGGATACGACGAGGTGAACCCTATTGCCAGGGCTTCGCAGTTGCATGGGGCGCTGCTGCTCTGCCATGGTCTGGCAGACGACAATGTGCATTATCGGAATACGGCTGAATATGTGGAGGCACTGGTGCAGGCAGACAAAGATTTCAGGCAGTTGGTCTATACCAACCGTAATCACAGTATCTTTGGCGGAAACACAAGAAATCACCTGTTTCGTCAGGCTGTGAACCATTTTAATGATGCATTAAAATAAGTGGCTTCTTCTGAAAAAATAATAAATAAATTGCAGGAATCGTGTGTTTTATGCAAAAAGTTTGTAACTTTGCAGCCGATTTCTACATATTTATATAATTAAAGATGAAAATTGTCAAATGTTTAGGAATATGCCTGCTCGCCATTCTGCTTTCCGCAGGGCTTGGATCTTGTAGCAGTGATGATGAATACAGCAGCCGGCTCAGAGAACTGATTATCAAGGATCTGACCTTTGATCCGGATGAGGAGGAGAATTCACTGTCTCGTACCTCGACCTTCCGTAATGAGGATTTGACGAACTATCGGGCTGTACCTGATGCCTCATGGTGTCATGTGTCTTTTGATGTAGCCAAGTCGCAGATGACTGTGACGGTCGACGAGAACAACAGTTACGACGTGCGTAAGACTGTTGTTACACTGTCGGATGTTTTGGCGCCTGAGGTGACACGTACGTTTACCGTGACGCAAAAGCAGAACAATGTGATCAGAGTGTCACCGACCAGTATTGAAGCAAAGACCGCTGGTGGATTATTTGAAATCAGTTTCGAGCATAATGTCAACGACTACAAGATTGAGTGTGATGCAGACTGGGTGGATTATAAGGTAAAAAACAGTACTAGAGGTATTTCAAAGAGTACTATCACTATTAGTGTGGCTGAGAATCAGTCGGGAGTGGCTCGTTGGGCAGCGATGACTATCGAAAGCGAATCTACTTATGAACCTGTCAATATTACAATCTCTCAGGAGTATGAAATGAAGGAAACCTTCAACCTGCTGGACACTTATTATGAGATAGATGAACTTGGTGGAAATGTTTCTGTCGGTGCGCAGACTAACATGACCTCTTTCACTATTTTCGAGCCGCAGGATTTGTGGGCCAGACTTGGTGAACTTGAGTTCTTCCCCGACTTGGTGGCTGTCGTACAGCATGTCAATGTCTCGCCGTTCACGGCCAAAGAGCCCAGTAGAACAACCACGTTGTATTTTAACGAGACGATTACTATCACTCAATATAGGAACCTTTATATCAAAGAGTCTGGTTTTAGCATCCTTCGTGGAGAGTCGAAGTCGTTGAGTGTCTATACCAAGGATGGCGAGGCCGTCAGTTGGTCTTCTTCCGATGAGTCTGTTGCTACTGTTGACGCCAATGGTAAGGTGACTGGTGTTGGTGTGGGTACAGCCACCATCACTGCGTCATCGTCAAATGGCAAGTACAAAGACAGTGTTCCTGTAACCATCGAGAAGCCCGAGGATCTCAGAGACTATCTCGATCACGAGTGGCAGCCGTATTTTGATGGTGATGAGGTGGAATCGTTGGCCTGCACCTTGAATAATGACAGCAAGCACAACATCCAGTTGACAAGGGTAGAAATCTATTCTGATTTGAAGATGTTAAGTTTTACGAACTACAATGAAAAGTCGGGTGCGCTCGCTGTTGGTGACAGTAAGAAGGTGAGTTTCGAAGGACTGAAGGGCAAGGGCGACAAGTTTGGTTTCACTGTGGTTTGGTATTATACCTTCAATGGTGAGAAATTCACCTATCGGTGTGAATACACACTGTAATTTGAATGGAAGAATAATAAAGAATCCCCGCCAGAGAGTTGGCGGGGATTCTTTTGTCTTATAGAAAGGAATTAATAGGCGAAGAGGGGATAGTCCTTCATCTTCTCGTTGACGCGCTGACGGACGCTGGCAATCACCTGCTCATTCTCAGGATCGTTGAGCACCTCCTCAATCCAGGCAGCAATCTGAATCATCAGGTCTTCCTTGGCGCCACGGGTCGTGATGGCAGGCGTACCGAGGCGGATACCACTGGTCTGGAAGGCACTGCGTGAGTCGAACGGTACCATGTTCTTGTTCACCGTGATGTCGGCAGCGACCAGAGCGTTCTCGGCCACCTTACCTGTCAGGTCGGGATATTTCGAACGGAGGTCTACGAGCATCGAGTGGTTGTCTGTACCACCGCTCACGATGCCGAAGCCACGCTTCACCAGTTCCTCGGCCAGCACCTTGGCATTCTTCTGAACCTGTTTGGCCCACTCCTTGAACTCGGGCTGCAGAGCCTCACCGAAGGCTACGGCCTTAGCGGCGATGACGTGCTCCAGCGGACCGCCCTGCTGTCCGGGGAAGACGGCAGAGTTGAGCAGGGTAGACATCTTCTTCACGACACCCTTCGGCGTGGTGTAGCCCCAGGGATTGTCGAAGTCCTTACCCATCAGGATGATACCGCCACGGGGTCCGCGCAGGGTCTTGTGGGTGGTAGAGGTCACGATGTGAGCCCATTTTACGGGATTCTCCAGCAGTCCGGCAGCGATGAGGCCAGCGGGGTGTGCCATGTCGATCATCAGCAGGGCGCCCACCTTGTCGGCTATCTCACGCATCCGCTTGTAGTCCCACTCACGGCTGTAGGCCGAGCCACCGCCGATAATCAGTTTTGGCTTGTGCTGCAGGGCCAACTGCTCCATCTCGCCATAGTCTACACGGCCCGTCTCCTTGTTCAGGTTGTAGCCGATGGGATTGTAGATGATACCCGAGGTGTTCACACGCGAACCGTGTGAGAGGTGCCCGCCGTGGTCGAGGTTCAGACCCATGAAGGTGTCGCCGGGCTTCAGTACGGCCAGTAGCACGGCGGCGTTGGCCTGTGCGCCAGAGTGGGGCTGCACGTTGGCATACTCTGCATCGAAGAGTTTGCACACGCGGTCGATGGCCAACTGCTCCACCTCATCTACCACCTGGCAACCGCCATAGTAACGATGGCCAGGATAGCCCTCGGCATACTTGTTGGTCAGGTACGAGCCCATAGCCTCCATCACCTGGTCACTCACGAAATTCTCACTGGCAATCAGCTCAATGCCTTTCAACTGGCGCTGATGCTCTTTCTCGATCAACTCGAAGATAGTGTTGTCTCTGTTCATCTTTGTCTATCTGGTTTTTGATTTTTGCCTGCAAAGGTACTAATAATTCCCGAAACTGCCAAGCGTTTCGGGAATTATTATCATTCAGCGTGAGTGGATTCTTCTTCTATCTGATAAGTATCTTCTGTCCGTGATGCAGATAGATGCCAGGAGTCGTCGGCTTTTTGGCAAACCGGCGTCCCTGCAGGTCGTACCAGCCTTCTCTGTTCTGGTATGGGCTGACGGTGATACTCTCTATGCCTGATCCACTATCTCCCGTTGGGACGATTCGGAACTTTACGGCAACGGGGAAGTGGTCGCCAAAGGGCTTGTCAGGGTCGTCACTACGCATGTAGCCCGTTTTGTCGAGACTATAACTAAGTGCCGTCAACTGGCCGCCGTCCGTGGGGTTGATGAACAGGATCTTATCGTACACCTCCCCGCGGTGCCCCCAGCCATTCTCATCATGCGTCACGGGGCCGTCTACCTTGGCTGGATATTCTCCGTTCCGCTCTAACTCTACCCAGGCGTCAAAGACTCTGGCCTTGCCTGTCGACTCGATAGAGTCGACAAACTGCGACTTGATGTCGTCGCGAGGGTAGTAACTGTTCATATCGCCCAGCACGATCACGGGCCGTTTGTCAAGACGAGCCATAATGCTGTCGCGTATCTGCCGCCATTGGGCGATGCGTGCCTCGCGGTCGGGGCCGTCACGGCCAGACTCTTCGTCCTTGTCATAACTGGCATCCCAGTGTCCGTTGTAGACGACGATTTCCGAACCGCCTTTCAGGGTGAGGTCATAGCGGCGGAAGCCCTTATCGGTAAGTGCGTCGGCAGCATGGCTGAAAATACCGTACGACTCATCCCAGCAGACGCTTTGGGTGTGCTCACCCTGGATGCCATGATGCCAGATGAGACTGATGCCGTCGTAGGGGAAGGGGAAGGCAAAGGACTCAAGCGAGATCTTGCCCAGGCACTGGTCGTGGTGGTAACTGCTTTCGAGTTTCGTAAAGAGCAGGTCGTAGTAGTTGAAGTTTTCCTGCAGGCCCACGAGGTCATAGTCTTTCTGTAGCAGATAGTCGGCAATCTCCGGCGTATATTTCTCGCCAGGCCCGTCGATGTTGACGGGGATCCCAATCACATGGGTGGGCAGTCCGTCGATGTTAAGCGTTGCCACGGTGAATTCTTCAGTATGTCCCTGTGCCAGAGCGGAAAGGATGCTGCCCCATAGGATGGCGGCTGTGGTCAGTAAGAGGTATCTTCTCATTTTTGTCGATAAACGTTTAGGCGGTGAACGTGTAGCGTCTGAGTTGTCGTAGTCTCATAAGCGAAAGATTGTCCCGTCTGCAAAGTTAATGATTTCTACTGGATTATCCAAGTTTTTATCTCAGAAATTGCTCAACCGTGCAAGACGTACAAGTTTAGCAACGCGAAACTTGTCTTTAAAACAGATATGCCAATGGACAGATAAAAATATAAGGACCTTACTCTTTTAAGCAATATAGGTTATCCCCGCTCGGCTTCCCGAAGGGTGACGCTTGCTTTAGCAAAATACATAGAACAATGTGAGCGAAGCAGATAACAAAGGGAAGTAGCAGGAAAGTTCTAATTTATAGAAATAATTGTCTGTTTTCTTTTGAAAATCAAAACTTTTTTATAACTTTGCAACCGAAATGAGAATTGTATCACACAGACGGTTAGTTGAGTTCTACAGTTTGGAAAGGCTACGGGTAGGCGCGTCAGCGGGAATGGGACATGGATACGCTCAGGCTGCACTTGAACGATGGTATGACATCGCAGAAAAGGCAGAGTGGAAGAACCTGTCGGATATAAAGGCAGACTTTCCTTCGACAGACTACGTAGGCAACCAGCATTATGTCTTTGACATCAGGGGCAACAAATATCGTCTTGTTGTGGTTGTAAAGTTTACAATCGGGCATATCTTCATCCGATTTGTAGGTACGCATAGTGAATACGATAAGATAGACGTTTCAACGATATAATAAAAGGAGGTACGAATATGGCAAAGATTACAAAAGAACAATATGAGTTCGCATTGGCACGTATTGAAGAACTGCTGCCAATTGTGGATGACAACACGCCTGCCAACGACCGCAATGCCGTGGAGTTGACAATGATGTCGGATGTCGTCATAGACTACGAGAAGGAGCACTATCCCATAGGCAAACCCACCGTAGCCCAGTTGATTCAATTGTCGTTGGACGAGAAGAACATGAGTCAGAAACAGTTAGCTGCAGAGATTGGGGTCAGCCCATCACGCATAAGCGACTATGTTTCCGGCAGGGCAGAACCCACATTGAAGATTGCCCGTTTGCTTTGTGCCACCTTGGGGATAACGCCAGCGGCAATGTTGGGCTATTAAATAGTGTTTATGAAAGATGTAATTGCACGATTGCAGAACATCAGTCATCGGCACCATCCAAATGAAAGGAGAGGGCAGAGTGGAGGATGCAGAACAAGTCGTGGCTGCGTCACTCCCAGCGTATTGCCGTGATTCTCTTGAAACCTTGTCGAAGATAGAGGACTGTCTGCACATTTCTATTCTCCAAGAAGAACTGGAGATGGCATAAAACAGTTAACAGTGTCGGCTCATAGCTTTTTTGTAGAGTGGATATGATGGGACTTTGTGGTGTCATATATATATGAACTTGTGAATATTAACAATTAAGAAGTAAAGGTCATGGGTAAAATTTCAAGAATGAAAAGTGGCCTGCTTAATAGGGGGCACGAACTTTACAAGATTCTTAAAGGAGAAAAGGCCCCAACATGGTGGAACAGCCTGAAGGAGGACAAGGATATTTACATCGAGATAAGGAAAGGGAATATTATAGACGCATATTATCTTGGCGGCAGGATGGCCGAAATAAAACTTGACAGAGATAATCGGATAGTAGTAACTGCACATCCCAAATACTTGGGATTTTTAGAAGAAGAGGATGGGCAATATTATAGGAAAGGCATAAAAGATGGTAGAATTGTATATACTCCGATATACCAAGTCTGTTCAGAATGGCTATTGAATCGTAAGGATGAAATGAAAGCTAATATTCAAAAATACTATTCAGGAAGAAATAACGGGGAAGAAACTTCAGAAAAGTATATCCAAGGGATGCTTATTCTTAAAGGCAGAGGCAAATACCTTGATTCAGAATTTGCACATAGACTGTATGAAGATAAGATTGAAACGGTTAGAATAGATCTTGTTAAGATAGAGAATGGATTCATTGTATTTGAAGAATTAAAAAGAATAGGTGATAACAGACTCAGAAACACGAAGGGAGATCCAGAAATCTTGACGCAGATAAAGAATTATCGTGAGTTTTTAAAAGTCAACAAGGATATATTGACGGAGTATTACAAGACTCTTTATGAAATAAAAAAAGACCTAGGCCTGCCTGTGCCAATAGTAGGCAATGTCAACGATTTGGTGGTTAATCCAGAACCGCAATTACTCATAGCCAATAATTACGAGAGGAAAACAGAAGGTAGAGACATAAGAATCAAAGAAATTGAAAAGATACTAGCTACAGAAAATGTAAAACCTAATTATTGCAATCTATGAACATTAAAATCCATCGCGGCACTCACCAGATAGGCGGATGTGTCACAGAATACGAGTATGACGGCTGGCGGTTGTTCGTCGATTATGGCGAAGAACTGCCAGGAGGACCTAAATCTGGAGATTTGCAGATCGAGGGCTTGACTCATGGTGACATCTCAAAGAGTGCATTGCTGATTACCCACTATCATGGTGACCACATCGGCAGCATCACGAAATTGCCCAAGGAGCTCCTCATATATATAGTCAAGGTGGGGCGTGAGATTCTGCTGGTGCTGTCTGACCACCTTAAATCAGTAGATGGTATTCATCAGGAAATGGTAGAACGTTTGCATCATGCCAATACATTCGAAGCAGGAAAGCAGTTCTCATATGGACCATTCAGCATTATGCCCATAACGGTTGACCACTCTGCCTTTGATGCATACGCCTTTAAAATCGAGGCTGGCGGAGTAAGTGCTTTCCATACAGGTGACTTCCGTACACATGGCTTCAGGAGCAAGAAACGGCCAGAGGTTATCCATAAGTATGTGGGAGAGGTGGACTATGTGGTTTGTGAAGGAACCAACGTCGCTCGCCCCGATGCTACGAATCAAACAGAACGGGAATTACAACAGCAATTTGAGGAGCAGTTCAAGGCAAACAAAGGTAATGTGGTTTACCTTTCCTCTACCAATATCGACAGGCTGTTTTCTCTTTATCATGCTGCTCTGCGTGCAAAACGTGTGTTCCTGGTAGACGCCTATCAGAAGAAAATCATGGATATTGTCACACAGAAGGATTCTCTATGGGGCAAATCAGAACTCTACCAATATGGGGAATATGAACCTAAGGTATTAAAATACGATAAAGGCGAGTTTTTAGTCACAGATGAGTTTAAGGATTTTCTTGATAAATTAGGCTATGTCCTCGTTGCTCGTGCCACTCCGCGTTTTGGCAACCTTGTGGAGCGTATTCCTGGAGAGAAGCAACAGTATCTGTCAATGTGGGAAGGGTATGTCAAAGAAGGCGCGGAAGCCTATAACAAGGATCTTGCCAATTCATTGGGCGAAGACTTCAAATATATGCACACCAGTGGTCACTCAGACATGAATAGTATGCGTGAGGTATTCCGTCTGCTTCATCCAAAGGCACTCATCCCCATACATACGGATGCACCAGAAAAGTTCGCAGAACTGTTCTCTGCAGAGTGGTCTGTTATATTACTGAATGATGGTGAGAGTGTTTCCACTCTTTAAGCGGATATTTATATGCAATTGTCATGAAAATCTTGCGAGCCGGCACCACAGTCTGGAATGACAGAGCTCCTATATATATAATAATGTGTAGGAGTCGGCTCATGTCGTCTTATCTTAGGCAGGCGTCGAGTTCGCGGGCGATGAGTTCCTTGTCGAGATGCTGGCCGATGAAGACGAGCTTCTGCATGCGGTCGCCGTACTGCTCATCCCAGTCCTGGCGCAGGCCTGGATTGCGCTCCATGAACTGCTCCAGTTCATCCTTGGGCATGGTGGCGTACCACTGTCCGGCATTACGGATGCTCACCTGTTTGCCGGCCTGCTCGAACACGTAGCAGGTGTCGCGCTCGTCATGGAAGTAGCAGATGCCCTTGGCGCGGATGATGCCCTTGGGCCATTTGCGGGCTACGAACTCGTCGAAGAGTCCCAGATCGAAGGGACGGCGACGGTAGTAGACGTAGGTGCCGATGCCGTATTCCTCGGCCTCGCCCTCATCGTGATGGTGGTGGTGATGATGGTGATGGCCGTGCTCGTGATGTTCGTCGTCATGATGATGATGCTCATGATCGTCGTCGTCGTCATCGTCATGATGGTGGTGCTCGTGCTCATCGTCGTCGTCATCCTCTTCTTCGTCGTGGTGCTTCTCCACTTCCTCTATCCATTTGGCGGAGGTGGCGACGTCATCGAAGTCGAACATGCCGGTATTCAGTATCTTGTCGAGATCCACGTCGCCATAGTTCGTGTCGATGATTTCTGCCTTTGGCTGCAGTTCACGGATGATGCTGCGCACACGGCCCAGCTCCTCCGGGCTTACCTCGGCGGCCTTGTTCAGCAATACGATGTTGCAGAATTCTATCTGCTGTATCACCAAGTTCTCGATATCCTCCTCGTCGATGTTCTGGCGGGTGAGGTCGAGTCCGCTGCCGAATTCATCTCTCATTCGGAGAGCGTCAACGACGGTCACGATGCAGTCGAGTAGGGGGTATCCGTTCTCTGTTACCTCGGGAGCCATCGACGGTATGCTGCAGATGGTCTGGGCAATGGGGCCTGGCTCGCAGATGCCGCTGGCCTCGATAACGATGTAGTCGAACTTCTGCAAAGCAATGATGTCTTGCAACTGTTTGACGAGGTCCATCTTCAGGGTGCAGCAGATGCAGCCGTTCTGCAGGGCTACGAGACTGTCGTCCTGCTGGTTGACCACGCCTCCCTTCTGGATGAGGTCGGCATCGATGTTGACTTCGCCGATATCATTGACGATAACGGCAAAACGGATGCCGCGCTGATTGTTAAGTATCCTATTTAATAATGTAGTCTTGCCACTGCCCAGATAGCCTGTCAGCAGCAAAACGGGTATCTCCATTTTCATCTTCTTACCTTTTCAATTATTCACTTATCCTACACCAGTTCCACCTTGTTGATGTCCTGTTCCTTCTCGCAGTAGTGGCAGGTCAGGATGCCATCAGCCACATGAAAGTGCGTTTGCATGGGCTCGTTGTTCGTAATGCATTTGGGGTTGTTGCATTTCACGATACCCTTAATCTCATCTGGTGTTACAACGGCCTTCTTCTCCACCACCTCATAGTCGCGGATGATGCTGAGAATGACATTGGGGGCAACGACGGAGAGACGGGATATCTCATCGTCAGTGAAGAACTTGTCTGACACCTTGATGATACCCTTGCTGCCTACTTTCTTCGAAGGGTAGTTGAAACCAATTGTGACAGGGGTCTTTAGATTGAAGAGTCCTAACAGGCTGGCTACTTGATAGGTCTTCTCTGCTGGTATGTGGTCGATGACGGTGCCATGCTCAATGGCGGCCACCAGACGTTCTTTCTTATTCATAATCTCCGATGTTCAATCTTCAATGTTCAATAAATAATCGTTTTATCTGCTCTCACTTCGTCTAATGTGATGCCGAGCACATCGCAGAAGATGGCTTCACGGGCGAAGAGTCCGTTGCCAGCCTGCTGGATGTAGTAGGCATGGGGATTGTCGTCCACCTCGTAGGCAATCTCATTCACCCGGGGTAGGGGATGCAGCACCTTCATGTTCGGCTTGGCGCTCCTAAGCAACTCGTTGTTCAGGACATAGACGTTCTTCACACGTTCGTACTCCATCAAATCAGAGAAGCGTTCTTTCTGAACACGGGTCATGTATAGAATATCTGCATCGGCGATAACCTTGTCGTTGAAGGCGGTATGCTCTTGATACTTGATTCCGTGTTCGTCGCAGTATAGTTTATACTCCTTCGGCATGGCCAGTTCCTTGGGGGCCACAAAGTGGAACGTCGGGTTGAAGTGGCGCATCGCCATCAGCAGTGAGTGGACGGTACGGCCGTATTTCAAGTCGCCAACCATGTAGATGTTCAGATTCTCAAGTGTGCCCTGAGTCTTATAAATGCTGTATAGGTCGAGCATGCACTGTGAGGGATGCTGATGGGCGCCGTCGCCTGCATTCACAATGGGTATCGGGGCCACCTCAGCGGCATATTGGGCGGCACCTTCGATAAAGTGGCGCATCACGATGACATCGGCATAGTTCGATACCATCAGGATGGTGTCCTTCAGTGTCTCACCCTTTGTGCCACTGGTGATCTTGGGATCAGCAAATCCGATCACCCGTGCCCCAAGACGGTTGGCTGCCGTCTCAAAACTGAGCCTCGTCCGTGTCGAGGGCTCGAAGAATAGTGTGGCTACCACCTTCCCTTTCAGAAGTTCACGGTTTGGATGCTTTTCGAATTCCTCTGCCATCTTGATCATATAGAGAATCTTCTCCTTCGTCAGATTGGCAATTGTCACAAAATTACGCTTTTCCATTCGATATTTTGGTTTTGTTCGTGCAAAATTACGCATTATTTCTGATTTCCGTGCGATATTTTGAAAGAAATTCGTAATTTTGCACCAAGTTACTTAAAAAAATAATGAAAATCGATGATATGAGAAAGTTATTTATCTATTTTCTATGGACATTATTGGTGGTGACGGTGCTATCCATTGCTACGGCTTTTTATGCCATCAACGAGGGATGGATTGGCTACATGCCGCCCATAGAGGATCTGCAGAATCCTATCAATCGTTATGCCACGCAAATCTATTCTGCTGACGGAAAGATCATAGGTACTTGGAACTACAACAGAGAAAACCGTATCCTGGTTGACTATACCAAATTGTCACCTTCGTTGGTGCAGGCACTGGTCGCTACTGAGGATGCGCGTTTCTATGACCATTCGGGCATTGATTTCTATGCCCTGGGGCGTGCTGTCATCAAGCGTGGCCTGATGGGGCAGAAGAGTGCTGGCGGTGGATCCACTATCACGCAGCAGTTGGCCAAACAATTGTATTCTGAAAGGGCATGTTCTACGATGGAGCGCCTCTTCCAAAAGCCCATTGAGTGGGTGATTGCTGTCAAGTTGGAAAGGAATTATACGAAGGATGAGATCATTACGATGTACCTGAACTACTTCGATTTCCTACATAATGCCGTGGGTATCAAGACGGCATCCGATGTCTATTTCAGCAAGGAGCCTAAGGACCTGACCGTGCCTGAGGCTGCCACACTGATAGGTCTCTGTAAAAACCCCTCCTATTATAATCCTGTGAGGAATCCCGAGAGAAGCCGTGAACGTCGTAATGTCGTACTCGGACAGATGGTAAAGTACGGCTACCTCTCTCAGGCTGACTTTGAAAAATATTCGGCTGAACCTATCAAGTTGAAGTTCCACGTCTCTGACCATAAAGATGGTATTGCCGTCTATCTTCGTGAATACCTGCGCCAATATCTGACGGCCAGGAAACCGGATCGTGCACTTTACCCGTCGTGGAACATGATTAAGTTCTATAACGACTCCATCAACTGGGAGAATGATCCCTTGTATGGCTGGTGTAATAAGAACAGGAAACGAAATGGCGAGAATTACAGCATTTATACGGACGGTCTGAAAGTCTTCACGACGATAGACTCCAGGATGCAGAAATATGCCGAGGAGGCTGCCTATCAGCATGTGGCCAAGTTCCTCCAGCCCGCTTTCAATGCGGAGAACAAGAAGAAGGCTAATGCTCCTTACTCGTCGAATCTGACGCAGACGCAGGTTCAGCAGATTCTTAACCGCTCCATCCGTCAGAGTGAGCGCTATCGTGTGCTCCGTGAGAGTAAAGCGTCGGACGACGAGATCCACCGCTCTTTCCGTACGCCTGTCCGCATGTCTATCTTCACTTATCACGGGGAGGTGGACACGCTCATGACACCGCTTGACTCTATCAAGTATTATAAGTCTTTCCTGCGTACGGGCTTTGTCAGCGTCAACCCTCAGAATGGTCATGTGAAGGCCTATGTCGGGGGACTTGACTATGGGCATTTCTCATACGATATGGTGATGGATGGCCGCCGCCAGGTGGGCTCTACCATCAAGCCATATCTCTATTCGCTGGCGATGGAGAACGGGTTCTCTCCCTGTGATCTGGCACCCAATGTCCAACAGACTTATATGGTGGCAGGTAAGCCTTGGACCCCGCGTAATGGCAGTAAGGCCCGTTATGGAGAGATGGTGACGCTCAAATGGGGACTCCAACAGTCTAACAACTGGATCTCTGCCTACCTGATGAGCCGGCTGAGTCCGCAGGCTTTTGTCGACCTCCTTCACGAATACGGCATCCGTAACCCAGAGATCCATCCTTCCATGTCGCTCTGCCTGGGCCCTTGTGATATCAGCGTTGGTGAGATGGCCAGTGCCTATACCGCTTTTGTCAATCATGGCATCCGTGCCGCTTTGATGTTTGTCACTAAGATTGAAGATGGTGAGGGAAATGTCATCGCCCAGTTCCAGCCGAGGATGAATGAGGTCATCAGCGAGGAGAGTGCCCACAAGATGCTGTTCATGCTCAAGAGTGTCGTCGATGGCGGAACGGCTTCCCGCCTGCGCTTCAAGTATGGGCTTAAAGGAGATTTGGCAGGAAAAACGGGAACAACCAATAATAATAGCGACGCCTGGTTTATGGGATTGACACCTACGCTGGTCAATGCCTGCTGGGTAGGGGGCGACGATCGGGATATTCACTTCGATACGATGGTCATGGGACAAGGAGCGGCTATGGCCCTGCCTATCTTTGCGCTATACATGCAAAAAGTATATGCCGATAAGCAACTTGGCTATAACGAAGATGCTATCTTCGACTTGCCCGAGGGCTACGATCCGTGCTCGTTCATCGATGAGGCTCTGGAGGCAGAAGATAACGAAATAGATGAGATATTTGAATAATCCCTATATATAATATATAAGGTGTAGCACTATTTTGTCAATATTCCCGAAAACTTTCATGTTTTTGGGAATTTTTTCGTTTAAAAGTTTGGATGGTATTGAAATTATTCGTACCTTTGCATCCGCTTTCGCTCAAAAAACGGGCGACGGCACATCAGAAAGAGTTCTTTGAA
>Ga0247611_10003880_pt1 | contig 21521 bp, 11 predicted proteins | sample 177DNAGHGhighgp2_FD_192422 | JGI IMG/M metagenome (GOLD analysis project Ga0247611, IMG submission 192422) | Sheep rumen microbial communities from Palmerston North, Manawatu-Wanganui, New Zealand - 1770 DNA GHGhigh gp2 | ecosystem: Host-associated > Mammals > Digestive system > Stomach > Rumen... | reverse complement strand
GCAGCAATGCCACGATTACGGGCTGCAATACCGTCATCTACGACAACGGAGGCCCGACAGGCAACTACTCCAACTACAGCAACAATGTGCTCCATATCCATCCGGCCACTTCCGGGTGCAAGGTGGCCCTCACCGGCACCTACAACACCGAAAACTCATACGACTACATCCGTGTCTATAATGGCAACTCGACAACAGGTACCCCGATTGCGGAATTTACGGGGTCGGGGAGCATCAATCCCCCGATTATCTCCACCGCCTCCACGGGCTACCTCACCGTGCAGTTCCATTCGGACGGCTCCACAACGAAAAGCGGTTTTGAGCTGACCGAATTCTGTATCTGCGAGATTGACACCACCTGTGTGGGCACTCCCTACCAGCTGCATGGCTTCGACACCACGTTCTCCACCTCGGGATTGCATATCCTCTCCCGCACGGATCAGGACGGGACGCCGATTGCGGTGGGGGTCCTTGTGCAGACCAAAATCCCTGTCTCCATTTCGGGCGCGCAATACTTCTGCGGGGAGGACACCATCACCCTCACGGCGAGCAATGCCGTCTCTTACCTCTGGAGTACGGGCGCCACCACCCCGTCTATTGACGTTCAGGAACTCGGAACTTACCGCGTGACCGTCACCGACAATAGGGGATGCATCGGGACGGCCAGCCACAAGATTTCCCCTATCAGCGAGTTCATCACCGCCATCAACTTGCCGGAAATGTGTGCGGGCAATGACTATCCCATCACCGGCAGCTACGAAGCCGGCAGCGAGATTGAGATGTTCCACCTGCAGTCCACCCTGTCCATTGCGGACACGGCCTTCCTGCCCGACGGAGTTCCGTGCACTCCCTACGGGTGCTCCTATCGTTCCAACCTGACCTTCACCGACTACCATGATGGCGATGTGGTGGAGAGCGTCGACGACATCTACTATGTGAGAATCAAGCTGGAGCATTCCTACATTGGCGATCTCTACATCAATATCACCTGTCCGAACGGGCAGAAGGCGGACATCATGCGGTGGTCGGGCAACGGCTTCACGCAGTGCAGCAACCTCATCCCGCTTTCTTCCAGAGACTGGCAGCCCGGAAGCAATTCCGAGAGTGCCTATTTTGGGGTCGCATACGATTACGAGGCGGCCAATTCCTGTGACAGGAACGCTCCGGACAATGCCCCTGGAACGCCGTGGAACTACTGCTGGTCGAACAACACGACGCAGGGCTACACCTACGCCGCCAGCGCCGGTAGCCTGGTCTATCGGACCGCCAATGTCCATGGCGGCAAGGTGGACTCTTCCAACGTGGCGGCCGGCACCCAGTTCTACCATCCTGACGAGTCGTTCGAAAGCCTGATCGGTTGCCCGTTGAACGGCGCGTGGTATATCGAAGTGATGGACGGCTGGGGATCCGACAACGGCTATCTCTTCGGCTGGGAGCTGGCTCTGACGGATGAGTATGCCACCAATGTCGGCTTCGATGTCGCTTCCATTGTTCCGGAAGCCCCTTGGACCACGACCACGTCGGACACGACGTTTATCATGTCTCCTCCGGCCAGTTTGGAGAATGACACGGTCGTCAACTGCATCTTGCATTTTTACGACTCGGACGGTTGCATCTTCGACAGCATCGTGCCGGTGCAGGTGTACGCGACGTACAACGAAGACACGACCGTGACCGTTTGCGATTCGTATGTTTGGCGGTCGGTGAATTACACGCAGTCGGGCGACTTTACGGTTCATAACCCCTCTCCGGTGGGCTGTGACAGCATCTTCTCGCTGCATCTGACGGTCAATAACAGTGCCGTCAACGACACGATAGCCACGGAATGCGGGAGCTTTGAGTGGCACGGTGTCGAATATACGGCGACCCCTGCGATGGCCCCGACGTACAACTACCATACGGCGTGCGGTTGCGACAGTGTGGTGACGCTGCATCTGACCATCAACCAACCTACGGACACCACGATGAATGTCACGGTGTTCCAGAACGAGTTGCCCTACGTCCTGAACGGCGTCTCCTACACGACGGAGGGCGAATACACGCAGATGTTGACCAATGTGTCGGGTTGCGACAGCCTGTGCACGCTGAACCTGTCGGTCCTCTACAATGTGACCTCGGAGGTGGACAGCTCGGTCTGCGTCTATGCCCTGCCGCTGGTCTGGAACGGGCAGACGTTCACGGGCGCGGGGGTGAAGACGGCCACGTTGGTGTCGGCCGTCGGGGTGGACAGCGTGGTGACCATGAACCTCCATGTGTACGAGCCCCTGCATCCGCACATCAGCGGTCCGGCGACCTCCTGTGACGGCTCCACCGAGGAGCTGACATCGGATGCTGCCGCCACCTACCTCTGGAGCACGGGCGCGACCACGCAGGCTGTCCAGGTGACGGCAAGCGGCACCTACACGGTCACGGTGACGGACGAGCACGGATGCCATTTCGACACGGCGTTCAGCATCACCTTCTATGCGCCGGACTATCTGGAAATCGACACCACGGCGTGCGACCACTTCATCTGGGATGATGTCGAGTATGCGGCCTCGGGAGAGTACGAGCTGCAGTACACGAACGCGCATGGCTGCGACAGTGTGGTGCTGTTGAAGCTGCAGTTCGGGACGACGACGGAGGAGAGCTATGAGGACGTTGTTTGCGAAGGCGACGGCTACCACAAGTACGGATTCAATATTTCCGCTTTGGAAACGATAGGGGAGGACACGCTGCGGCGGACGCTGAACCTGCATTCCGTTTTGGGCTGCGACAGCGTGTTGCACATCACCCTGTCGGTGGTGGACACGGCCATGCGTCTCCTGTCGCTCACGCCGGACTTCTGCGAGGAGATGTCCGCGGAGCTGTTGGTGGAGTCCGCCATGCCGAACTTCCTGTGGAGCACGGGTGAGCAGACGCCCAACATCACGGTGACGCACTCGGGACTCTATTCGGTGACGGCCTCGCAGGAGCATTGCGAGCGGACGGAGCACCTTGTGATAGAAGCGTGCGAGTTCCCGCTCATCCTGCCCAACGCGATAACCCCCTCCAATGTGGACGGTCTCAACGACTATTTCGCCTTCCCCGAGGATGCCTTGCAGGGGATTAGCCTCTTTGAAGTCAGCATCTTCGACCGATGGGGCGAGATGGTGTTCTACAGCCGGGACAAATCTTTCCGCTGGAACGGCGAAGTGGGCGGGAGGATTCCTGTCGGCACGGTGTTCACCTATCTGATTCGCTATACGGACACCAGCGGCAGGCCTTTCGAGCTGAGGGGCACGCTGACGGTGTTGTGACAGCGTGATTCCGGTCGGGAGAAATATCCCCAAAAATGGGGATGCCGCAGTCTGTGTAAAATTGCACTTTTGCAGTGTGAAATTTTACGGCAATGAGCAATGTGGAAAGTAAGGACAATGTGTTGACGCTCGCCGATGTGAAGACGGGCGAATATGGTGTGATCGTGCGTATTACGGGCCACGGGAGCTTCCGTCACCGGCTCATGGAGATGGGTTTTGTGCGTGGCGAGAAGGTGAAGGTCATCCGCAACGCCCCGCTGCGCGACCCCATCGAGTACGAGATCATGGGCGGCCACGTGTCGCTGCGGCGCATTGAGGCGCGGCGTGTGGAGGTGGTGCCCGTGACCGAGGAGGTGGCCAACAACTACCTGTTCCACGGCACCGTCACCGAGGACACGGAACGCATCCTCGGCAAGGCGGGCAAGCAGATCAACGTCGCCTTGGTGGGCAACCCCAACTGCGGCAAGACCTCCTTCTTCAACCACGCCACCGGCATGCGGGAGAAGGTCGGCAACTACAGCGGCGTCACGGTCGATTCCAAAGTCGGCTACTTTAAATATAAGGACTACACCATCGCCCTCGCCGATCTGCCCGGCACCTATTCGCTCACCGAGTACACCCCGGAGGAGCTCTACGTGCGGCAGTACATCATGGAGCAGCATCCCGACATCGTGCTCAACATTGCCGACGCCTCCAACCTCGAGCGCAACCTCTTCCTCACCACCCAGCTCATCGACATGAACGTGCCGATGGTGATGGCCCTCAATATGTATGACGAGCTCGAGAAGAACGGCGACAAGCTGGACATTGCCACGCTCAGCGAGCTGTTCGGCTTCCCCATTGTGCCGACCGTCTCTTCGCGCGGCACCGGCATCGAGGAGGTGATGGCCCGGATTGTGGACGTCTATGAGAATTTGGAGGAGCACACCAAGCATGTCCATATCAACTATGGGGTCGATTTGGAGAGAGCCATCGACATCATCAAGGAGGATATGCGGGTGCATCTGGACCTTTCGGGTGCCTATTCCACCCGCTACCTGGCCATCGAGATGCTTGCCGGCGACAAGGTGATTACCGAGCTGGTGGGCAAGTTCGACGACGACGGCAGTGTCGCCAAGGTGGCCGCCGAGCAGCGGGCGGTCATCGAGAAGCGCTACAACGAGGACGCCGCCACCATCGTCTCCGGCGCGAAGTACGGTTTCGTGCGCGGGGCGCTGCTTGAGACCTTCGAGCAGGGCAAGGACCGCAGCAAGCAGCCCGCCTATTCTGTCGATAAGATATTGACCAACCGGTGGTTGGGATTCCCGATTCTGATTTTCTTCCTGTGGTTCATGTTCCAGATGACCTTCACGTTGGGGGCGTATCCCCAGGCGTGGTTGGAGTCGTTCTTTGGATGGCTCGGCGAGGTCACCACCCGAGTGTTGCCCGACGGCATCGTCAAGGACCTTTTGGTGGACGGCATCATCGCGGGTGTGGGCGGGGTCTGCTCATTCCTGCCCAACATCTTGATACTCTTCTTCTTCATCTCCGTGCTGGAGGATACCGGCTATATGGCCCGTGCCGCCTTCATCATGGACAAGCTGATGCACCGGATGGGGTTGCACGGCAAGTCGTTTATCCCTTACATCATCGGGTTCGGCTGCAGTGTGCCGGCCATCATGGCCACGCGCACGTTGGAGAACCGCAAGGACCGCATCCTGACCATCATCACGGTGCCGTTCATGTCGTGTTCGGCGCGCTTGCCGGTCTATCTGTTGCTGATTTCCGCTTTCTTCACGAAGCATCAGGGGTTGATTCTCACCTCCATCTATCTGCTCGGCATCGTGATGGCTGTCGTCACCTCGCTGATTGTCAAGAAGGCGGCTTTCAAGCACGAGCGCGACCAGTTCGTGATGGAGTTGCCGCCCTACCGCATCCCGACTTTCCGCAATGCGGTGATCCACATGTGGGACAAGAGCGTGCAGTATCTGAAGAAGATGGGCACGGTGATTCTCGTGGCCACCGTGATTATCTGGGCGTTGGAGTACTTTCCGCAGCACAGTCCGGCCATCGACGCCTACACTGCGCAGATCGAGCAGGTGGAGGCCGACGGTACGTTGGACGAGGGTGTCAAGGCTGAGCGGGTAGCGCAGCTGGAGCTCGACCGTTCGGCGTGCCAGATCGAGAACTCCTACATCGGGCGTTTCGGCAAGTTCGTGGCGCCGGTGTTCCGTCCGTTGGGCTTCGACTGGCAGATGGGCGTTTCGCTGATCACGGGCTTTGCCGCCAAGGAGATTGTGGTCTCCTCGATGGGCGTGCTCTACCACAGCGACGCGGAGGCGGACGAGAACTCGTCGGCGTTGCAGAAGAGTCTGCAGACGCACACGTGGTCGTCAGGGCCCGACATCGGGAAGCCGGTGTTCACGCCGTGGGTGGCCTTCGGGTATATGGTCTTCATCCTGCTCTATTTCCCGTGCGTGGCTGCGCTGACGGCTGTCAAGCGGGAGTCGAACGGCAAGTGGATGCTCTTCACCGCGGTTTATACCACCACTGTGGCGTGGCTCGCCGCCTTCCTCGTGCGGCTGATTTCCATGGCGGTGTGAAGGATGCGGGTGCATACACTCCCGTGTCATACGTACAAAAGAGAAGGGAACAGGTGAAGTGTTTATTGGCCTGTTCCCCCTTTTTTTTTACGAAAAAGAAAAAAAGTACAAAAGTGTGTTGGGATATTAAAAAAAAATTACATTTGCAGGTTAATTGAATAAGAGTGCATTGAGGAAATTGTGATTTATAACTCCTTGAATGTGAATGGGTTGTGTGGCTTGTGGCCATACGGGAGCTGTCGCGTTATGCGGCGGTGTTGTAACGTTTTCATCCAAGAAAGCGTACAAAGGGAAGTTATAGTGTATGAAAAAGTGAAGGATGGAAGAGTTTTAACAGTAGAAATAATAAAGTAAAAAATATAAAGTATGAAAAGAATTTTGACACTATTTGTGATGGCCCTGATGAGTTGGGGCTTCCTTTCGGCGCAAAACGGTCCTGAGGTCACGGTTGGCCCCAAGATCAACTACCAAGCGGTGGTTCGCCACCATGACGCCGTGAACAACATGGACACCCTGTTCCATGACCAGACTGTCGATGTCGCCATCTCCATTAATGTGGCTGGGGTCCCTGTCTATCAGGAATACCACAATGGCGTGACCACCACCGAGAACGGACTGGTCACCATCCCCATCGGCATGGGCGATGACCAAATGAATTCCATTTTGGATGTGGATTGGTCTGAAGGAGCTGACATCGTCGCCATTTTCGATTTGGGAATCGACGGCGAGAATCCTATTGAGGTCACAACGCCGGTGCAGGCGATGCCCTACGCCATCCAGGCCAGCATCGGACCCCTCACCACCGAGATGATCGCCGATTACTCCGAGAATACGATCACCGACGAGGGCATGACCCAAATCCTCGACGCCATCCGGAACAACCCCAATGGACTGAAGGACAGTCTCAAGAACTGGGTTATCGACTATATGAAAGACCATCCGGAGATCGCCAAGGAGATTGTGAGAGAGTATCTCGCCCATTTCGACGCCCAAAACGTCCAGGAGGCTTACGACGCTCTGAACAGCAACGTCCAGCGTCCTCAGCTCAAGAACCTCCTCAAGCAGCTCATCGTGGCCAACCGTCCGTTGGCCAAGAGCATGGCGCTCTGGTTTATCGAAACGGCTACGAATTACGATATCCAGAGGACTTACGAAACCATTATGGATATTCCCACCTCCACCAAGCAGGCTGCGTGGGATCACGTGATCAACTATGTGACCAATCCGGCCAACCGCGTCGTGATTTACGACCTTGGCATCTATTTCGTCCAGAACATCACCGCCGAGGAAGCCGGTGCAGCCTATAACACCCTCAAGACCACCAACCCGGCCGTGAAGAACGATTTCCGTGACAAACTCAACTACTACATAGACCAGTACCTTTCTGCGCATCCGGAGAAAGTGGTCGTGGATGAGGATGTCGTGAATAATGCAGTTGACAACTATCTTGAGAATCATCCCAAGATTCAGGCTCCCGGTCCCAACGACTGTGTAATTGATATTTGCGACATGAAAGAAAAATTAGACCAGCTGGGTGAGTAATCCGAGACGGGTCGTTTCCACCAATTGAATAAAAAAATAAGAGATATGAAAAAGACATTGTTCATTTTAGCGATTTTGCTGTGCGGCAGCAGTTTGCTGTTCGCGCAGAAGCCGATGAAAGGGTTCGTGAGCGGCGGTACGAGCGGCTCTATCGACGTTTCCGTCGGCATGCCCGTTGCGGGTGTCGTCTCGTCTGCGGGCTACAGCGTCACTTCCGGAATGCCCTTCTCCCACCTCAAGAAAGTGAAGTATTCCGAACAGGTCACGGTAGGCCAGGACTACAATGACGAATATTTCACCTTCAACCCTGTAACCACGACGGACATTGATGCCACCAACAACCCCCATCGTAAGTATGTCCTGAATGCTTCTCCCAAGAAATACGACGTGTTGGCAGTCCTCACCCTCCTGACGACCGAGTGCGGTCCCGGTGTGACGGCCGACTATCTCGGCGGCAACTCCTACCAGACCGTCTTCTTGCAAGGACTTTGCTGGACGAAGTCGAACCTGAAAGAGGAAGTCGCGGGCTCCCGCGTTTACGACGACAAGACGGATGCGGATTTCATCGACAAATACGGTCGCCTCTACACGTGGTACCAAGCGGTGGGTGTGGCTGGAGACGGCAGCGTCATGCCGACGCCTGATGCAAACGGCTATGTCAAGGGCATCTGCCCCGAAGGCTGGCATATCCCCACCGGCGAAGAGATGGCTGTTCTGCGCAGCATCCCGGCTCCCATGCTCAACGCCACCACCGATTGGCTTGGTGAACACGCCGCCGACAACACCAACGCTACGGGCTTCACCGCCTATCCCGCTGGTATGTACACCGCCTCCCTCGAACGCTATGAGGGTCTCGGCTCCCAGACGGACTGGTGGAGCAGTGTCTATACGTCCAACGCCAACATCACGACCGTCAAGGTCACGGAAATCGCCCACTATTGCGATGTGCCGATGGAGAAACAATACGATGCCACCAACGCCCTGAGCGTGAGATGTGTCAAAAATGGAGGTACTATCCATAACTTTCTAGATTAACCGACCGTCCCCTTTTGACCAATGGTTTTATATTAAGTAGTAAGAAAAAAAAATAGAGATATGAAAAAGATTTTAACCCTTTTGGTAATGTTCCTGGCAACGTGGAGCGTCTTGTGCGCCCAGACGCCTGTGTTCGGTTATCAGGCCGTGGTCCGCACGGCGGACAACGAGCTGGTGGAGAACACGCCGGTGATGGTGACCATCACAGTGCTGAATGGCGATGTGGTGGCCTATAGCGAGAAGCATTCGAATATTACAACCGACGGATTGGGAATGGTCAGCCTCTTGGTAGGTACTGGCACGGATGTCACGGGTGATGTACAGGATGTGGACTGGAGCAAAGCTGAGATTCGCACTGAATTTAAGATTAACGGTGGCGAAACCGTGGAGGTGACCGGCGAGGTTGCCGCCGCGCCCTACGCCCTCGAAGCTTACGAAACGGTGCTGACCACCGACCGTATCGTCCGCTATGTGAAAGACCCCGCCACCAACGGTGACGATTTTACCCAATGTCTGACCGCCCTGAACAATAATGTTCCCGAACAAGGCCAGATGTGGGAGAAGACCCGCAACAGAATCATCAACTACATCATGAACCACCGCGATATCGCCTTGGCAGTGTCTGTCGCCTATCTGCAATCAGCCACGGCAGCTGATGTTCAGGAGGTTTACGGTTATCTCGAAAGCGATGCGGTTGAAGCGGCCGTCGATGTGATTGCCGAGATCGCCAAAACGAACAGAGATTTCATGGTTGAGGTGCTCATCGACTATATCGAGGGCTCCACACCCGCAGAGGCCGACGAGGTTATTGACGCCGTCCTGCAGCATGAAAATGCCCTGCTCCCATACGTGGTGCAATTTGCCAAAGACAACCGCCCCCTGGCACTGAGTCTTGTGAAGGCTTTTCTTGCTTCTGCCACCGCACAAGAGGTCACCAGCGCCCTCAACCAATTCAAGACTTCCGGTATGAAACAGAAGCTGGTTGACGAGCTGTTCTACAACTATCTTGACACCTACATTCATGCCAATTCCACCCTTACAGAGGATGCCATCCAAAACACCGTCAACAGCAAGATGCAACAAGACAATTATCTGCAAAAAGCGGTTTGCGGTGGTGAGGAAGTTGACATCTGCGGTATGAGAGATCAGGTGGAAGAATTGAAAGGCAACTAATTGTTCAACCGTATCATAAACAGTTATCATTAAAATTTGAAAGAGATGAAAAAGATAATAATGTTAATCACCATGTTTGTGCTGTCGGTTGGATTTTTGATGGCACAGGGTGTGTTCAACTATCAGGCCGTAGTGGTGGATGACCAAGGCAATCTTGTGGTGGACCAGGACGTGAACGCCAAGGTGACCATCTATTATTTAGTAGAGACCCATGACCAGGCTTACTATGTCCAGACTATCAACGGTATCCACACCAGCCTTAACGGTTTGGCAATGCTTCCTATCGGCAATCCCGACGATCCCTCCTTTATGGCTATCGACTGGAGAACCGCCATAATCCAGGTGCAGTTCACGCCTGTCGAGGGTGATGTCACCATTCCGCAGGCAGAATACGAGAGAGTCGCCGGTGTGCCGTACGCACTGCAGGCCGGTGGCGAGGACATGCTTACCACCGATATGATTGCGGACTACTATGGCCGTGCCACCACCACGATGGACGATATGAACGCCATCTTGGATGCTCTGGAGGGTAATGAGCCCCTCGCGGATGCCATGAAGCAGGCCTTCATTGACACGGTGAAAAACAACCGCCAAGTCGCCAAGCAAATCCTGCTCCATTACCTGAACACCGGCACTACTGATGATGTGCAGGCTCTTTATGACGCCTTTGACGGTAACAATGAAGTCAAGACTGCTGTTGCGGAGATTGTCAAGCAGCTTATCCAAACCCATAGAGAAGAGGTCTATGCTGTCCTGAGAGACTATGCCCTTCATTTGACGAGTGATGAAGTGAATGACATCTTCAATGCTTTCCCGAATGATGTGAAGCAGGAAATCGTGGCCAAAGCGGCCAATTATGTGAAGGACCCCACTCATAAATCCACGTTGATTATCCCCATCTTCATGAATTATGTGACGAACATCACGGTCGCTGAGTTCGACGAACTGGTGGACGCGCTCATCCATAACGTTCCTGTGTACAATGTGATGCTTAACCAATTCAACGCTTGGATGGACGAGTATTTTGAGAACCACTTCACTGGCGGTTCCAATGTGGAGGAAATTGTCTCCAACACTATCGAGGAGGGCTATTATGCACAGTGCGAGGATGAACCTGTTGACCTCTGCCAGCTGAAAGCGGATATTGAATCGTTGGCCGTGTGCTTTGAGACGGAGGATACGGAATTCTCGTTTGAGGAAGATATTTCCGGGAATATTGTTCATCAAATACACTACACTGGAACAACAGATCCTACCACTGCCACTGTGACAGTGACCGTGACCGTTATAGATCATGAGCACAATAATAATGTTGTTAGTTATAATACTAATGTTCAGGGTGTCGCTACGGTTGACCCCGATCAGAATGTGATTACTGTGACCCTTGATCCTGATGCCTATAATTACGTCCCTGGGTATGTAATTCAGGTGGAATTAAGCATTACGGTTAGTTGCCTTGAAGAACCGGTTAAGGCTGTGGGCTTTTATTTAGAGGATTAATATTCTATTAAGACAACTGTCTATAGGGACGGGCGTCGCAGTCATCGGCGCCCGTCTTTCGTAAAAGGTTTAAGGTTTAAGGTTTAAGGTTTAAGGTTTAAGGTTTAAGGTTTAAGGTTTAAGGTTTAAGGTTTAAGGGTTAAGGGTTATGGTTTAAGGTTTAAGGGTTATGGTTTAAGGGTTATGGTTTAAGGGTTATGGTTTAAGGGTTATGGTTTAGGGGTTAGAGTTACTCGGTTAAAGTGTATAGTATGAAGAAGATTGTTGTACTCTTGGTGGGGGTCCTTTATGGTTTGGGCCTTTATGCGCAGACGCCCGACAGTACCGGGGTGGTGGTCTGCGAGATTCCGGGCGTGCTCGACACGTTGCGGAATGAGACCCCTGTGTGCCCGACGCTCGGGGCCACCACGGTGGCGCTCGACGAGGAGGGCGTGCAGGTCGTTTTCCGTACACCGATGGTGGGCGGGGAACGTTTCGACCGCTTGGAGGGCCATTTTGTGCTGACCATCGACGGAATAGCGGGAAGCTTCTCCGTGGACGGGGCGTTCACCTCGGGCAACACGATCTTGGAGGGTGCCGTCAGAGTGGCGGACGACGAGTTGCTGCAAGGGTTGGATCTCCGTGACCGGACCCTTCACGTGACCGCTGTCGTTACGGGCTGCCACCCCGCCGGTGCAGCCGACCCCACCAGTCCGGAGGGCGTCACCGCCGCCACGGTGACCTATACGGTGCCTGTGGAGTGCCTCTTCGTCTTCGGGGTGAGTGATTACCAACATACGAGCAACGGAGACTTTCTCTTCAAGACCTTCTACACGGGTGATAACACCGCCGTAAGCCACTACCGTTACCTTATCCTGAATCTTTCTGGCGATACGCTGACCTCGATTGACGCCCTTTGCGGCAGTGCCTTCTTCAGCGCCACGGTCTCGACAGCCGATTTCACGGCGTTGGGACTTCCCGCCGGACGTTACACCGCAGTTCCGGTCGTGACGCCTGCGTACGCGAGCTGTCCTTCCATAGGCCAGCCCCTGTCGTTCGAGATTCTGCCGGTCTGCACCGCCTTCGACTCTGTTGTGGTCTATACGGACGGCGAGCAGTATCAGCTGCGGGCCTACATCGACCTCTCCGCCGTGGAGCCGCTGAACCCTGCGTTCACCATCCAGGCCACCGCCGGGCAATATGCGGGCGGTTCGGAATGGTATGTGGATGCGTCGCAGCAGTTCATCGCCACCCCGATGACAGCGCTGCCCACCCAGCAGACCCTCTTGCAGGTCACGGCCAGCGTGGATGCCCGGTGCGGCGTCGATTTGGTGAACGAGGGCTATGTCACGCTCAGCAGCGCGACGGTGCCGTTGACCATCCCGATGGTCTGCCCGGCGTTCTACGGCACGGAAGACACCCTCTCGGGCGGGCTCTACAAGATGCTCTCCCACATCAACTTGAATGGCGGCTACGACTATCAGCAGGCCCATTTTGTGGTGAACGATGGCATCGACTCCACCGATGTGGCGGCCACTTATACCTCCTCGTCTCAGGAGTTGGCCACCGACGGGATTTCCACCACCCAGAACTTCCCGTGGACGAACAAGACCATCACCCTCTACCCGGTGGTGGAGGTGAAGTGCGGTCTCAGTATGGGCAGCTATGTCCGCATCACGGGACCCGCCATCACGAGGTCGTTCGTCACTTGTCCCTCTCTTGGTACGGTCTCGTTGGTTTCCAACAACGCGCAGGATCCGACGCTACGGGAGGACACCCTCTTGGTGCAGGTGGCGAATTACAATACCGATTTGATTCATCGGGTGGTGTTTACAGTTACGAAGATAGGCAGTTCGACGGAGTTCACTTGGGAGGCCGACGGATGGAGTGCCGCCCGCGGTGCCGCCTACAAGGTGCTGCCGTTGGCTTTGCTGCAGCAGCTTGGGCTTTCCACTTCGAATTTGGTAGCCTCCGTGGATGTCCTGATGGAGGTGAATGCCAACTACGCGGGTTGCAGCAATGCCGCCCTGTACGACAAGCTGGTCACGTTTGCTCCCCTTCCCGAGTGCCCCGCCTTCGCCGGCGCTGCGGTCACGACAGTGTCGCAGGATTACGACGGCAACATCACGGTGGCCACCCCGTTGGTGCACTACAATCCGTTGTTGATTCACCATACGGGTGTGGCGGGTCAGGACAGTCTGTTCTATACGCTGTACATCAACACTGCGGGCACGGCGCAGCAGGGTAGCGAGGCCGGCACCATCGATGCGGTGTATGACGTGCAGAACATGGTGATGACTTGCAGTATTCCGTACAATCAGGTGGTGCCCGGAGCCCGTTACGATTTTGTGCCGCTCATCCACCTTTCCAGCTATTGCGATTCCCAATCCGGTGCTTACGCCACCATCGAGGGGCCTTCGGGGTCTCTTGTCTCCGCGGTCTATTGTCCCGCCTACACGGCGACCACCAATGCGGTGCGCAATGCGGACGGCAGCGTGACGGTGACGCACCAGATGTTGAACTATACGCCAAGCCTGTTGCATCCGACCGCCTCCCCGAGGGCGTACGGGTACGACAGTACGGGTGTCCAGCGCATGTACAGCACCGATGTGCAGATCACGGATGACGGTTTTATGAGCTGTACGTTCCCGGCCAGCAATTTTGACGCGTATCCTTCCCACAATATGCATTTCCGGTTCAGGGTCTATCTTTCGACAGCCTACTGCACTCAGCTGCCCAATGGACCGTTGTCCGATGCTGTCTGCATCCCCTACAGCACTCTGCCGAGCTTCACGGGGGTGAGCAACACCCAAGGGTCGGAGTCGGCCAAGACCACGCTGTTCTTGAACGAGGGCATTATCCTCAGGGCTAAGATTGTGGACTACAGTGCTCACTCGAATCAGATTGCGCAGGCGGGCTACCTGGTCTCCCGCGAGCCGATCACGGAGTACAGTGCCGACAAGGCTGTGTTGGGGACCATCGGCGGCCTCACCGGCGATTCCCTGACGTACAAGGTGGGGATGGACTCTTGCGGTGGTGTCACCTACTACCGTCCGTTCCTGATTATGAAGGGCTGCGACCCGCAGGTGGTGCTCGGGCAGCAGAAGTCGTTCACGATGTGGGCCCCGAACCTGACGGTGTCCGCCAACCCGGCGTCCGTGGCCTCCGGCGGCTCCGTGGCGCTCGAAGCGGTGGCCACGATGACGGTCGGGCAGTGGAACATGAACACGAGCAACGGTGTCCCCTGCCAAATGATTCCCTATTTCGCCAGCAGTTGCCAGCTGAACTATACGGAGGATTGCAGCACCACCAAGAATATGGAGGTCTGGATGTACTTGCTTGTCGGTCTGCGGTATTGTCCCAGCTTCTGGAATTCGTTCAGCGGCATGATTATCAATTATATGGGTATGGATCCCGGCATCGCGGATTTCCGGTACCGTTGGGAGCGTAACGGCACTCCCTTCTTCAGCACGAATGCCCCGACTGATCCGGGCACGACCACCGACACGCCGACGGCCACCACGACCTATACGGGTGTCGCGGATTTCTCCTACAACGGGGTGCACTGCATTCAGAAACAGAGTGTGACGGTGACGGTGCCGTGAGTAGTGAGCAGTGAGCAGTGAGCAGTGAGCAGTTAGTAGTGAGTAGTTAGTAGTTAGCAGTTAGTAGTTAGCAGTTAGTAGTTAGTAGTTAGAAGTTAGTAGTTAGTAGTTTGTGATGGATAAGAAAGGATTATATTTGCCGGTGGTGGAGGAGTTTTACTCCCTGCAAGGCGAAGGTTACCATACGGGCAAGGCTGCGTGGTTTGTGCGGGTGGGCGGCTGCGAGGTCGGCTGTTCCTTCTGCGATGAGATGCGGACGTGGAACGCTGCCAAGTACCCGATGGTCGATGTGGACGAGATTGTGGCCCGTGCCGCTGCGAAGCCGGCGCGTGCCGTGGTGGTCACGGGCGGTGAGCCGCTCCTTTACGATATGGGGCCGCTCACGAGCGGGATGCACAAGCACGGCATCCAATGTTTCCTGGAGACCTCGGGGTCCGAGCCGCTCTCCGGCGAATGGGACTGGATCTGCCTCTCGCCCAAATACGGTGCCGCGCCCAAGCCCGAGGTCCTCGCCAAGGCCAACGAGCTCAAGGTGATCATCGGCAGCGAGGAGGACTTCACCTGGGCCGAGGAGAACAGCCGCAAGGTCGGCAAGAACTGTCTGCTGCTGCTCCAGCCCGACTGGAACCGCTGCAACATCATCATGGGCCGCTTGGTGAACTACGTGCTGGAGAATCCCAAGTGGCGCGTGTCGCTGCAGAGCCATAAGTATATGCAGATACTTTAGGGTTTAAGGTTTAAGGGTTAGGGTTTAAGGTTTAAGGGTTAAGGGTTAATGGATAATAGGTAATAGATAATAGATAAAAGATAATGGATAATGAGCGTGATAGACATGAGATGAATTTGAAGGAGCTGGTTGGGCGGTTCGTCAGCGAGTCGGGGAAGCAGCATCTGATGGACAAGCAGATGTTGTTCGACCGTTGGCCGGAGTACGTCGGGCAGGTGTGTGCCCAGTTCTCCCGTTGTCAGGACCTGCGCAACGGCGTCCTCTACGTGCGGGTGACCAACGCGGCTCTCAAGTTCGAGCTCTTCGGCCACAAATCGCAAATACTGAAGAAGATGCAGGCTGACTTTGGCCCCTTGGTCAAAGACATCCTGTTCCTGACATAACCCCGTGGCCTTATACCCCATAACCTCTAACCCTTACCCCCATAACCTCTAACCCATAAACCATAAACCTTACCCCATAAACCTTAACCCTTAAACCTTAACCCTTAAACCTTAACCCTTAAACCTTAAACCTTATGAGAATCGGAATGACAGAAATCCTAATTATCGCCTTAGTGGTGCTGCTCTTGTTCGGTGGCAAGAAAATCCCCGAGCTGATGAGCGGCCTCGGCAAGGGCGTGCGCTCCTTCAAAGACGGCATGGAGGGCAAAGACGGAAAACAGACCACGGGCGACAAGCCCTCGGAGAAAGCGGAAGAGAGCAAGGCCGAATAGATGCACGTGGAGGAGCAAACCAAGTCTTTCTGGGACCACCTCGACGACCTGCGCGGCAGTCTGATCCGGATTCTGGTCGTCGCGTTGGGCTTCTCGGTGTTGGCCTTCTGCTTCAAGGACTTGCTGTTCAAGGTGGTGTTGGCCCCGAAGGATTCCACGTTCTTCATGTACAGGCTCTTCGGCGGCGGCGACTTCTCCATCAGTCTGATGAATGTCGGGCTCACGGAGCAGTTCATGGTCCATCTGAAGACGGCCGTTGCGGTCGGTTTCCTGATGGCCTCCCCCTACATCATCTACGTGCTCTTTGCCTTCGTGCGGCCGGCCCTGTACGAGAACGAGCGGAAGCATTCCGTGAGCCTCGTGACGGCCGCCTACCTGATGTTCCTCGTGGGGGTCGCCGTGAACTACCTGTTCGTCTTCCCGCTCACGGTGCGTTTCCTCGGCACCTACCAGGTGAGCGAGGAGGTGCGCAATATGCTGACGCTGCAGTCGTACATGGACACCTTGCTCCTGATGAGTCTCGTGTTCGGGATTATCTTTGAGATTCCTGTAATCAGTTGGCTGTTGGCGCGTTTCGGACTTCTGAAGGCGGAGTGGATGACCAAGTACCGCCGTCATGCCGTGGTGGCCATCTTGGTGCTCGCGGCCATCGTCACCCCCACCGCCGACGCCTTCACCCTGCTCATTGTCTCCCTGCCGATATGGCTGCTGTACGAGCTGAGCGTCGTCGTCGTGAAAAGGGTTGAGTCGCACCACCGCCTAACCCCTAACCCTTAACCCATTAGTGTCTCGTTAAAATCTGATAATATGAGGATTGAAGTTTCGTATGTTAATAAAAAAAGAAGAAAAAACAAAAATGTGAAGAAAGTTCTGGCCACAGCGGACAGCTGCGGCCGAAGGACAATTCCCCTTAGGAATTATGATATCCATATTACTACCCCGCCCTTCGGGCACCCCTTCTAAAATAGAAGGGGAATTTGCCCGCGCCGGCACGGCGTGCCGTAGCCGGAAATAGTATGCGAACGAGAGTGTCGGCATCGCCTTAAAAAGAGAGCATTTTTTAGACAATCTCTTGTGGTTCAGAATATTAAACAATTCAAATCCGTTGACTCTGATTTTTGCTATAAAATATTGTAAGTCAATTAGTTTTTTATGTAATCCTTGTTTTTAACGGGACAGCAGTGCCTTACCCCTTAAACCCTAACCCATAACCATTAAATCCATAACCCATAACCCATAACCCATAACCCTTAAACCTTAAACCCTAAACCTTAAACCTTAACCCTTAACCCATACCCCAATGTTGAAAGGAAAGAAAATCATCGTGGTGATGCCGGCCTACAATGCCGCGCAGACGTTGGAACAGACCTACCGGGAGATTCCCACGGACATCGTGGACGAGGTCATCCTGGTGGACGACTGTTCGTCGGACGACACCGTGGAGGTGGCCCGTTCGTTAGGCATCGTGCATGTGTTGCGCCACGATGTCAACAAGGGGTATGGTGCGAACCAGAAGACCTGTTACGGCAAGGCGTTGCAGCTCGGTGCCGACATCGTCATCATGCTGCATCCCGACTATCAGTACACGCCGCAGCTGATCGAGTCCATCGCCTACATGATGGTCAACGGGCTCTATCCTGTGGTGTTGGCCTCGCGCATTCTCGGCAACGGGGCGCTGAAGGGCGGGATGCCGCGCTACAAGTACTTCTTCAACCGCTGTCTGACGTGGTTCCAGAACGTGATGACCGGCCAGAAGCTGTCGGAGTACCACACGGGTTACCGGGCGTTCACCCGCGAGGTGCTGGAGACGGTTCCGTTCATGCGCAACTCCGACGACTTCGTGTTCGACAACCAGATGCTCGCGCAGATCATCTACGCGGACTTCGACATCGGGGAGATTACCTGCCCGACGAAGTATTTCCCGGAGGCCTCCTCCATCAACTTCCGGCGCAGCTGCCGCTACGGGTTCGGCGTGTTGTGGACCTCCTTGCAGTTCCGCCTCCAGAAATGGCACCTCGGCCGTTTCGCCATCTTCGAGCGGTTGTAGAGCCACCACTTTTGCGCAAATCTCCCGATTTTCTGCGAAAATTCCACCCGTTTTTTGACAGGAAAGTTTCAGTCTGTCTCTAACTACCTGTATTTCAGCGAGAAAAAAGTTATCAACAGGTGAACAATTCGACCGAAAGTGTATTATATTTGCAGTGTAGTAGTATACTAATACACTAATTATGTTGTAGCGATATGGTACAGGCGACTCCAAACCAACCACTCACCGCTAACTCGTCCGGCTTCTTTGTAAGAGTGTTTTGCGTACATCTGCGGTCTGTTTCCTGTCGAGGCAAGGGGAAACCCAGGCATACCCTTTTGGGTTCAGAAGGGTTTGGGTTTCAGTCTGTTAGTTTACAGATTTCCCTTCTATCCCTTTCGCGGTGAATCGTGAGAGGAATAAAGGTATTTGAGTTTCCTGCTAACTCGTATTACATGTTCTCCGCCAAAGAAAAAGATGTTGAAGCCGGCCTAAGCTAATTCAGGTTGAATTGTTTATCTATTACTGTTTCCCTAAAAAGTGTATCTTTGCACCTTTTAGATTAGGAATATTATGGTTGAAAATTATAAATTAAAAGTAATGAATAAATCTATGATTTTCAAGCAGTTGATGCTTGTTTTGGTAACTGCGGCCCTTTCGTTCTGCGGAAAGGTGTCCGCGCAGAATGGCGATTATCCGACAGATACGATCTACCATTCTATGTTCGGTTGCGACAGTGTGCTCCTTCCGGCCAACAACACCGTGTATTATCACGACACGACCGTGAGCATTCCGCATAAGCTTCCGGTTGACGGGGTGATTGTGACGGACATCTTGAATGTCTATACGATTTCCGTCGGGCAGAGCTACCAGGTGCGGGATACTGTCGTGGCGCGCGTCTGCCGCAACGACATGCCCTACGTCTTCCGCCAGAACTCCTATTCACAGTCGGGAGACTACTGGCTGTACGCCTCCACCGTGGACGGCTGCGACAGTTCGACGACGTTGCTGCGTTTGCAGGTGTTGGAAGGACAACGCGACACGGTGAACTTGGGCCTTTGTTATAACCAAACCTCGGTCTGGTATGACGGCATCGAGTTCACGCAGCCCGGCGTCTCCAGCATCACGCTTGGAGTAGATGCGGACGGCTGTCCGATTGTGAAGACCTACGTGGTGACGCAGTATCCGTTGGTGGTGGACACCGTTTACCAGACAGTGTGCCAAAACGAGTTGCCGTTCAGGTTTATGGACAGCGTTATCTCGGCCGCCGGCACCTACAGCATCCCCCATACGATGCCTTCCGGCTGTAACGACATCACCGTGTTGGTGCTGAGCGTGAACCCCTTCACGGCGCTTTTCGACACCGTCAACGCCTCGGTATGCCGGGTGGACCTGCCTTACGTCTTCGAGGGCAACACCTACGATGCCGCCGGTACGTACTCGATTCAGAAATACAACAGTTACGGTTGTGACAGCCTGCTGCGGACGCTGAACCTCACCGTCACCGAACCGCAGATGGATACCGTCACGGTGAACATCTGCCCGGAATCGTTCCCCTATGTCTTCGACTCGCTGCACACCTTCAATGCACCGGGAACCTATTTCGTGAACAAGGAACCGGACTCCCTTTGCAGCGACTACACGATGCTGGTGCTCAGCGCGTACCCGACGGTGCGAGACACGGTGACCATCTGCACCCCCGACAGTTCCTACACATTCGGGGACACCACGTTCACGGTTTCCACGGTGTACACCTACTCGCAGCTGAACGGGAATCTTTGCAACGACTACCATACGCTCCGGGTGATGCTTAATGTTCAGCCGACCTATGACACCGTGTATGCTTCCATCTGTGCCATGCGCAGACCTTATACGTTCTATGACATGGATTGTTATACGACCGGTTTATATACCAAGACGTTGAAAAACCGTTATGGTTGTGACAGTGCGGTCGTCACCCTTGATTTGAAAGTGGTATCGAATCCCGAGTACGTGATTACGGACCATATCACGCGCAATGACTTCCCATACGTTTACGGCGGTGTTACCTGTACCACGAGCGGCACCTACTATCAGGTCCTTCCGGCGGCCACAGAAGCCGAGTGCGACACGATCCAATTGTTGAATCTCACGGTGGACCAGGTGTACACGACCACGTTTGACACGACGGTTTGTGCCAACACCACGGTGGATTTCTTAGGCACACAGATCACGACCCCCGGAGAGCATTTGTTCACTTACCATCTGGACGGTTATGACAGTGTGGTGGTGTTGAATGTGCACCATAATCCGACATACGTAGCGGAGACTGTCTATGCCGAAGTGGGCGAGTTCGACCTTCCGTACGTGTTCGTTGACAGTGCATACTACACGGCCGGTTACCACGAGCAGACGCTCCATACGGTGAACGGCTGCGACAGTGTGGTCTCCCTTTTCCTGACGGTTCACCCCGCTGTCGTCAACAATGACACCATCCAGAAGGAGATTTGCTCCAACGAGTTGCCGTTGACGCTGTATGACAGTGTGCTCACGCAAGCCGGTGTTTACCGCTTCTTGGTGCACACTTCCGAATCGTACGATTCCGTCTTCTACGTGAACTTGACGGTCAAGGAGTCGCCCACGTTAGTCCTGCCCGACGTGGCCTATATGTGCATGGGCAGCACGGTGACGCTGACGGCGCAGTCCACGGGCGGTGTATACTTGTGGAGCAACGGCAGCACGGAGTCCTCCATCACGGTGAGCATTGTCGGACAGTATTCTGTGACGGTGTCCAACGCATTCGGATGTTCGGCCGCCGACACGGTCCGGGTGGATCCGGCGGTGATTCCCGAGGCCATCATTGTGGGCTATGACCACGTCTGCTACGGCAGCAGCCTGTTGTTGCAGGCGGTCGGCGGTGCGGAGTTCGTCTGGGAGGACGGTTCTACGGAAAATACTCGCACGGTCGCCCCGACGGAGAACACCACCTATTCGGTGACGGTCACGAGTTCCTACGGATGTTCCAACTCGAGGAGCCTCACCGTCACGGTGAACCCGCTTCCGGAGATTACCCTTACGGGCGAGAACAGCATCTGCGAGGGAGCTTCCACCACGATTGTCGCGTTCGGTGCCACCAGTTATCGTTGGAGCACGGGTTCTCGTGTGGACCGCATCACGGTCAACACGCAGGGCACCTACACGGTGACGGCGACGGACGGGAATAGTTGTTCCAACACCGCATCGGTGAATGTGGTGGTTCACGCCCTGCCCAATGTGAAGATCAACGGTCGTACGACCTTCTGTCAAGGTGGCACCACCACCATCACCGCCACGGGTGCTTCCACCTACGAGTGGAGCTCCGGCGAGGTGTCGCAGTCGGT
>Ga0247611_10003879_pt1 | contig 21522 bp, 19 predicted proteins | sample 177DNAGHGhighgp2_FD_192422 | JGI IMG/M metagenome (GOLD analysis project Ga0247611, IMG submission 192422) | Sheep rumen microbial communities from Palmerston North, Manawatu-Wanganui, New Zealand - 1770 DNA GHGhigh gp2 | ecosystem: Host-associated > Mammals > Digestive system > Stomach > Rumen... | reverse complement strand
GTGTGTTCACAAGCTTTCAACACGGAATAGTCGGGCAGCGTCATCCAGCGTTTGTGTCTGATAGGCTGGAAGTTGAAATAGGCCGGATTGTCGTGGTTCCCGCGGATGAACACCAGCCAATTGTTAGCTTTCGAGAGCCGTCTGTTGCATTTGCGATATAACGCCTCATAGTATCCCGGCCGTTCAAAGCCGAAACCGCAGTCGCCCGCCACGACAATCAGCGTGTCCGTCATCCCATACTGCACACAGCACTTATAGACGAGCTGCGTGAAGTCGCCATGAATATCACCGCTCACCACGACACCCTTCGCCTGCGGAAACTCGAATATGTTCACTTTTTTCATCTTTCAAACTGCAAAAGTAAGAATAATCTGTTTTTGTTGTTTATTGTATTAGTATGGAAAAAAAGGGAAATGTTACACAGCAACTGGAAAAAAAATTGCGACGGCCATAGGTCGTGCCATGCAGTCTTGTAAAACGCTGGGTGTCAATATTGACGATCATTTTCGTGAGGTCACGAAAATGGTCTCGTTGGGTAGTGGATCGCAACGCGAAGTCCAGGACTTCATGCTTACCCGCTATGCCTGCTATCTTATTGCCCAGAATGGTGATCCCAAGAAAGATGAGATTGCCTTTGCACAAAGTTACTTTGCCGTGCAAACCCGCAAAATTGAGCTAATCGAAGAAAGGCTTCATCAACTCTCACGAATCGAGAGTCGGGATCAGTTACGCGCTTCTGAAAAACAGTTGAGCAAGAACATCTACCAGCGTGGAGTGGACGAAAGAGGGTTCGGGCGAATCCGCTCAAAAGGCGACCAAGCCCTTTTTGGCGGTCTCACCACCGAACAGATGAAGCAACGTTTGGGCATCAAAAGCGGTGCCTTGGCCGATTTTCTCCCCACCCTGACTATTGCCGCCAAAAACCTTGCCACGGAGATGACCAACCACAACGTTGAGCAGAAAGATTTGCAAGGGGAAGAAGGCATCACAGCGGAACATGTACAGAACAACACCAGTGTCAGAGGGATGCTGGGGCAGCGGGGAATAAAGCCAGAGGAACTGCCTGCGGCGGAAGACATCAAGAAGGTGGAGCGGAAAGTGGCGAAAGACGAAAAACAACTACAAGAAAAGTCACAGAGGTTGCCGAAAGAACAATAAGGCGATTCTAACAGAAAAAAGAACAAAAGATCATTATCTTCAAACCAAAAAACATAAACCTATGAGTATCACATTAAAAGAAAAACTTGAAAACGAGGTTCGATTCCTCCGGATTTCTATCCCTTACGACAAACGCGACAATCACACGATGGTCTCCTTCGACGACGGTCTGATGTCAGAATTTGAGTGTGACGAATCTTTAGCACCCCCGATGTACGACGAAAAGACCAAACTACTGGAGTTCTGGATAGATTTAAGAGAGCGGAAGCTGAAGGACTGGGACGAGAGCAATGGCTATTTACATGTTTGGGCGAAGGTGCGCGACGAAGGCACCTACACCTTGTATGACACGGACATGAAGCCGCTTTGGCAGATCCAAGGCTACGTTCCCAACGCCTTGATTCCTCCGTATGACATGGGGTTCGGTGATTATCTGGAACTCACTATCGAAGCCGACGGCACGCTACCTGAATGGCAGAAAGCGCCCGACTTCTCCGACTTTCTCGTGAGAGGCCGTGAGCCCGGGCCGGTGATATCCTACAAGTGGAACCACGCGGCAACCGCCTACTACGGCGTCTTGGGTTACAAGCTTGACAAAGAAGAGGTCATTTGGCTGGTGCAGCGGTTGATGGAGAAGTATTCGATAGGCGCGGAAGAAATAGCGGAGGATGTTTTGTGAACGGAAAGAATGTTGCTGCTACAAAAGAAAAAATGATTATCTTTGCAGGCTTATTTCAAATTAGTGGCAAATGTCGGCAAGTCAAACACATAGAGCGAGTGACACTCTCACGGAGATAGACCTTTTCGCGGGCTGTGGTGGCTTGTCGCTCGGTTTGTACCAAGCCGGGTGGGAAAACGATGTTTACATTACACATAAATAAATTGTGCAATGGAAAATGTCTTCAAGAAAATAGATGTTCGGGTTTTTGGCGAATTTGTTGATAAATTCGCCAAAAGATACGTTGAACAGCGCAGTGCTTTGTCCCCTGGTACTATTGATGAGGTGTTAAGAATATCGGATGGTCTCGGAACGGGTTTTGATTTGTCCCAAATAAAAAACATCGTTAAACACAATGCTGTTTTTATAGACCCGGAAAGAGAAAGAGGCAACAAGCCAAATCCCATAAACGATATATATCGCAGTGATTTGGGCGAGCTTTTAACAACTTACTATTTTGAAGAAAAGCTTGAGGAAGGACAACGCTACATTATTCCAGCAAAGAACATTAGTACACGTGAACGTTACGATATGCCGGGACGTGGTATAGATGCTATTGGATACCGAATTAAGAACGATGGGACTTATGAACTATTAATTGCAGAGGCAAAAGTTTCTGAACAAAAACAAAATCCTCCATCTGTGGTTGATAAGACCGAAGATTCCATCTATAAAACTCATAAGAAATATCATGATGATATTGATACATTGAAACAGCGTTTGGTTGAGTTTTCCAAAAACTTGAGGGGAGATGATTTAGCGATTATCATGTTTATTATCCTTGATATAGAAAATAAAACGAACAAATGCGACATTACATTCGGATGTGGTTTGGTGCGTGATTTTGAATGTGTTGATGAAACAAAAGACTTTGGTAAAATAAAAACCAATGCCAATGAATTCGACCCAGGCAACATCCATTTTGCCATTTTGTCTTTTACTGAAGAGACAATAGATAGTACAATAGACTTGTTTTACAAAAAAGTTAGAGAACTCACAAAATGAAAACGAGTAATCCTATCATATTAAGTCTATTGTCTGATGAAAGAATCCAGACGTTGCTCGATGAGCAAGAAAGAGCTTACTGGGAATCATCCATTGGCGTTATTTGTAATCACAGCACATCCAATCCATTGTCATTGTCTAAAATCACATTCTTGTTCGCCATGTTTTCTTTTGAAAACACCAAGGAACAGGATGTTGCTGAATTGGCTTACAAACTATTGAAAACGTTTCCAATAGAAGAAAACACCCAACGAGCCGAATGGAATGATTTAGTGAATCTTCAATTAAAAGACGAATATCTATCTTATTACTTTTTGCTTGCGAGTATGGCTTTGCAATTAAACAAAACCATTTCGGCACGTCTTTCTCTATCTGATTACATGGAACAATTGTCCGAAGAATCAAATTGGGAAAGTAGGGTTTTTGATGGTATTTTACGCTCGTTGCTTTATCTTATTCGAAAAAAAGAGGGGTATAAAGACATTAGAAAGGCCATAGACGTAATCAACAAACTCCAACGAGAGCAAGCATCGTTTGAATCGGACTATCTGAACAATTTCAATTCAAACCAGCAAACAGAAGAAGCGTTGTGGCTTATTGCCCTATACCATACATCCAAGGCGGTTGTAGAAACGGCACAATATATTTTGCAGGGTTACAACTATACCAACCGGCGCATTGAGACCGTTGTCCGTCAACACATGGATATGGCCCGAAAACTATCTAGAACAGAAAGAAACAAGGGCATTCTGACTATCATTGAAACGGATTTATATGCTTTAATAAACAACTCTATTTGGACTGGTACCGCATGGCATGAGAAAGTGAAATTGCTTTGCAAGCAAAAAAGCGATTTGGATATCTTGGAACTGCTTCCATCGCAAAGGGATGCCATGTCACAAAGACTATTTGACGTTGCCGCCAATGCCATAGTCCTTCAAATGCCTACGAGTGCCGGCAAGACCATGTTGGCTGAATTTAATATAGCTGTTACCAAATCTCTTTTGCCACAGTCAAAAGTGGTTTACATTGTTCCTTCGCGTGCTCTGGTCAATCAGGTGTATCACGATTTGAGAGCTGATTTGTCACAATTGAACTTGTCCGTTGAGAAAACATCATCGGTGAACGAAGTTGACCCTTCGGAAGATGCTTTTTTGCAAGCAGATGAAATAGACGTACTGGTTTCTACACCTGAAAAAATGGATTTGTTAATCCGTAGAAACCACCCTTCTGTACAAGACGTTTCGTTGTTTATTGTGGATGAAGCCCACACCATACGTAACGGCTCTCGCGGGGCAAGGTTGGAATTGTTGATTGCCATCTTGAGGCGTGAACGGCCCAACGCAAAATACATGTTCCTTTCGCCATTCCTTCCCGGCGACAAGACCTCCATACAAGAATGGTTGGGCGGGGGAAACACCATTGAGGTCAATTGGAAACCCTCCGAGAAAGTGGTGTTTGGTATTAATGTAACGAAAAAGAAGGTGAATACTCAAATGATCCCTTCGCCATACGCAGCACCATACAAACAAGAATATAAATCGGAGAGCCCTATTGACGTGCCACTGCAAACCTCTTCGGGAAAAGGCAGAATACTTGAGTATTCGTGTAAACATTTTGCCGAGGATGGCAAAACGCAATTGATACTTTGCCAAGGCAGGCAGACTGCAAATAACACCGCCACCAATATTTTCAATTGGATTGACACGCCGAATCATCTGGGTGAAGACATTCAACTGGTCCAAAAATATTTGGAAGAGGAGATTGGTTCTTCTACCATTTTCTCCCAATTGCTATCTAAAAGAATTGCTGTACACCATGCGGGCCTTTCTGATGAGACCAAACTCTTAATTGAGCACCTGATTCGTAAAAAACAGATTCAATATGTATGTGCCACCACCACGGTGGCCGAAGGAGTTAACTTCCCAGTATCCTCTGTTTATTTTGACTCGTTTTATAGAGGACAAGCAAAAGAAGAAAACGTCTTATCTTCAAACGATTTCTGGAACATTGCAGGTCGGGCAGGAAGAACTATGGTGGATGATTTTGGAAAAGTCATTTTGCCTTTCAACACAAAGAAAAACAAGGATTTAGGATTAAGTATCGTTAATAAAAGCACGGAGGAAATAGCAAGTGTATTGGCCAAACTGTTTAATGACAGACAGAGAATCATTGATGTTTTAGAGACGGATGACCATGCTTTAACCCGATTAATGTACGAGTATGATGACTCTTTTACTCCGCTATTCCAATATTTCATACATTTGCTTCACGTTTCGAAAAATGAATATGTGCAAGACGTTGAGGACCTGTTCAAAGACACTTTTGAATACAGTCAACTAAATATAGTGGATCAGGCCGCTTTCATCGAGTTATGTAAGAAAATATATCAGACCATTGAAGCCAAGTATTCGTCACAAACTGGTTTGGTGAGTTTTGCTGACAAAACAGGTTTCTCCGTCCCTTCCGTGTTACAGATTATGAGAGAAAAGTCCCAAAACATCTTGATTTCAGATTTGGATAGTTGGAAGCCGGAGAATCTATTTAGCAAGCGAGATTCTTCAAATCTGGCTGAGAAGATTCGAGTAGTTGCGGCGCTTCGGGAAACAGGGTTGGGCACAGATTCCAAGCAGGCTCCGTTTAACCCAGAAATTGTCGCAAGGGTATTAATTGCATGGGTACATGGCGAAAAACTGAATAACATTTCTTCGTTACATCCAACATTCCAAAACGAGGATGTCACCAAACAGATCACGGATTTCGTAAATTATATGAACGGTGCACGGTTTAAGGCATCATGGGGCTTGAGTGCTTTGGAGGGCATTGTGAAAGGTGTTGACAGTGAGGTAAAAGACAGTTATGTGCCTTCGTTCGTTTATTATGGTGTGGATGACAAAAAAGCATTAGCCCTCCGCATGATAGGTGTCCCACGCAGCTTGTCACTATGCTTGTCGCAAGCCATAACCGGGGATGTGTCACAATACTCATTCACCAAACTTCGCAAAACCATTGGTGAATTGCCCATGCGTGATTGGGATGCACTGACACCTCAACAAACTAACCTGTCAGGTGAAGAGTGGAAAAGAATTGTTAGTATTTTAATAGAAGGAAAATGATTATGGCAAGAATAACCTACGTTCATAGAATTGATCTCTGATTTAGGATTAAAATATAGCAAAACCAACCAAAATGTTAATAAGGCTATTCAAACCTTTCTGACTTGATTTCAAAAAGAAAAAACAGCATAAATCTACTATCATATTATTATTTGGGCAATTATCATCATAAAAAAACGTTATTATGGAATATAATCTAGAGAAGCTTATAGCTTCAATGTGGGAGCATAGAAAAAATAATGATTTTGAACAAAGTAGTTTAAAGTGTTCATATAGAGGTTTACTTGTGAAAGCCAGCATTGGTATGAGCGGTAATATTTCTAAGATTCCTTGGATTTCATTTTGTGCTAAAGGTCAAAAAACGCATAAAGGTATTTATCCTGTCCTTTTATTCTATGGTACACCAGAGTTTTTACAAAAGAATAATAATCGCACTATTGTAAAGAAAATTGTATTAGCATATGGTATTAGTGCGACAGAAGTACCTGATATCTTATGGGGTTCAGCTGTTGATGACAAAAAAACTATAGCAGACGCTTTTGTAAAATGGAATTATAGTACATCTGACAATGGTATAAAGAAATACAATTCCTCTTACGTTTTTGAAGAGTACGAGTGGGAAGATCCTATTGATTACGAAAAGATACAAATAGACATTGATAAGATAATAGACATTTACATGGCCGTGCTAGTTTCTACTGATAAAAAAACAGTAACAGTTCCTCCCATTAGAACTCCAATACTGAAAAGTGCTAAAACCATTAACAGCACTGAATTGATAATGGGTATCCTCTCCACCGGCCTAATCTATTCCGACACCCTCATCAAACGCCTCGCTTTTTCATTGATGGCCAAGCCTTTTGTTATCCTCAGCGGTCTTACAGGTTCAGGGAAGACGCAATTGGCTTTAGCTTTTGCCAAGTGTTTGAGCGAGAATATTAAAGAGCAGGTTTGCACGGTTTCCATCGGTGCCGATTGGACCAACAGAGAGCCGCTGCTGGGTTACCCAAATGCTTTACAGCCTGGTAAATATGAAGAGCCAGAAAGCGGCGTGCTGCAATTGTTGATGCGTGCCAACGACAATCCGTCCAAACCCTATTTCCTGATTCTTGACGAGATGAACCTTAGCGTGGTGGAACGCTATTTTGCTGATTTCCTCAGCGCCATGGAATCGGGAGAGTCCATCAAACTCTGGGATAATGAAAAAGGGAATGTGCCCAAAGAGATACTGTTGTCAAAAAACGTCTTCATCATCGGCACCATCAATGTGGACGAAACCACCTATATGTTCAGCCCGAAAGTGCTCGACCGCGCCAGTGTGATAGAGTTCAAGATTGCACCCAACGAAATGGAGCATTACCTGGGAGAAACAGTCAATATCAATCTTGCAAACGCCTATTCGGCCTGCGCCGACATGGCTGAGGATTTTGTCAATAAGGCCCAAAGTCAAGTTGCAAAAGACGACAAGCAAAAAGACGTTCTACTCTCGTTCTTCAAGGAGTTGAAAAAGGTCAATGCCGAATTTGGCTACCGTACCGTCAATGAAATCTGCCGTTATCTACACTTTGCCGAAAAAGATGAGAATGGGCTAAAAGGCAATGAAGCCGTTGACACCGCCATCCTGCAAAAACTGCTGCCCAAGCTGCATGGATCTGCCAAAAAGCTTAAGAAAGTGCTTGGACCAATGTGGAAGCTCTGTTTGAAAGATGGAGTTACCAAAGAGATAGACACCGAGTTTAATGCAACCGATTTCAAATATCCCGAATCTGCAGAGAAGATTCAAAGAATGTACAATGCCGTGGTGGACAATGGATTTACTAGTTTTGCGGAGGCATAATTGGAAATTCATTTATGACGAATGGAATTGTTCGTAATCTTATGAAGAATAGAATCAAGACGACAAGTGAAAATATGAGCGAATTGGAGCAACAATTTGCTTATGTGAACACCATAATTGAGAGGCATCGCGAATCTGCCATCAGGTTGGTGAATGGCGAAGCATTGCTAACAAACTGGGAAATTGGACAATATATTTCAACACAGCTGAAATCATCGGCATGGGGCGACAAAGTAGTAAGTCAATTGGCCGATTACTTAAAACGTATGAATCCGAAACGGAGAGGCTTTGGCAAGCGTCACCTGTACAATATGGTCAAATTCTATGACCTCTATGCCAAAAAGGAATTCTCCGATTTGACCATGCGGCTTCAGCTTCCCGAAAATGTGCAATTACCGATTGCACAATTTACGGAAACGCATTTGTCAAGTGAAACAATTGTGCAATTACCAATTGCACAATTAGAAACCGCCCAAATCACAATGCCTGCAGTGCTCGGTCTAATACCTTTTACAAGCCATATTGAAATCATGAACCGTTGTCGTTCAAACGAAGAGCGACTGTTCTATATGCTCTATGCTGCACAACAGCATCTTAAGACAGAAGAACTTCGTAGATGCATTGTCAACCAAACATATTCGTCATTGCTTGAAAAGGACAAGATGTTGTCACCTGCCCTTCTGGACGAGTATCCCAATGCTGACTTCATCCTTAAAGACAAGGCTTTTGTAGATTTCTTGAATCTGCCAAAGTCACACAACGAGCATCACCTGCACAATGGTCTGCTGGAACACATGAAGGAATTCATCATGGAATTAGGCAAAGACTTTCTGTTCATGGAGAGTGAATATGGTGTTCAGGTGGGCGGCTCGACAAAACGAATAGATTTGCTGTTTTATCACCGAGCACTGCAATGCCTTGTGGCCATAGAGTTGAAAGCGACGGATTTTGAACCAGAATTTGTTGGAAAGATGGATATGTATCTGGAGGCTCTTGACCGTGATGTTAAACGCGAGAACGAGAATCCGAGTATCGGCATCATATTATGTCCATCTGCCGACCGCAGCATGGTTGAATACACGTTAAGCCGTTCTCTTAGTCCAACTATGGTTGCCGAATATCAACGCAAACTGATTCCTCAAGATGTTATGCAGCGGTCACTACAGGAATATTGTGATTTTTTGCAAAAAAGCATCAATAAGTAAAATGATATTATGGCAGACCATCTTGACATACCTATCGTAGGAAAGCACAGAAGCGTGAAGCTGCTGGTGTACCCACAATCCTCAAATGCAACGGTGTTTGAGGAAATGGATCCGCAGGAGGGTGAGTCGAGATGGCAATTGGTGGAGGGCGAGGAATACGAATATGCCTTTGAAGGCGATTACCATTTCAAGGAACACGAACTGATTCGTCCCTCAAAAAGCTCACCCTCACGAGGTTGGATCAAGACGGGTATCCATGTCGGTAGCCTAACGCTGACTGTCACCAACGATGCAGACTTCGTTGCCGAGGTTAGCTTTGAGGTGCGTTCCGTCAAAATGGATTACCGGACGGATTACAGGACAATGCTCCACGACATCACCACCCACTTCACGGATTTGGTGATGATGCAGGGAGCACCCGTCACCCAACGCTTTGAGGTGGATGTCAATGAAAACAGCCAGACACTCTATCAACAATTCGCTTTCATGAAATCGTTGGTGGACAGCGAAGAGTTTGAAGAAGCCTTGAACAAGATTCTTTGTAATCCTATCCACAAATGGACGGGAACGATCATAGAGAAAGACATTTGTTCTGTAAAGAAACTCGGGCGGCAGGAATTAAGACAGATTGCCTCCAATAAGAATCGGTTGCCACTGGGAGAAGGAATAACTATTGGCGACCATATTGACAGCGTTCCGCGAAGATTGTCGGTTTCCTACAAGAAAGACACCGTAGATGTAGCGGAAAACCGTTTCGTAAAGTTTGTTTTGCAATCGTTTTCTTCGTTTTGCAGTACCATTCAGCAGTGCAAGAATGCCAGTCCAAGACTGAAAACCGAGGCCGAGCTGACGGCAAACAAACTGACGGGGTGGCTGAGCCGCAGCTTCTTCCTGGATGTTTCCAACTTGCAGACTATGACTTTGAATAGTCCCGCATTGCAGCGCAAAGAAGGCTATCGGGAAGTGCTGCAGGCCTGGATGATGTCGAAACTGGCGGCACAAATCACTTGGAAAGGCGGCGACAACGTGTATCAAGCCGGCAAACGGAATGTGGCGGCTCTTTACGAATATTGGGTGTTCTTCAAGTTGCTTGACATCGTTAAAGAAACCTTCCATTTGGAACTGACGGAAGAAGATGAAAAGAAGTTAGTCAAAACCGACAAGGACCACATCAATCTGGAACTCAAGCAAGGCCATACAAAAATGATTGGTGGTCAGTTCCGCGAAGCCTCTCGAACTTTGAAAGTGCGCTTGTATTACAACCGCACTTTCAGCACATCCGACCAACTGGACAAAAGCGGTTCTTGGACCACAGCCATGCGTCCCGATTACACTTTGTCAATTTGGTCGGGAAACATCAAGGAAAACGAAGCAGAAGAGCAAGACCTCATCGTTCACATCCATTTTGATGCAAAGTATAAACTGAACCGAATCCTGCTCAACGAAAGAGAACTTGACGACACACATACTTTTGAAGATGAGGATGCAGAACTTTCGGAAGAAGATTTGCTGATGAATCAGGAGAAGAAGGAAGAAGAAAAAGGCATCTACAAACGGGTGGATTTGTTGAAAATGCATGCTTACAAAGATGCGATTCGGCGGACAAGCGGAGCCTACATTCTTTACCCTGGCTCGGAAAACAAAAGTCTGAAAGGTTTTCACGAGATTTTGCCTGGGCTGGGAGCCTTTTGCCTGTCGCCAAACAGCATAGAAAAAGACTCAAAAGAAATCGAGCATTTCTTGCACGACATTTTAGAGCACATGCTCAATAGGGCTTCCCAACGCGAACGCATGTCGTACCACACATACGAGATCTATAAGAATGAGCCATCCGTGGTCTGCGAACCTATGCCGGAGCCGTATGGGAACGATCGCAACTTGGTACCAGAAGAAACATTTGTGTTGTTGGGCTCATACAAAGATGAAAATCACCTACAATGGATTCTCAAAAATAATATTTATAATGCAAGAACTGGAACAAGAACTGGCTCTTTGCGCTTGAAAAAAGAAATCACCGGAGCCAAATATGTATTCTTGCACAAAGGTGACACTCAACTGCTTTTAAGATTGAGCGATAAAGGACCAAGAGTAATGTCAAAAGAAGATTTGGAGAAAAAGCCTTATCGCAACTTGTACACTCCTTCACGGCTTTATTATGTGGTGTTTGATTTGAATTCAAATGAAATGGAAAATGAATTCAAGGATGTGAAATGGAATATTTCTCAAATGATTAAAGATGGGATTATCGGCGAAGGACATTTGAGCGCCGAACCCGAAGGAATTTCTTTAGCAACGTTAATGAAATACGTAAAACATAACAAATCTCACTGATTATGCCCCACACCCTCTACAAAACCCAAGGCACCTGCTCGCAGTTCATCGATGTGACCGTCGATGACGACGGCGTCATCCAGCAGGTCTTCTTTTATGGCGGATGCGACGGAAACCTCCAAGGCATCTGCCGGCTGGTCACCGGACAGAAAATCGACGACGTCATCCAAAAACTCAACGGCATCCGCTGCGGAGGCAAGCCCACCTCCTGCCCCGACCAGCTCTGCCGCGCACTGGAATCGCTGAAGCAGTCCGCACAAGAAAAATAACACCCCCTGATGCTCTCCTCTTCCATAAAACGGAATCTCTCGGTCGCACTGTTCCTCACGCTGATGGTGGTTGTGGCGGATGTTTCGGGACAAAGCGAGGTCATCTTCCCCGAGGCGGCGGCGCTGTGCGTCGGACTCTGGCTGATGCCCAAGGCGGTGTGGAACATACGCGGATGGCAAATCCCCCTCTACCTGACGGCCGCGGCATCCATCGGACTGGCCCTCAATCTGTGGCTTCCCGCCGGCTTCGAAATCCGCTTTGCGCTGGCCTTCGTCATCGTGATGGGACTGCTGCGGTTGGTGCGGTGCGATATGTACCCCACCGTTTCGGCGGCTATGTTGCCCGTGCTGGTGGGGACTACCTCGTGGCTCTATCCCGCCTGCGTGCTGGTGATTTCGGTGATGCTGGCCCTCGGTAGGGGCTGGCTCCGACAAGAGGAACGTACGGAATACCATCCCTTCGGAGGACTCCAGCTGGTTCTGCTTACGGCCTCCGTGTGCCTCCCCCTGGCCGTCACCCTCTGCCTCCCCAATCCCACCTTCCGTTTTCTCGCAGTGCCTCCTTTGGTGGTCACTATGATCGAGTTCTCCAACCGCCGCAGCGGCTTCCGCGAACGCCCGTGGACCATCTGGGCGCTCATCGTCGCTGCCGCCGGCTTGGGCACCCTCACTTGTCTGCTGCTCCACCATCAGTGGGGCCTTCCGCTGGCATTGGGCACGTTCGTGACAGTGCCTCTTATGCTTCTGCTGTTCCGCCGGTTCAAACCCTTCGCCCCAGCTTTGGCCATCGCCATTGTGCCGGCGTTGCTGCCCTGCGAGGCGCTCCCGTGGTTCCCGCTCTTGGCCGCCCTCGGCGGAGGTTGGTTCATCCTTGCCGGAATGCTGCTTCCAAAATGGATGCCGTCTGGCAAAGCATAATTTTGTACTTTTGCCCATTCAAAAAACCGAACCGCTATTTCCATTTTACGCGTCATCCTCTCCATCATTTTCCCGCCGCTGGCCGTCATCGACCGCGGGTGCGGGTCCGTGCTCATCGTCTTCATCCTCACCTGCGCAGGATGGGTGCCGGGCGTCATCGGCGCACTGGTCATACTGAACAAGAACGAGTGAAACAGCATTACAACGAATATGATTTGAGAATTTTCGTTGTCACTTTTGAGAATTTTCTTATTGTGATTTGAGAATTTTTCTTATTTTTGCGCCGCTAAATCAGACGATTATGTTTAAGAGATTACAATGTGATGTGTTGAAGTCAAGATTGTCAGAACCACGTGATAAGATTCAGACAATAGCAGGGTCGCGTCAGGTGGGTAAATCAACGATGGTCAAGCAGGTGCTGCAAGAGACAGACATTCCTTATTTGTCGGTTAGTGCTGACAATGTGCCCAAAACGAACACCTTTTGGATCAGCGAGATGTGGGCTACGGCGCGAGCCAAGATGAAAGCGGCTAACGCGCCAGAATTTCTGCTGGTCATCGATGAGGTGCATAAGTTGGATAACTGGAGTGAGGCGGTGAAAAAAGAGTGGGATGACGACACGCGTTTTGACATTAATATGAAAGTGGTGATTCTCGGGTCTTCGAGATTGTTGCTGAAAGATGGGCTGACAGAATCGTTGGCAGGGCGTTTTGAACTGATTCGCATGCCGCACTGGAACTATAGCGAGATGCACGAAGCATTTTGCATGAACTTGGACCAGTATATCTACTTTGGCGGATATCCTGGCGGGGCTAAATATATACACGACGAACGTCGTTGGCGAAGATATATCAAGGACAGCATTATTGCCCCTGCCATAGAACAAGATATTTTGACAACAAAGACTGTCTATAAGCCTGCGCTGATGAGACAGCTCTTTGATTTGGGTTGTGTGTATTCCGGTAAAGAATTGTCGCTGAACAAGATGCTTGGACAACTACAAGATGCTGGAAATGTGACAACCTTAGCGAATTATTTGCATACGCTGGACGAGGCACGCATGCTCTGCGGTCTTCAGAAATATGCCCAAGACGAGGCGCGTAAGTACAATTCTGTACCTAAGCTGATGGTTTACAATACGGCGTTGCTCACCGCACAAACCAACACCACGTTCAATAAGACATTCACAACTCCAAATCAATGGGGTAGATGGGTGGAAAGTGCTGTCGGAGCTCACCTTCTCAATCAAGCTGATGAATACGATTACAAGTTGTATTACTGGCGTGAGAATGATGCTGAGGTTGACTTTGTCGTAGATTCCGGTGATCAAAAGATAGCCATTGAGGTTAAGAGCGGAAGAAGAGGAACCAATGAAGGTCTGAAATTATTCACAAATAAGTTCCACCCCCAGCAGTCAATCATAGTCGGAACAGATGGCATTCCGGTTGATGAATTTCTGTCTTGGAACTTTGAGAATCTTTTATAATCAAAATGATGAAACACATCACCGTTTCCGCCGCCGTCATCCACGACTCCCAGAACCGCATCTTCGCCACCCAGCGCGGGGCCGGCGACTGGAAGGACTGGTGGGAGTTCCCCGGCGGCAAGATCGAACCCGGCGAGACCCCCGAGGAGGCCCTCCGCCGCGAAATTCGGGAGGAATTGGACACCCGCATCACCGTCGGGGAACTGCTGCATACCATCGAGTGGGACTACCCCAAGTTTCATTTGACGATGCACTGCTTCCTCTGCACCGTGGAGAGCGGCTCGCTCACCCTCCTCGAACACGAGGCCGCCCGCTGGCTCGCCCCTCACGAACTCGACAGCGTGCAGTGGTTGCCCGCCGACTGGGAGGTGATCGAACTGCTGAAAAAACGGTTCCAGGCAGAATGAAAATGATACCAAAAAAATTAAGAACCTGGCTGCTGGCGTTTGCCACTGTCCTCATCTCCGCCGCCACACCACTCCTCTTCGGCGGGGCGGTCGTCCTGACCTCCTGTACCACCGAAGAATACTCGGTCTCGCGTCCGACCATCGAGCGGATCCATCAACGGGGCAAGCTGCTCGTCGGCACCACCGGCGACTACCGGCCGCTGACCTTCCGCGAGCCCGAAACCGGCGAATACTGGGGCTTCGGCATCGAGGTGGCACAGGCGATTGCCGACAGCATCGGGGTGCCCGTGGAGTTTGTCCGGACTTCGTGGCCCACGCTGACCGCCGACGTGATGATCACGGAAATCACGGAGGCGCCCTACTACGTGCAGACCGACCCCCGCTTGGCCGCGCCGCTCCTGAACGCCCCGTTCACCCACGGGGAAATCGGCGTGCTGATGCGCAAGGGGCAGGACGACCTGCTCGAGCTGGTCAACGGTGTCATCCGCCGGATGAAGGCCGACGGGTCGCTCCAACGGCTGTGCGAAAAATACGGATTGGTGCCGTAATTTTCTGTATCTTTGCCGTTTGATAATACCAATAAAAAGGATATGCTACTTACCAACAACATCATCACCCTTGAGGTGTCGGAACATGGGGCCGAGATGCAGAGCCTCACGAAGGACGGACGCCAGTATCTGTGGACGGGCGACCCGCAATTTTGGAACCGCCGCGCGCCCATCCTTTTTCCCGCTGTGGGCAAGCCCTACAACAACGAAATTCACGCGGACGGCGTCGCCTACCCGCTGTACCAGCACGGCTATGCGCGCGACAGCAAGTTCGCGGTGGTCGCCTCTGACAACGACCACGAACTGCACCTGAAAATGCTGGAGAACGAGCATTCGCACGCGTACCCATACAAGCTGAGGCTGGAGGTTCGTTACCAGTTGGAAGGCAATACTGTGAAGGCGGTTTGGACTGTGGAAAATCTCGACGACAAGGAGGCCTACTTCCAAATCGGCGGCCACCCGGGATTCCTGCTGCCGGATTACGATCCCGACAGAATGGTGAACGGATATGTCCGTTTCTTCAACAAAGAAGGGGAACTTGTCGCTCCCACCCTCATCTCGGACATTGATGACGGATGCCGCGTGCCGCGCAGTTCCAAATCGATGCTGCTCCGCGAGACGCCCCTCATGCCTAACACGTTCATTCACGATGCCTTGGTAATCGAGCAGGGACAGGTGACGAAAGTCGAGCTGTGGGACAGACATTGCAATCCCATCCTCAACGTCAACTGCCCGCAAGCAGAAGCCTACGGCGTTTGGGCGCCCCATAAGGAGGGTTGTCCGTTTGTCTGCCTTGAACCCTGGTGTGGCATCTGCGACCCCAAAGGGTTCACCGGGGATGTCTCCGACCGCGAATACATTCACCACCTCGCCCCGCGCGACACGTTCGATTTCGTCTATACCATCGAGATATATTAGTCACGTCCGATGACCGACACGATGACACCCCAGCAGCGGCACTATTGCATGTCGCAGATCCACAGCAAGGACACTACGCCCGAAAAGCGCGTGCGGCAGTGGCTGTGGAAGCACGGCTACCGTTACCGCCTCAACGTGAAGGGCGTGCCGGGGAAACCGGACATCGTGATGCGCAAGTACCGGACGGCGATTTTCGTGAACGGGTGCTTTTGGCACGGACACGATGTGGAGTTAGTAGTTAGCAGTGAGCAGTTAGTAGTTAAGTCCTCGAATTGTTGTAAGATACCACAAACAAACAGGGATTTTTGGGTGGCGAAGATACAGCGGAATCAGGAAAGGGATCGGAAGAACTATGAGATTCTTTCCGAGAATGGGTGGCAGGTCATCGTGGTGTGGGAATGCCAACTGAAGCCCAAAACATTGGAGCAGACAATGTTACAAGTGGAGCAACAGCTGCTCGACTATTACATCAAGACCTTCGGCCGCAAATCCAGATCCTACATCCGAATTGACGAGGAGAGCCTGCCCATGGCGGCAGAAGACCCCGAAGAGTATGGAATATGAAAATCAATGATCATGATTGAAATCACCCAAGCAAGCAAATCTCATGCCTCCGACATCGCCAACCTGATCATGACGGCCATGACCGACGAGTGCTGTCTCTATTTTTGCGGCGAAGGCTACGGGTTAGACGACTTCCGCCGGATGATGACCGGACTCGTGGAGCGAAAAGACTCGCAATACAGCTACCAAAACACCTTAGTCGCAGTGGACAACGGAAAGGTGGTCGGCGTCTCCGTGAGTTACGACGGCGGAAAGCTGCACGAGCTGCGCAAAGCATTCCTCGCAGCCGCCAAGGCCCAGATCGGCAAGGACCACACCGGCATGGACGATGAGACGCAGGCCGGGGAACTCTACTTGGATTCGTTGGCCGTGCTGCCCGAATACCGGCGCAGAGGTATCGCCAAACGACTGCTGATGGCCACCAAACAGCGCGCCGACGAGATGGGACTGCCAGTGGTCGGGCTTTTGGTGGACAAAGGAAACCCCGGCGGGGAGGCACTCTACGCCAGCGTCGGATTCCGCTACGTGAACGACAGCCTCTGGGGCGGCCATCCGATGAAACACTTGGTGCTATAAGGCATCGAAAACACGTAAAATAGAATATTGTGAATTTTTGCAGCGGTGACATTGTTGAACTTCATACGAAATCTAATAATAATAACTACTACATCAAAAGATGAATACCTATTACAATTTTGAACATTCGACAAAAACAAAAGTCGTCGGAAGTGCCCCGGAGAAACGATGGAAATAAACTCCTATCTCTGTCGCAACGATGCGGAAGTACTGGGAAATATCTTTAAGGAACTTGGCGTGCGGTAGAGATCATAAATCCAACAGTTTTGTTATGTATAAGTTTTTTTAGACTAAAATGTGGTTGAATCAAAAATAGTTGTATTTTTGCAGCGGATTTGCAGAAATAATCAGAAAGCGATTAGTTTTGCTTATAGACAGACAATAAGGCGATTACGATGGCAGATATTAAATGTTTGCAAGATTGGGTTATCCATGAAATGGTGAGGGGCCGGTACATTTTCACGAAGGAAGATGTGCTGAATTTGCACCTGCCCATTTCAGACCAAGCGTTGCAGAACAGTTTGACCCGACTGACTGATCGTGGCATCATCATGTCACCTTGGCAAAACTTTTACGTCATCATACCCAATGAGTACAAGTTGAGAGGTGTTGTTCCTCCTTCGTTTTACATAGACAAGTTGATGAGTTTTCTGAAGCGTGATTATTACGTCTCGTTACTGACGGCTGCTGCGATGAATGGAGCTTCGCATCAACGGGCCATGGTGTTCCAAGCAACGGTCAATGGGGGACCTATCCGTTCAGGAATGAAAAACGGCGTACGCGTACAATTCACTCTAAGACAAAATCTGCCACTTGAATTCACCAGGCGTGTGAAAACCTTGACTGGCTATATGACTGTGGCAGAACCTGAGTTAACTGCTTTGGACGTGGTGGCAGAAGAACGCAAAGTGGGGGGTGTGAGTCGAGCTGCAGAACTTTTAGTGGAACTGTGCGAGTCAACCTCCTGGGATGACAAAAAGGTGCCATTGCTGAGTTATTTCAGCAGTGCCACCATTCAACGTCTTGGCTATCTGCTTGAACAGATTGAAGAGCAGGATCAAGCCAACAAACTCTATACATTATGGAAACAAACAGGTAGGATAATGCGAAAGACTCCACTGAAGCAAACGTATGCCGTTAGCGATGATATGCCCATAGATAAGCGTTGGAAAATTATTATAAACTACGAAGTTGAAATTGACGAAATATGATTCCCCAATACTACATACAAGAATGGTACGAGCAAGTACTCTGGAACTCTGACGCGATGGTCGAACAAGACCTCATCATCTGCAAGGCCCTGGTCTGCATATTCAACGATGAATTTTTGGCTTCGCAGCTGGCTTTTCGCGGAGGTACGGCGTTGCACTGAACGATCTGGTCAAGAAAACCTTCATCGACCTTATGCCCGGAAGTAGAGATTAGATTTTTGCAAATAACAATTAAAAAAAACAATATTATGAAAAAAATCCTGATTTTTGCCATCGCCGCGCTGCTGTTTGCGGCATGTAGTGATTCTGAAAAACAGCTGCAGAAACGTGCGGCCGAACTGTGCCAGTACATCCCCGACCACGAACTGTCGGAGAAGTCGAAACCGTATATGACGGCGGACTTCTACAGCGTGCTGGACACGATGTTCAACCAGCTGCCGGAGTTCGAGGCCATGGACCACGAATGGCTCTACTATTTCGTGACCGGCAACGGCGGCACTATCGCCGACTTTGAAGTGGCCGGCGTGGAAAAGACCGACAACACCCACGCGGTCGCGACCATCAAGGTGCGCCAGAAATGGGAGGATGGCTCGTTTGATGAAAACTCTGACGTAGAGGAACATAAGCTCTATATGGAGAAGGTGAACGGCCAGTGGCTGATATCCGACTTCGACGGGCACAAGGCCGACTGCATCCGCCACATCGCCATCAACAAAAAGGAACAGGCCGTGCGACAGGCTATCAGCGACTATCTGGTGAACGAAATCGGTGAGCATTACCTGAAAGGCGAAGTCTGCATCCCCTCGATGATGATGGTGCACGAAGAGGACGACCTCATCATGGGCGACTTTTGGGTACTCTGGTACAATCAAACGGGCGACACGCTGAAGTGCGTCTCTGGCGGCAACCACGCGGGCACGATGACCCTGAAGAAGGAGGGCGACCAGTACAAGGTGGTTTCCTTCGAGCAAACTGTCGATGGGGCCGGCAACGAGGCCAGCGCCCAACGCATCTTCGGCAGCTATTTCGACATCTACCAGAATATCCACTCCAACGACAAGGTCCGCGAGGCCGTCCGTCAGGAGCAGCTGCGCGAGTATGTGAAAAAACACAACCTCAACGTCAAATACTACCAAGACTACGGCTGGCCTGCCGTGGAACTGTAAACAAATTCTTGAATGATTTGGCCTGCTGCCGTCATCCTTGACAGGAAGACCAGCAGGCTTTTATTGTGCCAGGACCTTCATCTCACACTTCCCGCAGTCGAATTCCAGCCGGAAACGACGTTTGCCCGATACCAGAAACAGCGGATCATTGGGTGCCTTCGAACCGTCTATGCGACGATGGCACCAGCCCAACTCGTACCGCAGGCAGTACTTGCAGGTCATCACGGCTTTGCCCGCGTAATCCTCGGTCTTGTCCAACCCGTACTCAATGTCCGTCGCCCCGAAGTCGGCATAGACGGCCTTGTGCGCTTCGTTGGTGATGTTCCGCAGATAATCGGCTTTTTGGAAAAGCGGGGTGGGGGAGTAGTGCAGCGGTGTATCTTGCGGACGGAAATGCGCGATGCGGGTGGCGATCAGTTGTTCCACCGCTTTGGATTTCAGCTCATTGATGTAGCCGGCACGTAAAAAGGCGGTGCATTTCGGAATGGTGACGGTGCGTGCTTCGAACGGGGTGCCGCCCAACTTCGACAACGCGGTGCGCAAGGTCTCCGCCATCTTCTCCGGCTGCTGCGCGGCTGTGTATTCGATGGATTCTGTGATGGTTGCGGAACATCCGTCCTCGTCAGTCAATGTAAGCCGCACGCCGCTGGTGATTTCCTCAAAAAGAATATCCACCGCAATCTTCCGCTCTGCCGTCTTCCCCGACAATATTTTCTCAAAATTCTTGTCAATATTGCGGTATAATTTCACCTTTTGAAAACGGGACAACGGCTTCTGAGGAATGATACGATTCCCTTCGACGCCATTGACCAAAAAACCTTCCAATTCACCGTCTGCGTTGATGAAACATAGGCCGTCGCCGTTGGCTATCGCGCTACCGAGATCCTTGCCCCTACCGGGACTGCTTAAGGAAGCGGTTTTTAAATATTGGGGCTCAACGTAATATTTCCCGTTGATCTGTTTCAGGGTACCTATAGGCTCTCCGATGGCTTTCGGGGTATCGAAGGAGGACATGGACCCTACGGGATCGCGATAACCGTCAATGTAGTAGGAAGTGTATTCCCGGTTGAATGTTTTTTGCACGTCTGGTATGAAGAAGAATGGGGTGACACCGCTGCCAACATGTTGGTATTCAGGATGTCCTTCCAAAATAGCATCCAACTTCTGCCGGTAAAATGCGGTCACGTTCTTGACGTAGCTTTCGTTTTTGAGCCGTCCTTCGACTTTGAAGGAGACGATGCCGGCATTCATCATCTCTTCAAGATAATCGACGCGGCACATGTCCTTTAACGACAGTAAATGTTTGTTGTGTATCAGCGTTTTACCGTTGGCATCCTGAAGGTCGAAACGGGTACGGCAGATCTGCGCGCACTCGCCCCGGTTGCCGCTCCTGCCGGTCATCATCCGGCTGATGTAGCACTGTCCGCTGTAGCATACGCACAACGCGCCGTGCACAAACGCCTCTAACTCGATATTTGTCTGATTGTGAATTTGTTGGATGGTTTCCAAATTCGTCTCTCGGGCCAGCACGGCGCGTGTGAAGCCCAACTTTTCGAGAAACCGTATGCGCTCCAGGGAATGGTTGTGGCATTGCGTGCTCGCGTGCAGGGCAATCGGAGGAATGTCGAGTTTCAGCAGTCCTAAATCTTGAATCAAAACGGCATCCACCCCGATATTGTAGAGTTCCCAAAGCAACTTGCGAGCTCCTTCTAACTCATTGTCATACAGCAGGGTGTTGACGGTCACGTGGACTTTGGAACCGTACAGGTGCGCATATTGCACCAACGCTTCAAGGTCTGGCAGAGAGTTGCCCGCCGCTTGCCGCGCACCGAAAGCCGATGCCCCGATATAGACGGCATCGGCGCCATGGTTGATGGCGGTTTTGCCCGTGGACAAGTCTTTGGCGGGAAGGAGAAGCTCGATCTTACTCATCGGCGAAGCGTTTCGCTTTCAACGGGAATTGCTTGGCTAATTCGCCGGAATAGTAGAAGTCGTTGCAAATCACCCCGAATGTGTAGATTTCATCGTGCACGGTGATGTGCGAGCCGCCGCATTTCGGGTCAGGACCGGGCTTGGAGGCCGCGAAACC